>Ga0307373_10007213_pt1 | contig 17412 bp, 14 predicted proteins | sample OX2MG_FD_202534 | JGI IMG/M metagenome (GOLD analysis project Ga0307373, IMG submission 202534) | Soil microbial communities from Risofladan, Vaasa, Finland - OX-2 | ecosystem: Environmental > Terrestrial > Soil > Coastal area > Acid sulfate soil | place: Finland: Risofladan, Vaasa | collected... | reverse complement strand
GGGGATCGTCATCTCCGACACCTTCGGCCGACCCTTCAGGGAGGGGGCGGTCAACGTCGCCATCGGAGTGGCCGGGATGCCGGCCCTGAGCGATCACAGGGGTCTGCAGGACGAGCAGGGGTACCTGCTCCACGCTTCCACCATTGGCAGCGCCGATGAGATTGCCGGCATCGGCGAGCTCTTGATGGGCAAGATCGACCAGGTGCCACTCGCAGTGGTGCGGGGTTTCACCTGGGAAGGTCCGGATGAGGGCGCCGGGGTCCTCCAGCGACTAGCCGAGCGCGACCTCTTCCGCCGTTAGCGGCTCGCGCTTGCTACCGTTGCAGCAATGCCAGACGCTCAGGTTCGAGTTCTCCTCTTCGCCTCCCTCCGCCAGGCGGCGGGGACGCCGCGGCTGGATCTCAATGTGAGCACGGTGAGCTCGGTGGCGGCGTGCTGGGATCAGCTCTGCAGCCTTCATCCCCAGCTCGCTTCGTGGCGCGCGGCGGTGCGCCCGGCGCTCAACCAGCGCTACGTTGACTGGAAGGAACCGGTCCGCCCTGGTGACGAGCTCGCCTTCATCCCTCCCGTCTCGGGTGGGGCTTCTGCCGACCAGGAATTGATTCGAGTCGGTCCTGCGGAGATCGACCTCGGGGCCATGCAGGCTGCTCTGGAACTGACTGGGGTGGGCGCTCTCGCCACCTTTGTGGGCGTGGTGCGCGACCCCGACCAGGGGCTGCCGGTATCCCACCTCACCTACGAGGCCTACCCGGAGATGGCGGAGGCGGAGCTGGCCAGGATCGTCGAGGAGGCCAAGCAGGCCGAGGGCGTCTCCGAGGTGCTGGTGCATCACCGCACCGGACGGGTGGCGAGGGGAGTGGCCTCGGTGGCGGTGGTCGTCAGTGCCGCTCATCGCCATCAGGCGCTCGAGGCCTGCACCTACGTGATCGACGCGCTCAAGGTCCGAGCGCCCATCTGGAAAGTGCCGGACTGAGTTCCAGCCCCTGTTAGACTCGGAGTCCGTGGCCAGCACCCAAGTCCTCCGGGAGCCGGGTTCCGTCTCCCGTCCGAGGGCTCCCCAATCAGGCCCCATCACTCGCCGTCTCGAGCTGCTCTGGGAGCTCGTCCGCCGGGACGTCCGAGCCCGCTATCACGGCTCGGTGCTGGGGATCGGCTGGACCCTGCTCAATCCTCTGGTGTTCATGCTGGTCTACGCCGTGGTCTTCGGCGACATCATCGGGATCAAGGGGCCGAGTGGCAAGTCCTATGCGGTCTTCATCCTTTCTGGGCTGCTGCCCTGGACCTTCTTCTCGCAAGCCCTGGTGATGGCCGCCAGCAGCATCATCGCCAATGCCGGGGTGATCCGTAAGGTGGCATTCCCCTGGATGCTGCTCACCGTCTCCACGGTGATCGCGGCCCTGGTCAACTTCCTGATCAGCCTGATCCTGCTGGTGCCTTTCATGCTCCTGGCCAAGCAGTCGGTCGGGCCGCCGCTGCTGGCGATCCCCGGTCTGATCCTGGTGTCCTTCGGGCTGGCCCTGGGGCTGGGGCTGATGCTGGCCGCCGCCAGCGTCTACTTCCGCGATCTCCAGTACATCATCAACCTGGCCACCATGGTCTGGTTCTACCTGACCCCTGTGATCTGGCCGCTCTCCCACTACCAGAGCTTCTTCTCTCGGGGCCGGGTCGGCTTCCTGGCCCACATCGTGGTCTACGCCAATCCCATGACCTGGATCACGGTCTCGTTCCAGGACGTGTTCCTGTTCAACCGCTGGCCCCAGCACTGGCACGGCCTGCTCTACTCGACGGTGCTGGCGGTGGCCCTGATCTGGGTGGGGATGCGGGTGTTCCGCCGCCTCCGGCGCCGTTTCGCGGAGGAGATCTGATGGCCCAGCCGCCGATTGTGGTCGAAGGCCTGAGCAAGCGCTTTCGCATTTACCACCAGCGCAGCGACACCCTCAAAGAGGCGCTGGTGGACCGTCGGCGCTCCCGGTTCGAGGAGTTCTGGGCGGTCAAGGAGATCAGCTTTGAGGTCCAGGAGGGGGAGACCTTCGGGATCATCGGCGCCAACGGCTCGGGCAAGTCGACTTTGCTCAAGTGCATCGCCGGAATCCTGACCCCCGACCGCGGCCGGGTCTCGGTGCGAGGCCGGCTGGCGTCGCTGCTGGAGGTCGGGGCGGGCTTCCACCCTGACTACAGCGGTCGGGAGAACATCTACCTCAACGGCGCCATTCTGGGGCTGCCCCGGCGCTACATCAACTCGGTGATGGATGAGATCATCGGCTTCGCCGAGCTGGAGCAGTTCATCGACAACCCGGTCCGCAACTACAGCTCCGGGATGTACGCCCGCCTGGGGTTCTCGATCGCCATCCACATGGACCCTGACATCCTCTTGCTCGACGAGGTGCTGGCGGTCGGCGACGAGGCGTTCCAGCGGCGCTGCGTTGACCACATCGACGGCATGCGCCGAGAGGGCCGCACCCTGATCTTCGTCTCCCACGCTGCCGACACTGTCCGCAATCTCTGCGACCGCTGCCTTTGGATCGAGCACGGAGCCAGGCGCGAGGTGGGTGAGACCGACTTTGTAGTCGGCGCCTACATCGGTGAGGTCAACCGCCGCGAGATGGTGGCCCTGCAGGCCTCGGCCGCAGACCGGGGCGGCACTGAGCCGGGCTGGATGGGGGTACGGCTGACCGAGGTCTCGTTCCTTGGCAAAGAGGAGAACTCGGTCGAGACCGGCGAGGAGCTATCGGTTCGGATCTCCTATGAGGCTCCTGACCCCCTTCGCAACGTACGCTTCCGGATCTCCTTCTACCCCACCGGGCAGGCGACCCTTCTTAGTGCTCAGACCGACGACGGCGAGTTGGGCGGAGTGGCCCTCGAGGCCGCCGGGACCGTGACCCTGCGGATTCCGCAGGTGCCGTTCCTGGACGGCGTCTACGGAGCCAAAGTGGAGATCGAGGATATCGCCAGCGGCAAGGCCTATACCGAGCTGGACCGGCCGCAGAGCTTCCGGGTCCATGCCCCGGGTCGCTGGGAGGCCGGCCTGGCCCTGGTGGGTCACAGCTGGGAGCTGCCGGTCCGCCATGAGAAGGTGGTGGGGGTTTGAGCACCGAAGGTGCGCCGGGGGCAGCGGGACCGCTGGTCAGCGTCCTGGTCGTCACCTACGAGCCCGACCCCGATCTGCTCCGGGACTGCATCCAGTCGGTGGTTGGGTCTGACTATCGACCCCTCCAGCTCGTGGTGGTGGACAACGGGTCGCGCCGGGCCGGGGTGCGGGAGCAGGTTGAGAGCTTGCTGGAGGATCATCAGGAGGTCACCCTGGTCTTCTCGGCCCAGGGCGACAATCTCGGCTACGCCGCCGCCACCAACGTGGGGGTGGGGTTGGGAGATGGCGAGCTGGTGCTGCTGCTCAACCCCGACGCCAGGCTGGATCCCGATGCCATCCGGCTCCTGGTCACGGCGGCCGGGGCCCGTCCGACCGCAGCTGGCTTCGCTCCCAAGATCCTGCTCGCTAATCCGGGGGTGGCGATTGACTCGGTGGGGGTCGCGATTCACCCCGGCGGCGAGGGTTCCCAACGCGGCCTGGGCCAGGCCGACCTGGGCCAGTACGACCTCCAAGAGGAGGTGGCCGGACTGTCGTTCGCGGCGGCTCTGATCCCTCGAGCCGCCTGGACTCGAGTGGGACCCCTGGACATTCGCTATTTCATGTTCTACGAGGATGTCGACTGGTCGCTGCGGGCGCAGGTGCTGGGGGAGACATTCTGGACCGTGCCCGGCGCCCGGGTTGTCCACTTCCACTCCGCCAGCACCCGGCACTTGGGCGGCGGCTTCAAGACGCGCCTCATCCAGCGCAACCTGATCTGGACCGCGGTCAAGAACCTGGAGACCAGGGCCGCTGCCCGGGTGTTGATGCGCCGCACCGCCGCCAACGTGCGAAGGATCTCCCGGCTGCGCCACCCCTCTGCCTCCGGGCGCGCCCTGGTGGAGGCGTGGTTGGGGCTGCCCGGCATGCTCGGCTCGCGGCGGGAGATCCAGCGCCGGCGCCGGCGTCGCGACGGTGAGTTCCTGGGGGGGAGGGGTGAGACCACCTTCTTTGACGCCGATCGGTACCTGCCAGAGACCAGCGTCGCCGCCCTGGTGGCGGTGCTCACCCGCCTCTACGCGGTGGCTCCAGAGCCAGCCTTGGAGCGCACTTTGTTGCGTATCTCCAGCGCCGAGGCAACCGGGCTCGGCCGGGACCCCGCCCGGATCGCGGCCATGGTCCGCGCCGGCGGGGTGACCATGAGCCCGGCCTTGGAGTGGCTGTTGACCCAGATGGAGCGGGCGGCCACGCATTGATTCGCTGCCAGGTCCTCCGCGCCGCCATTGGCTACGCGACCTACCAAAACCGGGTGGTCGGCGGAGAACTGGTTTGACTGTCGGGGCCCGGCGGCGCGGGCCAGCCCCGGCTGCGATACTTGCGACGTGGCACCTCGGATCTCCCTGCCCACCCTGGGCGTCGCCAGTCTGGAACGGTCGTACCACTTTTACAAGGATGGGCTCGGGCTCCCCACCACGCGTAAGCCCGAGGACGGCATCGTCTTCTTCCAGACCTCGGGGGCAACTCTTGCCCTATAACCCCTACCAGGAATTGGCCGACGATGTTGGCCCCGGCTGGGACGTGCCGCGCTCCAAGTTCACCGGCATCACGCTGGCTCACAATGTCCGCGAGCGCGCTGAGCTAGGCCATTTGCTGGCCCATGCCAAGGCTGCCGGGGGCCAGTTGGTCAAGCCCGGCGGCGAGACCACCTGGGGTGGCTACTCCGGATACTTTGCCGACCCGGATGGGTACCTCTGGGAGGTGGCTTGGGGAGCATTCGCCTTCAATGAGGATGGCTCGCTCAAGGTGGACTGACACCAGTCTTGTCGGCGGTTTCGCCCGTCGTCGACCCTCGACTGACCGAGCACTGGGGCTCGCCGCAAGGCTGAGCCTGGCATGGAGATTTCCCGCTACCGTGCGGTGTCGATTTGCCAGGGGCCGTAGCCGCGTAGGACGGCAGCGCGAGCCGACCCTCAGTTGAGGATCACAGCCATGTCACCGTAGGTCGAGTAGGCGTTGTCGAACACCGCCATCGGCACCCAGGCTTCTCCGGTGTAGGGAAAGCCGCTGGAGGCTCTGAGCGGATTCATGATCAGGACCGAGTTGGCGCCGATCCCAATCACCGCCACCCCGTGCTCGTGGTTGCCCGCCCACGGGAAGCAGTCGCCCCCGGCACAGATGGTCGTGGCCTTGTAGGGGAGCCAATCGAAGGTTACCCAGGCCACCGCGGGGTGGTTATCCTCCACCGCCGTGAACAGCTGGTCTGGGGTGATGCCCTGGCCGGCCGCGAGGACAGTGCCTCCCACCACCTGAGCGGCCCGGGCGACGGGGGGAAAATAGGTCCCCGGTTCGTAGTTGGCACCGCCGGGGCCGTTGGGAGGTCCGACGAACTGCCGGTAGGGGTCGCCGCCCAGCCCTGGTCCAATCCCGGGCACCGAGGCGTCCACGCCCTCAATGCTCAGGAGCTGGGATTGGGATGGGTAGATGCGCTCGTGCTCCAAAGCATTCTGGAGCGCCGCGTCCTCGCAATCCTCGTTGTACAACTGCGGTTTGAAGACGCTGATGCCGCTGACCCCGAAACCGCCCGTGGGGTTGAGGCTGAAGGTGATCTGGGTTTGGCTTTGGGGGCCAACCTGAGGGCTGTTGGAGACCCAGGCCGTTAGGGTGTACGTGCCCGCGGGCCAGCCTCGGGTGTCATAGGTGAAGGTGTTGGCGCCGATCCAGCTTCCCTGCTGGGTCAAGGAACCGTCCAAGAGCGAGGCGTCATATTGAAAGCTGGCGGTTCCCAATGGGCAGCTGGCGGTCAGGGTGACGGTGACCGGATCGCCGACCACTCCACTGCTGATGTTGGTCGACATCGCCCCCTCGCTGCAGGTGGTCGGCGTCAGCACCGGATCCCCGGCGGATGTGAAGTAGCCGGAGACGTCCAGAACCAGGGCGGCCGTGCCATTGGCGATGTAGGCGGTGACGGTTCCCGCCGTGCTTAGCGATGCAATGTCCAAGTTGGCCACGGTTTGCCCGGCGCCCCAGTTCAGATCTGAGCTGGGAGGTCGAATCAGGTCGGGGTAGACAGTCAGGAAGCCAGGCGCGCTCGAGTCGGTGACGGTGAGGTTGACCACCACGGCGGCCGCGCTGTCGGGAACAGCGCCGCCCACCAGGGCCTGGGTCATGGTGACCCCGTTGCCCAGGCTGACCCCGGTCGACCTGGTGTCCAGGAGCCGGGTGGGGGGGAGGGGGACATAGAGGCCGCTGGCCTCCGGGCCGCTGCCGGCGCTGGTGAAATACCCTTCCACATCGACGATGACAGCGGCGCTGCCGCTGCGGTTGTAGAGCACAATCTGACCGCTGCTGCTGACCGGAACCAGCGCCCGGTGGGCCACGGTCTCGGAGGCGGTCCAGTTGAGGTCGGAGGTTGCCGGCGGGTCGGAGCCCTGCGGATATACCGCCAGGTAGCTGGCGGCGGTGGTGTTGGTGACGGTGAGGTTGAGCAGCACGGCGGCGACACCCGAAGCTGGCACCGTCCCCACCCCTGTCACCTGCACGGTGAGACTGCTGTTGGCTTGCAGGGTGCTGCCAGCGTAGGGGGCGCCGCTGCCCGCACGGGTGTCGGCGATCCTGGAGGGAGTCAAGGGCACGTAGCTGCCTCCCGCGGCGGAGCTGAGAGGGGGGGCGAAGTAGCCCTCCAGGTCAGCGATCACGGCAACCTCACCAGCGCTGTTGTAGAAGGTGATCTGGCCGGCGGCCCCGACCTGGACGATCGCCAGGTTGGACACGGTCTCATGCGCGTTCCAGTTCAAGTTGGAGATATCGGGACGGCTGTCGCCGGCGGGCCAGACAGTCAGGTAGCTCGGTGAGGTGGTATCGGTGACGGTGAGATTGAGCACCACTGAGGAGGCGTCGGCTGGCACCACGGAGTTGCCCACAGTGCCCACCACCGTCAGGTCCAGGGAGGCTGTGGGGCCAAGGCCCTGAGGGGTGCTCCTGGTGTCGAGCAGGCGTGTCGGTGGCAGCGCCGTGTACACGCCTCCAGTCACTGTGGCCGCAGCCGCTTGCGCACGGGTGGGAAGACCCATCGCCGGCTGGAGGTGGCCGCTGGCCAGCAGCGTACCCGCCAGGACCAGCAACGTGAGCGGGATTGGGAGCAGGCGCCGGCAGCTGGCCACCAGGGGCATGCGCCGATCGTAGCCGCCGCCAGGGCGCGCGGCTGCGTCTGACTGTCGCAGGGTGATGGTGGTCATGAACCATTTTTGAGCGGGCCGGGGAGCCGCTGGTGCTGACACCGGGCCGCGGCCATGGTGGGCGGCGCGCTGGCTTGGAAGGGCTTGCCGGCCAATCCCAAGCAAGCCTTCTCGAGAGACTTGCCCGCCCTTTGCTGGACCCAGTGCGCATGGTTTCCGACGTGAGCTGGCCGCGACGGCTCCCCCGGCTGGGTCCGCTCCAACCTGGCCCGAGAACCGCCGGACCCCAGCAGGTGCGATCTCATCCGCCAGGTGGCCGCTGGTGGGCAGCGCGAACAACCTGGGGAGACGGGGTGGCCCCGAGCTGTGCTCCGAAAAGCCCTGCGGGGTGCGGTTATCACGGCGGCATGCCGCGCGGGCTCGTCCGCCCGGCCGCGAGATCAGGTGGGCAAAGCTGCTGCCAGCCCCACCGCCTCGACGAGGCTTGGGTCTCTGAGGCGGTCGCCGGTCGCAAGGCCACCCATGGCCGGAACTCCCAAGGGTTCGACTCGGTCGCCCCAGCTCACGTTGGCCATGGTCGCAGAACTGTTGGCGAGAGGGCTCCTGCTTGGGGATCGCCTCGCGGGCATGGTCTGGAGCCGGTCGTCATTGCTGGTTTGGGGGAAGCGAGCCCCAGGAGAGGATGGAGCCCTCTGCAGAGCCGATTGAGAGTGGTGGCGGCCGGCTGTGGCGCCCAAAATCCTGCGGGGCAAAGCCAGCGCGGACAGCGCTAGATCAGGCACCAGCGCGACCAGACGTGCAATCGCCACTTCCTGGTGGCCGAGGTAGTCTTCGGCCATGGCCGCCCCGGCCGCGGTCGGCAGCAGCCGAACGGTGCCCGGATCGCCCGTGGCTCGTTCACGTCTCGCCGCCCCTGAGCGCACCAGCCGGTCGGCCAGAGCCATCATGGAGTGATGTTCGAGGTCCAGGCGCTGTGCCAGGTCCTCCAACGTCAGCCCTTCTTCAGGCAGGCCCCGCACCACCCTCACCTGTCGCCGGGTCAAGCCTTGTACCCCCCCAGGGCCGAAGCGGACCGTCACCTGGCCCGGGGGTCGGAGCCCGTCCAGACAGCGACCCAGGAGGTAGCTGACGTAAGCCGCCGCCTCGCCCGTTGGCCGGGCCGCTGCCAGAGCCGGAGCGTGGCCCCGAGCGGAGGCGTGGCGGCGACCGATCAAGTGGGGGGCCCGACGGCTGAGCGCCCTTCACGGTCCTGGCGAGCCTGCTTCTGAAACTCCAAAACGCTGGCCGAGGTCGCGGAGCCGCCGGAGGTATCGATTGTCATTACTGTGACTCTGACCATGACACTTGGGGATCAAGGCGTCTGTCCGCTGGCGCACACAGGCGGGGCCACGACCCTCGCGCCCCAGCCACCGGCGGTGGTGGGTGGGGCCAATCCCGGAGTCGCAAGCCATCAACCAGCGGGCAGCGTAGATTCCGTCGGGCGCTCCGTCTGGCCCATGGAACAGCCGATCCCGCCGCGCCAGATATCGGCGCCGGAGCCCTGCTGGTGAGGCCCGGGCGGCGCCGGCCTTAAACCGTGGCTTCCCTATGTGTGGGGCCCGGCCGCCCGCGGCCCCCGCGCCATCTCGGATCCGAAAACGAGGTCAGGCGGCTTGGCGAAAGGTCACCCGATTGTTGACCAGGTAGTTCCAGATGGAGGCGATCCCCGTGCCCACCAGCAGCACCAGTAAGTAGAAGTAGTGAAGGTCGGTGGCGCCTACCAGCAACACCAGCTCCTGAATCCCCAAGCCGACCAGGGAAACCCCCTCGAAGGTGACCAAGCGGCGGGAGAAACCGCTGGTCTCCCGGTCCCGCCAGGTGAGCAGGGAGTTGGTCGTGAACGTGACCAGGATGGCGCTCTGGATCGATATCCCAGACGCCAGCCAGAGGGCCAAGCCGAGATGGTGATACAGCAGCACCGTGCCTCCGAGCGTGGTCACCACCCCGAGCACACCGGCAAATCCGAATGAAATCACCCGGCGGCCGTGCTCACGAACCAACTCATCGGCGGGTCCGAAGTACCCAGCCGGACGGCCGTAGAGCTTGCCCACGAGGCATCAGGTTAGCAGAGGTCGCCGCCATTTCGATCACGGACCAGCCACATTTGTGCCACGGGAGCTTGGGCTCGCAGGGGCAACTGGCTGGCCGGGCGGCGCTCGCCAGTGAACTCACACGGCGGACGCTTGAAATCAGAATGAGTGGTACTAGGGCCGTGGGTGCGCGGCCCCGCCTCGCCTGGTCGGCGCGGTGGCACCGCCAAGCCAGGGATCGAGGAAGCAGGAGTCCGTTAACGCGCCGTCCCGACCTCTTGCGAGCCTTGCCCGATGCTAAGCCGAGGGCCACGCGACAGCACCAGTGAAGTCAGGTGGCCACCTGAGCTCTCGATCTCCCTTGACGGTGCCTGACACCACTCTCTTTTCAAATTCCTATTGACAGACTCAACAGGAAGTGGTAAATAACCTTAGATGCTGGCGGTAACGATCAGTACTCGGACGCCCACTGAGTTGAACAGCACGGGTAGAGCTGATGACACGTCCTGACCGCTCGCGCGCGGCAACAGCGGTTGCAGCACGGCCCGATAGGGAGACGCCGAGGCCGCGACCAGCGAGTTCTACAGACATACTTGACATGCTAGTGGCAATCGTCGAGCCCCTTGCTGCGGCCCTTGGGCAGGATACCGAGGTCGTGCTCCACGATCTCGAACAGGTGCCTAACTCGATAGTGGCCCTCGGAGGTAACCTCACTGGGCGCACCCTAGGGGGACCGACCACCGACCTACTCCTTAGGCACATCAAGCAGGGCAGGTTCGACAACCTGCTGCGCTATCCGACTCGGAGCCGCGGACGCATTCTGCTCTCCTCATCCATCTTCGTCAAGGACTCCTCGGCGCACCCGGTCGCCTGTCTGTGCATCAACACTGATGTAACCGAGTGGTGCCATGCCCACGATCTGTTGGAACGGTTTATCTCCTCGGCTGCCCCGGCCGCCATGATCGGTCCTCCGGACCTGCCCCAAGAGGACCGCGTGCATGGGGAGAACTTCGCACAGACCATAGAAGAACTCACCGTATCCACGGTGCGCGATGTGATAGCCAGCATCGGCGTGCCCGTAACTCTAATGCAGAAGCAGCACAAGTTTGAGGTGGTTCGTCAACTGGATGAACTCGGCTTCTTCCTGATTCGGGACGCAGTTGACTACGTAGCCGAAGCCTTGGACGTCACCAGGTACACGATCTACAACTACCTCAGCGACCTGAAGCCGACTGGCGATACGGCCTCCCAGCCTCAACGTCGGGCTACAGCTCGCCGCCTTCCCTTGCGCCGCCCTTGCAGTCCGACCACTAGGTAGCGATCTCCGCGCGACCCCAACTCCGAGCATTACTCAGTTCATTCACGTGTTGATCTAGGAAGGAGGGCCGACCCTAAAATGCAACCACTTCGAACTCTAGCCCGCCTCAGGCTCCTGTGGTTCGGAGCTGCCCTGACGGTCGTACTGGCCGGATGCGCCAGCACGGCCTCCACCCCACCGAGCGCAACCACCGGTGGTACGGTGACCTTCGCCGAACAGGCAGCGGCCCCTCCCAACTATATCTTTCCGCTCATGAGCGGAAACTATTTCGATCACAATAATCTGCCATTCTTTGACTATCTTATGTACCGTCCTCTCTACTGGTTTGGTCTAAATGGGGAACCAGTTGTCAATCCGGCGCTGAGCATGGCCGACCCGCCGGTGTTCTCAGCCAACAACACGGTGGCGACCGTCACGCTGAAGCATTGGCTGTGGTCGGACGGGCAGCCCGTTACTGCCCGTGATGTGATCTTCTGGATGAATCTTCTGAGCGCCGCTACAGATCCCGCTGCGCCAACAGTGGGAAGTACCACGGCTCCGGGCCCCGGGTGGGGTGCCGCCGTGCCCGGCGGATTTCCGCAGAATGTCGTCAGTTATCATCAAACTGGCACCTATACCGTAGTGTTTGACCTGAACGCGTCCTACAATCCCACCTGGTACCTCTACAACGAACTGAGCCAGATAACGGCGCTTCCACAACACGCATGGGACAAACTGTCAACCGCCGGTTCCGTTGGCAGCTACGATGTCGCCGCCGCAGCCCGTGTTCTAGCTCCCGCTAGCGCCGGGCTGCCAGCCAGCTCGTACGTGCCCAGCAACCCTGGCACCGCAACTACCGGAGCCTTGGGAGTGGCTCAGTTTCTCAACTCCCAGGCCCAGGATCTCACAACGTACTCGACCAATCGACTGTGGCAAGTTGTAGATGGGCCCTTCAAGTTGAACCAGTTCACCACGAGCGGGTACGTCAAGATGATCCCCAACCGGGCCTACTCCGGTTCGCCCAAGCCGAGGATAGCGGCCTTTGTCGAGGAGCCCTTTACCACTGACACGGCCGAGTTCAACACGCTTCGCAGTGGCGGCTTGACCATTGGCTACATTCCTGTGCAGGATCTTTCCCAAGCGGCAGCGCTGGAAAGAGCCCAAGGCTACTCCTTGGCCCAGTGGCACTCTCCGACGTTTGTCTACTTTCCGTACAACTTCACTAATCCCACAGTTGGCCCAGTCTTCAAGCAGCTCTACTTCCGGCAGGCGTTCCAGTCGCTGGTCAATCAGCCGCAGTACATCAAGGAGTTTTCGGCAAACCTTGGTGTGGTCAACAACGGACCTGCACCCGAATACCCACCGGGCAATCCCGTGGAGAGTCCCCTGCAAGCTAAGGGGCTCTATCCCTACGATGCCTCGAAGGCGGTGTCCCTGCTCAAAGGCAATGGGTGGACCGTGGTTCCGGGGGGTACTAGCTATTGCTCCGCTCCCGGCACAGGGCCGGGCGAGTGTGGGGCCGGCATCGCCAGCCATGCGCCCGCAAGCTTCAGTTTGCTATATGCGAGCGGCTCGGTGCAACTGACCAACGAAATGGAGGCTATGCAATCCACGATGAGGTCAGTGGCAGGGATCACACTGAGTCTAACCTCAGCACCTTTCTCGCAGGTAATCGGCACAGTCTTCGCGGGTTGTTCCGATGCCACCCCCTGCAAGAACTGGGAACTGGCCGATTGGGGAGGTGGATGGAACTATAATCCGGATAACTTCCCAACCGGTGGCGAAATCTTTGCGACGGGGGCGGGCAGCAATGCCGGGGACTACTCGAGCCCCACCAACAACGCCAACATCGCGGCCACCCACACGGCGCCCACAAATGCAGCCGAGTACGCAGCACTGTTTAAGTACGAGGACTATCTTGTCCAGCAGCTGCCAGTCGTATGGATGCCCGACGGGCCGTATCAGTTGACCATGTACAAGAGCAGTTTGAAAGGTGTTCTTTCAAGGGGCGTGGCAGGGTTCAAAATCTATCCCGAGTTCTACTACTTTCGTGGCTAGGGATTGGAATGCTGGTGAGAGCGAGGCGGCGGAGCGGAGCTTGGTTCGCTCCCAAGCTCCAGCTCCAGCCGCTCGGGGCACGGGGCACAGGGGACGGCGTTTGGCCAGAATTAGGTCACGCGCGGTTCGGCGGTCGTGGCCTGGGCAAAATTGGCAGCGTCGGCACGGCGCCTTGATGGCGGTGTGGCCAGGGAGGCAGATATGGTGAGCCAGGAGAAGGGGGGAAGGTTCAGTTATTTGGACCACCTCGATTGTGGGCGATGTGCGAAGACCTATGATGCCGACGTTCCGCAGGGGTTATGCGGCTGCGGAGCACCTCTCCTAGCCCGCTACGACCTCGATGGGGTAGCTGCGGCGTGCAGCCCGCAGCGGATCGGCAGTCGCTCCCCCGACCTCTGGCGCTACCATGAGTTGCTTCCGGTGAGTTGTCCTGAGGCTGTCGTGACCCTCGGAGAAGGCATGACACCGCTGGTGCCACTGGTCCGTCTGGGTGTCGAGCTCGACCTTCCTCAGCTCTTCATGAAGGATGAGGGCCTGCTGCCGACAGGCACCTTCAAAGCTCGCGGTGCGACCGTGGGCATCTCTCGCGCTCGCGAGTTGGGAGTTAAGCGCATTGCCATGCCGACCAATGGGAACGCCGGGGCCGCTTGGGCCAGCTATGGCGCCCGAGCCGGGCTGGAATCGCTCATCGTCATGCCGGTGGACGCGCCGAACATCCCTCGCGCGGAGTGTGCAATCGCGGGGTCCCGCCTCTATCTGGTCGACGGCCTGATCGGTGACGCCGGAGCCGTGGCGGCTGGAGCAGTGGCCAACCAGGGCTACACCGACGTCTCCACTCTGAAGGAGCCCTACCGTCTGGAAGGCAAGAAGACCATGGGTCTTGAGCTATTCGAACAGTTGGGCTGGCGAGTGCCTGACGTCATCTTATATCCCACTGGTGGTGGCGTAGGGCTCATCGGCATCTACAAGGCCCTCCAAGAATGTATGCAACTAGGATGGATTGGACCGAAGCTTCCCCGGCTGGTTGCGGTCCAAGCCAGTGGCTGCGCGCCGATCGTGAAGGCTTGGGAGGAAAGGGCCGAAGTGTCTCTGGCATGGGCCAATGCGTCGACTATTGCATTTGGGATAACCGTTCCTAAGGCACTGGGTGACTTCCTGATTCTCCGGGCACTCTATGCCACCGAGGGATGTGCGATAGCGGTCGACGATAGCGACATCCTGGCCGCGCAGGCTCGCCTAGCAGCTCTCGAAGGCGCGTTTGTATGTCCCGAAGGTGCGGCCTGCTTTGCAGCGGCGCAAAAGCTCCGCGCATCGGAATGGCTGCGTCGAAGCGACGAGGTGGTCGTGTTCAACACCGGCACTGGCATCCTCTATCCAGATACGGTTCGGGTAGAGGCACCGGTATTAGGGAAGGGGGAGGCGGCGCCACTTAATTGAGGCAGACCTCTAGCGGCCCGTATCCGAAGGGGTGAGCAAATTACGAAGACTGTACGAGTGAGCGGACTGCCGGGGTCGCATCAAGACCGAGCGCCTAGATGGGGCAGACAAGGACTGGGGGTGCTGCTTGGTTGCGGCAGCCATTGTTCCAGAGGAGGAGGCACGACCTAATGGGAAGTATCTCAACTGTCGCGTTCTGGCGCACCGCAGCGGTGGCGGCGTCGGTCGCCGTGTTCGTGGCGGCCTGCTCCAGCGCCACAACCCCAGCCAGTCCCGCTAAAGGTAGGACGGTGACCTTCGCGGAGGGTGCGGGCGCTCCCCCCAACTACATATTGCCACTCGCGAGCGGTAGTTATTTCACTACTAGTGCTACGACACAATTCTCCCAGATCATGTACCCGCCCCTTTACTGGTTTGGGCAGACCGGCGAGCCCGTGATGAACAAGTCGCTCAGCCTTGCCAACCCACCCGTCTTCTCGGACCAGAACACGGTTGTGACAGTTACCCTGAAGCACTGGCAGTGGTCAAACGGCCAGCCCATCACAGCGCGGGACGTTATCTTCTGGATGAACTTATTAAGCGCAGTGACCGATCCCAGCGCTCCGACCGTTGGCTCCAACACCGCACCTGGACCAGGGTGGGGAGCTGCCGTTCCCGGCGGGTTCCCCCAAAACGTGGTGAGCTATACTCAAACTGGCACCTACAGCCTGAGCTTCAAGCTGAACGGCTCCTATAACCCAACCTGGTACCTGTACAACGAGTTGGCACAGATTACTCCGATGCCTCAGCAGGCTTGGGACGAACTTTCCAGCTCTGGCCCGGTGGGCAACTCTGACTCAGCTGCGGAGACTCGGATCCTGGCGCCGGCATCAGCGGGTTTGCCTGCCAACTCCTACGTGCCGGCCAACCCGGGGACGGGGACGACCGGAGCCCTGGGGGTAGCCCAGTTCCTCAACAGCCAGTCCGAGGACCTCACCACCTATTCCACGAACCCTCTTTGGCAGGTGGTCGATGGCCCCTTTAGGCTTAGCCAATTCACCACTACTGGCTTCGTCAAGATGGTTCCCAACCCAAAATACTCGGGGTCACCCAAGCCGGCCATCAGCGCCTTCGAGGAGCTCCCATTCACGAGCGACTCCGCCGAGTTCAACGCGCTGCGCAGCGGAAGTCTGACCATCGGCTATATTCCGGTCCAAGATCTGGCCCAGAAAACGTCCCTTGAAAAGAGCCAGGGTTACAGCTACGCCCCTTGGTACATCTCGTCCTTCAATTTTGCCCGCTACAACTTCACGAATCCCACTGTCGGTCCCATCCTCAGGCAGCTCTACTTCCGACAAGCGTTTCAGTCGCTAGTCAACCAGCCGCTCTACATAAAGCAGTTCGGGGCAGGGACCGGGACGGTCACCAATGGGCCGGTGCCGACCTATCCGCCGAATAACCCAGATGAGAGTCCCCTGGAGGCCAAGGGATTGGTCTACCCGTATGACCCAGCCCATGCAGTCGCCTTGCTTAAAGACCATGGGTGGACTGTCAGTCCCGGCGGGAGCACGGTGTGCTCGAAGCCAGGCACTAGCTCTGGTGAGTGTGGGGCCGGCATCAGTGCGAACCAGCCTCTCACCTTCACCTTCCTCTATGCGAGCGGGGTAGTCCAGCTGAACAACGAAATGGAGGCATTACAGTCTGCCGCCTCCAAATATGCTGGGATCACCCTGCATCTCAGCACAACTCCTTTCGGCGTCGTGGTCGGCACCATACACGGAAACTGTACATACTCGCACCCATGCAGCAATTGGGACATAGCGGCAACGGGAGGGGGATGGGTTTACTCACCAGACTACTTCCCAACGGGGGGCGAGATTTTTGTTCCGGGAGCTGGTAGCAATGCTGGTTACTACTCCAGCTCAACGAACGATGCAAATATCGCCGCCACACATACCGCCTCTACCGAGCCCGCTGAAACTGCCGCTCTGTTCAAGTACGAAGACTATCTGGCCACCCAACTCCCTGATGTCTGGCTGCCGACAAACCCAGCTAGTCTGACCATTTATAGGAGTAATCTCAAGGGCTTGATCCCTCAAGGGATCTTCGCCGAGATCTACCCTCAGTACTACTCATTCTCCAGTTGATGTCAAGTGCCAGTCCGTCCCCATCGGGAGTTCCAGTGGTCGCGCAGCGGCTCCCGGTGGGGACGGTTGGCATCCTGGGGGGGCTTGGCCCCTTGGCGGGAGCCCACTTCTACCGGCGCTTGATCGAACACACCCCAGTCGTGGGAGATTCGCAGCACCTACCGGTTGTTCTAGTTTCCGATCCCACGATACCGAGTCGGCTCGACCACCTGCTCGATAGCGGACCCAGTCCGGTTCTGGCACTTGCTCATTTGGCGCAGTTTCTTGAGTCGGCAGGCGCGCAGTTGATCGTCATTCCATCGTCGACGGCACATGCTTACTATCAACCGATCCAAGACTCCGTTGGGGTTCCGGTTATAAACCTTCTAGCCGTGGTGGCCAACGCAATCGCGGCAGAGGGGTATCGGCGCCCCGCGCTCCTGGCCACGACGGCTACCGCGGTGCTTGACCTATACGGCCCATACCTGGCTCCACTGGCCTCTCCTGTGTACCCGGATGCGGCGTCCCAGGCAGACATACAGGAGCTTGTGGTCACCCTAAAGGGCGGTGGTGACCCGGGCCCACTCTCCGATCGACTGAGGGAGTTGGCCTCGCGTCCGTGGGCACAAGGAGCAGACTCAATCGTCTTGGGCTGCACTGAACTCTGCCTCTTCGATCTCCCCGATTTCAAGCTACCTGTCCTATCCAGTACGGACGAGTTGGCCGATGCTGTTCTCGGGCTGGTGGCCGGACGCTAGCCCCCAGCTAGGCCATCAGGGAGGCTAGATGGAAAGAACTCGTGAATCCTGCAACGACCATTCCGGGACAGCCTTGGCGATGTGGGGAAGCTGGGAGTTGGAATCTCTGCCGAGGAGGCGGTAGGGGCAGGCGGGCAGTGCGCTGTGAAGGCCGTGGCCGCTATAGAAGCCGGGCTCAGCGATCCGTCGAAGGTCTCCAGGATCGTCAAACTCACTGGCTACCCTGCCTTCGGGGCCGCGTTCACCAGTCAGCCCGACGCTATCGATGGTGCGAGCGGTCTTTGTGTCGCCAGCCCGGTAGAAGCTGGGTGCCACGCCCGTTCGGCCGTCGGAGTCGCTGGCCTGCCTCCGGACGTGCCCATTTGAGGGCGAGGGGAATGTTGGGGGTCGCCTGACGGTTGCCCCCGAGCTTGGATTGACAGAGTTCCAGGCGGCTCGCGTGTTTGGGG
>Ga0307373_10007209_pt1 | contig 17416 bp, 13 predicted proteins | sample OX2MG_FD_202534 | JGI IMG/M metagenome (GOLD analysis project Ga0307373, IMG submission 202534) | Soil microbial communities from Risofladan, Vaasa, Finland - OX-2 | ecosystem: Environmental > Terrestrial > Soil > Coastal area > Acid sulfate soil | place: Finland: Risofladan, Vaasa | collected... | reverse complement strand
CCTTGTCGCGCAGGTCGTCGGTGAAGAGGCTGCTCTTGGTCTCGACCACGAAGTAGAGGCGCTCCACTCCATCCTTCTCGACTAACACAGCCCAGTCCGGGTTGTAGGTGCCCAACGGGGTCGGGACCTTGAACCAGCCGGGAAGTTTGGCATAGACCTTTACGGCTTCGTTCTTCTCCAGTTGTTCTGCAAAGGTGCGCTCGACGCCGGACGAATCATAGACGACACTTTCATAGACGGACTTCGTCGCGGCCAGCATGTTCTTGAGATAGCCAGTCAGCTCCTCGCTCTCGAAGAGTTCTTGCGCGTAGTAGTCGCCATCACCGATCCGTTGATAGCGAATGCCGTCCACGATGGCGAGGCGCTTGGTGCGGTTGATTGACTCGGTCGCCAGCTCAATGAATTGCTGCGGATTGCGCTTGAAGTCATCGAGGCGGCCACTGTCGGTTAGCATCCGCACAAGACTCCGCCGGGTGAGCTGCGTCTTGTCTTGAAGATCAGTGAGCAGGTCGGGCAGTTCGATGTCCGTCTCTTCAATTGTGATTGGGGCGGCGACGGTGGTTTCTTCCGATGAGACACCGCCCCGCCCGATGGCGAGGTCGGCTTTGCGAATTTGCACGCGGGTCTTGGTGATCGGCGGGCACTCCCGGATGGCGTTTATGCAGCGCGTAACCAGTTTCTCGTTGTCAAACTGTACGCGGTAAGTGGTCTTGTGCTTGATGCGGTTCCAGAGCGCTTGAAACTCCTCGCTGTGTAGAATGGCTTGTCGCGTCCTGATCGACTGACGTTCGTCGGCGTTCTTGATGTCCAGCTTTCCAGCGAGCTTGCGGAGTACTTCGCGCACCTGCGGGAGCTGAGCCTTAAACTCCCCAGGGAGTTGCAGCGTGCCATCCTTCAGCACCTTCCTCAGCGCGTCCTGAACCTTGCCCTTCGCGTCGACATAACCAGCGTCCTTGAGAAGCGTCCAGATGGCTTCCGAATGCGGCACGCCCAGGGCCGTCGTCCGCCCTGCTTCGTCCGTCACCGGGATGGCGGCGAACTGATGCTTCTCCACGATCCCAAAGCGGATGCCGGTATCCTCCTCAATCTCCTTCTGGAGATTCGCGGCGAACTGCTCGTAGCCTTCCGTGGCGATGACGGTGAGCGTGTTGATGTCGAAACCCCGCAGGCGTTCGCCCTGCTGGTTGACGCAAAGACGCAGACCGCGGCCGATTGTCTGCCGGCGCTCCCGCTCGGTCCCCATCTCGCGGATGGCGCAAATCTGGAACACGTTCGGATTGTCCCATCCCTCGCGCAAAGCGGAGTGGGAGAAGATGAATTTCAGCTTCGTCTCAAAGCCGAGCAGTCTTTCCTTGTCCTTCATGATCAGGTTGTACGCGCGCTCGGCGTTGTCACGATTGCCCTGATTGTTCTCGGCGGTGTCCGTCCACGTTCCTTTCTTGTCGATCGAGAAATAGCCGTCGTGGACTTCCGTGGCATCGGCCTCTAAATCGACTTCGTTGAAAAGCGTATGGTACTTTGGCTTCGCGGCGGCCTTGCGGTACTCCTCCTCGAACATCACGGCGTACTTGCCCTTCACCTGTGCCCCGTTGCTGTCGTAGCTGCGGTAGTGCTCGACGACGTCGATGAAGAGGAGGCTAAGCACCTTGATGCCCTGCGGTCGTAGCCGCAGTTCCTTGTCCAGATGTTCCTCGATCGTGCGGCGGATCATGAGCCGCTTGAGGGCATCGGTATCCACGTCACCGATGGCCTCACCCGGACGCAGGGGTTTTTCCAGGTTGCTGAGTTCGAGAAACTCCTCGCCGACTTTACAGCCGATGTTTTGCACCAGGCAGTCGGCATACACAGCACGTCCGGTCACCTGTTGAAGGTCGTCGCCGGGCTGCACGGCGACGGACTCACGACTAACGGTCGTGGCGCGCTGCACATCGAGTTCGACCGTGGCGCTGAAGGTGCCCCTCTTGTTGCTGGTGGAAAGCAGCTTGACGTAGCCCTTATTGTGGCCGCCTTGAACTTCGAGAGAAGCCACTTCGATCTGCTTGACCAGCTTGCGCTCGTAGGCGTCCACCGCGTCGAGACGATAGAGCATGTGGTGCTTGTCGGCGTGAGTGGCGGAGAACCGCAAGGTGCAGAGCGGGTTCATGGCTCCGAGCGCCTCCTTGCCCCGACCTTCGAGGCCGCCGTCCACGGTCTGCGGTTCGTCCACGATCAGGATGGGGCGGGTGGCCTTGATGAGGTCGATGGGTTTCTCGCCGCCGGTCTTCTCGGTGTCTTTGTAGAGGTTGTTGACATCCTTTTTGTTGATGGCGCCGACCGTCACCACCATGATCTGGATGTTGGGACTGGTGGCGAAGTTGCGTACCTGACCGAGCTTACTCGATTCGTACAGGAAGAACTCGAAGGGCGTATTCGCATAGAGAGCGCGGAAGTGTTCTTCGGTGATCTGGAGCGTCTTGTAAACCCCTTCCTTAATCGCCACGGACGGAACGACGATGACGAACTTTGTAAAGCCGTAGCGGCGGTTCAGCTCGAAGATTGTGCGCAGGTAGACGTATGTCTTGCCCGTGCCGGTCTCCATCTCAACGGTAAAATCGCCAGAGGCGAGTGAGCCCGAAGGCCGCAGGCCGTTGCGGACCTGGATGGCGCTCAAGTTGGCCAGAAGTTCGTCGTCGAGCAGTTGCAGGCGGTTGCCGATGCCGAGATCGTTCTGGGCAAAGGCCAGGGTTTGCTGTGCGGCAAGCGCGTCGCGGGTAACGGTGAACTCAGTGCGACAGGTCTCCTGCCCACGGAACAGGTCGCACACCGACTCGATCGCGGTGTGCTGGTAGTCCAGATTGGGCTCAAAGTGCAGTTTCATCGTGATTCCACTTACAGGCTTCTAACATTCTCCAGCCCGTGCTGCTGGAGGATGGCGGTGAGGTTCGTCTTGGCCACATCGTCGGCGAAGGCGCTGTCACGAAAGACGACGCTCGTCTCGCCGACCGGCGCCAGTTGTTTGTGCCAGGCGACGATGCCCAGCGCCAGCGGCTCGACTTCGGCGCTGGCAATCTTTGACGCGAGGCAGACGAGCAACGTACCCGCGCCGATACTGTGCGCGGTCTTGCCCGCGATCTTCTTCTCTTCGATCGGTACGGTGAGGTCGAGGCCGAGCTTTAACAGCAGCTCGAAGAGGATATCCGTTTCGGTGCGATCCGTCTTCAGGTGTTCGACGGATTCTTCGAGCGTCTTGGGCAGGTTCTCGCGGTTCGGTTCCCACGCCCTGATGTTGCTGGAGGCGAGCTTAAATACGCGGAAGCCGAGGTCGCCCGTGAACTGCGGGTTCTCGTCTTGGACCTTTTTCGCGGCCCGCCGGAGACGTTCTTTGGTTAGTTCGGCGATCGTGCGGGGCTTGCCAATTTTATCGCATAGTTCGGCGGCGAGCTTCTGGTCCTGATTGTCTGGGTCCAGCGGCTCTGGCAATTGCACGAGCAAGAAACGCCTCTGAGAGTCGTCTTCTGCGTTGCGTTGGAAAACAGCTTCAGCCAACGTGCCACTGCCTGCGAAAAAATCCATGATCACATCGTCATCCGATGAAAACCACGAAAGAAAATCGGACATCATCTTGACGGGCTTAGGATTTGAGAAGACTGATGCCCCGAGCAGGCGGCTCAAGTAATCAGTTTGCTCACTTACCATTCCATATTCTGGCAACAGGGACGGAGGAGTGATCTTGCTTCTCGCCTTGCGACACTTGGCCTTCCCTGTGCTGCTGAAGTAGAACTCCAGAACCTTTTGGCCTTTAGAGTCATAGGTGTCTTTCCCCGAGAAGAACGACTGCATCTGATTTTTTTGTGTCCAGCCGGCACGGAGGGTTACCACTTCCGCAGTTTTTCCGTTCCTGCAGATGAGCCGACCAGAGACCACGGTGACCTGTTCCGAGTCTCCATAGGTGCCCGTCAACTCGAAGCCGTCAGGCGCTTCGAAGCGCACGCCCGAGGGAAACGTGAAGTCGCTAGCGGGATTGCCCCTTGAGACTTTCTTTAGCGCGCCAGCGTCAATCTCCCCATCGCCGCCTGAAATGTTCGACATTGTGTCAGCGTTCTTGGCGTAGGCGAGGACATATTCGTGGTAACGTTTGAATAGGCCCTGTTGCTGCGAGTGTTGCTTATTCCAGATTAGGATGGAGAGGAAGTTCTCTTCTCCGAACACCTCCGTTGCAAGCGACTTGATGGCGTTGATTTCCCCATCGTCGATGCTGACCATCATCACCCCATCCTCGCGGAGTAGGCTTCGGGCGAGTTTGAGACGGGGATACATCATGTTGAGCCAGTCAGTATGGAAGCGACCGGAGGCTTCGGTGTTGGAGGCCATTTTGTTGCCATTGCCATCCACCTGGCCGGTGAGTTCGAGGTAGTTCCTGATGTTGTCTTGGAAATTGTCTGGATAGACGAAGTCTTTTCCGGTGTTATAGGGTGGGTCGATGTAGATGAGCTTGACTTTCCCGGCGAAAGATTTCTGGAGCAGCTTCAGGACTTCGAGGTTGTCGCCCTCGATCATGAGGTTGTGGGTGGTATTCCAGTCCACACTGTCTTCCGGGCACGGGCGCAGCGTCCCACTGGAGGGCGTGAGGGCAAGCTGGCGGGCGCGGCGCTTGCCATGCCAGTTGAGGCCGTACTTCTCCTCCCGCTCATCTATGACTCCGCCGAGGAGCTGCTTCAGGACGTCGAAATTCACTTTCCCCTCGGTGAACGCCTCGGGGAAGATGGCCTTCAGGTGCTCGACATTGTCCGATACGACGTCCAGCGATTTCGTTTCCATATCTTCGGCGGTGAGTTTCTTCATCACGATCCCTCAAAGTGTTTTTTCTGTCGCAGCCACTTTAGCTTCGAGCCGTTTGATTTCAAGGTTTAATTCTACCCGGCGATTAACCTGCTTTTCTTTTTCTGCCCGAGCGCGCAACCCTGCTAGATCGCGCTGAAGCCGGGCGTGCGCGTCGAGGCCGTTCCGCACAGCCGAGGCGCGATCGGCAGAGTCTGGCGACACAAAGCCGCCGGTGATTCTGGCCGCTTCCAGCGCGGCCATGCGATCGAGCCATCCCTGATAGAGGGCAAACAGATCGCGATTCGGCAGACCTGAGACTGCAAGGCTCGCGAGGAAGAGAGATTCTTCTGTCGCTGGCCTGTCGGGGTCAAACGGTGTCGTGCGGCGTACATCCTCGATGACCACCTCGCCCGCTTCGCCTTGTGACCATCGTTTGTGCGCTAGTGAGAGACTCACAGTGTCGCCGTGCCCTGTGACGAGAACGACGGGATAGGGAATGGCGCGATGAATCAGTTCAATAAGTCGAGTTGGCTTGGCGCCGGGGCGAAGCGTGGCAGTGAGAACTGCGATTTCCAGATACTCTCGCACGTCGTCGCGGAATGCTGGCACACCGATATTGGTGGGTTTGAGGGCCGCGACCCAGAGCATTTCCTCGACGCCGTCCTGAATCTGGCGCTTGTCGGCAGCAGTCGGCGCGCCCTGCTCTAGCAGCAGCTTCTTTGGCACCCGTCGGTCCACCCTGGCGTCGAGCGGCAGGGCCAGGGCGTCAATGACCGGGGCAAGGTTCACTCGCTTTTCCCTTCCGGTAGCACAACAAGGAACGCGACGACCTCGAAGTCGTTGATGCCCTGAAACTCGCCTTTCATGGCATGCGTGCCGCCCGGTGCGAAGAGACTGGCGACGGCACGTTCCTCCTTCTTGCCAACGACGGAGGCGACGGCCGTCGCGAGCAGTTCTTGAGCGGCGCTCATGTCCTTTCCTTCTCTGGTCGCCTTGTCAAAACGGGCGCAGGCGCCAGCATCGGGCAGATCGCGGCCGATGCAGAACCGTTTCAGCCGGTCGAGCACCTGCTTGGCCTGTGTGAATGGCAGCAGCACCGTGCCGTCGTCACCGACGTGGACAACGTAGTGCGGCGCGAGTGGGTACCCCGGCTCGATGGCCTTGAGTGCCGCGTCCCCCACGGCGCGGAGGCAGAAGATGACGCCCGGCGGGATGGCGTCACCGCCGCTCTGCGTGGTGGTGACGGCAAACGTGCCAAACGGAAGGCCGTCCAGTTTTCCGGCGTGTTCCTTGATGAAACCGGCGAGGTCAATGCGAAAGTCGTTCAGGGTGAGGTCGGCGATTGAAACGCCGCTGCTCAGGTCTTCGAGGTCGATGACGGCGTCCTGAAGTTTGAGGAGCTGCTTGCGACGGTATTCCAGATCGTTCATCTGATCGCCAGACTGGTGCTCGATGATGTTCTCCTCTCCGGTGGCGGAAATATCGAGGAGCACCATGCGGCCACTCACGCGCTGCTCAAGGTTGATGTATTCCTCCAGCTCCATGTTGGGCCAGAAGTTGATGAGCTGAATGCGCTCGTTCAGCGAACCAATGCGGTCGATGCGGCCGAAACGCTGGATGATGCGAACGGGGTTCCAATGGATATCGTAGTTGACGACGGTGTCGCAGTCCTGGAGGTTTTGGCCTTCGCTGATGCAGTCTGTAGCGATGAGCAGGTCAATTTCGCCTTCGTCGGCAAGGTCCGCGGGACGCTCCTTTGAGCGGGGTGAGAAGGACGTGATGATGCTGGCGAAATCCCTGCGGAGATTGGGCAGCGTGGTCTTATTGTGTCCAGCACCGGTGACAAGAGCTGAGTGCAGGCCGAGTTCTTTCTGTGCCCAGCCTGAAAGTTCGTGATAGAGATACTTGGCAGTGTCAGCGAATGCAGTGAAGATAAGGAGTTTTTTGTTGCTAGCATTGAGTGGCTGGCGGCACTTACGCTCGATGACATCGCGGAGAGCCCGAAGCTTGGCGTCACGCGTAGCATCCACCTGTTTCGCCGCCGAAAGGAGCGTGGCAAGCCGATTGCGGTCTTCGATGAGATCCTGCCGCCAGCGGACACGATCCACGTCCTGTAGTAGTACTTTCACCTTCCGGCCAACCACTAGGCTCTCGAAAGCAGGGTCGTCCGCGTTTACGTCGGCGATGTCAATTTCCTCCACCGCATCCGCTTGGGCTTCAATTTTGGCGAGTGTAACCTCCACGTCAGCGAGCTGGCGTTTGATTGTGAGGGCAAAAGAAGTAACGGAACTTTCCATCCGCTTCAGGACGTTCACCCGCAGCAGGTGGACAAGACTTTCCTCGCGGTCCACCTGCCGGAAGAAACTCTCGCCACCGCGAATCTGAGTGCTGTATTTAGCGTCGTAGGCCGCCTGCTTGTGCGGCAGGACGTAGCGCAACGGTGCGTATGCCGCAAGGTTGAGGCGGCGGATTTCGTTGTTAATGTCGCGAATGGAGCGGAACTCACCAGCGAGGTCAACGTCAGGCTTGATGTTGATGGGCTTAAGTCGCTCCGGGAAGCGGCCAGTTTCATAGGTGCCGTAGTACTTCTCGATGTGCTTGCGGGAGCGGGCTATGGTCAGCAGGTCGAGCAATTTGAAGTAATCGAAGCCAAGCATGTCCAGGAGACGCGCCGGCTTTCGCTCGGCGTCCTCCAGAACAAGCCAGCGATTGAACTGAAGCTGCGCCTGGCGAACAGTCGCCTCAATGCTGGAAATGCCGTGAGTGTCCAGAGCAATATCGTTTGCCTCGGTGACGAAGGCGATCTGATTTTTCAGGTCGGCGAGGCGATTGTTAACTGGCGTGGCGGAGAGCATGAGGACGCGGGTCTTCACGCCCTCCTTGATAATGCGCCGCATGAGGCGGTCGTAACGTGTCTCGCGGTCATTGTGCGTGGCCTTGTTGCGGAAGTTGTGTGACTCATCGATGACCACGAGATCATAGTTGCCCCAATTGATGTGGGCGAGATCAATGTCGCCGGAAATGCCACCATCGCGGGAGAGGTCTGTGTGATTGAGAACGTCATAATTGAAGCGGTCGGATGCAAGGAAATTGCGGCGATCGTTGGCCTTGTAAAGGGTCCAGTTGTCACGCAGGCGCTTGGGGACCAGCACCAGCACGCGATCGTTGCGAAGCTCGTAATACTTGATGATGGCGAGAGCTTCGAAGGTTTTGCCGAGGCCTACGCTGTCGGCAATGATACAGCCACCAAGCCGCTCCAGTTTGTCGATGGCCCCGACAACGCCGTCGCGCTGAAACTTGTACAGCTTCTTCCAGACAGTGGTGTTGCGGATGCCAGTAGCGGATTTAACGACGCCCTCTTCATCCAGTTCCGCACCGTGATCTTTAAAAACATGGAAGAGGGTCAGATAGTAGATAAGCGACGGAGCTTTCGGATCAGCGAGTTCTTGCAATCGTGAGAGGAATGCAGTTTTCTGTTGATCGGAAGCTGGTAGCGTGTTCCACAAGCTCGTGAACCAAGAGCCAAGGATTGAGGATTCTTCGAGTTTTTCCGAACACTGAATCAGACTGAATTGATTGCCGGGTGTGACGCCTAACCCTTCGGTTGTGAAAGCACAGTTGCCGGTGATGACACGATGAAACTCTGAATTTGGCTTCCCTGCGATAAGTATAGATTGCGGCAACAATGCAGGAGCACAGCGCAACTCCACCTTTCTCTTGATCCACGCGGCACATTCGCGGGCGAGCCAGCGAAGTTGAAGGCGATTTCGAAAAACACGATCTGTGTCCGAACCGGTCAGCCCGAGTTCGGCTCCATCGCCTGCCGGGATCACAGCGCGGCAGACGTCGAGATTTTCCAGCAGATCACGCAGCTCAGCAAAGGCAAATAGAGAAAACGAAGGAGAGGCCAAGTCAAGCGACGTCTGAGGCGATAAGGTTTGGCGCAATTCGTCGATAACACGGTCACTGCCTGTATTCTTGATGAGTTTCATCTGATGATCTGGTTCTCGATGACTACTTGGCTCATGGTGCTCCGTGCCTTTGTATGCGCCACAACTTTCATGCAAATTTCCATCCTGACCAGAAGACATAATCTCGCCCAAGAATATACCAGCCCAGCGAGTATCGGTAGCTGGACAACTTTATATGGGGCCGCGGGTGTTGCTCTAGACTGTGGGTATCCTACTCGGAAGGCATTTCTCTACCAACCGAGCGCCGTTCCAGTGTCGCGGATTTCCAATCTGTCCGGGTTTGTAGCACGTGATCTGTCCGGTTTAGGGTACTTCCAAAAGGGGGTGCCTGATGAGACGGACAGAGTTGCTACAGGAGATTCGGGAGATGAGGTTCAAAGAAGCCTATGAGGGGTGGAACCAAGGGCGGCTCAGCCAGGCGGAAGCGGCGCGATTGCTGGGCGTGTGCGAACGCAGTTTCCGGCGCTATCTAGTCAGCTACGAAGCCCAAGGACTGGACGGCCTGCTGGATCGGCGGCTGACCCAAGCCTCGAACCGCGCCGCGCCGGTCGATGAGGTGCTGGCGTTGACCGAGCGTTACCGGACACGGCACAACGGCTGGAACGTCAAACATTTTCACCAATGGTATCAGCGCGATGGCGGTGTCCGTAGCTACAGCTGGATCAAGACGCACTTGCAGGCGGCCAAGCTCGTGCCCAAGGTCAAGCAACGGGGCGTGCATCGCAAACGCCGGGACCGCGCCCCTTTGCCCGGTATGCTGGTGCACCAGGATGGCAGCACGCACGAATGGGTGACGGGGCAGCGTTGGGATCTGATTGTCACGATGGATGACGCCACCAGCGAACACTATTCAATGTGCTTCGTTGACGAGGAAGGCACCGCATCGAGCTTTCAAGGCGTCCAGGCGGTGATCAAAACGCGGGGCCTGTTCGCGGCGTTCTACTCCGACCGGGGCAGCCATTACTGGCTCACCCCCGAAGCCGGCGGCAAGGTGGACAAGCATAACCTCACGCAGTTCGGCCGGGCGATGCGGCAGTTAGGGATCGAGATGATTGCCGCCTACTCGCCCGAGGCACGTGGCCGTTCGGAGCGGGCCTTTGGCACCCACCAGGGACGTCTGCCCCAGGAACTGGCCGCAGCCGGGATCACGACGATGGCGGAAGCCAACCGCTACCTGGTGGCGGTCTATCGGCCAAACTTCAATGCGGAATTCATGCAACCGGCGGCCGAGGCCGGTTCCGCCTTCGTGCCCTGGATCGGTGCCAATCTCGAGGACATTCTGTGCGAACAGTTCGAGCGCACGGTCGGCGCCGATAACAGCGTACGCTTTGAAGGACTGGCGCTACAGATTCCGGCGGATCGTCACCGCTGTCATTACGTGAAAGCCAAGGTTCGGGTGCACCGCTATGCCAACAGCCAGCTGGCGCTCTTTCACGGGCCCCGCAAACTCGCTGAGTACGATACCCAGGGGAAACCACTTTGTTCAACACCCGCGTCATCACGTCATTCCGCTTCGTGATGGCCGCGCGGGGAAATCCGCTCCGGGCTACGCCCTTCGCGTCTTTCTCCGCGCATCCAAAAAGCGGACAATCCATGTACTACGAAACCGGACAGTTCTAAAAACTCGCGACACCGAGCGCCGTTCCAGCCACCATTCAGTGCTCCAATTGCCCCCGCCAACCACGGCATAATCTAGAGAGAGGAAGTGTGTACGTGTCCTTACCCACGGTAGATTATTATGACCACCTATTAAACTGCCGTGTCTAGCCTGAAAGGGGAGAACCGTTGCCTGGCCTGACATGGTTTCTTGATTCACGAGCAAACGTAAAAGGATGAGATATGGAAGGCTTGGATTACTGGCGGCTATGTGATGAATTGACCGTGATTCAGGCGGCGCTGTTGACCGTCGGTAACGATCCATCCAGTGATCAAGTCTATGTAGAGAAGTGGGAGCCAGAGACACGACCAGTAGGTTATGAAGCGGCGAAAGCCGCAATCACAAATGCACTGCGGGGAAATGCAATAAAGGGAAAACTGATTCCCCTTTACGAATATGATATTAATGGTAATAGCGTCGGCACAATTGAAGATTCGATAAATCTGATGGAATCGAGGGTGGATGTAGAATCGCTTCGTGCTTGGCTGGCAAGTCGCGGAATTCGCTCTGGATTTTTCTTTCCAAATGCTACCGACACACCGGACTACCTTGATAACAATCACCCCCGATACGCGCCCAAGTTGGCCGCTGCGGTGCGCGCATGGCTTGCAACCAGCGACGTGAACGCACTCAAGGGGAAATCTGCAAAGCAGGCACTTTTAAAATGGCTTCGGGAACATGCGGCGGAGTACAAGCTGTCCAACGATGAAGGCACGCCCAATGAACAGGGAATAGAAGAATGCGCGAAGGTAGCTAACTGGCAAGAAAAAGGCGGAGCACCCAAAACTCCCAGCGGGTAACTCACCCACCCTGCAAACCCGCGCCAATGCTCGCTTGACGATTGGTGACATTTGGAACCTACCCACCCCCTGAACTAAAACCCGCCTACCCTGACCCCCAATTCGCGGGGTGAGTTTTCGCAACCCATCCAGCTATTTAACTGCAATCGTGACATCTATATTACGACCATGTTCCGAAGTATTCCGGAACGCTTCACCTTCAACTGAGGAAAGCGAGACATGGCCGTACAGACCCAATCAACGCCGTCGATTCTGAGGCGCAAGCAGGTAGAAGCCCGCATAGGGCTTTCCAGATCCACCATCTATAACCACATCGATCCGCGCTCGCCTCACTATGACGCCACGTTTCCAAAGCCTATCCGCTTGGGCGGCGGCACAGCGGTGGGCTGGATCGAAAGCGAGGTGGCGGATTGGCTGCGACGCCAAATCGCGGCCAGCCGCAAGGTCGCAACCTGAAGAGGCAGCCATGCGCGAAGTCACCGAACAATTCCGCGCCGTGATCCAAAACGCCGGGCTGAACCCGCCGGAGGTGATCGAGCCGGACGGCACGCTGCACCGCTTCGCCAGCAACGGCAATCGTAGCGACGACGCGGGCTGGTATGTCCTGCACAACAACGGCATTCCCGCCGGAGCCTTCGGCGATTGGCGGACGGGGCTGTCTATGACCTGGCGGGCCGACATAGGCCGAAGGCTGACTCCGCAGGAGGACGCTGCGCACCAGGCGAGCGTGGATGCGATGCGGCGCGCGCGTGAAGCCGAGGACGCCAAGCGCAAGGCCGAAGCGCGTGAGAAGGCGGCGGCGATCTGGGAGGCCGCGCGGCCCGCGTCGGATGACCATGTTTACTTGTTGGAGAGGGGCGTCAAGGCGCACGGCCTACGCATCTATGACAGTGCGCTGGTCATCCCGATGCGCGACGGCCAAGAGCTGCACAGCCTCCAGTTCATTTCGGGCGATGGCAGCAAGCGTTTTCTGACGGGCGGCCGCGTAAGCGGCTGTTACTTTTCTATTGGAAAACCGGAAGGTGTGCTGTGCATTGCAGAGGGTTATGCGACGGCGGCGAGCATCCATGAAGCCACAGGCTACGCGGTTGCCGTGGCGTTCAACGCCGGGAATCTGCTGCCGGTGGCGCATGCACTGCGCGCAAGGTTTCCCGACCTGCGCCTCGTCCTCTGCGCCGATGACGACGCCAAGAACGAAGGGAATCCCGGATTGACCAAGGCACAGGAGGCCGCCCAGGCGGTGGGGGGATTCCTAGCCGTGCCGGAGTTCGGCGGCAATCGGCCCGATGGCGCAACCGACTTCAACGACTTGCACTTGCACGCCGGGCTTGCGGCCGTGCGCGAGGGTATCGAGCGAGCAACCCCATCTGAAACCTCCAGCGAAGTAGGCAGCGACACTTGGCTGGAGCGGAAACCCATCATCGCGGAACTGAAACCGGTACCCGCGTTCGACGCCGATACCTTGTTGCCGGAGGTGCTGCGGGCCTGGATCATGGACGAAGCGGAGCGGATGCCCTGCCCTCCTGACTTCATCGCTGCAGCGGCGCTGGTGGCACTAGGTTCGATCGTAGGGGCGCGATGTGCGATCAAGCCGAAGTCGCGTGATTCGTGGCTCATCGTCCCGAACCTTTGGGGTGGCATTGTGGGCGACCCCTCGGCCAAAAAATCCCCGGCTTGGGGAGCGGCATTGAAGCCACTGGACCGACTTATCGCAAAGGCGTTGGAATCGCACACGGCAGTGCTCGCCGACTACGAGACCGCAAAAGTGGTTTTCGACGCGCAGAAAGACGCCATCGAAGGTCGCATCAAGGAGGCGGCGAAGAAACCGAGCAAGGGCGACCCGGCGAACATCGCGAGGGAACTTCGCGCGCACGGAGAGCAAGCGCCTGAGACCCCGACGCTGCACCGCTACAAGACCAACGACAGCACGGTGGAGAAGCTGGGCGAGCTGCTACACGAAAACCCCGCTGGCCTACTAGTGCTGCGGGACGAGCTGGTCGGACTGATCGCGACCTGGGAGCGCGAAGGACGCGAAGGCGAACGCGCTTTCTTCCTCGAAGGTTGGAACGGCAATCAGAGCTTCGATACTGATCGCATCGGGCGCGGGCATATCAGCATCCCGAACCTGTGCATATCGATCTTTGGTGGCATACAACCCGATAAACTGACGGTGTATCTGGAACAAGCTGCGCACGCGCTTGCGAACGACGGGATGCTGCAACGATTTCAGTTGCTCGTGTACCCGGATGCACGCCGCTGGGAGTGGCGGGACCGCGCGCCGAATAAGCCCGCGCGAGATGCATCCTTTGCCGTGTTTGAGGCGCTCGCGGACTTCGACGCCGTGGCCTGGGGCGCAGCCCCGGCCGACGATTTCGCTAAGTTCCCGCAATTCTGCTTCGATGCCGAGGCGCAGGCGGTCTTCATCGAATGGTCCGAGGACATGCACCGGGCACGAATGCCGAGCGAGGATGAGCCGATCATCCGACAGCACCTGGCGAAATTCGACAAGCTGTTCCCGGCGCTGGCGCTCATCTTTCATCTGGTGGACTGCGCGGCCGACGGCGTTCGCGGTCCAGTGAGCAAGGAAGCGGCCCTACGGGCGGCCGCCTGGTGCGAATACCTGGAAGCCCACGCGCGGCGTTGCTATGGACTGCTGAAGGACGACGGGCTGCGGGCGGCACAAGCACTGGCTGCCAAGCTCGAACGGGGAATACTGGAAGACGGCTTCACGCTGCGTGACGTGCGCCGCAATCAATGGCGCAGCTTGACCACGGATGAGGCGATACAGGCAGCGCTCGATTGGCTGGAAGATGAGGACTGGCTGCGTAGCGAGACCACGGGCGGCACCGGCCCCGGCAGCGGACGACGTACCCTGCGCTATCGCATTCATCCCGCGATCAAGGGCAAGCACAAAGGGGATGGCACATGAACTGGCTGGAGCGCGCCCGGTGCGAAATCCAAGAATGCGCCCGGAGGCTTACTGCCAATAGTGCCGAAAGAACTCCAACGGCAGTAATGGCAGCACCTTATCCGGTCTCTTGCGAGAAATCAGTGGCGTCTATCGGCAGTAATGGCAGTACCTCGCCAGTGCGTCTGCTGGAAACTGAATCCGAGCGGTATGACTTCGAGGAACGCGCGGCGATCATGGAATTTGACGGCGGCCTGAGTCGCAACGAGGCCGAGTGCGCAGCCTGGGCGCTGGTCTCGATGCGCCATCGGCTACACTGAGGATCAAGACATGGCGCGCAAGAAACAGAGTTATATCAAAGGCCCATTCACGCATCGGCGCACCGAAGCCGACTACATGAGTGTTTTGTTAGATGCCGTGCCGTTGGAGGACTGGCGCGCAGTCGTAAGCGCGACGGTCACGGCGGCAAAGTCTGGCGACGCCAGCGCGCGGGCATGGCTGGCGCAATAATTGGTGGGCAAGCCGGGCGCGACCGCGCCGGCACCATTGACCGTCGTGGTGCAGCAGTTGTCCGGTCGCGATCCGCTGGTGGATAATCTGGCGAAACTGCACATTGACCGCCTGGAATACCCCACACTGCACGCTGACGATGACATGAAAGAGGCAGTAAGAGTGCTTGTTGCGAACGAACTGCGGGCACTGGAAACGCAAAAATCAAACGTAGCCGAAACCCACGAAAACGCAGACGGGACAAGGCTTTCAGCGGATTCATCGGAACCCTGAACATGTCAGTTCGCCAATTGATTACGGGATAATCCAATGGGCGGGTTAGGTAGCGGGAACCGTTGGCGCTACGGCGCAAAGTCCACCACGGACGACCACCGCACCCTCGATGTGAGGCGCTGGGCGCGTGAAGGAATGCTGCGGCCGGGCTATTGCGGCGGATGGCAATGGACGCGCGACGGTGAAACCGTGGCATCTATCCAGATGCGGGCCGAGCAAGACCGGGTGATCCTGATCTACAAGCACCGTAGCAGCGGCGATGAATGGAAAGATGAGCAATACCCCGTGCGGATCGTTCGCACGCCTTGTCACCTGGGTGGCTCGCGTGCCTGGTTCATCTGCCCGGCTCTCGGCTGCGGCCGGCGTGTGGCGATCCTCTACGGCGGCGGTATCTTCGCCTGCCGGCATTGCTACCAGCTTGCCTACGCCAGCGCACGCGAAGACGCCGGCGGCCGGGCTACAAGACGCGCGGACAGGCTCCGGGTGCTCCTGGATTGGGAACCCGGCATTCTCAATGGCGAGGGCGACAAGCCGAAGTGGATGCGCTGGCGCACCTTCGAGCGGCTGGTCACGCAACACGACCTGTTGGTCGCACGATCCATGCACGCGATGGCGCTGAAGCTCGGGCTACTTAGACGCGATTTTCAAGAGTGAGGAAATGAATTTGGGGGCACAGTTGGTGGATCGTGCATTTAGGAAGTTTGAACCGGCGCTGATGAAGGTGGGTCTGGTGCGAACTCCGCAATGACTCTCATGCACTTAAGTTCGCTATCTCCCATAACTTCATCTACCAGCCCAAGCCAAAATGCATCTTTCGCCGTCAGGTCATGCTCTCCTTCCTGTAGAGCATGGCAGAGAGCTACGAAAAACGACCATATAGGTTCGAGTGTTGGCCGAACCTTTTTAACAAGCAGGGAATTTCGCGATGCTTCAGGGGCATTATCAATCTCAGTTTTTTCCTCTGGGCTGATAGCAAATATTCCCCATTGCGTACATAACTGGCTGATGCGGTCATTTTCGGAGCTAGCAAGATGCTCGCTGAGAAGGAAGAAATCATCGTTTAGCCGATTCAAACCATCGCCTTGAAATGTCCAGCTCTTGTTCTTCTTGTTGCTCTTCACCTCGTAATCCACAATGGCCTTTATTCGACTTGCTTCTCTTTTTGCCACATTCTTATATTTCTTAGCCTTCTTCGCTATCGCCAACAATTCGGCATAACGCCCCTGCCTTTCACGGGCTGTTTCAAACAGTTTCTTGGCTCCTTCGGAGAGATTCTCTGATATTACAGACAGAAAGCATTCCGAGTCTGTAAGGTTTTCGGTAGCATTATTGCGAATATCCATAAATTGATTCTTTGAGAATAAGAATCGAAACATTAGGCGGCTTTCCATCTTGCGCACTAGCTCATTTGCATACGTATCGTTCGTAATCCGAAGTTGATACGACAACGCCGATGTCATCTCTACGGTTAGTGGAATGTCTCGGGATGTTCTTGAACCATGATACAGCACAGTGGTGTGGGGAAGTGCAATCGCGTAATCTCCAGAGGATAAGAGATCGGCCGCTGCGCTTGCTGCTCTCGTTGTTACAACGGTGATGATACGGCACGCTGGCTGACAATCCAGAGTTGGGCAAGTAAGCAGCTTCCACAGCGATTGGGCACTGGAAAGATCGCCTCCTCGACTGTCGATATAAATCGTAATCGGGTCGCGGTTTTTATTTTGAAGTTGAATAATATGCGGGGTGAGTTGGTAAATGAGGTCTGCGTTAATCACGCCATGAATGTACACCCCACGCTCAGGGTTTGGCCGAAATTCTTTATTTGGAACAATCAAGTCGTCTTTGCTCTACTTTGCTGATACATGGGAATCAGATGTTTTTTGATTCTTGATAAGATCATCGCGGACGTCGCGATAAAATGCTGTAAGGTCAGTTCCGTATTTTTGATAGACTCTATCTATTGCCGCATTTAATGCCTTATTTTCGGACGTTTCATAATCTTTCTTTTCTACCTTTTTACTCATGTGACCCTCCGTTTGGTTTAATTTGCAGACTGCATTGCGTACATCAAACTCTTTTCCTCCACCGTTTTGATTGCTTCAACAGTGCGTCCACCCTGGTTCATAAAACAGTCCGGCTACAAGCTCCTACGCTACTGCCAAGACGAGTTACTTGTCAAAGGCGTGGGTAAGACCACTTAGAAGAGGGGGTGGGGGTGAATCAAGTAACAGTTGACTCTTGTGGTAGATTGGAAATCGTGGCCCACTGATACGAGAACCCGGCTACTATGCCGCAGAAATTAGGGGGCACATTTGGGGGCACATTCAGAGGCTCTTCTCGCAAAGCCCAGCGTTGTAGGGTTCTTCAGGTCGGTTCGAGTCCTCTCCTGGGCACCACTTTCATTAGGTCATCGCGTTCCGTTTCTCAAACCATCCCTGGTGCGCTGTCCGGCCCGTCATCCGACCGCCAGGGACGGCAGAAGTGCAGATTTTGCAGG
>Ga0307373_10007206_pt1 | contig 17419 bp, 14 predicted proteins | sample OX2MG_FD_202534 | JGI IMG/M metagenome (GOLD analysis project Ga0307373, IMG submission 202534) | Soil microbial communities from Risofladan, Vaasa, Finland - OX-2 | ecosystem: Environmental > Terrestrial > Soil > Coastal area > Acid sulfate soil | place: Finland: Risofladan, Vaasa | collected... | reverse complement strand
CGCACTACCCCCAAGATGTCGCCGCCGGGTTCCTCCTCGGAGCCGGCGTCGTGCTGGCCGGCTACGCCATCGCGCGCAGACCGCTCACCGTCCTGGTCCGGCTGCTGACCGCCACCCCACTGCGGCCGCTGCTCACCACCACCCCGGCAGCGACGGCCGCCACCCAGCCAAGCAGCCAGGCCCAGCAGGCCGCGGGTCCCGCGTCCGGGCTTGAGCCACCGCATCCCGCCGCGCGTGGTACAGACTGGCCTGACCGGCGCCTGGACCGCTGGCGCGCAGAATGACGTGATCTGCGCGACACGCCTGAAGAACCCCGAGCCCGGGCACTGCTCGCCGAGCCAGGCGTGCGCGGCCGGCTTCCGGTGGTCATCCCCGGCAAGGACGCGGTTGCCTGCGCGTCGGACAGTGGCGGGGAGGACGGTCTGGACGTGATCCCCGCTGACGGGTCGGCGGCGAGGCGGATCGGGCACGGCGAGTTCGGCCGGATCCTGGAGCTGGCGGTGGCACCGGACGGGCGCACGGCAGCGGTCGCCTGCGCCGGCGGCCGGCTGCTGACGGTGGCGCTGGATGGCGAGCCGGTCATCACCGAGATCGCCCGCAGCACCAACGCGGAGGTGGCGGGCCTGGCATTTTCTCCCGACTCCGCGCTGCTCGCCTGGTCGCAGCCGTGGCGGCCCGAGCGCGGTGCCTCGCAGATCCGGCTGGCCCGCCTGGCCGACGGCACCGTCACCGACGTGACCCCGCCCCGGTTCGACGACACCTGGCCGGCGTTCACCCTGGACGGCAAGTACCTGGCGTTCCTGTCGAACCGCGCCTTCGATCCGGTCTACGACGCGCACGTCCTTGATCTCGGGTTCCTGCCCGGGGTCCGGCCCTACCTTGTGGCGCTGCTGGCCACGACGCCATCGCCGTTCGCTCCGGAGCTGAATGGCCGTCCGGCAGAACCCGAAGGCCCCGGGAGTTCGGACACGGAACCTCCGCCGGCCGGTCTGGACGTCGCTGGGCTGGCCGAGCGGATCGTGCCGTTCCCCGTGGCGGCCGGACGCTATGACAAGCTCCGCGCGGCCACGGACGGTGTGGTCTGGCTGGAACTGCCGCTTGCCGGGGAGCTGGGTGAGGCCGTGATCGGCGCGGCCCAGGAGCACCCGACCCGGCTGGTCCGCTATGACCTGGCTCAGCGCGAGCGCTCGGTCGAGGTGGAGGCCCTGGACGACTACGCGGTCTCCGCCGGCGGCGCCTGGCTGGCTTACCGGATCGGGGAGTCGCTGGAGATCAAGCCAGCCGGCGAACCCGATGGGGAGGTTGTCAGCGTCGATCTGGACCGGATCCAGGTGACGGTCGAACCGCCGGCCGAGTGGGCGCAGATGTACCACGAGACGTGGCGGCTGATGCGGGACAACTTCTGGCGCGCCGACATGGCCGGGGTGGACTGGGCCGCGATGCGCGACCGCTACCGGCCGCTGCTCGACCGCATCGCCTCCGCGGATGACCTGCACGACGTGCTACGGGAGCTGCAGGGCGAGACGCGCACTTCGCACACCGGGGTGCTGCCGCCGGGCTCGGGCGGTGACCCGGCGCCGGCTCAGGGCCTGCTCGGCGCCGATCTCGAGCGCGCCGGGGACGGGACCTGGCGGATCGCGCGGATCCTGCCCGGCGAGTCGTCGGTGATCGGCGCGCGGTCCCCGCTGGCCGCCCCGGGCGTCGCCGCGGCGGCGGGCGATCTCATCGTCGCGGTGGACGGGCGGCCGGTGGACCCGGACCTCGGCCCGAACGCGCTGCTGGCCGGCAAGGCCGGCAAGCCGGTCGAGCTGACTCTCCGGCGCGACGGATCCGGCCGGCGTGCTGTCGTGGTTCCGCTGGCCAGCGAGCACGCGGCCCGCTATTACGATCTGGTCGCCCGGCAGCGGGCCGCGGTCCGCGAGGCCTCCGGCGGGCGGCTCGGCTACCTGCACATCCCGGACATGATGGCGCGGGGCTGGGCGGAGTTCCACCGGGACCTGTACACCGAGTTCCGGCAAGACGGCTTGATCGTGGATCTGCGGGACACGCAAGGCGGCGACGCTTCGCAGCTGGTGGCCGAGAAGCTCGGCCGGCGCATCATCGGCTGGTACGTGTCCCGATACGAGGAGCCGTCGAGCTACCCGGCCGAGGCACCGCGCGGGCCGATCGTAGCGATCACGGACGAGTACGCGAGTTCCGGCGGCGACATCATGATCCAGGCGCTGAAGTCCTACCGCATCGCGACCGTGGTCGGCACCCGTACCTGGGGCGGCGTGATCAGCTGTTACTTCAACGAGCTGGTCGATGGGACCCTGGTGACGCAGCCGACGTCCGCCTTGTGGTTCGCCGACGCCGGCTGGGCGGTGGAGAACCACGGCGTGGATCCGGACGTCGAGGTGACAATCGCGCCGCACGACTGGGCAGCGGGCCGCGATCCCCAGCTCGACACCGCCGTCCGGCTGGCGCTGCAGGCGCTGGAGCAGCGCACACCCGCCGCTCCGCCCACCGTCTGACCAGGCGATTTCGCGATCACTCCTGAGCACACGTTCGCCAGGCCCACTGCCGGTCCTTTCGCCGGGTGCCGGACCCAATGTCATCGTGCTTCTTGCCGGGATTCTTGCCTGACAGCCCTCGTGGGGGTACCGACCGAGCCTTCTCCTCCCATTCATCGCTTCGCAGATGGCTTGTTGCCGCGGCCGCCCGGCCGGGCACGGCCGATCGCTCGGCGAACCAGGCGGGGTCGCCGAAGTAGGCGCGGAGCAGATCGTCGCGCTGCAGGCGCCCCGATTACCCGTTCGGTCGCAGGCATACCTTCCTCTTGTTGCCAGTCGACGTCGCGCATAGCGGCGGGATTGCGCGCGGCTGCCGGAGACTGGCGATCACGCTCTGCAACAGCAGGCGTCGGCGCTACCCGTCGGCACCAGCGGTTCGCGAGGGGCGCGGTCACTGAACCGGGGACGGGGACGCACTCGCTGCGAAACCCGGTCGCAGTCGCCCAGTCCCGACGTACCTCATCGCGGCAGATTCGGGCGGGTGCATCCGCTCACTTCTGTCACTGGCAGCCGTTTACTTGTAGTGGAATCGGGCTTGCAGGATCACCAGATCATCACCGTCCACTAGGTAGTGCAGCGCCGCGTAAGTCCTTGAGGGGTTCGGCTGGCTGGTCGCCGGGGCTGGCGAGGTAGAGGGTGCAGGCGGTGTCGAGTGCCTGGTTCGGGTGCCCGGTGCGGTGGCCGTCGAGGAGGACGGCGTCCGCGTAGCTGTCCCTTGACAGCTGGGACGGCTATTGCGGCGGCGCCCCGTTCTGCTGTGGTGGAGGCACGTCCCTATGTGCTCGTAGAGCCGGCTACGGCTGCGTGAACATGAGGATCCTCGGTGCTCGGAGGAGTCTGGCCTGGCCCGCGTCCCGTTTCTGGCCCGTATGTATGCACGCAGAAATGACGGCGGCGGTCTCGTCCCAGGTGTCCAGCCGCATGCCCGTATTCAGCCCGGCGGCGCAGGCCCGCAGCGAGGCGTACTTGGCTTCCCGGCGGGCGTGTTCGTCGGCCAGGACCGGTTCGAGGAAGCCGGCGTGGGCCATCTTCTGCTGGCGGGCCAGGGTCAGCCGGTCCGGGAGTGTAGGCAGCATCCGCCCGAGCTTGAGCGCCCGCAGCGTCGTGCGCAGGTCCGGGCTGATCACATCGCGAACGGTGGCACTCATGGGGTGCCCTCCTTCCCGTCGCCGATGAGGGTCAGCTGGGTGCTGGGCCGGTATTCGGCCGGGTCACGGGCGAACGGGGCACCGGTGGCGGCCGCCGTGCGGGGCGGCGGGGGTATGTTCCCAGCGGCCTTTTCCAGCATCGAGGCGATCTTGGTGATGTTGACGACGTCCTGGTCCAGTGCCCGCTGGCAGGCGGCATCGACTGGGCCGAGCCCGGCCCAGCGCGAGAAAGGGGGCATGACGGCAAATGCCGCCCCTGCCAGTCGTACCGGCAGGGGCGGCGACCCGTAAGAGAAACTGATAGGTCAGCCGGTGATGCTGACCTTGCCGTCTTCGAGGTGGCCGACGTAGCGGCGCGACCAGGAGGCGTCGCCGCTGATCGTGACCGACAGGTCGTACCACCCGTCGGTGGAGCCGCACGGGTCGACCTCGTGTGTCGCGCTGCGGTGCGCGGGCACGTGGTACGTCCGAGCGGGCTCCTTCGAGTAGTTGTTGGACACGACCGTGAACGTCACGGCCTCTTTGCCGCTGTTGGTCAGCTTGAGCGCGAGCTTGGGCTTGGGGCTGAAGCCGCCCTGGTAGTACGCCGCCGTCACCTGCGCGGTCGCGCCCGGGGCGCTGACGTCGCCGGTGAAGTGCCGAAGGAAGCGGTTGGGGCCCACGATGGTCAGGTCGTAGGCACCGTCGCCGTGGCCCGCGCCAATCTCGGCCGAACCGGAGACGGTCGTGTTCCAGATAGCGGGCGACGGGGCGATCGTGCACTGCCCCGGGAAGCTGCTGGGGTAGTCCGCGATGTTTACGTCCGGCGCCGCGTTGTTGTAGACCGAGAAGTGGCTCGCCTTGCGGACGTGCGGCCCGTTGTTGCTGAACGACAGGTTCGCCTCGACCGCCCCGTTGCTGCCGAACGTGAACCCGTCGAGGTTGGCGTTGGGCTGGTACGGCAACGGGCGGGCCAGCTTGGTGCCGGGCTCCTGCACCGGCATCACGTTGTCCGCCGGGACCGGGTGGTACGACCGGGGCTCGCCGATGGGCGCGCCGGGGTCGGGCAGATCCGGCATCCCGAAGACCGGGTTGCCGAAGTCGAAGGCGCCCGTGAGGTCACCGCAGACGCTGCGGCGCCAGGCGCTGATGTTCGGGCAGATCGTCGGCTTGCCGAGCGCCTCGGTCCACTTCTCCAGGAACTGGATCACCGAGGTGTGGTCGGAGACCTCCGAGGTCACCCAGCCGCCCCGGGTCCACGGCGAGATCAGCAGCAGCGGCACCCGGAAGCCGAGGCCGACCGGCAGCGGTGCGGGAGCCAGCGACGTCTCCAGGTAGAACTCGTCAGTGGTCCCGGGGGCCGGAACCGGCGGCGGGACGTGGTCGAACTGGCCGTCGTTCTCGTCGAAGTCGATGATCACGAGAGTGGAGTTGAAGACGTCCGGGTCGGCGTTGAGCGCCTTGAGCACCTGGTTGATGTAGTAGGCGCCGTCGTGCGGGGCGCCGTCCGGGTGCTCGGAGTACTGCTGGTTGGTGACGACCCAGGAAACCTGCGGCAGTGTGCCCGCGAGGACGTCGTTCCTGATCGCCAAGGCCAGGTTGTCGCCATTCTGAGCCTCGGCAGGATACGGCTCCGGCACGATGGCCACGCCGTTGTCGTACCACACCACGCCGGGAGCGGGCGTGCCGCCCTGCTCGGGGTCGTACTGGGCGAACGTGGCGAAGTACTCCGCGCCGTTGTCGCCGTAGTTGTCGCTGCCCTGGTAGACCTTCCAGGTGACGCCCGCGGCCTGCAGCGTCTCGGGGTAGCTCTGCCACTTCAGGAACTTGCCGAGCTCGTCGCCGCCGCTGTAGGCGACGAAGGTGCCGTGCTTCTGGTCGGCGTTGATCGTCCCGCTCCAGAGGTAAGTGCGGTTTGGGCCGGTCGCGCTGAGCACCGAGCAGTGGTAGGCGTCGCCGGTCGTGTAGGCGTCGGCGAGGGCGTAGTGGAACGGGATGTCGTCGCGGTTCAGGAAGCCCAGCGTGGTGGGGCCGCCCTTGGCGTAATACCAGGCGTTCATCAGGCCGCCGTACCATGCGCCGTGCTGGCTCTCCCAGCTGTGGCCGGTCCCGCCGTAGTTCTGCGCGCCGACCTCCGGGCTAGGCGGCTGCGCGCCGGAGAATGTTCCGGAGCTCAGCTGCCACGGGTACTGCGTGCCCGTGACTGGCTGCCCGGGCGGGGTGGTGGGCTGCTGCCACACCGAGTAACCGCCGGGCAGGGTGATGGTGGAGCGGTCGCCGAACCCGCGGACGCCCTTGAGGGAGCCGAAGTAGTGGTCGAAGCTGCGGTTCTCCTGCATGAGGATCACGACGTGCTTGATGTCGCGGATGTCTCCGTACCGGCCGCGCTTGACAGCACGGTCGGCGAGCGCGCCGGTCGCCGGGGTGACGGACGCCACTACCGCGGCTCCGGTGACGGCGGCGGCCCGACGGATGAGATTCCTGCGGGACAGGTCGGTCATGGGGGCGCAACCTCCGGGTAGGTTCGGGGAGAAGCTCAGCCGAACCTACGGGCGGCATCCAATGGCCAGGCGACATGGAGTTGAACGCTGATCAAAGTGAGCAAGAACCACAGGGCGGCCCTGATCTGCACGACCGCCCGCCGCGTCGTGCGTTCGGCATCGGCTTCCGCAGGCACGTCGGCACCGCACTGATCCAGCGGAACGGGCCTGGCGGAAGGGTGATTCCGCCACGGCCCAGCGCCCGCGCCTGAGCGCCCGGCGTCAGCCGCCACTGCATCTCATTCAGATGCGGCTTGGCTGCTTATCCTGGCTGACCCGAGCAGATGGCTGTAAGCCGGTGGCGATGCCCGGGCCGAGGGAAAGCGTGGAGGACCGCGGCCAGCAGCGATGCCGGAGACGCACCGCAATGCAGCAGAAGTTCGGCTGGCACTGGCTCGGGTCCTGCTGCTGCGATCGGGTCGGCCTCGCCGCTGTCGGATGCGTCGTAGATGAAGCGCGAGCAGATGTCCCGGTAGAGGTGTGCCACCCCGGCGGCCGTTGCTGGCACTCCCGCAGCGGCCAGCAAGGCCGCCCGGCTGGCAGCGCGGCGGTGTTCACCCGGGTCCGCGATCGGCACGCCGGACACGATCGGAGCGATCGCGGTGACCCATTCCCGCCGCTGCCGCAGCGCCTCGCGTACGCCGGGCAGCCCGAGGATGGGCAGGATGCTAGCCACTGGGTTGCTGGGCGCCAGCACGATGAGGTCGGCCGACTCGATAGCCGCCAGGACTCCTGGTGCGGCCGAAGCCTGGTCGAGTCCCTCGAAGTGAACGCGCCGCAACTGCGGCCCGCACTGATCGCGGATGAGATACTCCTCGTAATGCAGCAGTCGCCCGTCCGCGGTCTCGATCAGTGTGGCGACCTCGTCCTCGCTCATCGGCAGTACCCGCGCCGTCACGCCAAGTGCGCTAGCCAGGCGCGCGGTCACCGCCACGAGGCCAACGCCATCACGGATCAGCCCAGTCCGGTACAGGTGCGTCGCGAGGTCCAGGTCGCCGAGGTTGAACCATACATCGGGGCTCAGGTCCCTGAGCGCTGTCATGCACCGGAACGACTCGCCGTGCACGCCCCAGCCGCGCTGGGTGTCCTGCCGGCCGGAGAGGGCATACAGGGTGGTGTCGATGTCAGGGCAGATCTTGAGCCCGAACTGCCATAGGTCGTCGGCGGTATTGACCACCAGGGTCATGTTCTCCGGCCCGGCCGCCTGCGCCAGCAGGCGCCACAGCCGTGACGCGCCGATGCCGCCGCCGAGGCCGACGATGCGGCCACCGATGCCGCCCATGTCAGCCTGGTCCGGCTTCCGGTGCTGGCAGCCGCAAGCCCCGGTGGCCGAGCAGATGCGCCTTGGTGTCCAGATAACGCCGGTTGTGCGGTGTGACCGTGGCCGGCATCGCCACCACCTCGCTGCATCCGATGCCACCGGCGGCCAGCGCCGCCCACTTACGCGGGTTGTTGCTGAGCAGCCGGACGCTGCGTATGCCCAGGAAGCGCAGTGCCGCGACAGCGGGCGAGTAGTCCCGGGCGTCGACGGGCAGCCCCAGCGCCAGGTTCGCCTGGACCGTGTCGAGGCCTTGCTCCTGCAGCGCGTAGGCCCGCAGCTTCTGGGCCAGGCCGATCCCGCGGCCTTCATGGCCGCGCAGGTAGATGAGCACGCCTGCCCCCTCGGCCGAGATCGCGCTGAGCGCGTGGTCCAGCTGCTCTCCGCAGTCGCAGCGCAGGGAGCCGAGAACCTCGCCGGTCAGGCACTCAGAATGGATGCGGACCAGGACCTGCGCTGTCCCCGTACGGCCGTGCAGCAAGGCGAGGTGCTCGGTGCCGCCGGGCCCGGTGGTGAAAGCCAGGGCAGTGAAGCGGCCGTGGCTGGTCGGCAGTGCGGCCTCCGCCAGGACCCGCACGCCGCGATGCTGTGGGCTGGGTGCGAGGCTGGTGAGCGCGATCTCTGGGGCCGCGCTGCCCGCCATATCAGCGACCATGCTCGTGGCCGGTGGGCGGCACGAACTGCGCGCCTTGCTGGGCGAGATCTTCCGGCCGCCCGGGGATGCAGACGATGTCGCCGAACACGTTGACGCCGTTGTGGATGAGGAAGCTCTCGACCGCCAGGTTGGGCGGGGTGCCAGCGTCGTGGCGGCGCCGGGCGGTGAGTTCCGGATAGTCGAGCCATTTCTCCAGCAGGGCGTCCGGGCCGAGCTGGTGCTCGGCGCAGAACGTGAGCAGCTCACGGTGCAGGTCAGCGATTTCCGCGGCGCTCATCCCGACCCGGCTGCCCAGCAGCCCCGTCCATCGCTCGACCGCCGGGCTGGTCATGACGCCACCGCCGCGCGAGGATGGCAAGCCGGGCCGGCCTGCTGGTAGAGCGTGGTGCGCTGGACGAGGCGGCGGCCGAGCGGTTCGGTTATCTGCCGGAACGCGGATTCGTTCATGACCTGGCCATGCGCCGCGCCGGCTGCCCGGCTGATGTTCTCCTCCATCAGCGTGCCGCCGAGGTCATTGACCCCGGCCTGCAGAAGCTGGCGGGCGCCCGCGGGCCCGAGCTTCACCCAGGATGCCTGGATGTTGCCGATCAGGCCGTGGTACGCGATCCTGGCCACCGCGTGCACCAGCAGGGCTTCCCGCCAGGTGGGCCCGCGGCGGGCCGCGCGTTTGAGGTAGACCGGGGCGGCCATGTGAACGAACGGCAGCCCGACGAATTCCGTGAAACCGCCCGTCTCGCGCTGCAGTTCACGGGTCCGCAGGATGTGCCTGGCCCAGTGCACCGGCCCTTCGACGGAACCGAACATCATCGTGATGTTGGAGCGCAGGTCGACCGCATGGGCCGTCCGGTGGGCTTCCAGCCACTGCTCGGTATTGATCTTGTCAGGGCACAGGACGGCTCTCACCTCGTCGTCCAGGATCTCCGCGGCGGTGCCGGGCAGTGAGCGCAACCCTGCCGCCTGCAGGCGCCGCAGATAGCTGTCGAGTGGCTCGCCGAGCCGCCGTGCGCCCTCGGTCACCTCGAGCGCGGTGAAGCCGTGGATGTGAATGCCGGGCACCTCAGCGTGGATCGCGGTGGTTACGTCGACATAGAAGTTGCCGTCGAAGTGCGGGTGGATGCCGCCCTGCAGGCAGACCTCGGTAGCGCCGAGTTCCCACGCCTCGCGGGCGCGGGCGGCAATCTCCTCCAGGGTGAGCAGGTAGGGGCGGCCCCGCAGGTTCAGCGACAGCGGTCCCTTGGAGAATCCGCAGAACCCGCACCGGAACGTGCAGACGTTGGTGTAGTTGATGTTGCGGTTGACGACGTAGCTGACGGTGTCGCCGACGGTCTCGCTGCGCAGTTCGTCGGCCAGCCCGGCCACCGCGGCCACCTCCGGCCCGCGCGCGGAGAACAGCGTGACGAGTTCGGACTCACCGAGTTCCTGGCCCGCGCGAACCCCCTGGAGTACCTCACCGACCGCGCCGCCGGCCTGGGGGTTCGCCAGGAGCAGGACGACCGGGTCTGTGTCCGCCCCGCAGTACCAGGCGGTGGAGCGCCGCCCGATCTGCACCACCTCCGCACCGGTGCCGGCATTGACCGCGGCCTGGTGGCGTTCCGGCCATACGGCCCCGGGGTCGTCGCGGCCGAGGCCTTCGGCGTCACTGCGGTCGAGCACACCGAACCGTACCGCCTGGTTCAGCCATCGCTGCGGATCACGGGCGAATTCGGGATAGACGGTGAGCCGCGGCGCAATGGTCATCCCCGCCGCTTCGGTGGCGGCGCGCAGCACGCCGATCGCCGGCCATGGCCGCTCCGGGTTGACGTGGTCGGCGGTGACCGGCGAGACGCCTCCCCAGTCGTCGATCCCGGCGTTGAGCAGGTCCGCCAGCTGGCCGGGCTCGGCGAGATTGGGCGGTGCCTGGACATGCACGTCCGGTGGCAGCACCAGCCGGGCCATCGCGATCGCCTGCAGATGCTCGGCGGGCGGGCAGGGCGGAGCGTGCCGCATCCGGGTGCCGGGCTTGGGCAGGAAGTTCTGCACGATCACTTCCTGCACGTGCCCGTGCCTGCGGTGGCTGCCGGCGATCGCCTCCAGCGCCGTCAGCCGGCCGCCCGCGGTCTCGCCGATGCCGACGAGGATGCCCGTGGTGAACGGGATCCGGAGTTCCCCGGCGGCTTCGAGGGTGGCGAGCCGCCGGGCCGGGTCCTTGTCCGCTGCGCCGCGGTGCGCCGCCAGGTCCGGGCGCAGTGACTCGATCATCATGCCCTGCGACGGCGCCACCGTGCGCAGCCTCGCCAGGTCCGCGGCTGGCACCGCTCCGGCATTGACATGCGGGAGCAGCCCGGTTTCGCCGAGCACCAGCTCGCACATCGCGGCGAGGTAATCAAGCGTGGACCGGTGGCCACGGGCGGTCAGCCACTCCCGCGCGGCTGGATACCGGTCCTCGGGGTGCTCGCCGAGGGTGAACAGCGCTTCATGGCATCCTGCCTCCGCTCCCGCGGCGGCGATCGCGAGCACCTCCTCCGGCGACAGGTAGGGGCTGGGCAGGCGCCGGGGCGCGGTCGCGAATGTGCAGTAACCGCAGCGGTCGCGGCAGAGCCGGGTGAGCGGAATGAACACTCTGGGGGAGAACGTGACCCGGGTGCCGTGTGCCCCGTCACGGATCGCGCGTGCCCGCGCGGTCAGCTCGCCGAGCGGTAGCTCAGGCAGCGAGATCATGGCTCTCCAATCGGTTGGCGCGGCCCGGTGCGGGTCAGGAACGCATCCAGTCGGGTACTTCCGGCAGCAGCCGGCGGCCGTTGGCGATGAAAAAGGCGCGGATGATGTTGCTGCGCCACAATTGGGCGTTGCGTGGCTCGTCGTAGGTGGCGGCGAATTCCCTGGCCTTGTCGGTGTAGAAGCCACGCTTGCGGTATTTGCGTGTCTGCTCGTCGAAGACTTCCCCGATCATCACATCCGGGTCCCGGCTGACGTACCGGGCGAAGTCGGCAAGGGTCTGCAGCCTGCGCTCGCGGTCCGCGGCTGGCAGGTCATCCAGTGTCCTGGCGTAGCGCGTGACCGAAGTCTTGGCGAGGAACTCAGCGTCAGGCATCGGGAAACTCTTCACCTCGTCACCTGGAAAACCAGAGGATGCAGAACGAATGGCTGTGCGCGGGCCGACCGCAACGCCATGTGTCCAGCCTGGTGGGCGCGGGCAACGGCGCCGCGGCGCCGTTGCCCGCGCACGTTCACTCGGGCAGGCCGAACATCGCCGCCATGGCACGGATCTCCTGTTTGCGGTGCGGCAGCGGCGCCGCGGGCTGGATCATGCCAGCGGCGACCAGTTCTTCCACGACCTTCGGGTCGCGGTGAACAGGGTTCCCCCAGCGGCCCTCGAAGTACAGGTCCTCGAAGTCGGGCCGTGGGCGCTGGCCACCCGCCTCGGCGCTCTCCGCCGGGTAGCCGACGAGCTGGATCTGGGCGACCGTGGTGCCCTCCGGCATGCCCAGCAGTTCTCCCATGCGGGCCCGCTGGCCGGTCAGCAAGGCGGTGCCGAGCCCCTCGTCAACGGCGGCGAGCAGGGCCATGCCGATGGCCGAGCCCATCTCGATCGCCGACAGCCATTCGGCGAATGTACGCTCGCCTGCCATCACGTTGAAGTCCGGTGTCTTCATCACGATGTCGTCGATGAACTGCTCGCTCCACCCGTAGCTGGAGGTAAGGGCGCCGACATCGATGAGCTGCAGCAGCGCGTCCCGGAGCGCCCCCCACCCGGACATGTCGATGGTCCAGTAGATGTGGCAGGGCGCCTGCATCGCGGCGGGCTGGTTGTACAGCGCCTCGACCAGGCCCTTGAAGACGTCGGGGTCTGCCTCGTCGCGGTACACCACGACCGCCTTGCGGACGAGGCCCGCGTTGCCATGCTGCGATTGCAGCCGGGCGGCCTCCAGGATCTTCTGCACCTTCGCCTTCTCGACCGGCTGGTAGGGCCGGAAGAACCGGATCGACCGCCGGTTGCCGACTGCCTGCTTGAATGTCAGCCCAGTCCGCGGCGGTGCGCCCGTGGCGGACGCGCTCTCAGTGGCTGTCATCGTTGAGCGTCTCCTTCTCTTGTAGGGTCCGCTGCGACCGGGCGCCGCAGCAGGTGCTTCTGGATCTTCCCGACGGAGGTCCGGGGGAGTGCACCGGTGAATTCGACCGAGTCCGGGACCTTGAACTTGGCGAGACGCTCACGGCAGTGCCCGATCAGCTCGTCCGCGGTGAGCACGGCGCCCTCGCGGAGGACGACCACGGCGTGGATCGCTTCGTCGCGCATCGGATCGGGGATCCCGATGACCGCGGACTCGAACACCGCGGGGTGGTCGTTCAGCACGCGTTCGACCTCGGTGCTGGCCACGTTCTCGCCGGCCCGCTTGATCAGGTCCTTGCGGCGGTCGACGAAGTACAGGTAGCCATCCCCGTCTGCGCGCACTGTGTCGCCGGTATGGAGCCAGCCGTCACGCAGTGCGTCCGCGGTGGCGTCCGGGTCATTGAGGTACCCGGTCATCAGCGTGGCACCCGGCTCGCCGTGTACCAGGAGTTCGCCGGGCTCGCCCGCGGCGATGTCCCGGCCACGCTGATCGGCGATCCTGAGCCGGGCGGTGGGTACCGGGCGGCCGATGCTCATGCCGCGGCGCTCGCCATAGAGGGGATTCATGGTCGGGGGCACGACGGTTTCCGTCATCCCGTAGAGCTGGATGAGCGGGACCCCGAACCGCCGCTCGAAGTCGGCAAGCTGGGACTCGGTGATGTTCTGTGCGAACATCACCACCCGCAGCCGCCCCGCCGCATCGTGTTCTGCCGGCGCCTGAGCCAGGATCATCCGGATCGGCGCGGCGAACAGGCTGGCGACGGTCGCGTCCATCACCCGGGCCTGCTCTGCCCACCGGCTGGCCGTGAACCGGGGGGACAGCGCGATGGACGCGCCGGTGACAAAGGCCGACATCGACGAGTAGTACTGGGCGTTGCCGTGGAACAGCGGCAGGACGACCAGCTGCCGGTCATCGGGCCGGAGCCGCAGGTGCCCGGCCACCACATCGCCCACGTGCAGGTATGCGGCATGGGTGATCAGCACACCCTTCGGGCGGCTGGTGGTGCCGGAGGTGTAGAGGACGCCGAGGACATCGGCGGGTTCCGGGCCCGTGACTGGTGGAGCGCAGTCGTCATCCCGGACCCAATCCTCATCCGACGAGATCACCGGGAGGCCGCCGGCGGCTGCGTGCTGTGCCGTGGCGAGCAGGCCGGGCTCTGTCACCGACAGGCGGCAGTGTGCGTGGGACAGCAGGTGGCCGAGCTCATCAGCGGTGGACAGCGGGTTGCTGGGCACGATCGCGGCGCCCAGCAGGGCGGTGCCGAACCACAGGTCGTAGAACTCGGGGCAGTTGCTGAGGTGGACGTTGACCCGGTCACCCGGGACCACCCCCAGCCGGTGCAGCGCCCCGGCGGTCCGGTCCGCCCGGGCCGCCATCTGGGCCCAGGCAGTCTTCTCTACGCATCCGGGTTCCCGCTCAAACAGCAGGAACGGCCGGTCCGGGTGCCGGGCGGCATTCCCGCGCAGCACCGACGCGACCGTGTCCCGTCCGCGCGGCGACAGCCTGACCGATGCCACGGCTCGCATTCTGGGCAGCCTCGCTCAGAAGCAGCGCAACGGATTCTCAACAGACGATCAACTCTGCGATCATCCCGCCCGGAAGGTGTTGCCCCAGGTTGGGGCAAGGAGGCACGATCGAAGAGCATTGCGGTCCGCGCGCGGACGGAAAAAGCCTGCATGAGCGATCTTGCCCAGCGTTGCATACTGGTCGTCGATGATGACGAGCGCGTCCGCACCGTGCTGTCCTGGCAGCTGGAGGCGGAGGGGTTCGCCGTGCGGTGCGCCGCCGACGGTGCTGACGCGCTCGACCGTATTCATCGCGAGCGTCCGGACCTGGTAGTCCTGGATCTTTCGCTGCCGGGCCTGGCGGGCCTGGACGTGCTGCGGCGGGTGCGCTGCCAGGAGGGACCGGGCCTGACATCCCCGTTGCCGGTGATCATCCTGTCCGGGCGCACCGGGGAAACGGACCGGATCGTGGGACTGGACCTGGGTGCTGACGACTACCTGGTCAAGCCGTTCTCACCGGGCGAGCTTGCGGCCCGGGTCCGGTCTGTGCTCCGCCGGGCGCGCCCACCCGCAGATGCGGGCTCACCGTCGGCCGGCCTCCGGATCGACGCCGCGACCCGGGAGGTGTTCGTCCGTGGTCGGCTGGTGGACCTCACCGCCCGGGAATTCGACCTGCTGGCCTTCCTGGTGCGCAACCCTCGTCAGGTATTCACCCGTGCCCAGTTGCTGCACTGGGTCTGGGACAACGCCGCGGGCTGGCAGAGTGAGGCGACCGTGACCGAGCACGTTCACCGGTTGCGGAACAAGCTGGAAGACGATCCGGCACACCCGCGCTGGCTGCGGACCGTTCGTGGCGTCGGCTACCGTCTGGAACCCTGACATGACCACCAGCGCTCAGTCCACACCCACCCCGGCCACGGCAGAGCCGCCCGCGTTTGAGCTGAGCCATACAGACAGCCTGCTCCTGCTGCGGCGGCAGACTGCCGTGCTGGAGTTGCTGGCGTCCGGCGCTCCCCTGCCGGCGGTGCTTACCAGCGTCGCGGTGGCTCTCGAGGAGCTGATCGATGGCGCTCGGTGCTCGATCCTGCTGCTCGACCCGGTGACGGCGACCCTGCACCATGGTGCCGCGCCGACGCTGCCTGACAGCTACGCGGAGGCGATCGACGGTATGAGCATCGGGCCCGACGCGGGGTCCTGCGGCGCCGCCGCCTATCTCGGCTCCCCGGTGGTGGCCGCGGACATCGCCGCCGACCCCCGGTGGGACCGGTTCCGCGCCCTTGCCCTGCCTTATGGTCTCCGCTCGTGCTGGTCAAGCCCCATCCGCGGCCGGACCGGCACGACGGGCACCTTCGCCGTGTATCACGACCGCACCCACCAGCCCACGCAGCGGGAACGGGGTCTGGTCGAACGTTTCACCCACCTGGCCTCGGTGGCGATCGATCACGCGGGCCTGTTCGGCGCCCTCGCCGAAAGTGAGGAGCGCTTCCGGCACGCCTTCGAGGACAGCGCGGTGGGCATGGCACTCACCGATCTGAACGGGCGCTTCCTCAAGGTGAACAGGGCGCTGCGGGAGATGCTGCGCCAGCCGGAAGCAGAGCTGCTGGTCACCACCATCGATCAGGTGCTGGCACCGACGGCGAGCGGCGGCGATCCGGCGGAACTCCTGCGAGAGGTTGCCACAGCCGCACGGGACAGCGTGCACTTCGAGGCGGCCGGGCGCAGGTCCGATGGCACGGTCCTGCGGGTGGCTGTCGCCGCCTCAGTGGTCCGCGGCGCCGCCGGGTCACCCGTCCATCTCAGCCTCAACCTGCAGGACGTTACCCAGCGGCATGCCGCAGAGCGCGAGCGGCGGGCGCGGCGCGAGGCCGAAGTGGCCCGCGCGGTAGCCGAGGCTGCCAGCCGGGCGAAGTCAGGGTTCCTCACCGACTTGAGCCACGAACTGCGCACGCCGCTGCAGGCGATCACCGGATTCACCGAACTGCTCGGCACGCTCGACCTGCCGGTGGAGCGGCGCCGGGCCGCCCTCAGCCACATACAGGGCGCCACGGCGCACATCATTTCCCTGGTCGACGACGTGCTCGACATCGCGAAGATCGAAGCAGGGGCGCTCCCACTGCAGATCACCGATGTCGATCTGGCAGCCGCCATTCAGGACGTGCTGGACCTCCTCAGCCCGCTGGCCAGCGAGCGCGGGATTGTGCTCCGCTGCGAGCGGCCAGTGGGCACCGTGCGAGCCGACGAGCGCCGGCTCCGCCAGGTGCTCATCAATCTGGTGACCAACGCCATCCGGTACAACAGTCCCAACGGAAGTGTCCAGATCACTGCCGGCCAGCACGGCCGCCAGACCACCATCCGCGTCACCGATTCTGGCCCTGGCATTCCCCCGGATGTGCTTGGCCGGCTGTTCGTCCCGTTCGACCGGCTCGGGGCGGAAGCCAGTCACGAGCAGGGGGCGGGGCTAGGGCTTCCCCTGGCCCGGGGTCTCACTGAGGCAATGGGTGCTCAGCTACTGGTGGAGAGCGATCTGCGCTTGGGAACGACCTTCACGGTGGTCCTGGCGCGACCAGCCGGGCAACCAGGAACGAGTGCACGCCGAAGAACGGCGGCCAGCCACAACCGCAAGCCACCCAGCCCAGAGGGGGCTGCGGTGGCTTTTCAGTGATGGCAACTGTGCCGCTAATGTGACACAGATCTTCGATGATCTTGGGAAAGCGCCGGGATAAACCGGCATGGAGGAGGAGATGGAAGAGCTCTACGTCGAAGGGCTAGCGACCCACGGCGGCCCCGAGCTATGCGTCGACGACTCGCGAGGGCGTGGCGAAGCGTTAGCAGGGGCACGTGCAGGCCGGGCTATTGAGCCGCGAAATCAAATCCTTCGGGGTGCTGACGCTGTCCAAGAGGCGGAAGGCAACATTCCCGGCGGCGCTATCGCGAGCCGTCTGGGGGACCCCGCGCGGTCATGGGAACCAGGGCATGTACGGAACCTCCATGCGCGAGAACCGGGAGAGCCCGCGCCTGCCCGCCTGGCTGATCACCGGGCGGGCCGCTCAGGGAACGCCGAGGCGGTAATCCTGAGATGAACGGGCACGGGCAGTCGGATCGCTTCGTAGTACCTGCGAACCCGCCGAACAAGGCTGCGGCTGCGGAGGCGGGGGAGGAAAGGGAGCGAGCCAAGGGGAACGCGGACGGCAAAACACGCCCCGGGCACAGTGCCGGGTCAGGTGTGTCAAGTGCGCTGGACCGTGTGCGGCAAGTTGCACGACAGGATAAGGAAGCGCGGTTCACCGCGCTGCTGCACCACGTGACGGTGCACCGGTTGATGCTGGCGTTCGACGACCTGAAGAAGGACGCGGCGCCGGGTATCGGCGGTGTGACGTGGCGGGAGTACGAGCAGGACCTGGCAGTGAACCTGCGGGGCCTGCACGAGCGGGTGCAGTCGGGGCGCTACCGGGCCAGCCCGTCACGGCGGGCGTACATCCCGAAGGCGGACGGGCGGCAGCGGCCGCCCGGCATCGCCACGGAGGCGGCATAGTGCCGCATCGTCCAGTGATCCTTTGGGTTTCGTTGTCGTCACCCATCCGTTCCATCCGCTGACGGGTCAGCGGCTGGAGGTCTTGTTCGCTAAGCGGCGGGC
>Ga0307373_10007205_pt1 | contig 17421 bp, 19 predicted proteins | sample OX2MG_FD_202534 | JGI IMG/M metagenome (GOLD analysis project Ga0307373, IMG submission 202534) | Soil microbial communities from Risofladan, Vaasa, Finland - OX-2 | ecosystem: Environmental > Terrestrial > Soil > Coastal area > Acid sulfate soil | place: Finland: Risofladan, Vaasa | collected... | reverse complement strand
TGTGACAGTTTCGGCGGTATTTCCCCTGGTACCTTGCACGAAACCTTGCACGTCGGCACCGCGGGAGAAAGAACTCTTCGGCGGGTTTCGACCGGTATGAACCTGCCGAGGAACAATTGGTCAGACAACCGACCCGCCGCGCTGGAAACGCTGTCTCCTCTCCGCCGATCCCAGATCACCGACATGCTGAACGCCCTGCCACCGAAGTGGCAGGGCGTTCTCAACAGCTTGAGGCCAGCCTCGCAACCGGCTCTCGGCCGGCGAGCGACTGAAGGTCAGTCGGCTCCGGCGTCGGCGCCGGCGCCGGCCAGCTCGACCGGCGGGGGCTCCACGCCCTCGGACTCCATGCTCTGGACGGCCCGGAAGGTCAGCTGCTTCTCCCCGGCCACGATCGGGGTGGCGCCCTTCACGTCGAAGGCGTCCGCCTGCTCGGAGGTGATGGTCTCCACGTCGACCACGATGGTCTCCCCGGCCCGGAACTCCTTCCACAGAATTCGCTCCGACAACGGGTCCTCGATCATCTGCTGGATGGCCCTCCGCAGCGGCCGCGCCCCGAGCTGGGGGTCATAGCCCTTGTCGGCCAACAGGTGCTTGGCCGGATCGGTGAGCACCAGGCTGAGTCCCTGCAGCTCCAACTGGATGGTCACCCGCTGGATCATCAGGTCGACGATCTCCACCACCTCTTGCTTCGAGAGCTCGTGGAAGACGACCACCTCGTCGATCCGGTTGAGGAACTCGGGCCGGAAGTGTGCCTTCAGGGCCTCGTTGACCTTGGCCTTCATCCGCTCGTAGGTGACAGCCTCGGAGGTCTTGGCGAAGCCAACCGACGACTTGCGGAGATCGGCGGTGCCCAGGTTGGAGGTCATGATCAACACGGTGTTCTTGAAGTCCACCGAACGACCCTGGGCGTCGGTCAGACGGCCGTCCTCCAGAATCTGGAGCAGGGTGTTGAACACGTCGGTGTGGGCCTTCTCGACCTCGTCGAACAACACCACCGAGAACGGCTTGCGACGGACGGCTTCGGTCAGCTGGCCACCCTCTTCGTAGCCGACATATCCGGGAGGCGAACCCACGAGACGGCTCACGGTGTGCTTCTCCATGTACTCGGACATGTCGAGCTGGATCAGGGCGTCCTCATCGTCGAAGAGGAACTCGGCCAGCGTCTTGGCCAGCTCGGTCTTCCCGACACCGGTCGGTCCCAAGAAGATGAACGAGCCACTCGGGCGCTTGGGGTCCTTGAGGCCGGCCCGGGTGCGCCGGATCGAGCGGGCGAGGGCGGCGATGGCCGGCTCCTGTCCGATGACCCGCTTGTGCAACTCGTCCTCCATCCGGAGCAACTTGGCTGTCTCTTCCTCGGTGAGCCGGTAGACGGGAATGCCGGTCCAGTTGGCCAGCACCTCGGCGATGACCTCTTCGTCGACCACGTCGAACAGGTCGGTGCCGTCGGCCCGCCATTCGGCTTCCATGGCTTCCTTCTTGTCGAGACGGTCCTTCTCCTGCTCGGCGAGCTTCTTGGCCTGATCGAAGGCCTGCTTCTCGATGGCGCTTTCCTTGTCGGCCCGCAGGCGGGTGATCTCCTCTTCCAGCTTCTTGTAAGCCGGAGGAGTGGTCATCCGCCGGATGCGCAGGCGGCTGCCGGCTTCATCGATCAGGTCGATCGCCTTGTCGGGCAGGTACCGGTCGGCCAGATAACGGTCAGCCAGGTTGGCCGCCGCCACCAGCGCCTGGTCGGTGATGGTCACCGCGTGGTGCGACTCGTAGCGGTCGCGCAGGCCCTTGAGGATCTCGATGGTGAGGGCGACGTTGGGCTGCTCGACCTTGATCGGCTGGAACCGTCGCTCGAGGGCGGCGTCCTTCTCCAGGTGCTTGCGGTACTCGTCGATGGTCGTGGCACCGATGGTCTGGAGCTCGCCCCTGGCCAGCATGGGCTTGAGGATGGAGGCGGCGTCGATGGCCCCTTCGGCGGCACCGGCACCCACCAGGGTGTGGAGCTCGTCGATGAACAGGACGATGTCGCCCCGGGTGCGGATCTCCTTCAGCACCTTCTTCAGCCGCTCCTCGAAGTCACCTCGGTACCGGCTGCCGGCGACCAGTGCACCCAGGTCGAGGGTGTACAGCTGCTTGCCGGTGAGCGTCTCGGGGACATCGTTGCCGACGATCTTCTGGGCCAGCCCTTCGACGATGGCCGTCTTGCCGACGCCCGGCTCGCCAATGAGCACCGGGTTGTTCTTGGTGCGGCGGGAGAGAACCTGCATGACCCGCTCGATTTCCTTCTCGCGGCCCACCACCGGGTCCAACTTGTGATCGCGGGCCAGTGCGGTGAGGTTGCGGCCGAACTGGTCGAGGACCGGGGAACCGGTCGGGGACTCGGACTGCCCACCCGCGACGCCGGCGCCAACCGGCTCCTTGCCCTGGTAACCGGAGAGCAGTTGGATGACTTGCTGGCGCACCCGGGGCAGATCAGCGCCCAGGCTCTGGAGCACCTGGGCGGCGACACCTTCGCCCTCGCGCACCAGACCCAGCAGCATGTGCTCGGTGCCGATGTAGCTGTGTCCGAGTTGCAGCGCCTCGCGGAGCGACAGCTCGAGGACCTTCTTCGCCCGGGGGGTGAAGGGCGGCGATCCGGTGGGAGCCGAGCCCGCCAGCCCGATGGTCTCCTCCACCTTTTCGCGCACGGCTTCGAGGGAGACGCCCATCGATTCGAGCGCCTTGGCCGCGACACCTTCACCCTCATGGATCAATCCCAAGAGGATGTGTTCGGTGCCTATGAAGCTGTGGTTCAGCAGCCGCGCTTCCTCTTGTGCGAGCACAAGCACTCTGCGGGCCCTGTCAGTAAATCGTTCGAACACTCCACCGCCTCCATCCGCGGTCCGGAAACTACCCAGAAGTCTACAGGCAAGGGTGCGAACCGCACCCTCACCCCTCTGCTGCACCAACCCTTGCCGCTGTCGCCTATCGTCTGTCTAAAGTGAACCCCGTCGAGCTCCTGGGTCTTCCCGAACTGGCCAAACAGGTCCAACTCCTTGAGCCCTTGCTCACTGAGTCTGTCGTCACCGGCGACGGATTCCTTGATGATGTAACGACCCATCTCATCGCAGCTGGCGGAAAACGTCTCCGACCGGTCCTGGCCCTGGCCGCCGCCACCGGGGGTTCTACCCCGGCCACCAGGGAAGACTTGCTGGGCGCGGTATCGGTGGAACTGGTGCATCTGGCCTCGCTCTACCACGACGATGTGATGGACGAGGCGACCATCCGCCGCAACGTCGAGAGCGTGAACTCCCGTTTCGGGAACCTGGTGGCCATCGTGGCCGGGGATTTCCTCCTGGCTCGCTCGGCGGAAATCGCGGCCGGCCTGGGCACCGAGATCGCCGGTCTCCTGGCTGCCACCCTGGGGAGGCTGTGCCAGGGACAGGTCGCCGAGGTTCGGGCCGCCTTCCAGGTCAGCCGGACCCAGAAGGACTACACCGAGGCCATCTCCGGGAAGACCGCCTCCCTCATGTCCACCTCTTGCCGGATCGGCGCCCTGACCGGAGGGCTCCCCATCCACCAGGTCGACGCCCTCACCGACTTCGGGAGGTGTTTCGGGATGATCTTCCAGGTGCGCGACGACATCCTCGACGTGATCGGATCCGAAGCCGAGCTGGGCAAGCCGGCCGGGCAGGACCTGGCCGAGGGGATCTACACCTTGCCGGTGATCCAGGCCCTGGCCGACCCCGATGTCGGCCCCGAACTCAAGCCGATGCTGGGCCAGCCGCTCGACCAGGAGGAGCGGGACCGGGCCCGGGCCATCGTGGCGTCCTCCGGGGGGATCGCCGCCTCGGTGGCGGTGGCCCGCCGGTACGCCGAGGACGCGGCGGCGGCGGCGGCCAACTGCCCTTCCGCCCAACTGGCGGACGGGTTCGCGTTGTTGGCCCACTCGCTGGTCGACGGACTTCCCACCAGCTGACGTGCCCACCAGCTGATCGGGCCTACCGGTTGACGTGCCTCCCGGCCTACCGGTTGACGTGCCTCCCGGTTGATCGGCCCGGTCGATCAATCCCGCTGGACCAGATAGCGGCGGGCGTGGTGGCGAAGGCGACCTACGCGGTCGGGGCGGCGACGTTGCACTTGGCTTCGATCTTCTGCGAAACCTTGTCCAAACGGGCCTTGAAGGTTGAGCTCTCGAGCCGGGTGATGCGATTCTGAATCTTGGTGGCCCGGGTGGTGTTGCCGTTGGCCGTGGCCTTGGCCTCGGCGGCGGTCAACTTGGGCAGTCCGGCCGCGATCTGGCCCTCGATCTTCTGAATGCGGGCCAGCACCTTGCTGGCGTTGGCACAGTTGAAGTTCCTGCCCGCCTTCGGAACCTGGGACGAAGGCGTCTGGGCGGTGGGCGTCGGCGGGTTGGACGACGGCGCCGACGCAGCTCCGGCCAGGCCGACGGCCCCGAAGCTCAATGCCCCGGCGGCGGCGGCCGCTGCGGTAATGATCACGATCTTCTTCAGCATCTGTCTCGTGCCTCCTGCATCAATGTCACCAGGTCATCCCGGTGTGTTCCACCAGTGTCATCGGTAAATGTGATGAATCGACCAAGGCAACGTAAAGGATCATTAAGAAGGTCCGGAATCCTCAGCCGTGCCGTGCCTGGTTGCCGTTGGAATTGCGCTCGAAGATGATCCGCAGGCCGTGGAGGGTGAGCCATGGTTCGATGTACTCGATCTCCTCGGAATAGGGGGAGATGAGCTCGGCCAGCCCGCCGGTGGCCACCACCGTGCACTCTCCGAGCACCCCGGCGAACCGTCGGCAGAGCCCGTCAACCTGCGCGGCAAAGCCGAACAGCGCCCCGGATTGGATCGACTCCACCGTCGACTTGCCGATCACACTGCGGGGCTCCACCAATTCGACGCGCCGAAGGGCGGCGGCGTGCGCGAACAAGGCGTCGAGGCTGACCTGCACGCCAGGGGTGATGGCCCCGCCCAGGTATTCGCCGGCCGGGGAGATGGCATCGAAGGTGGTGGCGGTACCCAGGTCGACCACCACGCAGGGCCCGCCGAACAGGTCGTAGGCACCGACCGCGTTGGCGATCCGGTCGGCTCCGACTTCCTTCGGGTTGTCGTAGAGGATGGGCATCCCGCTTTTTACGCCGGGCTCGAGCACCACCGACGGGACGTCGAACCACCGCTGCACCATCTGGCGGAGGTTGGCGGTGACCAACGGCACCGACGAGGTCACCGCAATGCCGGTGACGGTTTCCTCGATGTTGACTCCGTCGAGATTGAGGATCTGGGTGAGCAACAGGGCGTGCTCGTCGGCGGTCCGTTCCGCCACGGTGGAGAGTCGCCAGTGGTGGGCCAGCCCGGTGGGCTCGTGCCCGTCGCGGAGACCGGTCTCCTCCAGCGGCGCGCTGATGTCGTCGGCGAACAGCCCGACCACCGTCTCGGTGTTCCCCACGTCTATGGCCAGCAACATGTCAGTCCCTCCCGCCGGGGTCCGGCATCAGGTCGAGCCCCAGGTCGAGCACCGGGGCGGAATGAGTCAGGGCGCCCACCGAGATGAGGTCAACTCCGGCCGCGGCATACCCCGGGGCCGAGTCGAGATCGATCCCGCCCGACACCTCCACCAACGTGGTGGTCCCGCTGTCCTCCACCTGAGCCACACAGGCTTTTACCTGGTCAGAAGTCATATTGTCGAGCATGACCACGGTGGCGCCGGCGGCCAGCGCCTCAGCCACCTGTTCACCCCGGTCGCACTCGACCTCCACCATCCGGCCGGGCCAGAGTCGCCGGGCCCGACCCACCGCCTCGGTGATGGTCACCCCGCCCAGGTGGTTGTCCTTCACCAGCACCGCGTCCGACAGGCTGCCGCGGTGATTGGTCCCGCCCCCGGCCCGCACCGCCGCCTTCTCCAGCGCGCGGAGACCGGGGGTTGTCTTGCGGGTATCGAGCACCCGGGTGCCCGGATTGGCGGCCGCCACCGCGTCGACGAAGGCGCGGGTCAAGGTGGCGACGCCGGAGAGGTGCCCGAGGAAGTTGAGTGCGGTCCGCTCGGCGGTGAGGATCGACCGCAGAGGTCCGGTGAGGACGGCCACCACCGAACCGGGCATCACCGCCGATCCGTCAGCCAACCGCCACGCGACCTTCACCAACGGGTCGACCTGGGCCAGGGTCTCGACGGCACAAGCCCGGCCCGCCACCACCCCGCGGTCCCGGCTCACCACCGCCACCGACCGGATCGCGGTAGGTGGCACCAACGCCGCGGTCAGGTCTCCCAACGGGAGCAGGTCCTCGGCCAGCGCCAGGCGGACCGCGTCGGCCACCGCGGCATGGGGAGGATCGAACACCGATGCATCGGCGGCGTCCACGGCATCGTCCCCCTGGTGGTCCTCGGTCACGGGGGGTCGACCGCCTCGCCGGAGACGATGACCCGACCGCGGGTATGCAGGATCCGCCGACGCCACCGGTCGGAGGTCTCGGGAAAATCGGCGCGGGCATGGGCGCCCCGCGACTCGGTCCGGATGGTGGCCGACTGGAGGAGGGCCTCGGCCGCGGTGACCAGGTTGGCCAACTCGCCGTGGGCCCGGTCCGGCGGCGTCCCGGTGCCCACCGCGGCGCCCACCGACCCGATGACCGCCGCGGCCCGGTCGAGTGACCGGGCATCCCGGACCACGCCGGCGCCGTCGAACATGGCTCGCTGCAACCGGTCGACCGTCTTCTCCACGTCGAAGTCGTCCGTTCCCCGGCTGACATCGGCGGTCGGGTCGGCACCGGCGCCCGGAGCCTCCGGAGCCACTCGAAGCTCCCCGGACACTCCGAGAACCGCGTCGCCCCCGCCGTGGAGCACCGCCCGCATGGCCCCGGTCGGGGACGGTCCGTCGCCGCCGCTCTCGATGGCCTCGGCCAGCCGGGCACCGAACACCATGCCCTCGAGCAGCGAGTTGGAGGCCAGGCGGTTGGCTCCGTGCACCCCGGTGCACGCCACTTCACCCGCTGCCCAGAGTCCGGGCAGGGCGGTCGCTCCCGACAGGTCGGTCACCACCCCACCGGAGAGGTGGTGGGCGGCCGGGGCGATCGGCAGCCAGTCGACGTGGGGGTCGAGGCCGATGGCCTCGAGGGAGGCGTTGATGGTCGGGAACCGGGAGGCGAAGGAGTCGAGTCCGGTGGCGTCGAGCCAGAGGTGCTCCACCCCCTGGGCGCTGATCTTGGCCGCCATCGCCCGGCTGACCACGTCCCGGGGGGCCAGCTCGTCGACGAAGCGCTCGCCGTGGGCGTCGCGGATCAGCGCCCCGTGCCCGCGCAAGGCCTCGGAGAGGAGCGGCCGGGGCATGGCCGGATGATGGAGCGCGGTGGGATGGAACTGCATGAACTCGACGTCGGCGCAGGGGACACCGGCCCGGAGGGCCATGGCCAGTCCGTCGGCGGTGGCCTCGGCCGGATTGGTGGTCACCGCGAACAACTGGCCGGCTCCTCCGGTGGCCAACACCGTGTGCCGGGCCCGGACATCGACCACCTGTCCCGCGGCGTCGAGGGCCCGGACCCCGCAGCACCGCCCGCCCTCCACCAGGAGGTCGAGCGCGAACCACTCCTCGAGGACGGCGGCCGCGGTCCGGCGGGTGGCGTCGACCAGGGCCCGCTCCACCTCGGCTCCCGTCGCCGCCCCCCCGGCGTGGACCACCCGGGCCATCGAGTGGCCCCCTTCCCGGGCGAGGTCGAGCGCGCCTCCCGGCTGCCGGTCGAACTCCGCCCCGAGGGCGATCAATTCGTGGACCCGGAACGGGCCTTCGTCGACCAGGACCCGCACCGCGTCGGTGTCGCACAGCCCGGCCCCGGCGGCCAGGGTGTCAGCCAGATGGAGGTCGGTGGAGTCCTCGTCCCCACCCAGCACTGCGGCCACCCCTCCCTGGGCCCACCGGGTGGCCGAGCGCCACAGCTCGGCCTTGGTCAACACCCCGACCCGCAGGCCGCTCCCGGCCGAAGCCGGCGAGGAGGATGCCGATACCGACGAGGCCAGCCGGACCGCGGCCGACAGGCCGGCCACCCCGCTGCCGAGGACCAGCACGTCGAGGTCGGCGGGCAATGCTGCCGCATCCGACGCATCCGACGGTCTCGACGGTCTCGGCGGCCTGGCAGGCGACGGGGTCACGCGTCGGTGAGGTTCTCGAATTCGGCGTCGAGTCGGGCCGACACTTCGTCGATCACCCGGTTGGCCCGGTCCACGTGCACGATGGCCGGAGCGAAGTCCTCCAGTTCGTGGTCCTCGTAGTCGGCGTAGGTGATGACGATCACCTTGTCGCCGCGGTGGACCAGACGGGCGGCGGCGCCGTTGAGGCACACCTGCCCCGGGCCCCCCACGATGGCGTAGGTCTCGAAGCGGGCTCCGTTGTCGATGTCGACCACCGTGACCTGTTCCCACTCGAGGATGTTGGCCAGCTGCATCAATTCGGGGTCGAGACTGATCGAGCCCACATAGTTGAGATCGGCATCGGTCACCGTCGCCCGGTGGATCTTCGACTTCATCATCCGGCGGCGCATGTTCAGTTGATTCCTTTCGGGTGAGACGCAGAACGTACAAGAGAAGGTCCGTCGATCCCGACGCCAACCGAGGCGAACGGGTCGAGGTTGTCGATGAGGCGTACCCCGCCGACGGTGGCGGCCACAATGAGTCGGATCGACCCGTCCGGCCGGATGGCGGTGGACGGGCGCAGATCGTCGGACCGCACCACCGCGGCGTAGTCGAGTTCGACCGCCGGCTCGGCCGCCACCGTGTCGGCCATGGTGGTTTCGATCTCGGCGGGGCTGGCCACGCCCTCGACCACCCGCGCGGCTCCGGCCCGGAGAGCACGGGACAGCGCCAGGGCGGCCCGGCGTTGGTCGGGCGAGAGCCGGACGTTCCGGCTCGACAGGGCCAGGCCGTCGTCGTCCCGCACCGTCGGGCAGCCAACCACCTCGATGGGCAGGGAGAGGTCCCTGACCATCTGCCGGACCACGGCCAGCTGCTGAAAGTCCTTCTCGCCGAAATAGGCCCGGCACCGGCCGGCCATGGCGAACAGTTTGGCCACCACGGTGCTCACCCCGTCGAAGTGACCGGGGCGGGAAGCGCCCTCCCACCGGTCGCCGAGGCCGGCGACCGACACGGTGGTCGCCACCGGGGCGGGGAACCCGGGGTACATCTCTTGCACCGGCGGGGCGAAGACGATGTCGGCGCCAGCGGTGCCGGCTAGCTCCACGTCGGCGTCGAGGGTCCGCGGGTAGCGGGCGATGTCGTCGGGGTCCCCGAACTGGAGCGGGTTCACGAAGACGGTGACCACCACCAGGTCGCAGTCGGCGGCGGCCCGCTCGACCAGCGAGCAGTGCCCGGCATGGAGGGCCCCCATGGTCGGCACCAGGCCGACGGTGCGTCCGGCCCTCCGGGCGGTGTCGAGGGCGGTCGCACACTCGGCAATGGTCTCGATGATCCGGACATCGACCAGGGACGGCGGGCGGTACCGGACGGTGTGCAGCCCCGGGGTCATCAGGTCAGGCATCAGGGTGGTGGTCATGCCACCTGCTCCTCTGCGGTCGGCGAGCCCAGCGCCGAGCCCAGCGCCAGGCCCGACCCGGCCTCGACATCCGGTTCCCCGGCGCCGGGACCCGGGCCGGCCCCGGCCTCGAGATCCGGGGTGTCCATGGAGAGCCGGCGGGCCAGCCCGACCATGGCGTCGTAGGCGGCCAGTTCGGTACGGCCCCCCGTCATCGAACCGAGCACCAAGCGGTGGCGGTCCAGGGTGGCCCAGTCCCCCCGCCGGGCCGGCCCGGTGAGGGCAAGGCGAGGACCGAGAGCCAGCCCGTCCTCGGCCGCCGCCCGGATCAGCCCGGAGAAGGCGCTGAGGGGCAGCCCGGCGGTGGCGGCGATCCGCTCCACCTGGCCGAGCAGGGCCACCAGGTGGTTGGCGGCCACGGTGGCGGCGGTGTGGTAGCTGGCCCGGAGCTCCTCGGCCACCTCGACGACCTGGCCGCCGAGGGCGTCGGCCATCTCGGCGGCAACCCGGTCGCCGGCCACCGCGAAGGTGACCCCCGACCGCAGGCGGGCCGCCCCGACCTCGGGGTTGGGCAACGGCACCAGGGGGTGGAGGGAGGCCCGGCGGGCATGGGGGGCAAGCGCGTCGAGGCCGAGCGACCCCGAGAGGTGGATCACCACCGCATCCGGGTTGGGCAGGACCTGGGCGGCGACCTCGGCCACCGCGGCGTCGGGGGTGGCGATGACCACCACGTCGACACCGGCGGCCGCGTCGGCCGGCGAGTGGGCGCGGTCGTAGGACTCCATCACCGAGTAGCCCCCGGCGGCGCGCAGTGCCGCCATCAACGAACGTCCGGCCCTTCCCGGGCCGATCACGCGGATTCTGGTCACGAAACCCCTTTGCAACGTTCCGGCCCCTGAGGGTGCCGTTCGAGTCAGAGAATCAATGAGAAGACGGTCACAGTGTACCCACCTGGACGACCTCACCACCAGCGGTTTCGATGGCCGCCTGATCGACCAGGTCAGGGGCCAGGTCGGCCAGCGGAACCAGCACGAACCTCCGCTCCCGCCAGCGGGGATGGGGAATGGTCAGCTCCGGGTCGGCGAGCACGATGCCGTCGATCCAGATCACGTCGGCGTCGAGGGTGCGCGGCCCCCACCGCACCGAACGCACCCGTCCGGCCGCCGCCTCCAGCCGCCGGCACTCCTCCAGGACCCGGTAGGGGTCGACGGTGGCGGCCACCGCCAGCTCCACCACCAGGTTCAGGTACGGGCCCTGCTCATCGGGCCCCCCGATCGGCTCGGTCTCGTATACCGGGGACGCCGCGGTGACCGGCATGGCGCTCCCGGCCCGCAACTGGTCGACCGCCCGCCGGAGGTGGCTCCACCGGTCCCCCAGGTTGGAGCCGAGCCCGAGGAACGCCCGCACCGTCGGCGACTCCGACAACGGCGAGGTCATCGTCGGCGGGTGATGCGCACCCCGACCGTGGCGATGGCGGCGGCCATCGGCGGCTCGAGCTTGCGCAGCCCGACAGTGACCGACACCACCCGGTGATCGTCCAGCCCGGTGACGGCGACGGCCTCGGCCAGGGCCTCGAGCAAGTGGTACTTGCCGTCGCCGGCGATCACCGCCGAGGCCCGGTCGACCACCCTGGCGTAGTCCACGGTGTCGGCCAGGTCGTCGGACGAGCCGGGCACGGCCAGCTCGACCTCCAGGTCGAGGTCGAGCTCGAAGGGCTGCGCCGTGACCCGCTCCTCGGGAAGGACCCCGTGGACCCCGAGGACCCGGAGTCCGCGCAGCTCGATCCGGTCCGGAGGGTCCGGGCGGTCCGGGGAGGTCACCGGCTCAGTCCTTGATGGCCGTCTTCGACGTGGTGGTCGTCTTCGACGTGGTGGCCGCGGACTTCGACCTTCCCGGTGGGCTGGCGGGCGTGGCGGCGCGCTTTCTGCCCGTCGCCGACCGGGGCGGGGGGAGCTGGCCGGCGAAGGCCACCAGCTCGCGCCCGGGCGGGCCCATGGCATGGCCGGTGATGTGCTCGAGCACGGTCACCGCCTGCGGCCCGGTGGGAAGCCGTCCCGACCACCACAGGTACCCGGACACCACCCCGATCACCCGGTCCCCCAGCTCCTCCTGATGGATGAGCAGGCGCTCGCCACTGACCAGCCGGCGGTGCAGGTCCCTGAACAACTCCAGCAGATTGGTCCGCACGTCGCCGGCCGGGGGCAGCGGGAAGTGGATGCTGGCCAGGTCATGCTCCTCGTAGGCCTGCAGGTTGTGGGAGGACGGGAGCAGCGAGACCACCCGGGTGAAGCCCTGCACCTGGAGCCAGATGATCTCCTCCTGGCGGCGGACCTTCCGGTGGTTGGGGGCGAAGCCGCCGGGGCGCTCGCTGATGGCCAGGCGGTCCCTGATCACCCAGGTGAAGTTGCGGGGCGGGATGCCCGCCGCCCACTTGCCCCTCACCATGGCGTTGACCGGGGGTCGGGGGACGGGGAGCCGGCCGGACCCGGAGGGGTGGCGGGCGTGGGGCCGACCAGGGTCGCCGCCTGGACGCTGGCCGCTACGTCGTGGACCCGCACCATGCCCGCACCCCGGGCCATGGCCCAGGTGGCGGTGGCCAGCGAGCCCGGGAGCCGGTGGTCGACCGCCGCCGGGGTGCCCTCCGGCGAGGCGGCCAGGGCGCCGAGGAAGCTCTTGCGGCTGGTGCCGATCAGCACCGGGAGACCGATCGCCACCAGGTCGTCGATGGCCGCCAGCAACTGGAGGTTGTGCCGGGCGGTCTTCCCGAACCCGATGCCCGGATCGATCCACACCTCGTCGATCCCGGCGTCGGTGGCGGCACCGGCCCGATCCCGCAGAAAGGCGGTGACCTCGGCCACCACGTCGTCATAGCGGGGGTGGTCCTGCATGTCGGCCGGGGTGCCCTGGCGGTGCATGGCCACCCATCCGACCCCGCAGTCGGCGGCCGTCGGCCACAGCGAGGCGGAGACGTCGTTGATCAGGGTGGCCCCGGCTTCGACCGAGGCCCGGGCCACCTCGTCCTTGGTGGTGTCGATCGACACCCGCACCTCGGGGCTGAGCGCCTCGATGACCGGGATGACCCGTCGCAATTCCTCGTCGGTGGGCACCGGCTCGGCCCCCGGCCGGGTCGACTCGCCGCCCACGTCGACGACATCCGCCCCCTCGGCGATCATCTGCCGCCCCCGGGACAGCGCCCGCTCGCCGTCGAACCATTCCCCGCCGTCCGAGAACGAGTCGGGAGTCACATTCAGGATCCCCATGACCAGCGGCCGTTGCTCGGTGGTCATGGGGGTCATCACGGCACAGCGTAAACCAGGGGAAGGATCGCCGTCGCCGGAATTCCGGGCAAATTCAGGGGCTTCAGCGGCCGTGGATGAACTGCATGGCCTCGGCCCGGGTGGCGGAATCAGTCCGGAATTGGCCCCGGACGGCCGAGGTGATGGTCAGGGTGCCGGGCTTCTTCACCCCCCGCATCGACATGCAGAGATGCTCGGCCTCGACCACCACCAGCACCCCCCGGGGCTCGAGGGCGGCCTCGATGGAGTCGGCGATCTCGGTGGTCATCCGCTCCTGGACCTGCAGGCGGCGGGCGTAGCCGTCCACCAGCCGGGCGAACTTGGACAGGCCGGTGATCCGGCCGTCCGCGCCGGGAATGTAGGCGACGTGGGCCCGGCCCATGAACGGCACCATGTGGTGCTCGCACAACGAGGCGAAGGGGATGTCCCGCACCATCACCATCTCGTCGTGCTCGGCGGCGAAGGAGACCTTCAGGTGCTGGGTCGGGTCCTCGTCCAGCCCGGAGAACAGCTCCTTGTACATGGCGGCCACCCGGGCCGGGGTGGCCAGCAGGCCGTCCCGGTCGGGGTCCTCCCCCATGGCGGACAGAATTTCAGAGATGGCCCGTTCGATGCGGGCGGTATCGACGCTCAACGTGTCTCCTCAGCGGCGGGACGGATCGCCAGTGTAAGCGTGGATGGCGCCGAGGTTACGGAAGCGTTCGGCCACGTCGAGGCCGTAGCCGACCACGAAATCGGGCGGGATGTGGAACCCGACGTAGCGGAGGTCGAGGGCGGCGCGCTGCTGGCCGTCCTTGACCAGCAGCGCGCAGACCTCGAGGCTGGCCGGCCGCCGGGCCAGCAGGTACCGCTGCAGGTAGTTGAGGGTGAGGCCGGAATCGACGATGTCCTCCACCACCAGCACATGGCGGTCGGTGAGGTCGACGTCGAGGTCCTTCACGATGCGGACCACCCCGGAGGTGCGGGTCGCGGTCCCGTAGGAGGAGACGGCCATGAAGTCGACGTCGACCGGCAGCTCGATGGCCCGGCACAGGTCGCTCATAAACATGTAGGCGCCCTTCAGTACCCCGACCAGCAGGGGTGGGCGGCCGGCGTAATCGGCGGTGATGGCCGCGCCGAGCTCGGCGATCCGGGCCCGCAGCTCCGACTGGGAGACCACCACCTTGCCGACCTCGGCCTCCGACTCGAGCCGGGACAGCGCGCCCACCGACTCATCTCCCGGCGCGGTCACGGTTCTCCCGGCGCGGTCACGGTTCTCCCGGCGCGGTCACGGTTCTCCCGGCGCGGTCACGGTTCTCCCGGCGCGGTCACGGTTCTCCTGGCGCGGTCACGGGCCGACTGTATCGGTTGGGTCCCCGGCGGACCCAATGGACCGGGCCAGTGCCGGGGACGGCGCCGCCGACCGGGAGAGCCGTCCCCGGGAGCGGGACACCCGCACCCCGCCGTCGATTTCGGTGGCCTTCCGAGCTCCCCGGGCCACCTCGAGGACCCTTTCGACGGCGTCGAGGGGCGGCGGGTACCGGCTGTCGCCGGCCAGCCAGGCCCGGATGGCCCGGCGACCGACGGCGTCGGGGGCGGCGGCCACCGCCCTGGCGTCGGCCGGGTCGATCAGCTCGGCCACCACGGCCAGCACCTCGGCGTCTCCGGCCAGCACCCCGGCCTGGCGGGCCAGCACGGGGACGATGTCCCGCCCGGCCAGCTCCGAGCACCACGGCAGGAGCTCGGCCCGGATCCGGTTGCGGAGGAAGCGCACGTCGCGGTTGCTGGGGTCGTCGACCGGCTCGAGTCCCTCCCGGCGGCAGAGGGCCACCGTCTCCGACCGGCGGAGGGCCAGCAACGGATGTCGGGGCCCGGCCCGCATGCCGGCCAGGCCGTCGACCCCCGCGCCCCGCAGCAGATTCGCCAGCACCGTCTCCGCCTGGTCGTCGGCGGTGTGGCCGGTGGCCGCATCGGGTCCCAGCACCTCGAACCGGGCGGCCCGGGCCCGGGCTTCCAGGTTGGGCCCGTCAGCCACCACCACCCGTTCACTTGTGAACTCGCACCCGTAGCGAGCCGCGGCGGACGCCACCACCTCGGCCTCGGCGTCCGAACCCGGCCGGAGCCCGTGGTCGACATGGACGGCGGTCACCCGGCAGCCGGCTGCGGTGGCCAAGACCAGCAGGGCCAGCGAGTCGGCCCCACCGGAGACGGCACAGACCAGCGGGGTGCCCGCGTCGGGGAAGGTGCACCGCCCGACCAGGTCGGTGATCAGCGGATCAACCGGAGAGGGCGGGGGTGGCACCAACGCGGGAGATCCACACCGAGGGATCCCGGATCTCGGTGAGGGAGGGCAGCCATTCGGGGCCCCTCCAGGCGCGGTCGAGCAGCTTCGGCCCGCCCGACTTCTCCACCGCGGCGATGAACTTCTCGCCTTCCTCGTACTGGCGGAACTTGGCCTCCATCCCGATGAGCTGGAGGAGGAGCTTGGCCGGGCCCTTGGCCTGGTTGCGGCGCTGGCGGAGGACCTCGCTGAACCGGGCGGCGCTGGGGATGGCCGCCGCCCCGGCCCGGTCCATGGTCACGTCGCCGTGGCCCTCGAGCAGGCTCATCAGGGCCTGGATGCGGTGGAGGCCCTCGAGCTGTTCGGGGGTGGCCACCAGCCCGAGGGCGCCGTTGTCGCGGAGCGGGTTCCGGCCGGCCCGGATCTCCTCGGTCAGCCGCTTCAGCGCCTCCGCGAACCGGGACGGGTCGGGGTCGAGCGAGCCGAGACCCTCCTCCACCAGCGAGAGAAAGTGGTCGCGCATCCAGGGGATGGCGGTGAACTGGCACCGGTGGGTGACCTCGTGGAGGGCCAGCCACAGCCGGAACTCGCGGGGCTCGAAGCCGTAACGCTGCTCGAGGGTGACCACGTTGGGCCCGACGAAGTAGACGATGTCCTGATCCTCGATGGCCTCCTCGGTGAGCAGCAGGTCGTACTGACCGAGGACCCGGGTCGAGAGCCAGCCCAGCACCACCCCCAGCTGGGAGCCGGTCGCCACCCGGCCGGCGGCGGCCAGCGGACCGGCCAGCCGCTCGGTCACCGGATTGTTGGTCACCAGGCGGGGCGGGGAGAAGCGTTCGAGATGGGGGCCGACCAGCCGCTGGAACGAGGCGACATTGGCGTGCACCCACCCGTTGCGGTCGGTGACCCGGGCCCGGGCCGGGCCCGACGCCGACCGGAGCCCGGTCTCGACGGCCACCAGCTCCTCGGCCTGGGCGGTGAGCTCCTCGAAGTCCTCTTGCAGGAGGTCGGGGCGATAGGGGGCCGGCAACGGATTGCGGTTGCTCACCCAACCGGCCACCCGCTCGGCCACATCCCAGGAGATCGCCCCCGGCCCCTGGCCCGGGGACGCGGTGGAGCCTTCCAGGGTGGTACCTGTTGTTTGGGTCACGAGGACCAGTGTAGGGAGGCCCCGGGCGCGGTGCGGATCACATTCGACGGGTGCGGGTCGGGATGTGGGCCGGGGTTGGGTACCGGCTCAGTTGCCGGGGTTGGGTAACGGCTCAGTTGCCGTGTTTGGCGTGCTCGTCCTCGAGGGCGTGGGCCACCCGGTCGAGCAGGGACTCCGGAACGTGATCCTTGCAGCGGTTGGCGATCACCTTGCGCAGTTCGGCCTCGAACCCGAACGCCCCCACGCAGGGCCCGCAGAGGTCGAGATGGCGGGTGATCTCCACCCGGCGCTCCTCGGTGAGCTCGCCGTCGAGGTAGAAGTAGAGGCGCTCGATGGTCTCGTCACAGTTGAGGAATCCGGCGATATGCGCGCCGCCCGGCATCGCCGGGTTGCCACCAACTTCCTTGGCGCCTTCGGATTTCTGCTCTCCCACGAGTCCGTCTCCCTACTTGCCGTCGCCGGAAGCGCCGACCAGGCCACGTGCACTTCCGAATTCGAACAACGCTTTCTGCAGGGCCTTTCTTCCACGGTGGATGCGGCTCATCACCGTGCCGATGGGCACATCGGTGATCTCGGCGATCTCCTTATAGGAGAAACCCTCGACGTCGGCCAGCAGCACGGCCATCCGAAAGGTGTCGGGCAGGGACTCGATGGCCTCTTTGACCTCGGTGTCCGTGATCCGTTCCAACGCCTCTTCCTCGGCGCTGCGCCCCAGCCCGGAAGGCTGGTCGGCGGACAGATGGCGGTAGAGGAACAGGTCCTCCACATCCTCGACGTCGGAGATCTCCGGGCGGCGCTTCTTGGCCCGGTACGAATTGATATAGGTATTGGTGAGAATCCGGTAGAGCCACGCCTTCAGGTTGGTGCCGGCCTCGAATCCCCCGAAGGCGCGGTAGGCCTTGAGGTAGGTCTCTTGCACCAGGTCCTCGGCATCGGCCGGGTTGCGGGTCATCCGGAGCGCGGCCGAGTACAGCGGAGGCATGTACTCCATGGCAAGGTCGGTGAAATCCGCCTGGTCGGCCATGGCTGCACCCTACAGCGCCGGTGGCGCGGGCGGACCCGGGGTGGGTGGCTCTTCGCGCCGCCGGTCGGGAGCTACCGGATGGGTGGGTGCCGGCCGGACCAGGGCGCGGCCGCCTCCAGCTGGGCGGCTACCCGAAGCAGCCGATCGTCCTGCCAGGGACCGGCCACCAGTTGGACCCCCACCGGCAGCCCCGATGCCGCC
>Ga0307373_10007204_pt1 | contig 17422 bp, 17 predicted proteins | sample OX2MG_FD_202534 | JGI IMG/M metagenome (GOLD analysis project Ga0307373, IMG submission 202534) | Soil microbial communities from Risofladan, Vaasa, Finland - OX-2 | ecosystem: Environmental > Terrestrial > Soil > Coastal area > Acid sulfate soil | place: Finland: Risofladan, Vaasa | collected... | reverse complement strand
CCTTGTTTGCGGCCGGCACGCCGATCGTCGGTTTGTGCGCGAGCGGCATTTTGATCCGCGCGCTCGCGCCGTTGCTCGCGAACAAGCGCGCGGAGCCGCCGGTCGTAGCGGTAGCCGAAGATGGCTCGGCGGCCGTGCCGCTGCTCGGCGGGCATCGCGGCGCCAACGCGCTGGCAAGGGCGATCGCCGCCGTGACCGGCAGCTCCGTCGCGATCACCACCGCCGGCGATGTGCGTTTCGGCCTCGCACTCGACGCGCCGCCGCCGGGCTGGCGGATCGCCAATCCGGCGCGCGCCAAGGATGTGACCGCGGCGCTGCTGGCCGACGAGAATGTCGCGCTGAGCGTCGAGGCCGGCAACGCCGACTGGATTACCGCCGGCGGCGCGCGTTTTGCCGCGCGTGGGGCACAAGGCATCCGCGTCACCGATCGCGTGCCGGCGCAGGGCGAGCACGCGCTGATCTTGCATCCGCCGGTGCTGGCGGTCGGCGTCGGCTGCGCGCGCGGCGCATCGCCGGCGGCGCTGCGCGCGCTGGTCGGCGAGACGCTCGAGCATCAGGGTCTCGCAGCCGGCGCGGTGGCCCTGGTCGCGTCGCTCGATCTCAAAAGCGACGAGGAAGCGGTGTTGGCGCTGGCAACGCATCTCGCCGTTCCCGCGCGATTCTTCGCGGCCGCCGATCTGCTTGCGCAGACGCCGCGGCTTCAGAATCCGTCCGACACCGTGTTCCGGGCGGTCGGCTGCTATGGCGTCGCCGAAGGCGCGGCGCTGGCGGCGGCGGGCCCGGATGCCGCGCTGGTCGTCGCCAAGCAGATTCGCGGCGATGCGACCTGCGCGATCGCGCGCGCGACCAGCCCGCTCGATCCGACGCGGATCGGCAAAGCGCGCGGTAGTCTCGCGATTATCGGCATCGGCCCCGGCGACCAGGCGACGCGCACCGCGGCGGCCGACGCGGCCCTGGCCGGCGCGAGCGATATCGTCGGCTATCGCCTTTATCTCGATTTGCTGGGCGATGCGCTCGCCGGCAAGACGCGGCATGACGGCGCGCTGGGCGAGGAAGAAACGCGCGCGCGGCTGGCGCTCGATCTTGCCGCGGCGGGAAAATCGGTCGCGCTGGTGTCATCGGGCGATGCCGGAATTTACGGCCTCGCGGCGCTGGTGTTCGAGCTGATCGACCGCGCGGAGCGCGCCGATTGGCGGCGCGTCGCCCTCGATGTCGTCCCCGGCGTCTCGGCGATGCAGGCTGCGGCGGCCAAGCTCGGCGCGCCGTTGGGCCATGATTTCTGCGCGATCTCGCTGTCGGATTTGCTGACCCCGTGGGATGCGATCGAGCGGCGGCTGAAAGCCGCGGCCGAGGGCGATTTCGTGATCGCGCTCTACAACCCGCGCTCGGCGCGGCGCAGCGACCAGCTTGCCCGGGCGCGCGCGATCTTGCTGACCGCGCGGCCGCCCGAAACCCCGGTCGCGCTGGCGCGCAATCTCGGCCGCGACGGCGAGCGCATCGCGATCACGAATTTGGCGGCGCTCGATCCCGCACAGGCCGACATGCTGACCTTGGTGCTGATCGGCAGTAGCGCGACGCGGCAATTGGCCGACCGGCCGATGCTCTATACGCCGCGCGGCTATGCCGCCAAGCGCCGGCCATGAGCGTGCATTTCATCGGCGCCGGTCCGGGCGCGCCCGATCTTATCACGGTGCGCGGCTTGCGGCTGATCGAGCGCTGCCCGGTTTGCCTTTACGCCGGCTCGCTGGTGCCCGAGGCTGTCATTCGCGCGGCACCATCGGGCGCCCGCGTGATCGATACATCGAGCCTGACCCTAGACGCGATCGTCGCCGAAATGGTCGCGGCCGACGCGGCCGGCCGGGACGTCGCGCGCGTGCATTCGGGCGATATCTCGCTCTATGGCGCGATCGCCGAACAGATGCGCCGGCTCGACGCGCTTGGAATTTCCTATGATCTGACGCCCGGCGTGCCGTCCTTTGCCGCCGCCGCCGCGGCGCTCGGCATCGAGCTGACGCTCCCGGGGGTCGCGCAAAGCGTGATCCTGACGCGCACCGCGGTGCGCGCCTCGGCGATGCCCGCGGGCGAAGACCTCGCCAGCCTCGCACACAGCCGCGCCACGCTGGTGCTGCATCTCTCGATCAACAACCTCGTGCCGCTGGTGCGCGCGCTGACGCCGATCTACGGCGCCGATTGTCCTGCCGCCGTGGTCTATCGCGCGAGCTGGCCCGACGAAAGGATTCTGCGCGGCAGCCTCGCCACGATCCGCGCGCAGGTGAAAGCGGCGAAATTCACCCGCACCGCGCTGATCATCGTCGGGCGCGTGCTCGGTGCGAATGATTTTCCGGACAGCCGGCTTTACGCGCCCGACCATCATCATGTCTTGCGGCCGCGCGCGCAAAAAGGCTGATTCAGCCGGGCTTGGCCGCGCGCAGGAATTGCAGCACGTTGAGCTTGCCGTCGGCCCAGCCGATCGCGTCGCGGCCGGTGAAATCCTCCTTGTGCGGATCGGCGCCGTTCTTCAGCAGCAGCCGCACGGCCGGCACTTGGCTGTGGCTTGCCGCCATCATCAGCGGCGTCACGCCTTGCCGGTTTTGCGGATCGACCATTGCCTTGGCGCCGAGCAGGAGCTCGATCGCCGCGGTATTGCCGCGCAGCGCCGCCCAATGCAACGGCGTGTTGCCGAGCCGGTCGCGCGCATCGACCTTCGCCTTGTAATAGATCAGCGCCTGCAGCATCCGGATATTGCCGAACTGCGCGGCATAGCCGATCGGCGTCTCGCCGCTATCGTCGGTGACATTGGGTATCTTGCCGGCTTGCAGCATGACGATGACATCGTTGGCCTTGTTGCGCGCCGCAGCCATCGCTATGTCGTAATAGCTCGAGATATCCTGCGCCCGGGCGAGGCGGACCCGACAAAAGACGAGCACCGCCATGCCGCCGATCACCAACGCGCGCCGCGTCACAACGGGTTCGCGCAGGACGATGTTGCCAACCATTCCTCGAGCCATATCACCGCATCCTCGATACACCCAACGCACGCGCCGCCCCCGCTGCCGTTCGGGCGGCGCAGCATCACGACCGGAATGCCGGCAGCGCGCGCGGCGGCGAGCTTGGCCACCGTTGCCGCGCCGCCCGATGCCTTGGTTACGAGCAGATCGATCGCGTGACGCTCGATGATACTGCGCTCGTCCGCAAAGGTGAACGGGCCGCGGCCCAAAATCACCGCGCAGGGAAACGGCAGCGCGGTCGCGGGCGGATCGATCAGCCGCACCACGAATCGCGCGCCCGTCACCGATGCGAACGCCGCGAGATCGCGCCGGCCGATGGTGAGAAAGACGCGCTGGCCCTGATGGGGCAGCAGCGCGGCGGCCTCGGCCGCGGAGCCGACTTCGATCCAGCGATCGCCGGGCTCGCGTGGCCATTCCGCCCGCGTCACCGCGAGCAGCGGCAGGCCGAGATCGCGGCAGGCGGAAATCGCCGCGGCCGAGATGCGCGCGGCAAAGGGGTGCGTCGCATCGATGACAAGATCGGTCCGCGCGGCGCGAAGATACGCGGCCAGCCCGGCCGCGCCGCCGAAGCCGCCGCGGCGCACCGCGCCCGCGACCGGCACGGCGCTGTGGGTTCGTCCCGCGAGCGAGGTCGTGATCGCGAGCGCGCCACCGAACCGATCGCCAGCCGCCTGGGCAAGGCGCCGCGCCTCTTCGGTGCCGCCGAGAATCAGGAGATTCTTAGGTGCCGGCACGGCCGATCAGCGCACCTTGGCGATCGACGATCGCAACCTCGACCGCGATGCCGCCCGCGAGCGTCGCCAGCGCCGCGGTGCGCGCGCGCTCGGCGACGCGGCTCGCAAGCGCCGGCGCGAAATCGGGCGTCGCCGCGGCCAGCGCTTCGCCCGCGCCGGTAGCGCGCGCGGCCGCATCGACGATCGCCGGCGGCGCGCCGAGCTCGCCCAAAAGCCGGGCCAGCGCGGCGATATCGACCTGGCTTTTGCCGGAATGCAGATCGAGCGCGCCTTGGCCGAGCTTCGCCAGCTTGCCGAAGCCGCCGGCCAGAGTGAGGCGAGGCACCGGATGGCGGCGCAGATATTTGAGCGTCGCGCCCGCAAAATCGCCCATGTCGATGAGCGCGGTGTCGGGCAGATCGTAGAGCCGTTGCACCGCACGTTCCGAGACCGAGCCGGTCGACGCGGCGAGGTGCGCGCAACCGGCCGCGCGCGCGACGTCGATACCGCGATGGATCGAATGCAGCCAGGCCGAGCAGGAATAGGGAATGACGATCCCGGTGGTGCCGAGGATCGAGAGGCCGCCGAGGATGCCAAGCCGCGCATTCAGCGTTTTTGCAGCCAGCGCCTCGCCGCCCGGAATCGAGAGCGTCACCGCGGCATCCGCCGCCGGGCGACCGCAAGCGGCCGCAACCTCCGCCAACGCCTCGGCGATCAAAGCGCGCGGACCGGGGTTGATCGCCGGCTCGCCAACGCCAAGAGCAAGACCCGGCTTCGTGACCGTTCCCACACCGGGTCCGGCATGAAAGGAGATCCCGCTGCCCGGCGCGGCTTCGGCAAGCTCGGCGACGATCAGCGCGCCGTGGGTGACATCGGGATCATCGCCGGCGTCCTTGATGATGCCGGCCCGCATGGCAGCGCCGTTCTTCTCCTTGAGTGCAAGCGCAAATTCCGGCCGCGTGCCGCCCGGCAGGCGGATCGCGACCGGATCGGGAAACCGGCCGGTCAGCAGCGCCGTATAAGCTGCACGCGCGGCAGCGGCCGCGCACGCGCCGGTGGTCCAGCCGCGCCGCAAGCCGGGTTTTGCTTCGTCTGCCATCGAACGAAGTCTATGGCTTTGCCGCGGCGCCGGCTACACGCCAGACCGTCGAGGTTGTAGACTCCCGAAGCATGAAGCGGCCAATTCTCGATCTTCCCGATTTCGCGCCCGGCAGCGTCTGGCTCGTCGGCGCGGGGCCGGGCGACCCCGGGCTGCTGACGATTTTGGCGCTCCATGCCTTGGAGAGCGCCGACATCATCGTGTATGACGCGCTGGTCGCGCCCGCGATCTTGCGCCTCGCACGGAGCGGCGCCGCGCTCGAGCATGCCGGCAAGCGCGGCGGCAAGCCTTCGGCGCAACAGCCCGATATCTCGCTGCGCCTCGTCGCGCTGGCGCGCGCCGGCAACCGCGTGTTGCGCTTGAAAGGCGGCGATCCCTTCGTTTTCGGCCGCGGCGGCGAGGAAGGCATCGCGCTGGCCCGCGCGCGCATTCCATTCCGGATCGTCCCCGGCATCACCGCCGCGATCGGCGGCCTTGCCTATGCCGGCATTCCCGCCACCCATCGCGACACCAATTCCGCGATCACCTTCATCACCGGCCAAGCGAGCGGCGGCGCGCTACCGCACGAGGTCGATTGGGAAGCGGTGGCGCGCGGCACCGCGGTGCTGGTGATCTACATGGCGCTCAAGAATCTCGATGCGATCGCGCGCCGGTTGATCGCCGCCGGGCGATCGCCGGACGAGCCGGTCGCGATCATCAGCAAGGCGACCACCGACGAGCAGCGCGTGATCGAGACGACGCTCGCGGCCGCCGCCCGCGACGCCGTGGCGGCCGCGATCGAGCCGCCGGCGCTGATCGCCATCGGCCCGGTGGTGCGGCTGCGCCGCGAGCTCGATTGGCTCGGCGGCGTCGCCGCAAAGTCGCTTAATCCAGCGCGCTGATTCGCCGCTGGCGGGGGGCGTGCCGCGGGCCTATATCCGGGCCATGTCGGAAGCCGTCCGTCGCGGACTTTACATCTTCATCGCCGCACTGGCCGTCATTGTCGGCGGCGTGCTCTACGAGCAGCTCTGGCTCGGCGGCGCCGAGAATGCCGCACCCGCCGTCGGCGGTCCGTTCTCGCTCATCGATCAGAACGGCGCGCCGCGCCGCGACACGGATTTCCGCGGCAAGGTGATGCTGGTCTATTTCGGCTACACCAATTGCCCCGATGCCTGCCCGACGACCTTGCAGGCGATCGGCCAGACACTCGACCTGCTCGGCAGCGATGCGAGCAAGGTGCAGCCGGTCTTCATTACGATCGATCCCGCACGCGACACGCCGCAGCAGCTCAAAGCCTATGCCGCGAATTTCCACCCCGGCATCGTCTATCTCACCGGCTCGCCCGACGATCTGAAGAAAGCCGAGAGCGACTATCGCGTCTATGTCGCCAAAACGCCGCAAGGGACGATCGACGACGATCTCTTCGATCACAGCTCGATCATCTATATCATGGGCCGCGACGGGCGCTATCTTGGCGAGATGCCGAGCGGCCTGCCGCCCAAAGTGATGGCCGCGACGCTGCAGCGCGATCTCTGAGCGGCGGCAATGATGCGCGGAGCGATCATCGCCGCGCCACGCTCGGGCAGCGGCAAAACCGTCATCACGCTGGGATTGCTGCGGGCTTTGCGCGATGCAAGCCTGCGCATCGCCGCCGCCAAAGCCGGTCCCGATTACATCGACCCGACCTATCTCGCGGCGGCATGCGGCGCGCCGTGCCGCAACCTCGATCCCTGGGCGATGCGACCCGCGACGCTCGCGGCCCAATTGCGCGAAATGGCGCGCGACGCCGATTTCGCCCTGTGCGAAGGCGCGATGGGGCTATTCGACGGCGCCGGAACAACGGGCGCCGGCTCGACCGCCGATCTCGCGGCGCTGACCGGCTGGCCGGTCATCCTGGTGGTCGATGCGGAAGGCCAAGGCGCCTCGATCGCGGCGCTGGTCGAGGGCTTCGCGCATCACCGCCGCGACGTGCGGGTCGCCGGCGTGATCCTCAATCGCGTCGCCGGCGAGCGTCACACGGCGATCCTGCGCGAGGCGCTGGCGCGCGTGCTGCCGGCGGTGACTTGCCTTGGTGCGATGCCCCGCACCGCCGAGCTCGCCTTACCGTCGCGCCATCTCGGTCTCGTGCCGGCCGGCGAGCGCCGCGATCTCGATAAATTTCTCGGCACCGCCGGCGCGCTGGCGAGCCGGCATATCGATTGCCGGGCATTGGCCGCGCTCGCTATGCCGTTGCCTCGCGCGAAGCCCGCGTCTGACGGTTCTTTGCCGGCGCTCGGCGCATGCATCGCCGTCGCGCGCGACGACGCCTTCGTCTTTACCTATCGCGCGACCTTCGAGAGCTGGCAGCGGGCGGGCGCGGCGCTATCGTTCTTCTCGCCGCTGGGCGATGAGGCGCCGCCGCTAGACTGCGACGCGGTCTATCTGCCGGGCGGCTATCCCGAGCTGTTCGCGGCGCGCCTCGCCGCCAACCGGCACTTCCTCCACGGCTTACGCGACGCAGCAGCGCGCGGCGCGACGATCTATGGCGAATGCGGCGGGTACATGGTGCTGGGCCGCACGCTGATCGACGCCGGCGGCGCTTCGCATACGATGGCCGGGCTGTTGCCGCTGGCGACCAGCTTTGCCGCGCGCAAGCTTCACCTCGGCTATCGCCAGGTCATGCTCGCCGGCGACACCCCCCTCGGCGCGAAGGGCATGTCGTTCCGCGGCCACGAATTCCATTACGCGACGATCGTCGATGAGAGCGGCGCAAGGCCGTTATTCGCCGCCAGCGACGCCGACGGCAAAGCGCTCGGCGCCGCGGGCCAGATCGCCGGCACGGTCATGGGATCGTTCGTCCACCTGATCGATCGCGCGTGAAGCCGCGGCCGGCTTCGGTTAGACTCGAGCGCGTGCCCGATTCGCTGCCGGCTTTCCCGACCCTATGGCTGAGCGACGGCGTCGCGGTTCCGTTGCGCGTGCGCACGCATCCGCGTGCGCGCCGTATTGCTCTGCGCATCGACGCCGCCGGCGAGGGCATCGAGATGGTATTGCCCAAGCGCAGCTCGCGCGCCGACGCGCTGCGCTTTCTCGAGGCAAGCCGCGGCTGGATCGAGGCGCGCCTGGCGGCGCTGCCGCCGCGCGTCGCCTTTGCCGACGGCGCAAGCATTCCGGTAATGGACATCCCGCATGTTATTCGCGCGATGGGCGCGGTGCGCGGGCACGGACCCGTCTGGATCGAAGATGGCGAGTTGCGCGTCGCCGGCGATCCCGCGTTCCTGGCGCGACGAACCCGCGACTTCCTGCGCGATCTTGCGAAGCGCGAGCTTAGCACTCGCGCGGAAAAGCTTGCGGTTTCGATCGATCGGACGATCGAGCGGGTTACCGTGCGCGACACCGTGAGCCGGTGGGGGAGCTGCGCGCGCGGCGGCAACCTCTCATTCTCCTGGCGGCTGATCTTCGCGCCCGAGAATGTGATCGATTACGTCGTCGCACATGAGGTCGCGCATCTCGTCGAGATGAATCACGGGGTCCGCTTCTGGCGGCTGGTGGAGCAGCTTCATCCGGGCGCGAAGGCGCGGCGGCTATGGCTCAACCGCAACCGCATGCGGCTGATGCGGATCGGCTGATCGCATCAAATAGAGCAGCAGCGCGAGGCCCGGCAGACACGCCGCGGTCGCTATCGCGAAGAACGCCGCCCAGCCGAGCCGATCGGCAAAGAAGCCGCCGGACGACGCCAGCACTGTCCGCGCGGTTGCCGCGAGCGCCGAGAGCAGCGCGTATTGCGTCGCCGTATAGGCCGGGCTGCAGAGGCTCGAGAGATAGGCGACGAAGGCGGCGGACGCCATGCCGCCGGTGACGTTCTCGGTCGCAATCGTGACCGCGAGCATGCCGACATCGTGCCCGACCCGGAGCTGCACCAAATACATCAGGTTCGACAGCATCTGCAGCGCGCCGCACAGCAAGAGCGCGCGCATCAACCCCCAGCGATAGACCGCGACGCCGCCGAGGAACACGCCGGCGATGCTGGCGGCGACGCCGAACAGCTTGGCGACATTGGCGATCTCGGTCAGGGCGAAGCCGAGATCGACGTAGAACGGGCCCGCCATGACGCCCGCGAGCGCATCGCCGAATTTATAGAGCACGACGAAGATCAGGATCGCCAGCCAGTGCCGCCGCCGGGCGAATTCGGCGAACGGCGCGATCAAAGCGGTCTTGAGCCACGCGCCCGCGGCTATGGCCGGACGCTGCGGCTCGCGCGTCAGAAGGATCACGATCAAGCCGAGCACGATCAGCCCCGCCATCACGGCATAGGCCGCGAACCAACTCAGATAATAAGCGAGATAGAGCGCGCCCGCGCCCGAGGCGAGCATGCCGATGCGGTAGCCGAACTGGGTCGCGGCAGCGCCCGCGCCCTGCTCGTCCGCGGCCAGAAGCTCGACCCGATAGGCGTCGATGACGATGTCCTGACTGGCCGAGAGGAACGCGACCAGCACGGCGCAGAGCGCGACGCGTCCGAGCCCGGTGTCGGGATCGGACGCGCCCAAGGCGAGGATCGCCAGCGCCAGGAGGAACTGGATCAGCAGCGCCCAGCCGCGACGCCGGCCGAAACGCGCGGTCAGGAACGGGAGGCGCACCCGGTCCATCGCCGGCGCCCAGAGGAATTTCAGATTATAGGCGAGGCCGGCTTGGGCAAAGAGGCCGATCGCGGTAAGCGTGATGCCCGACTGCTTCAGCCAGATCGACAAAGTCGCGCCGGTGAGCGCCAGCGGCAGCCCGCTGGCAAATCCCATCAGCAGAATCGCGAGGATGCGCCGGTCGTCATAAACGCGCAGCGACGCCCGCCAGGAGGTCATGAGCCTGTAAGACTTTTCCCCTCACCCCAACCCTCTCCCCCGGGGGGAGAGAGGCGGACCCGCGCTTGGCGCGAGAGGGTGAGGGGTTCTTTCAGAGAACGCTCGATCAGTGCGGCGCCTTCTCCGCATCGGCCGCGACCTGCATGCGGACGATGTGATCCGGATTGGTGACCATGCCGCTGTCGCCCTGGCCGCGCTTGATCGCGTCGACGAATTCCATGCCCGACGTCACCTGGCCGAAGACGGTGTATTTGCCATCGAGGAACGGCGCCGGCGCGAAGCAGATGAAGAACTGGCTATCGGCGCTATCGGGATCGCTGGCGCGCGCCATTCCGACCGTGCCGCGCACGAACCGCGCCGAGCTGAATTCGGCCTTGAGCTTCTTGCCCGAGCCGCCGGTCCCGTCGCCGCGCGGATCGCCGGTCTGCGCCATGAAGCCGTCGATGACGCGATGGAAAGCGAGACCGTTATAGAAGCCCGCGCGGGTCAGCTCCTTGATGCGCGCAACCGTATTGGGCGCGATATCGGGACGCAATTCGATGACCACGCGGCCCTTGGGCACGTCGAGATAGAGGGTATTTTCGAGATCGGCGGCGCTCACGGGACCTCCCAGGCTAAGGATGACGGCGGCCGCGAGAGCAAGGAAACGAAGCGTTCTTGGCATGGCGCGATCCGCAAAGCTGACAACGACAGCGGAGTTTAGCCGAGGCACGGGCGCGGGAGAAGGCATCGGCCGTCAAAATCCGGCGCCGGCTCGACCCGGATCATGGCGCGGATGCCGACAACGATGTTAGCCGCGCTCTGAATGGCCGCGGCGGGGAACAGCATTGGGCAGCTTTGGGCGCGCCGTCGCCTGGTTCGGTTCAGCGCGCCGGGGCGCCCGGCGGCAGCTCGAACAGGTTCGGCGGCAGCGATTGGAGGAACCCGATTACCTCGTCGCTGGCGACGACATCGGCGTATTTCGCGTGCATGTCGAAGAGATTGATCGCATGGCTCGCCTGCGAGCGGTCGAAACAGCCATCCTCGATCACCGCGGTGCGGAAATTATAGCTGAAGCTGTCGATCACGGTGCCGCGCACGCAGCCGCTGGTGGTGGTGCCGCCGACGATCACGCTGTCGCAGCCGAGCATCGTCAAAAAGCTCAGGAGATTGGTGCCGTGAAAGCCCGACGGCTTCTGCTTCGGCACCACGATGTCGCGCGGACCGGGCGCGATCTGCGGCATGATCTCGTTGCCGTCGTGATTGCTCTGCCGGGCGGGCGTCGCCTCGCCGGCGCGGCTGTTCTTCCAGCGCCAACTCCCCATGTCCCATTTGTCGTCGCGGCTGATGCCGGTGGTGTAGATCACCGGCACGCCCTGGTCCCGCGCAGCATCGATGACGCGGGCCAACACCGGCAGCGCGTCCCAGGCTTCCTCGCCGCACGAGGTTGGCCAACGCTTCACCGATTCCATGATCGGCTCGCGCTTGTCGCCGCAAAAGGCGTGGTTGACGTCGATCACCAGCAGCGCCGGTCGCTTGCCGAAGCCGGCGCACGCGCCGAAGCCCTTTTGCGCGAAAAATTCCTTGTCGCGCGCGGTGAGGAATTGGTTCCATATCGGCTCGGCCATGACGCGCTCCCTTTATCGAAGCCAGGAAGCCCGCATTCTAGCACGTCGCCGGGCCCGGCGCGTCAGCCTGCCGTTTCGGTCTTGCGGCTTTCGCGCTTGCGCTCGTTGGGATCGAGGTAGCGCTTGCGCAAGCGAATCGATTTCGGCGTCACCTCGCACAGCTCGTCATCGGCGATATAGGCGATCGCCTGCTCCAAGGTCATGAGGATCGGCGGGGTCAAGCGGATCGCCTCTTCCGCCGCCTTGGTGCGAATGTTGGTGAGCTGCTTGGCCTTGGTCGGGTTGACGTCGAGATCGTTGCCGCGGGTATGCGCGCCGATCACCATGCCGGCATAAACCGGCGTGCCCGGCGTGATGAACATCGGCCCGCGCTCTTCGAGATTCCACAGAGCATAGGCGACCGCGTCGCCATTCGCCGTGGAGACCAGCACGCCGTTGCGCCGCCCTTCGACCGCGCCGCGCCACGGCGCATAGCCGTGATAGATGCGGCTCATCACGCCGGTCCCGCGGGTGTCCGTAAGGAATTTGCCGAGATAGCCGATGAGGCCGCGGGTCGGCGCATGAAACACCAGCCGCAGCTTGCCGCCGCCGGTCGGGCGCATCTCCTGCATCTCGCCTTTGCGCAGCGACATCTCCTCGACCACGATGCCGGCGAACGGCTCGTCGAGATCGATCACCACTTCCTCGATCGGCTCGAGCCGCTCGCCGGTTTCGGGATCGGCCTTGTAGAGCACCCGCGGCCGCGAGATCGCGAGCTCGAAGCCTTCGCGTCGCATGGTCTCGATCAGCACGCCGAGCTGCAGCTCGCCGCGGCCCGCGACCTCGGTTGCGTCGCGGCCCTCGCTTTCCTGGACGCGGATCGCGACATTGCCTTCGGCCTCGCGCTCCAGCCGCTCGACGATCATGCGCGAGGTGACCTTGCTGCCCTCGCGCCCGGCCAGCGGCGAATCGTTGACCGAGAAGGTCATCGCCAGGGTCGGCGGATCGACCGGCGACGACGGCAGCGCGGTTTCAACCTCGGGCGCGCAGATCGTATCGGCGACGGTGGTCTCGGCAAAGCCGGCGATCGCGATGATGTCGCCGGCCTCGGCCTCCTCGATCGGCCGGCGATCGAGCCCGCGGAACGCCAGCAGCTTGGTCAGCCGCGCGGTCTCGATCGTGTGGCCATCGCGGGACAGCGATTTCACCGCCATGTTCATGCGCGCGACGCCGCTATGGATGCGGCCGGTCAGCACGCGGCCGAGATAGGGATCGTTCTCGAGCGTCGTCACCAGCATCGCGAACGGCGCGGTCAGATCGGCCTCGGGCGGGCGCACATGGCGCAGGATGAGAGCGAACAGCGGCACCAGATCCTTGCGCTCGTCGTCGAGATCGGGAACCGCCCAGCCCGCGCGGCCCGAGGCGTAGAGCGTCGGGAAATCGAGCTGGTCGTCCGTGGCGTCGAGCGCGGCGAAGAGATCGAAAATCTCGTTATGGACCTCGACCGGCCGCGCGTCGGAGCGATCGATCTTGTTGATGACGACGATCGGCCGCAAGCCCTGGCGCAGCGCCTTGCCGACGACGAATTTCGTCTGCGGCATCGGCCCTTCGGCGGCATCGACCAGCACCAGGACGCCATCGACCATCGAGAGGATGCGCTCGACCTCGCCGCCGAAATCGGCGTGGCCCGGCGTGTCGACGATGTTGATGCGGGTGTCGTGCCACAGCACCGAGGTGCATTTGGCGAGGATCGTGATGCCGCGCTCGCGCTCGAGATCGTTCGAATCGAGCGCGCGCTCCATTACTTGCTGATTGGCGCGGAACGCGCCGGCCTGCCGCAGGAGCTGATCGACCAGGGTGGTCTTGCCATGATCGACATGGGCGATGATGGCGATGTTGCGAATATCCATGAGGGTTAGCTAGGCGAGCCCCGCCTTCGCCGCAAGCTCGCTGAGCTTGGTTTCCGGCCGCGCGCCGAAATGCGCGATGATCTCGGCGGCGCAGAGGGCGCCGAGCCGCGCGCAATAGGCCATGTCCCGGCCGCGGGTGAAGCCATAGAGAAAGCCGGCGGCGAAGAGATCGCCGGCGCCGGTGGTGTCGATGACCTTGGCGACCGGAGCCGCCGGCACGGCGACGCGGTCCTTCGCGGTCACGACGATCGCGCCCTGCTCGCTGCGCGTCAGTACCGCGATCGCGCATTCGCCGCGCACGGCGGCGACGGCCGCTTCGAAATCCTTGGTCTCGTAGAGCGAGCCGATTTCGGCCTCGTTGGCGAACAGGATGTCGACATGGCCGCGGATCAGATCGCGAAAATCGGCGCGGTGGCGATCGACGCAGAACGGATCGGACAGGGTCAGGCTGACCTTCCGCCCGGCCTGATGCGCGATCGCGCCGGCCTGGCGGAACGCCTCTTTCGCCGAGGGGCGGTCGAAGAGATAGCCTTCGAGATAGGTGACCTGAGCCGAGGCGACGAGGTCGCGGTCGATGTCGCCAGGCTGGAACTCGACCGAGGCGCCGAGAAAAGTGTTCATCGTGCGCTGCGCGTCGGGCGTCACCAGGATGAGACAGCGCGCGGTGGACGGGCCGCCGGTCAGCGGCGCGGTCTCGTAATGCACGCCGGTCGCGCGCAGATCACGCGCGAATACCTTGCCGAGCGCATCGTCGGCGACCTTGCCGATATAGGCGGCCTTGCCGCCGAGCGAGGCGATGCCGGCGATCGTGTTTGCGGCCGAGCCGCCGGAGGCTTCGAGGCCGGCGCTCATGCGGCCATAAAGCGTCTGGGCGCGCGCCTCGTCGATCAGCGCCATCGTGCCCTTGGCGAGCTGCTCCTTCCGGATGAAGGCGTCATCCGCCTGGGCAAGAACATCGACGATCGCATTGCCGATGCCGACGACATCGATTATGGGGGCCGCCATTGAGGGACTTTCCGGGTTGGTGCCAGGCTCGGGACGCTGGGGCAGCGAGTATAGGGGCCGGCGCCCGAGGAGCAAGCCGGTCTCGCACGAAATCGCTTTATTTACGGCACATTGAGTGATTAAGTGGGCAGGTGCGAATGCGCCGCGTTGGGCTCGGGGATTAGCCGAACGCGGCAGGTGGGGAATTTGGAATGTCGGGGTTGGGAAGACAGGTTGCCGGTCTTGCCGCGGCAGCAGCGGTCGCCGCGACGGTTGGCGCTTGCGCCGCGCCCTCGCCCGGCGCCGCGGGCATGGCGATGAGAGTGACCCCGGCGTCGCTGCCCGGCTATCGCGCAGCGCCGCCGCGCGTGCCGGACGTCAAAGACCTCGCCGGACTGAGACCCGACGAGGTGCTGGCGATGTTGGGCCAGCCCGATCTGAAGCGCGACGAGCCGCCGGCAGAGCTCTGGCAATATCGTGCCGCCGATTGCGTCTTGAACCTCTTCTTTTACGACGATGCCGGCGGCTATCGCCTGACCCATACCGAAGCCTGGCAGCGCAGTCTCTCCGCGGGCACATCGCCGGCCCGCTGTCGCGACGAAGACGCGCCGATCAAGGCCCATCTCATCACGCAATCGCGGCTGTAACGGGGCGGTGCTGTAACGGGCCTTATCCGAGCCGCTTCTCGATCGCGTCCCAGACCCGCTTTTCGAGCGCAATGCCGTCGAGCCGGTTGATCTCTTGGATCCCGGTCGGCGAGGTGACGTTGATCTCGGTGAGATAATCGCCGATCACGTCGATGCCGACGAACACCAGCCCTTGCTGCTTCAGGGTCGGGCCGATCGCGGAGCAGATTTCGCGCTCGCGGCGCGTGAGCTTCGCTTTCACCGCCTTGCCGCCGACATGGAGATTGGCGCGCGCCTCGCCCTTGGCCGGCACGCGCATCACCGCGCCGACCGGCTCGCCCTCGATCAGGATGATGCGCTTGTCGCCGCGGCGCACCGCCGGCAAATAGCGCTGCACCATGATCGGCTCGCGATAGAACAGGGCGAAGCTTTCGAGCAGCGCGTTGAAATTCTCGTCGTCGGGCTTGACGCGAAAGACGCCCGCGCCGCCATTGCCGAATAGCGGCTTCAGGATGATGTCGCGATGTTGTTTTCGGAAAGCGACGATCGCCGCGCGGTCGGACGAGACCAGGGTCGGCGGCATCAGCCCCGGGAAATGCGTCGCGAACAGCTTTTCCGGCGCGTTGCGCACCGCGGCCGGATCGTTGACCACCAGCACTTTGCCGCTGACATGCTCGAGGATATGGGTCGCGGTGATATAGGCCATGTCGAAGGGCGGATCCTGGCGCATCAGGATCACGTCCATCCGCGAAAGATCGAGCGTCTCGACCTCGCCCAATGCCGCGTGGCGTTTGCGCTCGCGCCATACCTTGAAGCGCCGCGCCTCAGCCGTGACGCGGCCGTCGACGAGGCTCAACTGCCGCGGCAGGTAGTGATAGAGGCGATGGCCGCGCGCTTGCGCCTCGAGCGCCAGGACGAAGGTCGAATCGGCGGCGACGTTGATGGTCTCGACCGGGTCCATCTGGATAGCGACGTCGAGACTCATTGCAGCGGCTGCACCTCGATCGGCGCGTTGGGCGGCGGCGGCGGTCCGGGTGGCGGCTCGGGCGGCGGCGTTTCGACCGGCGGCGGCGCATTGCCCGGCGCCGCGGCCGGTGCCGCTTGCGACGGCTGGTTGCCGACATGGATGAACGACATGACGCGCGTCACGTTGGACAGGTTGCGCGCATAGGACAGCACCAGATCGCGCTCCGCGCCGTTGCGCGCATAGCCCATGATGTAGACGATGCCGTTCAGGGTATGGACGGTGTAGTTCGACGAGCGCACCTGCGGATCGGTCAGCAATTTGGCGCGCAGCGCGTTCGAGACGTAATCGTCGCGCGCGTCCTGGCCGAAATTGGTCGGCTGCCCGATCTGGACCTCATTGTCGATCTTCTTGATGCCGTCGATCTGGCGCGCGAGCCGTTCGGCCGCGTCCTTCATCGCCGGATTGGGAACGATGCCGGTGATCAGCAGCTCGCCGTCATAGGTGGTCGCGGAAACATCGCGGGCGAGATCGCTGCTGGCGTCGGCCCAGTATTTATGCGCGGCCGCCGCGATCGCGGCGTCGCGTGCGATCTGCTCGGGCGAGCGTTGCTCGGTGACCAGCGTATAGCCGCCGACCGCCGTGCCCGCGATCAGCGGCACCACGCAGCCCGCCAAGGGCGTCGCGAGGGCAATCAAAGCGACCAAGCGGAAACCTGCGGGCAGATAACGTCGTTCGATCACAATCGCTCTTCCTTTTTTCGCCAAGGCGCCGCGACTCTAAGCCGCCCGCCCCGGAATTGACAATCGACGCGCTCGTCGGCTGCACTACTCCTCGCGCCAGGCATCGACGAGGTGACGCGGCCACCGGCGCGGTGCCACCAGCATGACGTCGAAACGCGCCGCAAGTAAGGCAAGGTCGGGACGACGGCCGAGAAAATGCGCGAGGGCGCGGGTGATGCGGCGGCGCTGGCGCGGCGTCAGCGACTCGCCGGCACGGTCGAAATCGCCGCGCGCCTTGACCTCGATGGCGGCGAGGACGCCGCCGCGGCGGGCGATCAGATCGACCTCGCCCACCGGGGTCTTATAGCGCCGCGCCAGGATGCGATAGCCCTTCAGGCGCAACTGCCAGAGGCACAAAAGCTCGGCGCTTTTGCCGCGGCGCTCGGCGTTGCGGTGGGCTTTCTCGCGCGGGATCATTCGTCGCGGCCGGTCAAGGCCAAAGCGCGCTGATAGACCTCGCGGCGCGGCACGCCGGTCGCTTCCGCGACCGCGGTGCTGGCATCCTTGAGGCTCATGGTCGCGAGCGCCGCATCGAGCGCCGCATCGAGCGCATCCTCCGTGACCGCGGCGCGCGCAGCGTCCGCCGGCGCGCCGCCGATGACGACCGCGATCTCGCCCTTGGGCGCGCCCGCGGCGGCATAATGCGCGGCCAATTCGGCAAGGCTGCCGCGGCGAACCTCCTCGTAGAGCTTGGTCAGCTCGCGCGCGACCGCCGCCGGCCGCTCGCCGAGCACCTCCGCCATATCGGCCAGCGCGGCAGCAAGGCGCGGCGCGGTCTCGAAGACGACCAGCGTCGCGCGCAAGCCGGCAAGCTCGGCGAGGACGCGGCGGCGCGCGGCTTCCTTGGGCGGCAGGAAGCCTTGAAAGAAGAAACGGTCGGAGGGCAGCCCCGAGAGCACGAGCGCGTCGAGCGTCGCCGAGGGTCCCGGCAGCGCG
>Ga0307373_10007202_pt1 | contig 17426 bp, 12 predicted proteins | sample OX2MG_FD_202534 | JGI IMG/M metagenome (GOLD analysis project Ga0307373, IMG submission 202534) | Soil microbial communities from Risofladan, Vaasa, Finland - OX-2 | ecosystem: Environmental > Terrestrial > Soil > Coastal area > Acid sulfate soil | place: Finland: Risofladan, Vaasa | collected... | reverse complement strand
CCAGCGCAACAATTCGGTGGTGACTTCAACGCGGCTCATACTTGCTTTCTCTGCAGTTTGTCCGTGGGCGCTCGCGAACGATGATGCGGAACACTCTCGCGCACGTCAATCTTGCCGGTGACAGCGGCGGTAATCAATGCCGTGCGGTATTCCTGCAGGCGCTCAATGGCAGTTTCGACTTTGGCGACCATCTGGTCAATCTTAGCGGTTTCGCGGTCGAGGAAGTCGGCGATGGTGCGTTGTTCTATGACATCGGGGAAACCAGCAATTATTGAACCAATAGTATCCGTATTAAGGTTGAGTTGAGTACCAAGCTTTCCAAGTCCCTTATAAGGCTCCCCAGAAGCAAATAAGTAGTACAGAAATCGCGTCTCGCCATGCCAAAACGGGAAATATACAAAGCCGTCATGTATGCAGCATTTAATAGCAGTAATACACGATTTCCCGACCGAACCAGCGATACTGAGAAACAAGGTACCGGGTTGGAGCGGTACGCTGAGTGACTGACCTAATTCCGACAAGCGTTGCGTTGTTTCATACAGGTACATACCTGCTGCACTCACATCAGCAATCCTGACCCACGCATACTCGCCTTCGTCATCGAAGTAGATATCGTTATCAATGGGACGCGGTGATGCTCCTCTTAATACTGCGGACTCCCATTTGATTGCCTTCACATTCCAATGCTCAGGAACGTCACCGAGCCATTCGATGCCAGAGGGTTTGAGCTTGGGATACGGGTTGAGGCCCGCGGCGCGGGCGGCGTCGGGCGGGAGACCGCGGGTGACCGTGCGCGAAATGAGCGCGATGCGTTTTTCCTTCAGTCGCTCAATCAGCGTCCGCTTCTTTGCCATCAGCGTGTCGATCTTTGCGGTCTTGCGGTCGAGGAATTCCACGATCGCGCGCTGTTCGTCAACAGGAGGTAGTGGAATCGGTAGAGTTCCAATATCAGATGCGTTCACTGCAGGATAGCTAACTCCTACAGAGTGAGCCACAATCGCTTCGACTAAGCCTTGTTCCCTCAAAGCATATGACATGTAGCCAGGAGACACCCGGCGTGGACGAATTACGGCGAACCCTGTCGAGACGATTGTGTTTGATGCAGTATCACGGATAGGTGCGATTGCTCGCAGGTACGTCCGCACCGTTGAGACGATCGTGTCTCCGTCATGAACCACCCGCCGCGCTCTGCTCGGGGCATTTTCGAACAACATATCCTCAACCGCGACAACGCCGCCGATTGGATCCACGCCGCCTATGTCTACGTAGCACAGCTCGAAACCGGGATCTGTCGTCTCCACCAGTGTTTCGTCGTTAATCGATGCGGAGTACTTGAGTCGCGTAACACTCCAATGATCCGGAACGTAACCGAGCCATTCGATGTCACTGACCTTGTATTGAGGATATGGTTTGAGGATGGGCGTCATACGTCTTCAGCCCCTGGATCTTGGTCTGTCGCGCCTGTCTGCCAGTCATCTGCGATGCGCACCCAATCGATGTCGCGAGAGACTCCTTTACCATCTTCGTCCTTTCCCACCCATACTTCCCAGAAGTCCGGGTCCTTGGATCTAGGCTGTTGAGAATCAGGTAAGTCGTTCATCCGCACCAGCACGGGCAGTTCCGAGGCCCACCCGAGAAGAATGGCGCTCTGGGATGGCAACGATGGCAGTTCGCGGAGCAACCCCTTCAGATTGTCGGGAACCAGTCGATGCACGAGTTCCTGGTCACGATCATTACTGATCCGATGCAGAAGAAACGAATTACACTGAGACAATACCGTCGGCGAAAGCTCGGATGGTCTCTGCGAGGACAACACTAACCCCAGCCCAAACTTTCGCCCTTCGCGTGCAATGCGCTCGAAGACCTGGCAACAAACCGACGCGGCATCCTGATTCTCGATATCCTCCTTGTAGCGCTTAATGAAGGTGTGTGCTTCCTCCATTACTAGCACGGTCGGAAGAGCGACCTTGTTCAGTTTCACGTACCGTTGCAACGCTTCGAATACCATCCTAGCAATCACAGCCGTGACGACGTGGACTACCTCGGTTGGCACGAGCGAAAGATCGATTACCGCAACACAACCATCAGAGGCGGCATTCGCACCAATGTGATCATGGAGCCACTTCTCCAGTGTCGTATCAGATGCGTCGCCCAGGATCGGCTTCATGCGAGTATCAGTGAGCAGCGAGCGTATGCGGATGAGTAGGGTCTCGACGTGCTCAGACACATTAAGCATTTCTGCGGCTGCCTCGACACTTCGAAGAAGAGCGCTACCGTCGAATGGCCTTGGCGCATCTACATCCGGAGGAAGAACATCAGACTCTACGCCTCCGAAAACTAAGTGCGCTTCACTTGAGGCGGCCAAGAGTTTCTCAATTTCTGGGCGTGTGAAGTCGTAGTGCGCGTACTGGGTCCTGCGGGGTTTGCAGAGCGTCTCAATTTCGTCGACGAGGGCTTGTAGTTTGTCTTTCTGATCGCCGGAAAAGGACGCCAGTTCAGGCTCGAGGCCTATCTTCCATTTCTCCAGCTTCTCAAAGAACGATTTCGGTTTCGGGAACGCTCCCCATGGACTGCCTGTATTTTTCTCGATGCGAATGGTTGTAACAACCGTCCGAAGAAAGCGGCGCATCTCGTGACCACCATCTGCCGCTAGCTCTGTGTGCCCGCCCCGCACGAAACGAAGCGCGTGTATAAGGGTTGGCCGCTGTGTCTTCGCGCTCGCCTGCGTGAACGAAGACCATTCTGCGCTGTTCCAGAACCACAGCGGAACCTTGAGGGCGAGTTCGCCAGCAGCCGGATTAACCTTGAAGATCCGGCCCTTAACTGCGGAATCGCCATCACCGAAGGCGCGCGAGTACTCGCCATTCGGGTCCAAGACGATGAATCTGGCGTTAGGTAGGCTCCCGCGAACGGCTTTGGCTTGCTCCAAACTCCAGCGAATCAGGCCTGCGACGGAACAGGATTTACCACTTCCCGTGTTGCCGAGGACGGCAAGATGGCGGCCGAACAATCGGTTCGGATCGACGCATACCTCCGCATCGCCGGCCAGCGGACTGGTACCGATTTTGACACGCCTTCGCTCACCGGACTCTACAATTGAACGAAGTTGGTGCTCTGTAGGAAGCACCACCGCTGCCCCGATTGAGGGTAATGCATCGGCACCGCGACGAAAGGTGTAGTCGTCCGCACTCCGCGGGCTTTTGCGCAAGGTTCCAAGCGGGTTGAGGCTTAATTTCCGTAGTGGATAAGGCAGATCAACGAGGCCGAAATCCTGCATGCCGCGACGCTTTGGAAAAGCCGATCGCTCGATCGTTAACCACTCGATCTGGCCGACCAGATAAACGTCATCCACTGGGATGAGAAGGTAGCCGTTCACCCGCGGAAACGGCCGCGGCCCGCCTGCATTGAGCGCCAGAGATTCAGGTGCCTCGATATCAAGGGCAACCTTCACCTCATCTGGCGACACAAAGTCGACGGTACCAATCCGAAGACTTCCAACGAGTTCGAATGGGGATTGACTCACGGAGTACCATCCCCATCATCGGTTGGCATTTTGGTATCGGCGCCACCCTCACCTTTACCAGCGCCCCAACGAGCCTTGAGCAGCTCTGCCATGCGGAACGTCGTGCGATCAATCGCCGGCTTCGGCAGATAATTATCTACGAGTGTCTGAAAGTCGCCTAGGTGGTTGCCAATCAGAAGTGTGATCTGGGCATGCCGTCCCAACTTTTCGTATGTCTGCATGATCCGCCCCAAGGGATCGTCATGCGCGATAACCACCAGGTGTGCTGATGGGATCGTCAGCATATCCTCGATGACGCGGTTAATGTGTTCATCACCGAAGCTGTATCCGAAACAAATCAGCGTACTGTTGGGGCGACAAGCCGCAGCTGCAAAGTCACGAAACAACTCTACGTAAGGGTACACCGCGGTTTCGCGGTCCTTGGATGCATTCGGATAAATCATGAGCTGCATGGTCCCGGCACCAGCCAACCCAGGAGCAGTCAAGTACGGAGCAACGTTCTGCGCGCCGAACGGAAGTCCGATTCGACGAATCATCTTTTCACAATCCACCCAATCTACCGACCCGTGTAACTTGGTGAACCGGGCCACGCCCTCTAGATAGCGCGGTTCGCCGCGGATGCCCGGAGGGTTGTAGTGCATATCCACATCTAGACGGGACGAACGAAAGACAGGTGCCAATGTACCCACAAAGCGGTCTATAAGGTGCAATCCAGCGACATCCGCACCCGCTTCGATGCAACGGTCATAGTTCGTTGTGAAGAGCTGGAGCCGGTCGCGCGTACCCGATCGGCTGGCGAAGCTCATCAGAAAGCTAACTAGGTAGTTGAATGCCGTGTCGCGCTTTGCAGACGTCGCAGACACAAGGCCGGTTTCACCTTTCAGAATGGCGGCTGCGAATTCGCCAAGGACGCGCTCCAGCCCCCTCCTCAATTCCGACACTCTTTTCTGCTCTGCTGACGTCGCGGGTTTCGGTGAGGCGATGACTTCCAGCCCGCGGAGCAGTTCATTGGCCACGCGGATCTGATCCTCGATATTCCCCTCCTTCCGTCCCGCAGCCACAGACGAGCGCTTTGCTTCCATGGCAATCTCAGTATCGAAGATTCCGATAGAGCTAGTTCTCACCCCAGGCAGAGCATTATCGGTCGCTATGCGATGAAGGGCTTGTGTCAAGCCTGAGCCTACTAGTAGAGCAAAGTGCTCCGATTGAAATAGGGCAGTTAACCACGGCTCTATGCGCGCTCGAAGCTTGTCTGGACCAAACGCCTCACCCGATTTCGCCCATGAGCATGTCATGCCATCACGCAATTTGAACATCAAGTCATCTGTGTCGCCGTCGAAACAAAACACGACCGGGGTGTGATCGTCACGGCTTTTGAGAATCTGGCAATTCTGACTCGTCGTCATACCGTCACCTCTGTGAGTAAGCCGAGAATCTCGCTTTCTAGCGTCTTGATGTCGGACTCGATCACCTCAAGTGGCCTGGGCGGCATATAAACGTAGAAGTGCCGATTGAACGGTATCTCGTACCCGACCTTAGTCTTGCTCTCGTCAATCCAGACATCAGGCACATGAGGCAGCACTTCGCGCTTGAAATACGCCGCGATGTTCTCCTTGAGCGGTACATTCTCTGTGTCGCGCAGTTCCGCATCGGGCTCGGGATTGCCCTGTTTATCGCGACAGATTTCGGCAGTATCGTCGTGCTCACCAATGGCGTTTAGCACGGCTTTAAGTTCGGAAGCAGATAGGTGCACATCTTGTTCCCCAGCTACTTTGCGCAAGTCGGAAATAAATGCTTCCCGATTTTTATAGAGTTTTTCTTTTGTCGCTTTACTAAAAATAAAGAGGATATCCCGGATTGCATCCTGCCTTTTTTCACCGGCAGCTATCTCCGCAAGACGCACCCTCTCATTCTTCTTGTTACTGCTTGCAAGATTCCTGAAAATGCTCTCGTCATCCAATCGCGTAATACGCTCGGGCGTGGCCTGGTAATTTAGCCGCAAGGGACGTTCAACGGTGATCTTGTTGAAGCCAAAGTCACTGTTATCGAACACCTTGCAAACAACGCGTTCCCGCTCTACGGGCTGTTTTGTAACTAGATCTTCCTCAGTAAATCGGCGTGTGTCGCCATTCCGGAAACTACCGAAGATTTTTGTCACTTCAGCAATTTGATCAGGTTCGTTGGCCCGATCCGCCGGATCGCCGATCTTATTACGTTTGTTACCTAAGCTCTTCTGCATCTTCACAAAGAAATTGCGCGCATCTACGAGCTGGATTTTCCCCTTGCGTTGTAGCTCCTTGCGATTAGTGAGAATCCATACGTACGTAGAGATACCCGTGTTATAAAAAAGCTGATCTGGGAGCGCTATGATCGCTTCCAGCCAATCATTCTCGATGATCCATTGCCGGATATTGTTCTCGCCGCTACCGGCATCGCCGGTGAACAATGGCGAACCGTTGAATACGATTCCGATGCGGCTACCACCTTCCTTAGGTGTGCGCATCTTGGATAGCATGTGCTGAAGGAACAGCAACGCACCGTCGTTTATGCGCGGCAGACCAGCCCCAAAACGACCGTCGTAGCCGAGTGTTTCCGCTTCATGTTCGATGAATTTCTGTTGCTGCTTCCACTCCACGCCGAAGGGTGGATTGGCCAACATATAGTCGAAGGTGATCTTCTTGCCTTTCTCGTCGCGGGCAAAACCGTCTTTTTCAAACGTATCTTCAGAACGTATGTTGTCTGCATCCTCACCTTTGATGAGCATGTCTGACTTGCACACGGCCCATGCCTCATCGTTCCAGTCCTGACCAAATAGGTGCGGGCTGGCTTCGGCATTTAAGTCGCGAATGTATTTCTCGGCCACGGAGAGCATGCCGCCCGTGCCACAAGCCGGGTCGTAAATGGTCTTGACCACATGACTCTTACGCAAGTCCTGTTCCGGCGAGAGCAATAGATTCACCATAAGTTTGATGACTTCGCGCGGCGTGAAGTGTTCGCCTGCCTCCTCGTTCGATTGTTCCGCCCCTATCCTGATTAGCTCCTCAAATACATACCCCATTTGCACGTTATCGACGCGTTCAGGTGACAGGTCGACGGTAGCAAACTTCTTGATGACCTCATAAAGGAGGTTCTTCTCCGACATGCGTGCAATCTGCTGCTCGAAGGCGAAGCGCTCCATGATCTCCCGAACATTAGGTGAGAAACTCTTGATATAAGAATTCAGATTTGGTGCGAGCTGGTTTGGGTCATTGAGCAGCTTGGCCATATCAAGTTTCGAGAGGTTATAAAATGGTCGCTTGGTGACTTTCTGCAACAAGCTGCGGACAACGGTATCCGGCTTGTTTTTCACTTTCGGATATTCGGCCAGCACCTTTGCCTTTGTTGGCTCCAGTAGGCAATCGAAGCGCCGCAGCACCGTCAGCGGCAAGATGACTTTGCGATACTCGTTGCGCTTGTAAGGACCGCGGAGCAGATTGCAGATGCTCCAGATGAAGTTAGCGAGCTGGGAGTGTGTTTCAGGGCTCACAGTAAAATCCCTTATTTAGCTTGAGCTTAGTAATACTAGGGTGGCCAATGCCTGAGCTACGTACGAAACAGTGATTATAGACCTGCCTCGGCAAGGATCTCTGCCAAGTGAATACCCAGCCCTTCTGCAATCCTCACTAGTGTCCTTAACGTCGGGTTCTTCTCGCCACGTTCAATTGCGCTGTAGTAGGTTCGATGCATCGAAACCTTGTCCGCGAAAGCTTCCTGGCTAATTCCCAGGCGCTCCCTGTAGTGCCTGACCGCAACCCCAAGCTTCCGCTGTGTTTGATCTGCTTTCATAGCAGATGACACCAGGCGAGTGCCCCTTTTAAGGCTACAGTATTATAGGCTGGCTACTTATAAGAGGCATCCTGCTCGAACCATGCCGCTCAGGATTATAGACATCAAGGGGGGGGTGGGAAATAGAGGTCCCCATAAAGGGCACTACTCTGGAGGCACTTCGTTTACAGATTATACGGGTACAACAGCAGGAGGTCTTTCTAGGCCCAGTTTGTGAACGAATCGGTCAACGAATCTCAGAGACAGTGCTAGACGTACTGGATCCAGATCTTAGGCCTCCCTCTGAAGCCCAAGTGAAATTTGCTCTCAATATAGCTCGCGAACTCAGCGTCAATCTACCAGGCGAGGCTCTTCAATTTCGCGGAGCGATGGGCGAATTCATTACTAGGTATTCGAGTCTCTTCTACTCCCGTCAAAACAGGAAGATGTTCTAAGCCTTGTGCGTCCTGCCATCCGTTGTAACGTTGTTATTGTCAGGCGGACCTTCCACTTAATTACGGTGAAAACCGCCAGTGATTCCGGTCGAAACCCGCCACCCTCTCGTCCCGCCGAGATCAGCCGGTGTGTATTAAACTCAAGCTTTAGCGCACGAGGAAGAGCTCCATGGCAATTACAGGCGTAGACGAAGCTGCCTACAAGCAGTTCCTATCCCACGGCGGCAATTTGACGTTCGAAATGGATGCTGCCGACATCGACTCCACAGGAGGTTTTGAATCCTCCCCACTCATTGAGCCTTTTTTATCTTCTGGCTTCGAACTTAAGCCATCCCCAATCATCCAGGAGCCGCAAGAGCGAGCCTTGCTTCTTCTATATGGCGATTCCTGGACGCGCGTAGTCACGCAAACATATTTGAACGGTGGGTCCATCACCTACAAAAAGCTCGCTAGCGGACGTTACGAGGCAAGGGTCTCGACTCCGCAGCGCTAACCAGTCATCCAAGCGGACGCGCGTACCGCGCGCCGCTTAATTCCGGCGTTGCTGACCAGCCTGCCCGTAAGCGACCGTTCACGAAGGACTGCAATGGGTCTATTTTGTTGAAAGTGCGCCAGGCTTAACCTGGCGCACTTTCAACAAAATCGGTCGGAAGCGGCCCTCCGCCACACGCGTCCAGATGCCCTAATTTACCCCTGGAGACGTGGCGCTTTTGGAGCGTAAACAAAAGTGGCGGTTTTGCCACCGTAATGCCTGGCGGCTTTCAGAGCATAACCAGTGGCGGAATTCGCCCGTAATACACACCTTCGCCAAAATCGCCATGTAAAGTATTCTAGCCCACGGGACCTGGGTCTTTTCAATCATTACGTGTGGTGGGTATTAGGCAAGAACAGCTGGTTGCTTTGCATCAGAATCATCGGTGGTTTTGGATCGTAATGCTCATTTAGCTTGCGTCATAGAACTTGGAGAAGCACCATGAGTAACGGGCTTTTGACCGCCGCGAAACTTATCGCTGATCAGCTAGCTGACCTTGAAACGGCACGCCTGCGGATAGCCGACGAGGCTCTCGTTACGCTGGAACGCGAAGATCCCCAAACGGCAAGTCTGGCACTCCAGACCTTTGAAGATCAACGCAAGGCAGCTGACTGGCTAACACATAGTGTGCGGTCCCTTGGAAATCTCACGCCATGGCGATGCATATCCGACGGTAAAGTAGACAAGGTAAGAAACATTCTATATGCCATCAAGCACGGGGATTTTATCTAACGTGTTATTGCAGGCGCCACTTTATTAGTTTTTTCTTAATTTCTGCTATCTCAAGTTCCTTCTGTGCCAATTTTGCTCTCAGTTCAGAATTCTTTCTGTGCAGATCTTCTTCAGTTGTTGTTTTGTATACGTCAGTCTTTCCGGCTGTATATGCAGACTGTGCTGCAAGGCTCTCATGACCTAGTCTTTCTGCAATATCCATCACTGTATCAGCCGGGTCAATGGAAAATCCTAATCTCTTGCGAATTTCAATGACTTCTTTGGCGCAATCCTTTCCATATTTTCTACGAATCGAATGTCCGCCAGCACCCTTGGGCGCCCCTATGCTCTTGAACCCTTCAGCAATGATTCGCGATATTCTGGACTTCCCCAATGGCTGTCCGGTCGTTTCCCCGATGAATACGATACCATTGGCTTCCTTTTCGCCTTTACCCAATGTATCGAGTATTTGTTTGCGCGTAGTTTTACAAAAATGATTAATTCGTATTGCTAACGGGAGTCGTACGGGATATGACGTCCGTCTGCTATTCTTCTGTGTTGCTGGTGTGACCAGGATCTCTGATGCGTTCTTCTTTAATGCATCGTTTATTATCTCATCAGAAAATTGATTAACCATTAAACTACGTACGCTTCCACCACGCCACCCGCGCTCCTCAATTATGTCGACGATTAGAATATTTCTGTCCGCAATCTGCACGCTACTGTGGCGACGATAATAGTCCCTTAGTGCTTCCACTTCTTCGTCGGTTGCATAGTGACCTTTCTTATATTTTGATCGCGCTCCAGTACGCTGATATAGCAGCGGATACACGCCTTTTAGCGCCTCAATGCTGTCTGAGAATGATTCTGGGCTTCTCATGTATTCCACAAGCCGCGACCTAATAGGTGCCTGTGGCCACCCAATACGCCCACTTATTAGAGCGCGCTCCTCTTGTGCCCACCAGAAATATTTGTAGATCACCTTCAACTTTACGTTCACAGTTTCCTGAGCTGTCTCTACGGTACGAGCGCTCGGCTTCTCGAGTACCCGCTTCAGTTCCCATATTTTGTAGTCACCAAGTTCAGCATCGCTAATGTTACTCCAAGTAAAACGCTTGTCCGCCAAATATGTTGCAAATGACTTAAGCGTGTATGCAATCGGATTGATCGTGGAGATGTATGCTTGTTCATTCTGGGCGGAGACAGCATGCGTTTTTAGGTGTTCCTTAGCTTCATATAGGGCGAATTGCGCAAACTCTTCAATGAGGCGCACTTTGTGATCGAACACAATTGGCACCGTGCGGCCATCTTGATACGGTGCCCATACAATTGCTATCGGATATCGCCTTCGTTTATCGATCTCGGTGACATTGCTACTCATCTGAATTCTCGTCTTCCAGCAAAGCAATGACTTGCAATTGAAGATTTCGGTCTCCATGATACCGATTTACAGAAAGTTTAAAAAGCAACTTGACCTGAGTATTTGGCGAAAAAGGTAACTTAGAATTGCGGTCAACTAGCGCGTTAAACCATATACCGCTGAAGTTGCGTCCTGACGCTCTTAACCCAAGACGCAAATGAGTTCCGTCACCGATTGTCGTTACGGATTGCAGATCAAATACGCCAACAAAGGAGGGGAAAGGAAAATCCTTGCCCCAAGGTTCCAATTGCATTAGTTTGTCATAGGCGTCAAGAGAGATGAGACCGTTATCGAGCGTACCATCGGACCATAGAACAGGGTACAACGGTGAAGTTCCGAGTTGCGCTTGCGTTGCTATCTCAAAAGCAGACGCAAATGTTTTCATTTCTTCAATAGCAACTGTCGCACCAGCAGCTCCCTCGTGACCACCAAATGCTATCATTAGCTTGGGGTGCATCTCGTGTATGTGCTGTAGCGCGTCGTGCACGTTGAACCCAGGGATACCGCGAAATGAACCGGATGCGAGTGATCTAGCATTCTGATTGGATGACTCTGCATTGACATTACGCGCGCCTGCGCCGCGCGGTGCAAATATCCCCACTGGTTTGCCAAACATTTCTGCAAGACGACTTGCCGTAATTCCATGCACACCGCTGTGCCCGTCTTCAAAATAAAGCACTATCGATTGTGTCTGCAGACCTATGGCAGAGTCTATGGCTTTCTTCCTGAGGTTTTTTTCGATTTCCTTTCTTTTAATATTTTCGTCTTGGAGGACCCTCCACTGTACGCGTGCATCTTCAATGTCTCTGGCCAACAGAAAGCGTATTCCTGCGTCCGCCCAATCCAATCGCCCAGCAGCCGCGATGGGCGGTGCTAGTTGAAAGCCAACGTGTTCCGTTCGTACGTCTGATTCAATTGTTGCTTTGAACACTTCCCAGCATGGACGCCGTGATTCGTTCAAGATTTCAAGGCCACGCTTGATAAATGCGCGATTCGCGTAACTTTTGTCAGGTCGCAATGACACGCAATCAGCCACCGTAGCTACTGCGACATAATCCATAAGATCCACAAGACTCGGTATATCTCTTTTGTAATTGCTTTTAAGAAGTGATGTCCGTACCTTAGCCATCACTAAGAATGCAACGGCAGCACCACAGATGTGGGGATCATATTCCGATCCGTCTCTTGTCGGGTTTACCACAGCGTATGCCGAACGCGGTGGTCCATCATCCGGTACCCTATGATGGTCTGTAACAATTACGTCTTTTCCAGCGCTGGCAATCATCGCTATTCTGGGTTCATCGCTACTACCCTTATCTGCTGAGATTACTAGTGTTGCCGAAGAAACGATTATTCGCTGTACGACCGGAAGAGTAATCCCATATCCTTCTGTAAGTCGATGGCTAGTGACGATTTCTATGCGTTGCTCGTCAACTCCAAAATATTTAACCAACGCAGACCACAGCACGGCCGCAGACGCAACGCCATCAAGATCGTGATCTACCGCTAGAATCAGCCCCTCCCTAGATTTGATTGCTGTAGCGATTCTCTCAACTGCTTTTCCCATATCCGGGATTGTTGATGGGTCCGAGACGCGGCTGAGTAAAGGTGAATAGATCGCGTCTATAGCTGATGCGTCTTGAATTCTCCTGGCAATAACATTAGCCAGCCACTTTTCGACTCCATTCTTGATCAGTGCATCGCACACAGGAATGTTTTCTTTACGATTTTTCACTCTCGGGGTCGTTGCACTTTGCCGCAACATCCTCGTAACACCGGTATTAAACACATCAATCATTTCCACATCACCACATTGTTTATTCTGTTATACTCGGCGAAGTCTGTTAATCTCTGCTAGCTGTTTTTTGAGCGTCGAGATCTCACGGTCGCGTGATTCGGCTTGATGCTCAATGTCTCTCTGCGTAATTCTCGCCTCTTCTAGTGCTCTGGTTAGCTCGGACACATTCCGTTCTAATTCTTGATTCCTATCTAGTGCCCGCACCACAAATGCACCCGCAGATTCAGCAGCGGCTTTCCAGTGATCGCGCTCGCTCGTCAATCTGGTTAGATTATCCGAACCATTCTCATTTACTTCTTGCTCGCGTTTCTTTTTTCTCAGCGCAGTAAATAGTGAATGGGCAAGCACCCTTGATTCAGGGCGTTTCATCAAGGAATCTTGGCCGTGAGTCGAAATTACACCGAAGTAATCCCTCAATTGCATCCGTATGTAGGTACAATTCTGATAGTCCGTGAGCTTACCATCCATAGTATTCCATCTCGCAAATGCACGATCGTTTAAAGGCACGAAATCCACAATCCGCGCGCCGCTGGCGGAGTCGCGTACAGGTTGACCAGAATCATCGCATTCCCAAGGAATTCCGTTCTTCACAAACGACTGAAGAACTGCGAGTTTACGTTCGATATTTCTCGTCGCACCGTCCTTCGCGATTTCATAAATTCTCTTTTGTTTTTTCTTTGGGTTATGCACCCGCCATCTCCGCATTCTGTTTGAATTGGCGTGTTAACTCTGACAACAGTGTTCGATTTTTCAGATCAAGCGCTTTTTCGCTCTCAATTACTTTTTCAATCACCTCTATTTCTCTAAGTGCGGCACCTCGTAGAGCTAGTGGAGTTTGCTCGCTTGATACTTGCTGTTGTAATGAAGCGATTTCGCTTTCTAATAGCTGTATGTGACCACTATCATTGTCATGATGAAAACAATGCTGACATTGCTTCGGTGATGCGCTCTCAGTGTGGGGCAAGCCATCAGATTCACGGCGACACTTCGCTAGTCGTCTCGTACTATCATTCTTGCCAACGTTGCATCCACCATGAACATAGGGGGCGCGGGTGTACCCCCGCTCTTCTAATGCTTGTGCCACGGTCTGAGCTTGCTTTTCAAATTCTTGATCGCGAAATGTGCTGTTATGCAAAAGTTGCCGATAGCACTTGATAACTAATCTTGGCCAATTACCACTAAGTCTTTCACCTCGAAGTATCTTCACAACGCCATCGCGAAACATTTCGGAGCGTATGTCGTTGAGGTCAACCATTTCTTGAGATGTATGTTCCTCTACGCGACTTCTATATAGCGAAGCGACCTTATCGGCGCTCGTACGCATAAGGGGGTCAGTAATATATATTACTGTTCCCCCTGGATTGAGATGACGCAGATGGTGCTGTAACGACAGCAATTTTGGATTGTCATATCGATACCAATACAGTAGACCAAACAATCGTCGGAATGGGTGACCTCGACCGTCCAGTTGCTCATTTTGTACTCCAGCAAGCTTCATGAAGTTTTGGCTATGCTTGGAATACCTGTAAGATATCGGCTCCTTCGCAAACCCTCTTGGAGTAAAGAGACGCATCCGGAAAAGTTTATCTTTGCGCGCAATATCAACATCATCTACATAGTCCTTCCTCGGACTGAATAGTGGACGGATCACTTGACTCAATTCTTCCAAGACGCGAACTGCGTCGCTCACCAATTTGTTTACATAGAATGAGCACCAGCCGCGAACTGTTTTTTCGATATAGATATCAATAAATCGTATGCTTTTGTTAGCAGGATCTGTTTTTATGCACCCGAAGTACAATCCGTATGGAAGCTCCCCTTCGCCGACTATTTCATTTAAGCGACGTCCATGATTGATCGCCACTATATCAAAGCATGCGGTCATAAGATTCTTGACGAGGTCATCGACAGCCGGTTGGCTCTTTGGTTGATAATTGGCACTACGAATGTCACTGCATACCGTCACGAACGGTAACCTATATTGGCTGCATATTGCACCAACACTAGATTTTAGATTTAAGTCTTCGGCAATCTCACGCATCACCAATATTTCAGCAACGCCTGCGGTGATGTGTCTTTCTAAGGCATTCCTATATTTGTTAAGAATCTTCAATACACCAGGCGCATAGTCATAGATCCAGGTTGTCGCCTCCGTAAAGATTTTAATCGCGTCGCCAAGCGGAATATTCGCGGTTCGTCCATCAGTCTTTCGTATTGCACTCGTAGATGTACCCACGACAGCAGCCGCAGTCTGATGTGACTTGGGATATGGTTGACAGATGGGCTTATCGAACCCAAGCGGCAGTTTGGAGAGTCTATTAAGTGCCTTTATCACAGTATAGGCCGCCATGTATGAAACGTGTGGCGCAGAGTTTTCCTTTACTGTTTTGAAACCATTTGGATGAAATTGCACAAGTTCTTCATAAAACCACGCAGGAACCCAGTGCTGCATTCCAGGAATACCGATTCTGGCGTCCAGAAAGCCATCTCTTAAGAAGATGACCTTTTTGCCAGTGTATTCACGGCTCGAGCACACATCAGTGATCGCCAATCTGCCATCAGTCAATTGAGTAACAATGGTTTTGAGTTCACTCTCAACGTTGAGTAATCCATACCATCCGCTCTTAGCCCTAAAATCTTCAATAAAGTCCTGAAAGTCCGCACGCGTTAATGCCTCAAGACGATACACTCCCTTCTTTTGTATCATCCATAAGTAAAAGCGAAGTAGATTGTTGAAGTTCTGCGTGAGATCTGACGATATCTTCGAGGAGTTTTGAAACGTTGTTGCGCATTCATTGATAAACGCCTTACCGCTAGCCGCAAGATTCGGGAATGCGGTAAGTGGATAGAGGCCTTTAAATATCGACAATGGTCCAGTGCAATTAAGCATGATCTTATTAAAGTCATATGCCACTTCCAGTGTCTTATATTTGTTTCTTCCCGTGGCAATAACAACTACATCGTCTTCCCACTTACTCAACATCAAGGTGGATTTTCTAGCGGAATATTGTGAATAATCTGAAGGGACATAATTTCTAAGCTCATCAATAGTTGCAAGCTTCGCGTCATAATTTTGCTGTTCACCTAATGTTTTGACTGTATTCAAGACGGCATCTCCCATTGTGATCATGCCTACGCATTTTCAGACGATTTTTTCAGAAATTGCGAATATCGGGAGTGCGCTACGACTTCTCTTAATGCAGCGCAAAAAAGCATCCGAGGCACATGATTCAGCAGATACGCTTTCGGGTTATTCTGTTTGAGACGGTCGCTAAACTCCTCGTAATAATGAATCTGCCAGTTTAAGTGGCCAATTTCACGAGGTCCAATAGTAAACTTCATCTTTCCCAAGGAACTTAGCCACTCATCACATATAGAACTGCAATTCTCATTGTTATCACCTATAGGGAATAGAAGTCTTTCATCTATGTCGTGGATTGGTAGCCCTCTTTTGTCAACTTTATCAATACCCCCCGTAGCCCAAATAATTGTTGCCGCCAGTTTATCCATGAAACGGCGCATATTCGCCTCATTAATGATTCTTATCGCATGCTGGTCCAAGTATGCGAGTGTTGTAAGTACGTCAGCATGACCAAGTAGCTCCTTTAGTTTGAAGATATCGTTTGTCTCCAAATAAAATATATTTGCCACTTGATCTCGAATCTGTGACTTACTGATATCGGGTAGGTCACATGGTTTCAAAATATACCACTTATGCGAATCGCCCTTTGTCACTCTGAATCTGTAATGCTTCGCCTTAGATGACCATGCAACAAAAAGCGACGTATCTTCACGCTGCCACAGGCGATCGACATTTAAATTGAGCTGAGTGAGTAATTCAATAAGCTCATAGAAACGAGGATGTTCCTTTCTGAATACACGCATAGCGTGGGTTTGATTATTCTTTGACTTTACGGAGTGGATGTCATAATACCCACTACCTGGCTTGATATGGTTTTGAGTAATTGAGATCACGGTATCAGTATTCCAACCGGTATAGATCAGAAACAGGAGTTCCGCGGCTTCAATAGCTACTATTGGCAAGTAATACTCTAGATAGAACGCTTCGTGTAACTTTATTGCGAATAAAGCGAGCTCAGGCGCGACGCTCTTACCGGAAAACATCGAATTGGCACCATTGAGAGAGTAGATCGACGATATGGTGCTGTCCTTTTCTGACCAATTGATTCTACTGGTAAGGGATTCATAGCGTTCAAATCCACTCATGTGTAAGCTCGCAAGCTTATAAGAAAGGCTATCTTTAAAATTCACTTTGCGGTCCGATTTCCCTGGATTCACATTTTTACGTGCTTGATCGGGATTACTGAGAGCCCACTCCTTCAATTCTAAAAGCCTGTTGCGCGCCATCTTATAACGCTCAATTACATTCCAACACGCGTCCTCTAGTTTCTTGAGATCTCCCTTCATCATTTGTAGTACGGCGTCCTGCAAGGTGTCCTCATCTTCATGATCTACCAGAATCAGTTTTTCGTGATTAATTAATCCAGAAACTGTCTTGTACAAAATGTTATTTGTCGATATGAACCTCGACTTAAAAGCAATTTCTCTGATGACTTCGCCACTTCCCAGGGCGATATTTGATGTGCTCAAAATGAACCTGTATTGAGTTGAAGCAGTATTCTTATCAACGATGCTGGACTTCTTCTCCAAGTGGTCTTCGATAAATTCATACAACCGTAAAATATGGCCGCCGACAAGCTCAGTGGCCGGTGTCCCAAGAACGATCAAAGCTTCCTTGTTGTTAGCCAATGATTCAAGCATCAGAAGCGATTGAGAGTTGATAACGGCGTTAATCGGCAAATTCAGGTCGGCGAGTGCTTCCTCCAATAACCCACCCCTAGCGACCTTTAAAGCGTCGAAATCGTACCTACCCACCCCCTCGATTTGGCGCTGCCGCTTGCGCTTTACCGTCAGCAGACATGCAGTGTTTCCATCCCAAATGAGTGAGTTCAAAGGTATTCTCTTCTTTATGTTAGTTCTTAATAGGTTACATTATTCATCTCATCAAGTAAAATAATAGATTGTATAATATGACGTCAAAGTCACCCACGATCAAGATGCGCTGCTGCTGTTCCAGACAGCCCGCCAGCAGCGTGACGGCCTTAGCCATATTGCTGAAGGCGTGAAAATCGTGCAGCGCAGTCAGGGTATTATCCAGCTCC
>Ga0307373_10007201_pt1 | contig 17429 bp, 19 predicted proteins | sample OX2MG_FD_202534 | JGI IMG/M metagenome (GOLD analysis project Ga0307373, IMG submission 202534) | Soil microbial communities from Risofladan, Vaasa, Finland - OX-2 | ecosystem: Environmental > Terrestrial > Soil > Coastal area > Acid sulfate soil | place: Finland: Risofladan, Vaasa | collected... | reverse complement strand
ACTAATTAAAGACTCTGGACACTAGGTGTGCGCCGCCGGGGACCTAGCGGCCGCGCGGCACCAGTACCAGCTGGGTTCCGGCGAGGCGATCGTGCAGGAACTGGCGGTCGCGGTCGAACAGCGCCCAGCCCAGACCGATTCCGGTAAGCGCCAAGCTGGCGAACGCAAGCCACGGGTCACGGTGCACGAAGGCACCGACGACCGCGGCGCCGAACGCGCCGAGGAAAATGGCAGCATAGACGAGCCGCAGCACTACCAGGCGGACCGGCACTTGCGCCTGTCCCGGAGCGACGAGACGGATGCGCCACGCCTTCATTGCGAGCGTTTGCCCGCCGCGCAGCCAGCAGTAGACGAAGTACGCGCCGAACACGGCGGCGAGGTAGGCCTGCTCCGCGTGCCGCACCCAGCCCGTCGCCGCCTGGCCGCCGTTGGCGAGCAGGAACACTGCGCTGGCGATGACGGCAATCGCGACCAGGAGCATGCTTTCGTACAGCATGCTCGCCAGGCGCCGCAGCACGCTCGGCATCTGCGGCGCTTCGGAAGGCAACGCGCTCACTTGCCGTCGGCAGCGGGGGCGGGCGGGACCGTGGGCCTGCTCGCGCGCTTGGCTGCGGGCGCAACGGGGGGCGACCCCAAGCGCGCGCGCTCCTGCGGCGGCAGCGCCTGGTATTCGGCCCACTTGCGTTCGAGCTCGCGGCGTTTCTGCGGCGAGAGCTTGCGATAGCGCTCACGCGCCTCGCGCCGCTGCTCGGGCGTGAGCTTGGCCCATTTCTTCATGCGCGTCTGCACGCGCTTCTGCCCGATCGGCGTCATCTTCGGATAGCGTTTGGCGATTCCCAGCCACGTCCTTTTGCCGGCGGCGTCGAGGCTGTCCCATTCGCCGGCGAGCGGGGCGAGAATCTGCTGCTGCGGCGGCGTGAGCGCGCTCCATGCCGGGTTGTTCGCGGGGCGCGCGGCGAACGCGCTCGCCGCGAGCAGGGCGCAGGCCAGCGCCACCGCCAGGCGCGGCATCCGCTGCAGGAGTCCGACGAGAGAGGCCGGCCGGCGCGCGCCTTTGCTCAGCTCGAGGCCTGCTTCTTCAGCCATGCTTCGAAGCCCTTGTCGAGGTACGCGTCGATCGGCAGATCGCCCGTGAGGAGCTTGGCGTCGATTTCCGTCACCTCTACCGCGTGGTGATTCTGTTGCCAAGAGTAGATTCCGAGCAGTCCGCCCACCAGCAACACCGCAGGAAGAAGCACGCGCAGAGAAACGCCGGCCAAGCCGCCGAGACGTCCGAGGATGTTATCGGCCCAGGCGAGCGCCGGAACGTTCTCGATCCGCTGCACGGAGAGCGCGCGACCGCGCGCCGCCCGCAGGCGTGCGAGCGCGCGCGCATCCAAGTCGGTGCCACGATTCAGCACCTGACGGACCTTGTTGCCGAATTGCAGCTCGTTCATCGTCGTCTCAGGCGCCGCGGAAACCCTGGCGTGGCGCCGCGCGCATTACAGCGTGATGCCGCGCGCTTTGAGCGCCGCAGCCAATGTATGCGTCGCCCGCGAGCAGTGCGTCTTGACACTGCCCTCCGAGCAACCCATTACCTTAGCGGTCTCGGCGACGTCCAACTCCTCCCAGTAACGCATGAGAAATGCCTGGCGTTGACGGGCCGGCAGTCGCACGATCTCTTCCTCAATAATTTCAAGAAGTTGTGATCGCTCGTGGAGCTCGGCTGGCCCATCCTCGGCCTTCGACCCGGAGGCCGGGCGCAGCGTTTCCAGGGGATCCTGATCCTCGTCTTCCGCGCCGGCCGGTGTGAGCGCCGAGAGCAGCGTCATCCACAGCGAGCGTACCTTCTGGCGGCGGAAGAAGTCCCGGATCGCGTTCTGCAGGATACGCTGAAACAAGAGTGGCAGCTCGGCAGCCGGCCGATTGCCATATCTCTCCGCCAGCCGCAGCATTGCGTCCTGGACGATGTCGAGCGCCGCCTCGTCCTCACGGACGGCGAAAACGGCCTGCTTGAAGGCGCGCCGCTCGACGCCCGCTAGGAACGCCGATAGCTCGCTGGGTGATGCCAGGTGGGCTCTCCCTTAAGGTCGAGGAGCAGGGCCCCCGCGAAACGCAGGCGCCGCGCTGAAGCCTGATCGGCGCCGCGCGTTGCGCGCGCCGATACGGTTGGCCGCGCATGTTACCAAAATCGGCTCGACATGCCATGTCCATTCCCTTGACCGCATCGCAACAAGTCTTTATCGTTCAACGTTTTCCGCCGCATTTGTCGCAGCCAAGGTCATGGATCGAATCAAGGGGATGGAACTCACCGGCGCCGAGATCGTTGTGCGTTGCCTGCAGGAAGAGGGCGTCGAATACGTATTCGGCTACCCGGGCGGCGCGGTGCTGTTCATCTACGACGCGCTATTCAAGCAGGATAAGGTCAAGCACGTCCTGGTACGTCACGAGCAGGGCGCGGCGCACGCGGCCGACGGCTACTCGCGGGCATCGAACAAGGTGGGGGTGTGCCTGGTCACTTCCGGGCCTGGAGTCACCAACGCTGTGACCGGCATCGCCACCGCCTACATGGACTCGATCCCGATGGTGGTCATCACCGGACAGGTGCCGACGCATGCGATCGGGCTGGATGCCTTCCAGGAGGTCGACACGGTCGGCATCACCCGGCCGTGCGTCAAGCACAACATCCTGGTGAAGAACGTCAAGGATCTGGCGGTCTCGATCAAGAAGGCGTTCTATCTCGCCAAGACCGGCCGCCCCGGGCCGGTGCTGGTCGATATTCCGAAGGACGTCACCGCGGCGAGCTGCGAGTTCCAGTATCCGGAGACTGTGACCATGCGCTCCTACAGCCCCGTGCGCAAGGGCCACGCGGGGCAGATCAAGAAGGCGGTGCAGCTGCTGCTCGAGGCGAAACGGCCTATGATCTACACGGGCGGCGGCGTGATCCTGTCCGACGCGGCGCCGCTGCTCGCCGAATTCGTGCGTCTGCTCGGCTTTCCGTGCACCAGCACGCTGATGGGTCTGGGCGGGTACCCGGCGAGCGATCCCCTGTTCCTCGGCATGCTCGGCATGCACGGCACCTACGAGGCGAACATGGCGATGCAGCACTGCGACGTGCTGCTCGCAGTCGGCGCCAGGTTCGACGACCGGGTCATCGGCAACCCGGCGCACTTCGCGCAGAACCCGCGCAAGATCATTCACATCGACATCGACCCGTCGTCCATCTCCAAGCGCGTCAAGGTCGACGTGCCGATCGTCGGCCAAGTGCCCGACGTGCTGGAGGAGCTCGTCAAGCTCGTCACGGCCGCAGCGCAGCGCCCCGATCCCGCGGCGCTCAAGGCGTGGTGGGCGCAGATCGAGCTCTGGAAGTCCAAGGATTGCCTGCGCTACGACCGCGGCTCGAAGATCATCAAGCCGCAGTTCGTGATCGAGAAGCTGTACGAGGTGACCGGCGGCGGCGCCTTCGTCACCTCCGACGTCGGCCAGCACCAGATGTGGGCGGCGCAGTTCTACAAGTTCGACTTGCCCAAGCGCTGGATCAACTCGGGCGGCCTCGGCACGATGGGATTCGGCCTGCCGGCGGCAATGGGTGTACAGCTCGCCAACCCAGGCGCGACGGTCGCCTGCGTCACCGGCGAGTCGAGCATCCAGATGTGCCTGCAGGAGCTGTCGACCTGCAAGCAGTACCGGCTGCCGATCAAGATCGTCAATTTGAACAACCGCTACATGGGCATGGTGCGCCAGTGGCAGGAATTCTTCCACGGCAACCGCTACTCCGAGTCCTACATGGATGCGCTGCCCGACTTCGTCAAGCTCGCCGAGGGCTACGGCCACCGCGGCGTGCTGGTCGACCAACCGGCGGACGTGGAGCCTGCGCTGCGCGACGCGTTCAAGCGCAAGGACGAGCTGGTGTTCCTCGATTTCCTCACCGACCAGACCGAGAACGTCTACCCGATGGTGCCGGGCGGCAAAGGCATCTCGGAAATGATCCTCGCCGAAGAGCTGTGAGCGGCACCGGCCGAGCCTTATGATGAGCCAGCGCCACATCATCTCCATCCTGGTCGAGAACGAGGCCGGCGCGCTGTCGCGCATCGCGGGCCTGTTCTCGGCGCGCGCCTACAACATCGAGTCGCTCACCGTGGCGCCCACCGAGGATGCCTCGATGTCACGTATGACGATCGTCACCACGGGCTCGGAAGACGTGGTCGAACAGATCACCAAGCAGCTCAACAAGCTGGTCGAGGTGGTGAAGGTGGTCGACCTGTCGGAGGCCGAGCACATCGAGCGCGAGTTGATGCTGATCAAGGTGCGCGCCGGCGCCAAGGAGCGCGAGGACATGAAGCGTATGGCCGACATCTTTCGCGGCCGCGTCATCGACGTCTCGGACAATACCTACACGATCGAGCTCACCGGCGACGGCAGGAAGCTCGACGCATTCATCCAGGCGCTCGACCAGGGGACGATCCTGGAAACGGTGCGCACCGGCGCCTCGGGCATCGGCCGCGGCAACCGCATTCTGCGGGTCTAGAATCACGCGCTGCCGCCCGCGGTGGCGCGCATCCACAGCCAGGGGGACTCATGAAGGTGTATTACGACAAGGACGCCGACCTGTCGCTCGTCAAGGGCAAGAAGGTCACCATTCTGGGCTACGGCTCGCAGGGCCACGCGCACGCGCAGAACCTCAACGAGTCCGGCGTGAAGGTGACCGTGGGCTTGCGCAAGGGCGGGGCGTCCTGGGACAAGGCGAAGAAGGCCGGCCTCAGGGTCGCCGAGATCGGCGAGGCGGTAAAGGGTGCCGACATCGTGATGATGCTGATGCCCGACGAGCACATCGCGGCCGTGTACGCGAGTGATGTCGAGCCCAACATCAAGAAGGGCGGCGCGCTCGCCTTTGCGCATGGCTTCAACATCCATTATGGCCAGGTGCAGCCGCGCGCCGACCTCGACGTATGGATGGTGGCGCCCAAGGCGCCCGGGCACACCGTGCGCTCGACCTACGTCGGCGGCGGCGGCGTGCCGATGCTGATCGCGGTGCACCGCAATGCCTCGAAGAAGGCGCGCGACATGGCTCTGTCGTACGCAGCCGCGATCGGCGGGGGCAAGGCGGGGGTGATCGAGACCAGCTTCAAGGAGGAGACCGAGACGGATCTCTTCGGGGAGCAGGCGGTGCTGTGCGGCGGCTGCGTCGAGCTGGTGAAGGCGGGCTTCGAGACCCTGGTCGAGGCGGGCTATGCGCCCGAGATGGCGTACTTCGAGTGCCTGCACGAGCTCAAGCTCATCGTCGACCTGATGTACGAGGGTGGCATCGGCACCATGAACTACTCGATCTCCAACAACGCCGAGTACGGCGAATACGTGACCGGGCCGAAGATCATCGACGCGCGGGTCAAGGATGCGATGCGCGCGGCGCTCGGGCGCATCCAGACGGGGGAATACGCCAAGGACTTCGTGCTCGAGAACCGCGCCGGCGCGCCGACGCTGCTCTCTCGCCGCCGCATGACCGCCGAGCACCCGATCGAGCAGGTCGGCGGCCGGCTGCGCGAGATGATGCCCTGGATCAGGAAGAACCGCCTGGTCGACACGTCGAAGAATTGAGGCCGCTGCTGCCGGCCCGCGCCCCGCACCCCGAGCCGAGGCCGGCGTACCGGATCCACTCGGAGGGAGACGCCATGGTGCAACGCTTGCTCACGCTCGCCCTGCTCGCGGCCGCGGACAAGGCCGACTGAGACATGCGGCCGGGCTACCCGCATCCACTGATCGCGCGCGAAGGCTGGCCGTTCCTCGCCGCGGCGTTCGCCGTCGCGGTGCTGGCCGCGTGGCTCGCCGGCTGGTGGTCGGCGCCGCTATGGCTGGCGGCACTGTTCGTGCTGCAATTCTTCCGCGACCCGCCGCGCGAGGTGCCGGACGACCCGCGCGCGGTGCTCTCGGCCGCCGACGGCAGGGTAGTGGCCGTGGAGAAGGCGCGTGATCCCTGGCTCGAGCGCGACGCGCTCAAGGTAAGCGTGTTCATGAACGTGTTCAACGTGCATTCGAACCGCTCGCCGGTCCGCGGCGTGGTGAAGCAGCGCTGGTACCACGCGGGGCGGTTTCTCAACGCCGCGCTCGACAAGGCCTCGCTGGAGAACGAGCGCAACGCCCTGTGGTTGCGCACGCCGGACGGACAGGACGTCACCTGTGTGCAGATCGCTGGACTGATCGCGCGCCGCATCCTGTGCTATGTTGAGGCCGGCGCCGAATTGAAGTCCGGGCAGCGCTTCGGCTTCATCCGCTTCGGTTCGCGCGTCGATCACTACCTGCCGCTCGACGCCGAGGTGCAAGCGGCGATCGGCGACAAGGTGTACGCGGCGGAGAGCGTGCTCGCAAGGCTTGCCGGAAATGGCTGATTTCCCCCCCGATCCCCGCCACAGGCTGGGGCGTCCGTCGATCGGTGCGTTGCGGCGCCGCGGCATCTATCTGCTGCCCAACCTGTTCACCACGGGGGCGCTGTTCTCCGGGTTCTACGCCATCGTCCAGGCGATGAACCAGAACTTCGAAGTGGCGGCGGTGGCCATCTATCTCGCGATGGTGCTCGACGGCATCGACGGCCGCGTCGCGCGGCTGACGCGCACGCAAAGCGAGTTCGGCGCCGAGTACGACAGCCTGTCGGACATGGTGTCGTTTGGCGTCGCGCCCGCGCTGGTGGCATACGAGTGGGCGCTCAAGGGCTTGGGCAAGCTCGGCTGGGTCGCCGCTTTCGTGTACTGCGCCGGCGCAGCGCTGCGCTTGGCACGCTTCAATACCAACATCGACGTCGTGGACAAGCGCTACTTCCAGGGGCTGCCGAGCCCCGCGGCGGCGGCGGTGGTGGCCGGCCTGGTCTGGGTGATGAACGACTTCGGGGTCGACCGCGCCGAGTGGCTGCGCTGGGCTGCCTGGGTCGTGACCATGTTCTCGGGCGTCACCATGGTGTCGAACATCCCGTATTACAGCTTCAAGGACATCAACCTGAAAAAGAGCGTTCCGTTCTGGTCGGTGGTGGCGATCGCCGCGGCGTTGACCGTGATCGCGATCAAGCCCGCGGTCACGCTGGTGCTGCTGGTGGTCGTCTATGCGCTTTCCGGCTATGTACAGTGGGCCTTCAGCCGGCGCCGCATGCGGCCGTTCGGGTGAGATCCGTGAGTCGTGCCCGCGCGCCGGCCTGGCCGCGTATTCTTGATCTGGCATAAGTCGTGCGCCCGGCGGGCGCGCTAAGTTGCTTCTCTTTTCGCCCGGCACCGCGCATCCGATGACGTCCACTCCCCCGCATTCCTTGCCGCAGGGCTTTGCGCCGTTCAGCCTCGGCTTCCGGCCGTTCTATTTGCTCGCCGCGCTGTTTGCCGCGCTGGCCGTTCCCGCGTGGGTGGCCTCGCTCCTGGGGCACGGCTGGCCGCCGCGTTACCTGGAAGGGCTCAACTGGCACCAGCACGAGATGGTGTTCGGCTTCGCGCTTGCCGTGATCGCCGGTTTCCTTTTGACTGCCGGCCGCGTCTGGACGGGGCTGCCCACGCTGCAGGGCCTGCCGCTTGCGCTGCTCGCCGCACTCTGGCTGGCGGGCCGCGTGCTGGTCATCACCGGGCCGGCGCTGCCCGCGGCGCTGGTCGACTGCGCCTTCGCGTTCGTCCTCGCGGCGGTGATGGCGCGCGTCATCGTCGGCGCGCGCAATGCGCGCAACTATTTCGTCGTCGCGCTGCTGGTCGCGCTCGGGCTCGCGAACGTGTGTTTTCACCTGGCAGTGGTCGGCGCGCTCGACATCGCGCCCGGCGTCCCGGTCCAGGCCGCGTTCTATCTCATCGTCACCCTGATGATCGTGATGGCAGGCAGGGTGGTGCCTTCGTTTACGGCGAACGCGTTACCTAAGGCCGGCGTGAAGCTGCGCCCCGGGCTCGACCGCGCGGCGCTCGCCGTGACGCTCGCCGCCTTCGCGGGGGCGCTGCTCGAATGGAGCGGCTGGCCCGAGGCCCTGCTCGCCTTCGTCGCTGCGGCGCTGCACGCGACGCGCCAAGCCGGGTGGGCGCCGCTCGCGACGCGCCGGCGGCCGATCCTGTGGATCCTGCACCTTTCGCACGCCTGGATCCCGGTGGGCTTCGTACTGCTCGGACTGTCGGCGCTCGGCCTGGTGATCCAGGGGGCGGCGCTGCACGCATTCGCCATCGGGGCGCTGAGCGGGACCATCATGGGCATGATCACCCGCACCGCCCTTGGCCACACCGGGCGGCCGCTCGTCGCCGGGCACGCCGAGACCGCGGCCTACGTCCTGGTGCATTGCGCCGCCGCGGCGCGCGTGGCGGCAGCGCTTGTGCTGACGGCGTACATGCCCCTGGTCGAGCTCTCCGGCGCGCTGTGGTCAGCGGCGTTCCTGGTCTATGCACTGAGCTACGCTCCGCGACTTGCCCGGCCGCGCGTGGACGGCAGGCCGGGCTAGCCGATCGAAGTCGGGTTGCGGCGCCGCGTGAACGGCGCTATATTGCACTTTATGGCTCCGACTCTCCGTCCCGAGCAATCTGATTCCGGCCGCGCGTTTCTGCTGGCCGGTCTGCTGCTGCGCCGCGCGCGCTAGCAGACACCCACCCCCCAATTCGGCAGCACCCCAACCGCCCTCGCGGCGGGAAGGACTTCGTACATTCAATGCGTTTTGACCCTAGGAGCGGGCGATGAAAAAGGACCGGTTGATCATATTCGACACGACCATGCGCGACGGCGAGCAGAGTCCCGGCGCCTCCATGACCAAGGACGAGAAGCTGCGCATCGCGCGCGCGCTGGAGCGCATGCGCATCGACGTGATCGAGGCCGGCTTTCCAGCCGCGTCCAACGGCGACTTCGAGGCGGTGCGCGCGATCGCCGGCGTGGTCAAGGACTCGACCGTCGCCGGCCTGTGTCGGGCCAACGACCGCGACATCCAGCGCGGCATCGACGCGCTGAAGGGGGCCAAGTCCTGGCGCGTGCACACCTTCATCGCGACCAGCCCGATCCACATGGAGAAGAAGCTGCGCATGAGCCCCGAGCAGGTACTCGAGCAAGCGACGCTCGCGGTGCGCTACGCCAGGAACGCCTGCCCAGACGTCGAGTTCTCGCCCGAAGACGGCAGCCGCTCCGAGCCGGATTTCCTGTGCCGCGTGCTGGAGGCGGTGATCAAGGAAGGCGCCACCACGATCAATATCCCCGATACCGTCGGCTACGCGGTGCCGCAGCAGTTCGGCGAGTTCATCAGGAAGCTGCGCGAGCGGGTACCGAACTCCGACCAGGCGGTGTGGTCGGTGCATTGCCACAACGACCTCGGCATGGCGGTTGCGAACTCGCTCGCCGCCGTGATGATCGGCGGGGCACGCCAGATCGAGTGCACCATCAACGGCCTGGGCGAACGCGCCGGTAACACGTCGCTCGAGGAAGTGGTGATGGCGCTGCGCACGCGCAGCGATTTCTTTCATCTTGAGACCGGCATCGACACCACCCAGATCGTGCCGACCTCGCGCCTGGTGTCGCAGATCACCGGCTTCGTAGTGCAGCCGAACAAGGCCGTGGTCGGGGCGAATGCCTTCGCGCACGCCTCGGGCATCCACCAGGATGGGGTGCTGAAGGCGCGCCAGACCTACGAGATCATGACCGCCGAGGACGTGGGCTGGAGCACCAACAAGATCGTGCTCGGCAAGCTCTCGGGGCGCAACGCCTTCAAGCAGCGCTTGAAGGAGCTCGGCATCGAGCTCGCGAGCGAGGACGCGTACAACAAGGCGTTCCAGCGCTTCAAGGACCTCGCCGACAAGAAGGCCGAGATCTTCGACGAGGACCTGCAGGCGCTGGTATCGCAGGAGGCGGGACTGTCCTCGGACGAGCGCTGGAAGCTGGTGCACATGAACCAGGCAAGCGGCATGGGGGAGCGCCCGCACGCGCATGTGGTGCTGGCCGATGACGGCGCCGAGCGCGGCGCCGACGCACAGGGCGACGGACCGGTCGACGCCACCTTCAAGGCGATCGAGAGCGTGGCGCAGAGTGGCGCCGAATTGCTGCTGTTTTCGGTCAACGCGGTCACCCAGGGCACCGAATCGCAGGGCGAGGTGACCGTGCGCCTGGCGAAGGGCGGGCGGGTGGTGAACGGCGTCGGCGCCGATACCGACATCGTGGTCGCCTCGGCAAAGGCCTACATCTCCGCGCTCAACCGGCTGCAGAGCAAGATGGAGCGCCTCAACCCGCAGCACCAGCTGTAGGCGGCCCTCCCATGGGTCAGAGATTCTCCGTCATTGGCGATCGTCACCGCAGCTTCATCGAGCGCCAGCGCGTGTTTTTCGTCGCGACCGCAACGGCCGGCGGCCGGGTCAACGTGTCGCCCAAGGGCATGGATGCGCTGCGCGTGCTGGACCCGGGCCGGGTCGCCTGGCTCAACCTCACGGGAAGCGGCAACGAGACCGCTGCGCATCTCCTGGAGAACGACCGCATGACGGTCATGTTCTGCGCGTTCGAAGGAGCGCCGATGATCCTGCGCCTGTACGGCCACGCCGCCGTGCTGCATCGGCGCGACGCCGGATGGGCGGATCTCGCGGGCATGTTCCCGGCCCTCGCCGGCGCGCGGCAGATCATCGACCTGCACGTCGACCTGGTCCAGACCTCCTGCGGCCTGGGCGTGCCGCTGTTTGACTACAGAGAGCAGCGCGACGGGCTCGAGGCATGGGCGCGCGGCAAGGGCGCAGACGGGATCCGGCGCTACTGGGAAGAGAAGAATCGCCTGAGCCTGGACGGCAAGGCGACCGGGGTGCTGGAATCCTGAAATTCAGCGGCGCGCGGGGCGCGTGAGCCGCGCGTAGCCGACCGCCGCGGCGACGAAGATCACGCTGAGCGCGATTTCGCCGATGGCGGCAAGCTGCGAGGCGCCATGCTCGCTCCAGGCGCGTACCACGCCCTCGGTGAAGTAGGCGAGGAGCAGCATGCTGGACCACTGGTAAGTGTAGCGCCTGCCGCGCAGCACTCCCTGCAGCGGCAGCACGAGCGGCAGCGCCTTGAGCGCCATCAGCGAGCCGCCCGGCCTGAGCGGCGCCAGCCACAGCTCCCAGGCCAGGCACAGCACGATCAATGCCACGAGCGAGACCGCGGCCACGATGCGCGTGGCGCTCATCGCGCGAGCCTGAGCGCGATTTCGGCCAGGCGCTTGCCCTGCGCGATGCACAACGCGCGCTCGGCCTCGGACACCGGCTCGTCGTCGGCGGTCCCCGCAAAGTGGCTCGCGCCGTACGGTGTGCCTCCGGTGCGCGTCGCGTTCAGCTCGGCGAGGGAATAGGGCAGCCCGACGATCAGCATGCCGTGATGCATCAGCGGCAGCATCATCGACACGAGGGTCGTTTCCTGGCCGCCGTGCAGACTGGCGGTCGAGGTGAACACGCAGGCCGGCTTGCCGGCGAGCGCGCCCTTGAGCCACAACGGCGCCGTGCCATCGAGGAAGTGCTTCAGCGGCGCCGCCATGTTGCCGAAGCGAGTCGGGCTGCCCAGTGCGAGACCTGCGCATGACTCGAGGTCGCGCAGCTCGCAATAGGGCGCGCCCCCGGAGGGGATCGCGGGCGCGGCGACCTCGGTGACGGGCGCCACCTTGGGCACCGTGCGCAGGCGCGCCGCGGCGCCCGGCACCCGCTCGACGCCGTCGGCGACGAGCTCCGCCATGCGCCGCACGGCGCCGCCGACGCTGTAGTACAGGACGAGGATGTCGCTCATAGGGGGTTATGATACCGGCCGCCATGTCGGAACCCCACCGCAACCCGCAGAGCGCGCTCGCGGCGCTGCGCGCCGGCAGGGAGTACGTGGCGGCGGTCGTGCGCCGGTTCTACGAGGACCGCAACCTGCAGATCGCGGCGAGCCTCGCCTTCACCACGCTGCTGGCGCTGGTGCCCCTGGTCACGGTGATGCTGTCGATCTCGACCGCGTTTCCGGTGTTCCGGCACGCGACCGACGAACTGCAGCGGTTCGTGATCGACAACCTGCTTCCGGCGACGCGCAGCGCGCGCCTGATCACCCAGCAGATCGCGGTGTTCAGCGAGAAGGCCGGGCGCCTCACGGCGCTCGGGCTCGCCTTTCTCGGCCTGACGGCGATCCTGCTGATGCTGACCATCGACAATGCGATGAACCGCATCTTCCGCGTCGAACGGTCGCGGCCGCTCGCCCAGCGCGTGATCATGTACTGGGCCGTGCTCTCGCTCGGCCCGGTGCTGATCGGTGCGAGCTTGTCGGCGACCACGTTCCTGGTCGCCGAGTCGTTCGGCATGTTTCCCCACCTCGGCTGGCTCGCCGAGCAGGTGCTGCGCACGCTGGCGACGGTGTTCACCTGCGCGGCGCTTACCTTGCTCTACCTGGTGGTGCCGTACCGCAAAATCGAGGTTCGGCACGCGCTCGCCGGCGGCCTGCTGGCCGGCCTCGCCTTCGAGCTCGCGAAGCGCGGGTTCGTGTTCTACATCCAGAAGTTTCCGACCTACGCGCTGATCTATGGCGCATTCGCCGCGGTGCCGCTGTTTCTGGTGTGGATCTATGCCTCTTGGGTGATCGTCCTCGCCGGGGCCACGATCACCGCGACGCTGCCTGCCTACCGGGCGGCCGGAGCTGAGCGACACCGGGCGGCGGGGCAGGACCTGGTGGACGCTCTCGCAGTGCTCGGCGTGCTGGCGCGGGCCCACGAAGGCGGCGTGCCGGCGACGCTGCCGCGCATCGCGAGACGCGTGAACCTCCTGCCGTATCGCTGCGAGCTGCTGTTGGAGCGCTGCGCGGCGCTGGGCTGGGCGGCACGCACCGAGCGCGACGCCTGGGTGCTGTCGCGCGATTCGGCCTCGATCCGGCTGGCCGAGATTTACCGGGCGTTCGTGCTCGATCCGCACCCGCGCGACCGCGGCGCGGCCGTGGCGCTTGCGCGCCTTGCAGAGCCGCTCGGCGAGCACTGGAAGCACGTCGAAGAGGATCTTCGCCTCAGTCTCAAGGAGCTCGCCGCGCAGGATTCCTGATCGGCGCGGCCGCGCACCGCGCCGATCGCAAGCGCTCAGATTACCTGCCGGTCGTGCCCCTTCCAGAACGGGGCGCGCAGTTCGCGCTTGAGGATCTTGCCGGTGGCGGTGCGCGGCAGCGCCTGCACGAAGTCCACCGACCTGGGCACCTTGTAATGCGCGATGCGCGCTCGCGCGTAGTCGATCAGCTCCTGCGCGCTCGCCGTCGCTCCGGCTTTGAGCACGACGATCGCCTTCACCGCCTCGCCCCAGGTCGGATCGGGCACTCCGATCACCGCGACGTCGGCGAGCGCGGGATGGCCGAACAGGGCGCTCTCGACCTCCGCCGGATAGATGTTCTCACCCCCGCTGATGATCATGTCCTTGACGCGGTCGTAGATGTACAGGTAGCCGTCCGCGTCGAGATAGCCGGCGTCTCCGGTGCGCAGCCACTCGCCGTGCATCGCGTGCTGCGTCTCGCGCGGCAGGTTCCAGTAGCCCTTCATGTTCTGCACCGAGCGGCACTGGATCTCGCCAACCTGGCCGGCGGCAACGTCGCGACCGGCGGCGTCCACCACGCGCAGCTCGACCCCGGCCATCGGTTTGCCGCAGGACTTGAGGCGCTCGCCCGCCGCCTCGGTATGGTCTTCGGGCGGCAGATAGGTGATCGCGCCGGTCGTCTCGGTGAGGCCGTAGACCTGCGCGAAGCCGCATTTGAGCACCGTCATGGCCTTGCGCAGCAGGTCGAGCGGCATCGGCGAGGCGCCGTAGATGATCAGCTTGAGGCTGGAGAGGTCCGCTTCCTGTACGCCCGGCGTCTGCAGCAGGAACAGGATCACCGCAGGCACGAAGAAGGTGCGCGTGATGCGATGCGCCGCGATCAGCTTGAGGATCTCGGCCGGAACGATTTCGCGCTCGATAATGTTGCGCGCGCCCGCGTAGAAGCCCGCCAGCGCCCAGCCGCTGCCGCCGATGTGAAACAGCGGCATGCACACCAGGCTCACGTCGCGCTCGCCCCAGTCGCCCCATGCGAGCGCTCCGGGCAGCAGGCTCAGCAGGTTGTCGTGGGTGAGTTGCACGCCCTTCGGATGCCCGGTCGTGCCGCTGGTGTAGAGCTGCAGCACGACGTCGGTGCCGGCGGCCGGTAACGCCGGGTCGGCCTCGCCGCCGCGGTCGCGCCAGGTTTCGTAGGGCTCCCAGCCGCCGTGCGCCGCGCCCAGCGCGACGATGCGCTTCACGGTCTTCAGGTCGCCGCGGATCTTGTCGATGGCCTCGAAATACTCGGGACCGACGAACAGCACCTCGGTCATCGCGTCGTTGATCACGTAGGCGATCTCGGGCGGGGCGAGACGCCAGTTGACCGAGACCAGCACCGCGTTCGCCTTGGCGGCGCCGAACATCAGCTCGAAGAACGCATCGGAGTTCTTGTCCAGGTACGCGATGCGCGCCTGGGACTCGACGCCGGCGGCGACGAGCGCGTTCGCCACGCGGTTGGCGAGCCGGTCGAGCCCGGCATAGCTCGTCGCGCGGTCCTGGTACACCGTCGCGACCGCATCGGGCCGGCGCGCGGCATGCGCGCGCGTGATGTCTCCGACCCTGCGCATTTCAGTCATCGTGCTCACGGCAGCCTCCTCACCGGCGTGTGATCCTGCTCGCTTGGCGCTTCGGCGTCGGTCGCCGCGCAACCCCCCCCCTCCAAGCGTAATTCTATGCACATTCCGCTGCGCGCCGTGACCGGTGTGCGGCTGGCGCATGCCGCAGCGCCTCGGCCGCGCGCGCCTCTGCTAGCATTCAGGCCGGCGCGCGAGGACGGCGCGCGAGGACGCGCACATGGGAGGCCGTCATATGCTGGTGACCACGACGCCCGACGTGCAGGGCTATCGCATCAAGGAGTACAAGGGACTCGTGCGCGGCGTGATCGTGCGCGCACCGACGATCACGCAGGGAATCCTCGGCGGCCTGAAGAGCATCATCGGCGGCCGCATCGGCGCCTTCGCGCAGATGTGCGAGCAGGCGCGGCAGCAGGCCTACGACGAGCTGGTCGAGCATGCCCGGACGATGGGCGCGAACGCGGTGGTCGCGGTACGCTATGACGCCTCGGACCTCGGCTCCGACAAGAGCGCGGCGACCGAGGTGCTGTGCTACGGCACGGCGGTCGTGCTCGACCCTGCGCCGCGTGACTGATCTGCGGCTGGGCTACACCCTGTGCTTCCTGACGCGCGGCGGACGCCGCGCTGATGCCGCATCGCCTGCGAGCGCCCAACCGCGGTCTGTGGAACGGCGTGGGCGGGCGCATCGAAGCCGGCGAGTCCGCGCTCGCCGCCTGCCCGAAGGGCGCGCGGCGCTGGCAGCCGCGCTCGTGGCTGATCTCCAGCGCGGAGGTGGTGTCCAACATGCGGCATTACGGGCCCGAGGTGCTGGCCGGGACGGCACCGCGGCGCCATCACTTCGAATACCGCCACGGTGAAATCCTGCGCTACCGGGCAGGGGACAAGACTGGGAGAGAGAGAGTTGCCGCGCGGGCGGCAAGTCGAGTAAGGTGCGCGCCTACATGGTTGCGGCGCCCGCCGCGGGGGAGAGGATTAGCATGATCACCGAGCTCGTACTTTTCGATCTTCCGGATGGCATCACCCGCGAGCAGGTCGTCGCGGACATGCGGGCGAGCGCCGCGCATTGGCGCGCCAATGCCGACCTGATCCGTAAGAATTACCTCTACGACGCCGCGAACGGCCAGGCGGGCGGTGTGTACCTGTGGAAGAGCAAGGACGCGGCGCTGCGCGGCCACGACGAGGCCTGGCGCGTGCGCATCATGCGGACCTACGGCAGCAAGCCGAGCGTGCGTTACTTCGCCACGCCGCTCGTGGTCGACAACGCGCTGCGGGACGTCATCGAGGAAATCGCGGCCTGAGCCGGGCCGCGGGCCGCGCGCGCGGCATCAGGGGATCGGCACCGCGGCGAGTAGCATGGCGCCGACGTCGACCCCTCGCGCCGCTTCGTGCGCCGGCCGCAGCCGGTGGGTCGCGACCCCGGGAAGAACCGCCTGCACGTCCTCCGGGATCACCTTGTCTCGGCCCTCGAGCAGGGCCCAGGCGCGCGCCGCGTGCACCAGGGCGAGCGCCGCGCGTGGCGACAACCCGGCGGAGAACTCCGGCGAGCGCCGCGTGTGTTCGACGATGGCCTGCACGTAATCGAGCAGGGCCGACGCGACGTGCACCGCCTGCACGCTCTCCTGCAGTTCGACCAGCTCGGCCGGCGTCATGCACGGCTCGAGCGTGGCGAGCAGGTCGCGCCGGCTGACTCCCGAAAGCAGCGCGCGCTCGGCGTCGCGGTCCGGATAGCCGAGCTCGATGCGCATCAGGAAGCGGTCGAGCTGCGACTCCGGCAGCGGAAAGGTGCCGACCTGCTCGGAAGGGTTTTGCGTTGCGATGACGAAGAACGGCTCCGGCAGCGCGCGTGTCGCGCCTTCCGTGGTGACCTGGTGTTCCTCCATCGCCTCGAGCAGCGCGCTCTGCGTCTTCGGGGTCGCGCGGTTCACCTCGTCGGCGAGGATCACCTGGGCGAAGATCGGCCCGGGGTGGAACGTGAACGCACCGCTCTCGCGGTCGTAGATCGACACGCCGACGATGTCGGCGGGCAGCATGTCGCTGGTGAACTGAATGCGCTGGAAATTCAGCCCGAGCGACTTGGCGAGCACCAGCGCGAGCGTGGTCTTGCCGACCCCGGGCAGGTCCTCGATCAGCAGGTGCCCGCGCGCGAGCACGCAGGCGAGGGCGAGCCGCACCTGGCTCTGCTTGCCGAGAATGATCTGGCCGGCGGCCTCGATGATGCGCGCAATCGGCGGCCGCGCCGCCGATTGCGGAACCAGGAACCGCGGGGTTTTGATCAGCATGCCGCGATTGTACTCGGCGGGGATGCCGATTCGCTAGCGCCGGCGCGCGTTTGCGCTATGATTCGTAAACATTTTCACGAATTGCGATGGCCGCAGCTTTCATCACCCATCCCGACTGCGCCAAGCACGACATGGGGGCGCACCACCCCGAGTGCCCGCAGCGGCTGAGCGCGATCGAGGACCAGCTGATCGCCTCCGGCGTCGGCCAGTACCTGGCGCGCTACGATGCCCCGCTCGCGCGCGAAGAGGAGCTGGCGCGCGTGCATCCCCTCGATTACGTGCGCGCCATTCACGACGTGGCGCCGCACTCGGGCACCGTGCACCTGGACCCCGACACGGCGATGAATCCGTACAGCCTGCAGGCGGCGCTGCGCGCGGCGGGCGCCGCGGTACTCGGCGTGGATCTGGTGATGCGCGGCGAGGCCGAGAGCGCGTTCTGCAGCGTGCGCCCGCCGGGGCACCACGCCTGCCGCGCCCGACCGATGGGCTTTTGCATCTTCAATAACGTCGCGATCGCGGCGCGCCACGCGCTCGCCGTGCACGGCATCGAGCGCGTGGCGATCGTCGACTTCGACGTGCACCACGGCAACGGCACCGAG
>Ga0307373_10007200_pt1 | contig 17430 bp, 19 predicted proteins | sample OX2MG_FD_202534 | JGI IMG/M metagenome (GOLD analysis project Ga0307373, IMG submission 202534) | Soil microbial communities from Risofladan, Vaasa, Finland - OX-2 | ecosystem: Environmental > Terrestrial > Soil > Coastal area > Acid sulfate soil | place: Finland: Risofladan, Vaasa | collected... | reverse complement strand
GATGCCGCGTGGCCCCATTCCGGCCACGAGATACGGGCGGCCGCGGAACGGCTGTTCGGGTCCGGCACGAGGCCCGCCTCGATACTGCTGACCCACGTCCACCCCGACCATTCCGGGTCCGCCCTCGAGCTGGCTCGGATGTGGGAGGTGGCGGTTCACGTTCATCCCGACGAGATGCCGCTCGTCGGGGGTGGGTACCGCCCGGAGTACTCCAACCCCCTCGACCGGTGGCTGATCGTCCCGTGCATGCGCGTCCTTCCGGCACGGCGGGTGGAACACGCGATCTCCGAGTCGGGCCTGACCGGCGTCGCCCAGCCGCTCGATCCGGCCGGACCGGTTCCTGGTCTTCCCGACTGGGACTGCATCCCCACACCAGGGCACACCCCGGGCCACGTCGCCTTCTTCCGGGAGGCCGACCGGGTGCTCGTCACCGGCGACGCCGTGCTGACCGTGAACCTGAACTCCGCGTGGGCGCTGCTTCGCAGGAAGCCCGAGGTCTCGGGCCCGCCGTACATCTCCACGTGGAGCTGGCCGGCGGCGAAGGCATCGGTGGCCACGCTCGCCGAGCTGGCGCCACAGGTGCTGGCTCCGGGCCACGGAACGCCCATGGCCGATGCGGCGACGGCGCCGGCCCTGCGCGACCTCGCCGAGCGCCTGAAGCCCCGCGCCGGCCGGAGGGAGGCCGGGCGGGCCGGGGAGCCAAGGCGGAGCCAGGGATTCTCGAGGCCGGTCGACTACGCCCGCCGGGCCGCCGGCGGGCGTAGTCGTTCCCCCTCCTCGGCAAGGCGATCCGCCTGAGCCCTCAGACCGGAACCGAGTACCGCTTGCGGAGCTCCTGCTTCAAGATCTTGCCCATCGGGTTGCGCGGCAGCTCGGCGACGATCTCCAAGCGCTCGGGGATCTTCTGGTTGGCCAGCTCGTGGGAGCGGCAGTGCTCGACGACCTCGGCCAAGGTCAGTGAGCCCTGACCCTCGGCAAGCACCACCACGGCGCAGGCCCGCTCGCCCGTCCGGGGGTCGGGGACGCCGATGACGGCCACGTCGGCCACCTTGGGGTGGGTGTAGACGACGCCTTCGATCTCGAGCGCCGAAAGGTTCTCGGCATTGCGGATGATGATGTCCTTGGTGCGGCCGGTGATACGCAGATGGCCGCGGGGACCGACCACGCCCAGGTCCCCGGTCCGGAAGAAGCCCTCGCCGTCGAATGCGGCGGCGTCAAGACTGGCGTCGACATAGCCCTCGAGGCTTTGGGGCCCGCGCACCAGAACCTCGCCCTCCTGGCCCGGCGGGAGCACGGTCCCGTCAGGGGCCACGATCTTCAGATCGACTCCGGGAAGGACCCGGCCCTCTGTGGTGGCCAGGTCCTCGTCGAGGTCGTCGAGGAACGAGCCGGTGGCGATGGGGAACTCGGTCAGGCCCCAGGCCGACAGGATCGGCACCCCGAAGAGCTCCTTCATCTCGTAATGGAGATCGGGCGGTTTGGGTGCACCGCCCGAGGAGAACGAGACGAGCTTGGGGAACAGGGGCTCGGGACCGTAGTGCCGCTGGGCCTCGGCATAGGCCAGGAAGAACGGGAGCGAGCTGCCGAGCCGGGTGGCGCCGCGCCCGGACATCACGAGCGGGCTCTTCACCGGGTCGAAGATCTCGAACATGAGGATCCGTGATCCGGTGTAGATGACGGACACGGTCACCGCGATGCCCCCCACGTGGGTGTAGGGAAACGGAAGCGGCGTGACGTCGTCGCTCCTGGCGTTCAGGATCGGGCCGTTGGCCGAGGACATGAGCGAGGCGTCGGTGTGCCGGGCCCCTTTCGGATCGGCCGTGGTCCCCGACGAGTAGTAGATGTGCCGAACGGGGTCGCCCTCACCGGTGGGGGGCGGTGGCAGGATCGAAGGGTCGCCTAGCGGCAGCCCCCCCCTGTCGAGCACCAGCGCCTCGCAGCCGTGCTCGTCGGCGACGTCCCGGGCGAGCCCGGCGTAGTCGAAATTGCGCCAGACGCTCGGGGTGATGAGCAGCCGGGCACCCGTCTGGCCCACGATGAAACCGACCTCGCGATGGCGCAGGATGGGGATGATGGGGTTCTGCACCGCTCCAAGCCGGGCCAGGGCCAGCAACAGGACAGCGGCCTCGTGATTGGTCGGGAGCTGCCAGCTGACCGGCATGCCGGCCGTGACCCCCCGGGCGTACAGCGCCGCCGCCACCTGCTCGGCGGTGTCCCGCCACTGCGCGGCGGTCATGGTGCGGCCGGTGTCGTCCTCGAGGAGGATCCGGTCAGGGGTGGCCGCCGCCCGCAGCTCCAGGAGACCCCAGAGCGTCGGGGGGTACGTTGGCAGGTCGTCGACCGTCAGGTCCCCCGCCGGCTTGCCCCGTCCCACCGGTGCCAGGTCGGTCATGGTGTCTCTCCTTCGCTCGCCAGGTGGCCCTGCCCGCGAGGTGGCCTCACTCGTCGCCCTCGAAGAGTCCCACGAACTCGAGCCTGCCGTCGGCTACCCGGCCGTAGTGCAGCCAGTCCCCCTTGAACAGCTGGTGGTCCGAGGGGCCACCCGCGATATGGGTGCGGGGGCCGCCGGTGGCGGCCGGCATGAACCGGATCTTCTCGATCCCTTCCTTCACTCCCCACCCGGTGAGCACCGACGCCCGGTACAGGGCCTCGACGAGCAGCCGGGCCGTGTCGAAGGCGAGCACCGGGATGGCATTGGGCCACATCGGCGGGTCCTCGCCGTAGCGGTCCACGTAGCGTTGGTGGAACCGCTCCATCAGTGGATTGTCCGGGCACCACTGGTCGATCCCCACCCAGCCCTCAAATTTGTCGAGCCCCATGAGGTAGAACATGAACGCCGTGCCCATGATCCGCGGCGGGTCCCACCTCACCTGGTCGAGGGCGTCGCGCAGCTGCCCCGAGGCGGCCAGCACGCCGTAGCCCATGTAGGCGAGGGCGTCCGCTCCGACCTGCCGGAGGTTGTTGAGGTTGCCGGCCAGGTCCGGCGGTTGCTGGCCCACCGTCTCGACCGCCGCGATCGACACGCCGTGGCGCCGGCACTCCTGGCGGAAGTACCGGAAGTACTCCTCGCCGTTCGGCGACACCTCGCTCAGGACGGCCACGCGCAAGTACCCGTTCCGCTTCAGCCAGCTGACCACCAGGGCCGCGTCCCCGCCGCAGTCCCCGTTCCCGAGACGGAAGCAGTACTCACCGTGGAAACGTTCCGTGCCGCACCAGCTGACCAGCGGGACCTTCAGGTCGTTGGCATACGGACCGACCACCATCGCGTTGTCCGAGCTATAGGCGCCGGCGACCACGATGCAGCCGGCGTCGACCAGCGAGCAGAACCCGTCGATGGCGTTCTTGGCGGAGCCCTGGGGGAGACCCTTCTCCGGGTCGAGGACGAACTCGTAGGGCCGGTCGAGCAGCCCACGCTCCACGGCGTCGTCAAACGCCAAGCGGTGGATCTTGTCGAAACCACCATCCGGACCGTCGAGCGCCGACCCCAGCCACCCTATTTTGACCGGCTCCATGTTCGCTGACCCCCTCAGCTCGACCGTTGTGGATATTCAAACCGTTGTGGACATTCAATCAGTCGCGCGCCGACGGGGCACCGGGGATCCCGCGATCCCCTGACCGTGACCACCCAGCCGGCCCGGCGAACCCCTCAACGGCCGGCGCCGGCCCACCACGCGAACGGGAACGCGTTCGTGTAAGGCTGCTGCGTTGTCGGTGGTCCGGGTCAACCAGGGGGAGCAGGCACATGGCATGGGATTTCACGACCGAACCGGAGTTTCAGTCGAAGCTCGATTGGATGGACTCGTTCGTCCGTGACGAGATCGAACCGCTCGACGTCCTCTTCGGGCACCTCACCTACCATCGCATCGAGGAACCGCTCAAGACGATCGTCGACCAGCTGAAGGCCGAGGTACGGGCTCGGGACCTGTGGGCCTGCCATCTCGATCCCGACCTCGGCGGCCAGGGTTACGGGCAGCTCAAGCTGGCGCTCATGAACGAGATCCTCGGTCGCTCGTCGTGGGCTCCCACCGTGTTCGGCACCCAGGCCCCCGACACCGGCAACGCCGAGATCATCGCCGCCTACGGGACCCCGCGGCAGAAGGAGATCTGGCTCGAGCCCCTCCTGAACGGCGAGGTCTTCTCGTGCTACTCGATGACCGAGCCCCAGGGGGGATCCGACCCCACCCAGTTCACCACCCGGGCCGAGCGCGACGGCGACGAGTGGGTCATCAACGGCGAGAAATTCTTCTCGTCGAACCTGCGAACGGCGTCGTTCCTGATCGTCATGGCGGTGACCAACCCCGATGTCAGCCCCTACCGGGGGATGTCGATGTTCCTGGTGCCGAGCGAGACACCGGGCATCCGGGTGCTCGCCAACATCGGGTTGGGCGACGAGCCCTACGGCGAAGGCATGCACGCCCACGTCCGTTACGAGAACGTGCGGGTGCCCGACGAGAACCTCCTGGGTGGCGAGGGCCAGGCCTTCGCCGTGGCCCAGCGCCGCCTCGGAGGTGGCCGGATCCACCACGCCATGCGGGCGGTCGCCGGCGCCAAGAAGCAGTTCGACATGCTCTGCGAGAGGGTACTCAGCCGCACGACCCAGGGAGGGCTGCTGGCCGAGAAGCAGATGGTCCAGGAGGCGGTGGCGGACTCGTGGATCCAGATCCAGCAGTTCCGGCTCCTCGTCCTCTACACGGCCTGGCTGATCGACCAGTCGAGCACGGCGGCCACCCGGCAGTACATCGCGGCCTGCAAGGTGCTGGCCGCCCAGGTCCTCGTCGACATCGGCGCCAAGACCCAGCACATCCACGGCGCTCTCGGGGTCTCCAACCTGATGGACCTGAGCGGGGGCCGGGGCGCCATGGGCATCGTCGACGGCCCTACCGAGGTCCACAAGCTCACGATCGCCCGCCAGGTGCTGAAGGACTACCACGCGGCACCGGACATGTGGCCGAGCGAGTTCAAGCCCCGTAAGTTGGTCAACGCCCGCCGCCGGTTCGACGAGATGCTCGACCGCCGGGTGCCCGACCCGGCCAACCGGTCGGCCTTCGGGGACCTTCTCCGCCACTCGGCCGCCCCCGACGATCTCGTCGAGCAGATGGAGGAGTACCTTCAGGCCACCACCGGCAACCTGTAGAGGGGCGCCCGGCACGCTCTCGCAAGAGCTCGTGATCGGCGGCCCGCAGCCTCTGGGCGATCGCCCGGCTCCGTTCGGGGTGAGACGGACCAGCGATTCACAAGGCGCTGACCAGGGGCTTGCGGTGGAGAGGACGATGTCCTATTCGAACTGCTGAGCTCCGGGAAAGGCTCGGCGCAAGAACGAGAGCCGCCCGCTCACCGAAGGCCGAGGACGGTCATCAGGCTCTCGTCGATCCCCCAGATCTCCTCGGGGCTCGCATGACCCACATGGTCACCAAGGCGATCGACGTCGACAGCGCCGACCTGCTCGACGAGGGCCTTGGTGGTTTCGCCCTCGATCAGCAGCACCGGCCGGAAGGTCGCCGGCCGGGCACTTCGCGACGTTGGCGCCACGAGGACAACCGATCGGGGAAGCAACGCATCTGCCTGGACGACCACGCCGAAACGGCGACCTCGCTGCTCGTGGCCGACGCCCTGCGGCGGCCGAAGCTCGTAGACGTCACCCCTCTGCACGGAGGCTCTCCATCAACGCGGCGACCTCCCGCATCTCCCTGCGATCTGCCTCATCTGCTTCGAGCGCCGCCACCTCGGCGCGGAGCGCTTCGCGACGGCGAAGTGCCGCTGCCGCGTCGAGGATGGACTTGCGGATAGCCTCCGATCGGCTCAGGCCGGACGCCTCCAGCGTCCGAAGCGCTCGCTGCACGTCGTCGTCCAGCCGAACCGACACTGCCTGCGCCATGGGCCATAGTGTATCACATAACGTGATACATCGGCAGGTACTCCCTGGTTCCGACAAGTCCCTGGTTCCGACATACCTCCGGCAGGGCGAGCCCATGGACGGGGCTACGTCAATGAGAACGAGGCCGCCGGCTCGGGCGTTCAGGGCGAGCGAGCCAGAGCTAACCTTTCACGACCCCGAGCGGCCGTAGGCGAGCGACACGCTGGGCCAGCCCGGCGCGTTCGCAGGGTGCGACGACCTCGTCGATGTCCTTGTAGGCGGCCGGCGCCTCCTCGGCAAGGCCCCGGGCCGAGGAGGCCCGCACCGCGATGCCAGCCGCCTCGAGCTCTCGGCGCAGCTCGTCGCCGTGCACCTGGCGGGCCGCGGCATGGCGGCTCATCGTCCGTCCGGCTCCGTGGCAGGCCGAGGAGAAGGCGCCGCCCGGGTCGCGACCCACGAGCACGTGCGACGCGGTGCCCATGGAACCGGGCACGAGGACCGGTTGGCCCACGGCGCGCAGGTCATCGGGCAGGTCCGGATGTCCCGGCGGCAGAGCACGTGTGGCGCCCTTGCGATGGACGCAGAGCAGGCGGCGCTCGCTGTCGACCTGGTGGTACTCGAGCTTGGCGAGGTTGTGCGATACGTCGTAGAGGAGCATCAGGTCCCCGGTGCCTGTGGCGCCCTCGAACGCCCGGCGGACGGCGACCGACAGGACCTGGCGGTTGGCCCGCCCGTAGTTGGCGGCCGCCGCCATCGCGCCCAGGTACGCCTGGCCCTCGGGCGAGCCCACCGGCACGCACGCCAGTTGCGGGTCGGGGACGGCGATGCCATAGCGGGACATGGCGCCGAGCATGACGCGCACGTGATCCGAGCAGATCTGATGCCCGAGCCCGCGCGATCCGCAGTGGATCATGACGCAGACTTGCGAGGGGAACAGCCCGAATGCCTCCGCGGTCGCCGCGTCGTAGATCTGGTCGACGGCTTGGATCTCGAGGAAGTGGTTCCCCGAGCCGAGGCTGCCCACCTGACGGAGACCTCGCGCTCGGGCCCGCTCGCTCACCTGGGACGGATCGGATCCCGACAGATGGCCGCTGTCCTCACAACGGGCCAGGTCGGCTTCGGTGCCGAGCCCCGCCACAAGCGCCGCCCGAGCCCCATCGCGCAACACCGCCTCGAGGTGGCGGTCGTCATCGAGGTGCCAGACGCCGCCGCGACCCAACCCCCGGGGGACAGCCCGATCGAAGGCGTTCATCAGGTCGTCGAGTTTCGGTGCCAGTTCATCTGCAGAAAGCGGCGAGACGAGCAGCCGCACGCCGCAGGAGATGTCGAACCCCACGCCCCCCGGCGACACCACCCCGCCGCGATCCACGTCGGTGGCGGCGACGCCGCCGATAGGGAACCCGTAGCCCCAGTGGACGTCGGGCATGGCGTAGGAAGCCTCCACGATGCCCGGCAGTGTGGCCACGTTCGCCACCTGGCGGAGGGCCTGGTCCGCGGCCACCTGCGGGAGCAACGCCTCGGAGGCGAAGACGATCCCCGGGACCCGCATGGCACCGACCGGTTCGATGCGCCATCGGTCGGGCATCCCCGGCACGGCCCGCAGCGGCACCGACGACCCTCTCGACGGGGGCAGGTGGGCCGCGCTCAGACGTCGATCAACACGTGGCACCGCCAGCCTCCCTCCCAAGGAGCCATCGACAACTCGTGGTACGAGACGGCTTTGGGCACCGGACCGCTGGCCACGACCGCGTCGGCGGGGACGACCTCCATGTCCCCCGCGACACCGCCGGCCTCGGTCTCGGTCAGGTGGAAGCGCACCGGCACCACCGAGAAGACGTCGAGAGCGTAGATCACGTCCTCGAGCAGCGACACCAGCGCGTCCTCGGCGCCGCCTGGTCCGGCCGCAAGTGGCACGACACGAACGGACGGGGCGTCTGGCGCCTCGGCGAACTCCTCCACCAGTGCAGCGAGCGCCTCGGTCAGGCACGAAGGACGGTCGGGACCCCACGCCTCGATGATGCAGTCGGCGGTATGCGGCACCAGGCGGTGCCCTGCCGGGATCCGGTCCGCCGTCGCGGGATCGGCCCGGGTGGGCTGTGCACTCGTGGCCTCGGACATGGGACGGCGGGACTTCCTACCCGACGTCACACGAGACTGCAAGGCGCGCCCCGTAGTAGGTGCGGAGGTACTCGAGAGCCCGTTGCTGGCGGACCGCAACTGGCTCGTCCGCACCGGGCTCGAACACCGTGGTGGCGTCCGGACAGATGACGAGCTCATATCCCCGCACGAACGCGTCGTAACTCGTGTGACGCACACAGCAGTCGGTGTGCTGGCCGACGAGCACCAGACGGCCCACGTCATGCGAGCGCAGGGTGGCCTCGAGATCGGTTTCGGTGAACGCAGAGTAGAAGCGCTTCTCCACGACGATGTCGTCGGGTTCGGGGCGCAGATCGTCGATCACCGCCGCGCCGGGGGTACCGGCCATGGCGTGAGGCGGGAAGACCCGGAGCTCCACGTCGCTCAGGTGGTGGGCGTCGTTGGCATAGACGACGAGCCACTCATCGCTCGCCCGCGCCTGCTCTGCGAACGAGGCGATCGGCCCGACGATCCCCTTGGCGGCGGGGTTGCCCAGCACCCCGTCGACGAAATCGTTGAGCATGTCCACCAGGACCAGGGCGGTATGCATCGCTTCCGCCTCCTCGCTCCCATCAAAGGCTCCGCCGGACTGTTCCGGTAGGGCCGAAGGTCCTATGTCGGCCGCGTGGAACCTCGCGAGCCTGGTTCCACATCAGACCCAGTGGGCGCCGTCTGAGGCCACGGGCCGGCGACCGCTGGCAGGGGACGTCCCGACCACGTCCGGGCGGTGAGGCATAGGATCGGCCTCATCCCCCATTTGGCGTGGGCCGATCCCAACAAGGGCGGCAACCTCGGTGCCCGGACGACGCCCGGTGATCGGCATACGGTCGCGCTCATGGCGAGCCGCATCCTCGAGCGCACGGGAAACCCTGTGGTCGTCGTGCCCGCTGAGGCGGTTGCCACGTGAGTGCCGGTTCATGAACAAGGTCGGAATCGAGATACCGTTCGACTCGCCCTACCGGCACGGGTTCGCGCGTGTCGCCGTGGGGGTTCCGAAGGTGCGGGTCGTCGATCCGGAGTTCAACGCCGAGGCGACCCTCGCCCTCGCCCGGCAGGCAGACGTGCACCACGCACTACTGGCCGTGTTCCCCGAGCTCGGCCTGTCCTCGTATACCGCGGAGGACTTGTTCCACCAAGAGGCGTTGCTCGACGCGGTGCTGGCCGCGATCGCTCGCCTGGTCGATGCCAGCAGCGAGCTCGGCAGTGCGCTGGTGGTCGGCGCCCCGCTGCGCGTGGAAGGCCGGCTGTTCAACTGTGCACTGGTGGTCCATCGCGGCCATCTGGTCGGCGTCGTACCGAAGAGCTACGTGCCCGCCTACCGGGAGTTCTACGAAAAGCGGCAGTTCGCCGCGGCGCGTGACACCTCGGTCGACGAGATCACCATCCTCGGCCAGCAGGTGCCCTTCGGTGCCGACCTGCTCTTCTGCGCGACCGGAGTGGAGCACCTGGTCGTCCACGTCGAGATCTGTGAGGACCTGTGGGTGCCGGTCCCGCCGAGCAGCGAGGCGGCGCTGGCAGGGGCCACGGTGCTCGTCAACCTGTCCGCCTCGAACGCCCTGGTGGCCAAGGCGAACTACCGGCGGCTCCTGTGTGCCTCCCAGTCCGCCCGCTGCATCAGCGCGTATCTGTTCGCGGCGGCGGGAGCTGGGGAGTCGACCACCGACCTGGCCTTCGACGGCCACGCCCTCATCTACGAGAACGGGGACTGCCTGGCCGAGGCCGAGCGGTTCGCGAAGGACGAGCAGCTGGTGGTGGCCGACGTCGACCTCGAGCGGCTGATCGCCGATCGGGTGCGCATGACGAGCTTCACCGATGCGGCCACCGACCACCGAGACGACTCGCGGACACGGCGCCGGCTCACCCTCGCCCTCGAGCCCCCCGCCGGCTCGATCGAGCCGCGCCGTGACGTCGAGCGGTTCCCCTACGTGCCGGCCGATCCCGATAGGCGAAACGAGCGATGCGCCGAGGTCCACCACATTCAGGCCCAGGGGTTGGCCAGCCGCCTTCGGGCCACCGGGATCGACAAAGTGGTGATCGGAGTATCGGGTGGGCTCAACTCCACCGAGGCGCTCGTGGTCGCTGTAAAGACCATGGACCGCCTCGGCCTGCCCCGCACCAACGTGCTCGGCACCACGATGCCCGGCTTCGCCACCACCCCCCGCACCTTCGACAACGCCCGCCGGATCATGACCGCGCTGGGCACGAGCGCCCTCGAGATCGACATTCGGCCCTCGGCGAAGCAGATGCTCGGTGACCTCGGCCACCCGGCGGCCCGAGGCGAGCCGGTCTTCGACGTCACCTACGAGAACGTCCAGGCCGGCGAACGCACTTCCCACCTGTTCCGGCTGGCCAACTACCACCAAGCCCTCGTGGTGGGCACCGGGGACCTGAGCGAGCTGGCGCTCGGCTGGTGCACATACGGGGTCGGCGACCAGATGGCGCACTACGACGTGAACGCCTCCGTGCCGAAGACCCTGCTCCGCTACCTGATCGCGTGGATGGCCGAGACGGGCGAGCTCGGGCCCGACGCCGAAGCGGCCCTGCGTTCCATCCTCGCCACCGAGATCTCCCCCGAGCTGGTGCCCGCGACCCCACTGTCCGCAGCCACGCCATCCGGGGCGCAGCCGGCCCAGGCCTCCGAAGCCACGGTCGGACCGTTTGAGCTGGCCGACTTCTTCCTCTACTACCTGCTCCGCTACGGCTACCGGCCAAGCCGCATCGCCTACCTGGCTCACCACGCGTGGGGTGACGCGACTCGCGGACGCTGGCCGGATCTCGTCGCACTCGAGGACCGGCGCCACTACGACCTGGCCACCGTCAAGGGCTGGCTGGCGGTCTTCCTCCGCCGGTTCATCGAGACCAGCCAGTTCAAGCGCTCGGCCCTGCCCAACGCCCCCAAGGTCGGATCGGGTGGGTCGCTATCGCCTCGGGGCGACTGGCGGGCGCCGAGCGACGCCACCGCCCGGGCGTGGCTCGATGAGCTCGAGGCAAACGTCCCTTGACGGCCGGCCGTACGCCGGGACCAACGGCCCTACCGGCCTGCCGGGTCCTTGGCCATCGTGGGGGAGGTGATGACGCGCTGAGCTCACACCGGAAGGGGCTGGTATGGGCAAGGCCCTGATCACCGATCTGTACGAGCTGAACATGGCCGCCAGCTACCTGCGCCGGGGCATGGCGGGTGCTGCCACCTTCAGCTTGTTCGTGCGCCGCCTGCCCAAAAGCCGCGGCTTCCTGGTGGCTGCGGGGCTCGAGGACTGTCTTCGTTACCTCGAGTCCTTCGCGTTCGAGGCCGAGGACCTCGTCTGGCTGACGGAGGCCGGCTTTCCCGCAGAAGCGGTCGAGAAGTTCGCAAGCCTGCGGTTCACCGGAGACGTCCACGCGGTGCCCGAGGGACGGGTGGTCCTGGCCAACGAGCCCTTGCTGGAGGTCACCGCCCCCATCGCCGAAGCTCAGCTGGTGGAGACCTACCTCCTCAACCAGATCACCTACCAGACCGCGCTCGCGACCAAGGCGACCCGGTGCCGGCTCGCGGCCGGTGCCATGGAGCTCGTCGACTTCGCGCTGCGCCGTACCCACGGCACCGAAGCAGGTATGGCGGCCGCCCGGGTGTCGGCCATTGCCGGGTTCGTCGGCACCAGCAACGTCGAGGCGGCCCGCCGGTTCGGGCTCGAGGCAGCAGGCACGATGGCGCACTCCTACATCGAGGCGTTCCCGACCGAGTCCGATGCGTTCCGAGCCTTCGCCGAGGACCTGCCAGGGCGCACCACGTTCCTGGTCGACACCTACGACACCCAACGTGGCGTGGACGCGGCCATCTCCGTCATCCGCGAGCTCGGGCTCACGGGTGGGCTCGCCGTCCGTCTCGACAGCGGGGACCTGGCGCAGCTCGCTCGCCAGACCCGGACGCAGCTCGACGCCGCGGGTCTGCGAGACGTTCGGATCTTCGCGAGCGGCGGGCTGGACGAGTACGACCTGGAGCGGTTTCGGGTGGACAATGCCCCCATCGACGCCGCCGGCGTCGGCACCCGCATGGGGGTGTCCGCCGATGCCCCCTCGCTCGACAGCGCCTACAAGCTGGTGGCCTTCGGCGAGCGCCCCGTCCTCAAACTCTCTGTCGGCAAGGCCACCCTGCCCGGTGCCAAGCAGGCGTGGCGTTGCCTCCCCTTCGACGCGGACCTCCTCACCACGCGAGACGAGCCCGGCCCCCCTGGGTTTGAGCCGCTGCTCGTCCAAGTGATGCGCGGAGGCTCCCGCCTGGGAACTCCCGACACCCTCGAGGCGGCGCGGAGTCGGCTGACCCGCGACCTCGACGGGCTGCCACCGGCCGCCTGCGACCTGCATGAACCGACCTCGCCGGACGTGGTGGTGTCCGAGCCCCTCCGCTCGCTCGCAGCCGAGCTCACCGCCCGCTTGGCACGAGACGTCGGCACCACGGAGCGCGCCCGGCAAGCTCAGAGCTTGTAGCCGATCCTCCGCAGGAGGCTCTTGCGGCTGGCTTCGTCGGCCGGAGTTTCGACGCCAGCGGGCGGCAGGCCGTCGACGACTCCGAGGATCGCCCGACCGAGTTCGGTCTGCGCGACGACGACCTCGATCGGGTTGGCCGTGGCGCAAAAGATCGTGCACACCTCGGGGACCGCTTTCAGCGCATTCAAGACGTTCATCGGGAAGCCCTCCCGGAGGAACACGATGAACGAGTGCCCGGCGCCGATCCCCTCGGCGTTCGTCGTGGCCAGGTCGACGAGATCGTCCTCGTTGCCCGAGCGGCGGATGAGGCACGGACCGGACGCCTCGCAGAACGCGATACCGAAGCGCAGCTGGGGGCTCGCCCCCGCCAGGGCCTCGTGGAGGTCTTCGATGGTCTTCACGAAATGCGCCTGGCCGATGATCACGTTCAGGCCGTCGGGCTTCTCGATAGGAACCGCGCTCAGCTCCACATCCATCTCCTCGCCGGCCGACCCCGCGACCTGCGACCAGATCGCCGGGCCCGGGCCTGCGCGGCCGGCGTGGTGATCGGCCTGAGGATCCCCTTGGCGGCCGGGTTCCCGAGCACCCCGTCGACGAAGTCGTTGAGCATGTCCACCGCCACCAGGGCCGTCGGCATCTCGCCACCTCCTCCCTCCGCTGCGCCCGACACTCATACGCTTGCACGTTTGCAAGACCCGGCGGGAGTGCCGAAAGTCATTTCGACTGGGGATCCAGCCGCACTCCCCCTTCACGGCGTCCTTGTCGACGCCGGGGGGCAGCGCGAGGTCTCTCGAGAACTGCCGTAGCGGAATTCCGACCTGTAGGCACCCTCGGTCTTGCGCTCGGACTTCTCCTGTCGCTTGGCCGAGATGTGGAGCGTCCCGCCGGCGTGCGTGCCGCCCACATTTCAGCGCACGCACCACCCTGGGCGGCGATCGGAGGGTCTTCGGACCCTACTACTCACGTCGATGCGGTGCGATGCTGGTGCCAGCGCCATCGCACTCTATGGGCGGCGATTTCACATGGAGTCTCCATGTGACCGAGATGAGATCCGTGGGCAGGAGGAAGCATGGATGCAGGCGTCGGGAGGGTCATATCTGTAGGTGGGAACCTCATGTGCTCGTTGTGTGGCTCGCAATGGGAGGACCACCAGCCATTCATCGAGGAGGAATTGGCTTCGGCGCAGGGCTGCATCCAGGCCATGGGTCGTCGGATCGCCGAGCTCGACGTCCGTACGGCGCACGTCGACCCAACGGCCTTCGGGGCAGGATGAGGGTTCAGGTGACGCGTTGGTGGATGACGCTCGTTCGAGCATGACACTGGCGCTGGCGGGGGATACCATGTTGGGCCGCGGCGTCGGCCAACGGCTTGGACGCGTCGGACCCGACGAGTTGTTCTCGCCAGACGTCGTAGCCGTAGCGGGCGAGGCCGACTTGTTCGTGCTGAACCTCGAATGCGCCGTCTCAGACCGCGGTTCCCCATGGCCGAATCCCGCCAAGCCCTTCTTCTTTCGTGGGCCGCCCGCCGTGATCGACGTCCTTGTCCATCTCGGAGTCGATTGCGTGACATTGGCCAACAACCACGCGTTGGACTTCGGTTATGAAGCGTTGCTCGACACTCGGGAGCGGCTGATCAGCAGTGGTATTTCCGTCGTAGGCGCCGGCGCCGATATCGAGCAAGCGCGCGCGCCTCAGATGCTGGACGCGGAGGGGTTCCGGGTCGGGGTGATCGGCGTGACCGATCACCCAGCCGAGTACGCGGCAGAGGTCGACCGGCCAGGGGTCGCATACGCGAACCTTTCCGCTGGCCTGCCGGACTGGCTCCGGTCAGCGGTTGCGAGCCTTGGTGCAGACGCGGTGCTCGTGACCCCGCACTGGGGACCCAACATGGTCCCCGAGCCGCTCCACTATGTCCGCGCCGCGGCGGCGGCCCTGCGCCAGGCCGGGGCCACGTTGGTGGCAGGTCATTCCGCGCATGTGTTTCACGGCATGCACGACGGCGTCTTGTTCGACTTGGGTGACTTCATCGACGACTACGCCACCGGGTCGCTGCGCAACGACCTCGGCCTGCTCTTTCTGGTGACCCTCGATCGGAGCGGGCTGCGGCGAGTCGAGGCCGTGCCCCTCGCACTGGACTTCTGCTACACCCGCCTTGCCCGCGGCGACGAGGCCGATTGGGTCCAGCGCCATTTTCAGGCGGCGTGCGCCGCGCTCGGCACCGAGGCGACCGTGGAGGACGGGCGGCTGGTCATTGAGTGCGACCCAGGAGCCCACACTGTCGACAGCCCTGCCGAGACGCTCCCCCGCGGACCTCGCGACACGAATTCGGGGGATGATCGTGCTCCCGGCGGCGCGCCCCAGGCTGAATTCCGCTTCTACGCCGAGCTGAGCGACTTCCTTCCCGTCCTCCCGTAGCCCGCAGGCCGCCGACACCATGGTGGCGTTCAGCCCGGGCGCCGCCGTAGAGGACCTCAGCGAGAGTCTCGGGGTGCCCCACACCGAGATGGACCTGGTCATGAGGCACCTTCGGCTTGCCGGTTGGCGACATTGATCGAAGACATCCCGTGCCGGCGAGGGCGCAATGGGCTTGGCGGGTTGATGCTGGCAAGCACGAGCCGCTCCCGGTGGCCGGCAATGCCCCATTGACGCCGTCCCGCCGGATGGCGTAAGCAACAGGAAGGGATGGCAGCGGGGAGGTGCGCCGTGGAGCCTGAGATGGATATGGCCGACATGCCCGACCGCCTCCTTCGGCTGGACCGAGGCTCGCACCGCCCCAGGTCCGGGGGGGCGTGCGCCATGGAGGCGGCGTCGTGGCTGGCGGGCGAGCGCTGGTCCGACCATCCCCGCTCCGTCCACCGGGTGATCGCCGGGGTGGCCCGCTGGGTGAACGACGAGGTGGACGACGCTGAGCGCCAGCAGCTCTGGCCGCTGATCCTGGCCTCCTTGGGCACCTCCCGGCCCCGTCGCTTCGTGTTGGCGCACCGGTTGCGGCGATGTGCCTGGGAGGCCCGGGCCAGCTCACGAGGTAAAGGCCCGCGCCGGGTGTGGGAGTGCGTGCTGGCCGAGCACGCCCGCCTGACCGGCCACCGTCCGGCTCCCATGCCGCATTGGCGACATCGCCCTTCAGCGTCTCCCCTTCCACCCGGTCAATCTGACTAGGGTTCCGCCACGCCAGGCGTGCGCGTCGTCCTGCCGCGGCACCAACCAGGCAGCGAGAATCTGGCCCGCTGACCTGCCGGTTCCTGCGTTGGATCGACGCAGGCGACCCCGCGGGAGACAGGGGATCACCGTTTGTCAGCCCTCGTTCCGAGGTTGTCGGCGATCTCGATCAGAGCTGCGAGGATCCGGCCGTGCTGGCTGGCGGTGGCTTGGGGCTGGTGGTCATGGGTTTCCGTGAACGAGTCCAAGCCCTCCTGAGCGATCGCGACGTTGCCGGTGGGCACCGACCCACCTCCTCAGTTCGGGGACGGCCTGTTGAGCCACTCACTCGCGCGATCGATGCGGCTGATTCGTGACTGCGCATCGAGCCATGCGATAGTGCGAGCCAGTTGCCGTTCGTCCGGGACGTGTTTGCGGCCCAGCGGGCTGTCCGTCTGCACGCCGCAGCGCCGGCAAACCGCCATCCGTCCGTTGGTCTCGGGGAAGTGATGCTCGTCGAGTCGAGCACCCAGTTGCAATGCCTCAGGTGAGGCCATGATTCTCCTCCCGGTCCGGCTATGGCTGGCTGCAGGCAGAAGACCGCAGCAGGCTCGAAACTGAGCTCGATCGTCCTTCGGTACACCTTACGGCGCGCCATCCCTCTCCCGTGTGTGCCGGGTCCTGCGCCGCCGAAGTGGCGGCCGGTCCTGCTGAGACACCCGTGGGCCGTAGTGACTCGTCCTCGAACTTCGACGACGTCCAACGCCGGCTCGCCGCCATCTCCTCCAGCCCGATATAGTCTTACTTATGGTCACTCGAGCTAGCGAGCAGGTTTCCCTGGCAGACGCCAAGGCACGTCTGTCCGAGGTCGTCGAAGGGATCGAGACCGAGCACCGTCGCGTGGTCATCACCAAGCACGGGCGACCGAGCGTGGTCGTGCTCGCGGTCGAGGATCTCGAGGCGCTCGAAGAAACGCTCGACGTGCTGTCGGACCCGAACGCGATGGCCGACCTCCGGGAGGCTGCGGCCGCTCGTCGGGCCGGCGAGACGATCGAGCTCACCAAGGAGGAGGCGCGGGCCCGCTGGTCCCGTGGATGAGTACCGGCTCCGGTGGTCACCCCCTGCGGTTCGCCAGCTTGACCGCCTCACGACGTCCTCGTCGCGTGTGGTGGGCGCCATCGGCGAGTTCTGCTTCGGCCGCCTGGCTGCCAACCCTCACCGAGTCGGGCATCCGCTCGGGCGGGAGCTCAAAGGATGGTACAGCGCACGAGTCGGGGCGTACCGCGTCATCTACTGGATCGACGAGGACGAGCGCATCGTCTACGTCGATCGGGTCGACCATCGAAGCGACGTCTACCGTCCGAAGTGAGCGCGTCCACCGGGCACTCACTGGCGTGCGACTTCGCGCCGAACGCCTCGGTCTGCACAGCCGTAGCCGAATGATGACGGGGATGTGCGCCACTACGGCTATCGCTTCTCGGAAGGCGGCGATGCTGCTCACCGCGGAGCTGGCTCGCCGTCGACAACCGCCTGCGTCATCGGCTGGCACGAGATCCAACTCCGCATCCCACTCGACGGGCCACCGAATGATGACCCCAGTCGGGGAGGCCAACCGGCTGACGGGCCGGGCTCAGGCCCAGTGTCCAGCAAAGACCGTTTGCGTTCCCTTGGTGGTCATCGAGGGCCGGCGACCTGGCGGACCCGTTCGGCGACATGGGAGCCCGCTGCCAACGAGTCCTCGTCACCGTGGAACAGATGGATCACCACCTTGGTCATGACGGACCTCCTTGCACAGCGTAGAGAGGACCTGCGGTGTGCGAGCTCGGTAGTTGCCGGACG
>Ga0307373_10007199_pt1 | contig 17431 bp, 18 predicted proteins | sample OX2MG_FD_202534 | JGI IMG/M metagenome (GOLD analysis project Ga0307373, IMG submission 202534) | Soil microbial communities from Risofladan, Vaasa, Finland - OX-2 | ecosystem: Environmental > Terrestrial > Soil > Coastal area > Acid sulfate soil | place: Finland: Risofladan, Vaasa | collected... | reverse complement strand
AGTTCAATGAACTGCTGGGACGGACACAATGAATGTGCGTGTGGGTCGGCTGATCCGTCGTGAAGCGGGCCGGGCACGGGCGCTCGCCATCCCTGCCGTGTTGCTCGCCGTCCTCTCGGTGTTCGCGCTCGTCCACCTGCCCTCCGCCAACACCGCCTGGACCCAGCAGGTGAGCCTCGGTGCGAGCGTGGGCACCGGTTCCTTCTCCTGCTCGCCCTACGCCGTCGCCTATGCCGGCGCGCACGAAAGCGGCGGCAACACGACCTATTCCTACACACTCACCGGCGGCGGTGCGAACCCCATCACATGCAAGAGCGTCGCATCGGTTGCGCTGCCCGTCTGCTTCAACCCCGCGCTGGTGGGAGGAGGTGGGTTGGTGATCTCGGAGTCCCACCCGCTCACTCCCACCGGCTGGGGCTATACCCCTGATACGGCGGCCACGCCAAAACTGGCGAGGTGGAGCGTGACCGCCACCGACGTGGGCGCTGGGCCCTTCACGGCGCTCAACGGCACCTTCACTTTCACCCTCGCCGGCACTGGCATCCCCCTGGACGCGACCGCTATCGCGCAGGTGCTCACCAGCGGTGCAACAACGCCGGCCGCTGCGGGGACGGTCAGCGTGCCAAAGCCGGCCATCTGCAGTCCACGTGCGGCCACGCTTCGCACGTCGGCCCTTCCGAAGAGTGGGTCGCCGGGGTCGCTGGCACCGGTGCCCTCGGCATCTCCGTCGCCGTCCCCATCGCCCACAGTGGCTGCGCCCTCGCCTGACCCGCCGCACACGCGCTCGGGCAATGGAGCGGGTGCGTTCATTGCCGGGCCCAATGCCACCAGCAAAACGCCGCCAAAGGTCTGGACGCCCACGCCATCCCCGATCGGGACAGCCGAATATGGGCCGTAAGCGGTATCGCCGCCGGGCCTGCAACGGGGTCGTATCCCCCCGTGCAGACATGGGGTGCGCTCTCGACCGGCGCACGCCGGCAGGCGGTGGGCCGAGGCCCGGCGCCCAGGGTACCCGTCCATCCCTGGCGCCGGGCTGCTCACTTCTCACCAGGCGTCCCGGACGCCCGGCTGAGGCACCGCGCTCATGCTGAACGGGCGCGTCCGGGCGGCGCTGGTGGTCAGCGTCGCGCTCGTCGCTGTTGTGCTCTTGCTGGCCACTGCGGGGCCGGGCAGCGCGGCTTCGCTTTCGGCGCAATGGGCCATCTTCGACCGGAACGGCAGCGCGAGCTTCTATCCCGGCACAGCCCCGGCCACCCATGGCTATGAAGTCGTCTCCTTCGCTGCCGCCGGGCCCTCAGCGGCACTCTCGACCTACGTCTATGGCGGACCCGACCTCACCCCGCCGATGGCGCCATTGGTGACTTGCAGCCTCACAGTCACCCCCACGGCGCTCGCCCTCACGGTGGACGGCGCGTATCCCTATGCGGGCTGCGTCTACTTCGTCGGCGTGACCAACACAGGCAGTGCGCCCATCCAGGTGAGCCTCGGAAGCCTTGATAACAACGCCGTCGTGACCTGCAATGCGCCCGGCTGCAGCCGCACCGATCTCGATATCCTCGCGGGCGCGACGGATCCCGGAACCGTAAATACGATCTGCCGCACGATAGGATCGGGGCCAGGCGGCGTCTCTCTCGCTGGCGGCCTGACCTACAACATCGCCCCCGGCTTCACGTTCGTCTGTCCGTTCTTCGTGACCGTACTGCAGCCTGCGAAGGAGGCAGCAACCTACCAGGTGTCTATCACGCCGCCTCCGCTCACACCAGGCGATGGCTCCCAGACACTGGAGGTCCCGCCACCGCCCGGGGCTGGAGGGAACGCCCCTTCAGAGCTTGCGACTCCGACCCCGACGAGCACGGCAGCCTCAACGCCAACGCCAACCCCAAGTCCCACGCCCTCTCCGCAGCCTACCAATATCGTCCGCGGCGAACGGACGCCGGGACCGGGTAACCCGAAACCTCCGGCCACCGGATCGGGCGTGCTCATCCAGCGGTCGAGCGGGAACCGCCAGGTTGCGCCCATCGTGGCCGCGCTCGCCCTGCTCCTCTCCTCCCTCCTCCTCGCCTGGCCAAGACGCCGGTAACCGTCTCTCGTCTCTCGTCTCTCGTCTCTCGTCTCTCGTCTCTCGTCTCTCGTCTCTCGTCTCTCGTCTCTCGTCTCCTCCCTCCTCCCTCCTCCCTCCCTTGTCTCTCCTCTCCCGTCTCCCGTACTATGTCTCCCATACCCGCGAACGTGGCCGCACTTATCCAGAGAGGGCAGAGGGATCCGGCCCTGTGAAGCCCCGGCAGCCTGTCACCATGAGACAAGGTGCCAACTCCGGCCTCCCGATGCGTCGGGGGAAAGATGAGAGCGACTCCGCTCCCCAACCACACGGCCCACGCGGAACGAGGAGAATGGCAATGGTTTCCCTCACGGGCCGAATGGTCATGCGCTAGCCCCTCACCAGAAGGGGCCCACTCCCACACTCCACCCTGTCTGCACGGCTGTGCGCGGCTGCCTCGCGTCACCGCCGTGCCCATGGCCGCCACCCACGGCCAAAGGGAGCTATCGCATGAGTTTCGCCACCAACCTTCGCTGTCGCGAGTGTCATCGCGAATATCCGCTCGCCGCCACCCACGTCTGCGAGTATTGCTTCGGCCCCGTCGAAGTCACCTATGACTACGATGGCATCCGCAAGGCTGTGAGCCGCGATGGCATCGCGCGCGGCCCCGCCAGCCTCTGGCGCTATGCCGAATTCCTGCCCTGCGAACGCGAATCCGCTATCGATATCGGCGCCGGGTTCACTCCGCTGGTGCGCGCAAAGCACCTCGGCAAAGCGCTCGGGCTCAACAACCTCTATGTCAAGAATGACACTGTCAACCCCACCTGGTCGTTCAAGGACCGCGTCGTCACGGTCGCGGCCAGCCGTGCGCGCGAACTCGGCTTCGAAAAGCTCGCGTGCGCCAGCACGGGCAACCTCGCGAATAGCGTCAGCGCCCACGCCGCCGCGGGCGGCATGGAGGCGGTCGTGTTCATCCCGCACGACCTCGAGCTGGGGAAAGTGCTGGGTTCGAGCATCTATGGCCCCACGCTCGTGAAGGTGCAGGGCAACTACGACGCTGTGAACCGCCTCTGCGCCGAGCTCGCGGGCTCCTATCCCTGGGCCTTCGTGAATGTGAATGTGCGCCCCTACTACTCGGAGGGATCGAAGACTCTCGGTTTCGAAGTGGCCGAACAGCTGGGTTGGCGCGCCCCCGACCATTGCGTCGTGCCCATCGCCAGCGGCTCGCTCTTCGTGAAGATCCGGAAGGGTTTCGATGAGTTCGCGAAGGTCGGCCTCATCGAACCCGCGAAGACGCACATGAGCGGCGCGCAGGCCGCCGGCTGCTCGCCCGTCGCCACTGCCTGGGCCGAAGGCTCGATGAACTTTCGCCCCCAGCGCCCGCACACCATCGCCAAGTCCCTGGCCATCGGCAACCCCGCCGATGGCTACTACAGCCTCGTCCAGCTTCAGCAGACCGGCGGCTCTTGCGGCATGGTCGAGGACGACGAAATTGTGGCCGGCATGAAGCTCCTCGCCGAGACTGAGGGGATTTTCGCCGAGACTGCCGGTGGCGTGACCGTTGCGACCCTCAAGCAGCTTGCCGCGCAGGGTAAGATTGATGCGGACGAAGTCACCGTGGCGTTCATCACCGGGGCCGGCTTCAAGACGGGCGAAGCCGTCGCCGATGCGCTCAAACCGCCCCTGGAGATCGATGCCAACGTCGAAAGCTTCGAATCCGCCTATCGCGCGCTGCATGCAGCCGCAGGAGTCGCCTGATGGCTATCCGCCGGGTCCGCTTCACCTTCCCCGAGCAGCTCATCAAGGAGCCGCTCATCTATAACCTTGGGCGCGAATTCCGCGTTGTCACCAATGTCCGCATGGCCGATGTCGATGAGACTACCGGCTGGGTCGTCCTCGAACTTGACGGCGACGTTGGCGAGATAGACCGCAGTCTCGCCTGGGCGCAGGCGAAGGGCGTGCGCGTCGACCCCGTCCTCGGCGATATGGTCGAAGGCTAGTCCGCGCCGCCGGCGGGCGGCGCTTCACATTCAATATTTGAACTCTTGGAGACTGCATTGGCCATCAATGTCCGCATCCCCCAACCACTTCGCAGCCTCACCGGCGACCGATCGACGGTGACCGCGGGCGGCGACTCGCTCCAGGCCTGCATTACGGACCTGGAAGCAAACTTCCCCGGCATCCGCGCACGCGTCATGGACGACATGGGGCAGCTCCGTCGTTTCGTCAACATCTATGTGAACGGCGACGACGTGCGCTTCATCGATGGCCTCGCCACACCCCTCAAAGACGGCGATGAAGTGAGCATCGTCCCGGCCGTCGCCGGCGGCTGTTAGCCGACAACGGGCGCCGCCCGGCCGCGGGTGCCGCTGGGCCTATTCGACCCAGTCGGGCTTGCGGATCTGGCTGCGCTCGCGGCGTGCGATGTTCTGCGCGAAGTCCTCGTTCGCCTTGCGCACGAGGTCGTCCATGTCGTCGCCACCGAGCTTCATCTTGCTCGACCGCCAGCGCTTGAGCATGGCCCGATCCTTATCGGAAAGGCCCGCCTCATCGGCCATGCGGTTGACGAGGATGCTCAGCGCCTCCGCGATTTCGTCGTCTGAAAAGCGCACTTCCATTACTTCTTCACCGTTTCATACCAGCCGCGGTTCTTCACGCGCCGCAGGAATTTCGCGTCGAGGTGGGCGTTCATCGCCCGGTTCAGGTCCTCCGTTAGCTTCTCCATAGCGGGGGTCTGTTCCCCCCGCTCGCCGCGCCAGTGGCGGATCGCGTCCTTCGCCTCTTCGGAGATGTCGGCATTATCAATCGCAACTGCACTGACAAGCATCATCAGCGACCAGGCTTCGGGCTCTTCGAGCAGGACAATCATGCGTTACTCACCTATAAACCGTGGGGGCCGCTTTTCGATGAACGCGCGCACCCCTTCCGCGCGATCTTTGGTCGTCTGGAGCAGCAAGGTCAAATCGGTCTCGAAACGGAGCGCCTGTTCGAGCGGCATATCGAGCCCACGCCAGATGGCTTCCCTGGCCAGCCGGGTCGCAACTGGCCCACGTGAGGCGATGGCTGCCGCCAGCTCGGCCGCGCGTTTGCGGGCCTCGCCGGCGAGCGTCACCTCGGAAACCAGCCCCCACGCGAGTGCCGTCTCCGCGTCCACCACGCCGCGCCGGCGGATCAATTCCACAGAGGCACCGACACCGATGAGCGTGAGCAGCCGCCGCCTCCCGGCAGCAGCGACGTGAAGGCGCGCTTCCGCGTCGCAAATGCGGATGTCACAGGCGAGCGCGACCGCCACCGCACCGCTATCTGGCTCGCCCTCGAATGCGAAAAGAGACGGCAGTTCGAAGTGTTCGAGCCAGCGAAGCACTCCATCTTCGTCCCCCCCGGCGAATCGCTCGCCGGCAAGGACGACGCAGTTCACGCCCGGCTCGTCGCGCAGCGCTTCCAGCGCATCGGCGAGGGCAGCCAGCGTGGGCGTCGTAGTGAGCTCGACCAAAGCGAAACCTGGTGTTGGCAGTGTGGACATCTGCCCAGCCTAAACCAATCAGCGGCGCCAGGGCACGCACACGACGGTTGCCGATTGCCCCACAACCGCCGATGATGCCTCCGTTATGGCCGACTTTGCCGCGCGCGTCCCCATCGAAACTGAGAAAAGCACCTACCTCCACGACCGCAGCAACCGTCCCTCCCCACCCGCCCGCACCTTGCGGAGCTACGCCCAACGCTACCGCTCCTTCGCCTTCAGCGTAGGGATGGCGCTCGGCTTCTCCGCGCTCGCCTTCCAGCTGCGCGACTACTGGGGCGGGCCGCGTGACTGGGTGGTGCCGGTGACGACGCCGCTCATCGTCCTGGGTGGGCTCTCACTGGGCTTCCTCATCGCCCGCGGGCAGCTGTGGGCTGCATGGCCGGCGAGCCTCGCCCTCGGCGTCACGCTCATCCTCACTGTGCTCAACATCTCCGCCGAGGCCGTGCAGAGCAACCACAACACCTTCGCCTATGCCCTCAACGTGATGGCCGCGGTGGGCTTCGGGGTCACCATCATCCTTGCGGTCGTGGGCATGGTCGCGGCGGAGGTGTCACGCCCCATCCGCCCGCCTTCGCCCGAGCTTTAGCCGCGCTCCTAAAGCGAGCGCGCGAAGACGAACAGGCCGTGTCCCTGCTCGCCGGTTTCATACGCACGGACCATCGATGCGATGAGGTCCAGCTGGGCGAGGTAGCCTCGCTTGCTATAGCGCTCTTCGAAGTGCGGCCGGCGGCGCACGAGCTCGGCCTCGACCCGGCGCCAGAGTTGTGTGGCGTCGTTGCTCAGCTGCCGATGCGCCGTCAATGACCAGCCGGACGCGGCCCATTCTTCGATGAAGGCCTCCACCCCGCCGCGGCCGTCTACCGGCACTTCGCTACAAAGGCACAGGGTGGCACGGGCAGCCGCGACGCGGCTCAACTCCCTCGGAGGCGTGTCGCTGTCGAGACACCAGACGCTGGCGAACGTGCCATCGCGGAATGGCAACCGGCGGGTGTCGGCGGTGAACCAGTGGACGCTGGCGCCATCTGCCATCGCCCGCCCCGCGCGCAGGAAGTCGGTATTGATGTCGTTGGCAAAGGCTTCGACGCCATAGCGCCGGACAGCCGTGCGCGCGGCGGCGCCCACGAAGGCGCCACAATCGAGCATGCGCACCCCCGCTTCGAGCTGCGCGCGTTCCATCAGCCAGGCCGTCGTGTCGCTTCCGCCAACATGGGTGTGCTCGCCAAGGAAATCGATCCACCAGGCGGGATAGTCGGCGATTAACGCTTCGAGGGGCGCGGGCATGTGCTACAGCGTAACGCGCATGCGTCGATGGTGGTCGCACGGCCCTCCGCAGTGGGCCGGGCAGTGCCATCTGCTGATCGTGATAGGTTTCACACAGATTTCACACGCACCCTCCCCAGCCCCCGCGTCAGCCGCCCTATACTGGTACGGGTAAAGGGGTTGCCGAACCATGCGGCTCGTCTTTCTCGTTACCCGCCACCCGGACGTGGCGCGGCTCGGGCCGGCGCTCGAACGCTCCGGCCTTTCGGCACCCGTCTATGACCCCGAACGGCTTGCCACCGACGAGGCCAACCCCGGTGCCGACGCCGTCGTCCTTGACCTCCGCGATATCCCGCCCGCAGCCTTCAACCTCCTCAGCGCCAGCTACGCCGAGCACGGCATCGTGCTTATCGTCCTCGTGCCCGAAGACCAGTTCGACCGCATCGGGCTGGACCTTGCGGTCGACGACTTCGTCCTCCTCCCCGCCAATCCCGCCGAACTCGCCCGCCGCATCGAACGGGCGCTCTGGCGTCGCCACGGTGTCGATAGCGAAAATTTCGTGCACTGTGGTGTGCTCACCCTCGACCTCTCGAACTACCGCGTCACTGTTGGCGGCGAACCCCTCGTCATGACGTTCAAGGAATACGAACTCCTCCGCTTCCTCGCGATGAACGCCGGCCGCGTTTTCACCCGTGAGCAGCTGCTCAATCGCGTCTGGGGATACGACTACTTTGGTGGCGCCCGGACCGTGGACGTGCACATCCGCCGCATCCGCTCGAAGATCGAAATCCACGGTCATTCGTTCATCGAAACCGTGCGCAACGTTGGCTACCGGCTGGTCGCCGAAGCGCGCAAGGATGGCATCGAAGAGTAACCGCTCTCGCCTGGCCGCCAGTTCGACAATAGCACCAGGCGCCGTCCACAATGCCGCCCATGCCGGAGATTCCCGAACTCGAAGCGATTCGCGGGTTCTTCAACGACCAGATCCGCGGCAAAGCCATCTCCGCGGTGGAGACCCGCATCCCGGTCGTGTTCCGGACCCCGCCGCGCGACCTGCGCGAGACACTTCCCGGCGACGTGTTTGGAGATGTCGGCCGTCACGGCAAGTTCCTGCTCTTCGGGCTGCGATCCGGCCGCTTGCTCGTTATCAACCCTATGCTCACCGGCCGCTTCCAGTTCGTCGATCCCGGGGCGCGTTTGCGCGCGAAGACTTGCCTCGTCGTCGCCATCGAAGGCGCACCCCAGCTCCGCTATTCCGACGAGCGCGTGATGGGCAAGATCTACCTTGTCCCGCCGGGCGGCCTCGCCCTCGTCCCGAATTGGACTGCGAACGGCCCCGACTTGCTCGACCCGGCCCTCACGGACGACGCCTGGCTCAGCTCCATCAGGCGCTATCGCGGCCAGATCAAGGGCATCCTCACCCGCGCCGAATTCGTCCAGGGCATCGGCAACGCCTACGCCGACGAAATCCTCTGGCAGGCCCAAATTCACCCATACACGCCCCGCACCCGCCTCGCCGATGATGATCTCATCCGACTCTTCCAGGCGGCGCGCGAAGTCATGGCCTGGGCGACCCCGCTCGTCCGTGGGAGCATGGTCAAGGACGGCGTCCTCGACTACGAAGAGCGGCGCGACTTCATGCGCGTCCACCGGCGGGGCGGCGAACCCTGCCCCCGCTGTGGCTCGTCGATCACCGAAATCACCGCGAACCAGCGCATCACGAGCTTTTGCCGCCACTGCCAACCAGAAGTCACCGCGTGAGCGACGCTGCCCGGACTGCGAAAGTTCAGGCAGTCAGCCGCCGGTTCGCATCGAGCAGCGTGGCGATCTCGTCGATCCCATAGGGCTTCGCGATCAGGCCCAGGCGGTGCCGCGCGACGATGTCTACAACCCCGGCATCAGTGGCTGCACCGGTCGCGATCACAGTTCGCCGCACGAGCTCCGGCCGCACCGCAGCGAGCGCATCGATGACGGTATCCGCGGTGTCGCTCAACAGCCGGTAGTCACAGAGGATGAGGTCAAAGTCGCGATTTTCAGTGACGGTCAGCCGCAGCGCCGTCTCGCTATCGGCCGCGACAGAACAGTCATGCCCCATGCTCGCCACCAGGCGTTGACACACTTTGCGGAGGCTCGGTTCGTCGTCGATCACGAGGATGCGCGCGCGATCGGACAGCCCACACGCCGCGGCATCCGCCGCTCCTGCTGGCTGCTCCTCCAGCGGCAACGTGACGCGAAAAGTCGTTCCCTCCCCCGGCTCCGAATGCAGATCGATGGTGCCGTGATGGGAAGCGACGATCGAGTAGGAGAGGCTCAGCCCGAGGCCTGTACCCGCCCCCTGTTTCGTCGTGAAGAACGGTTCGAACACGCGGCGGGCGATTGCTGTGTTCATGCCGTGCCCGTTGTCGGTGACCTCGATCGTGATGTGGCCCGCCGCTATTGCGCAGCGAATCGCGATGCGGGGGTCGTCGCGGCCGGCCAGGGCATGCTCTGCGTTGGTCACCAGGTTGAGCAATACCTGTGTGAGCTGATTTTCGTTCCCGCGCAGTTCGTAGTCGGTTTCCGGGAGCACGACCGTGGATGCGATCCCCGCGCTCGCCCACTCTGCCTTGCGCAACCGTCGTACATGGCCCACGACCGCCGCGAGGTCCACGCGCGTGCGCTCCACGGGTCCCGGCCTCGCGATGAAGAGGAGGTCACGCACGATGTTTCGCGCGCGCAACGCCTCCTTTTGGATGATCCCGAGCTCTTCGCTCAATCCTTCTCCTGCGGTCGAAAGCATGCTCATCTCCGCGAATCCGAGGATCGCGGTGAGCGGGTTGTTCAGTTCGTGCGCGACACCGCCCACCAGCTCACCCAGCGCCGCGAGGCGCGATGCCTGTGCCATCTCTGCTTCGTGCCGTTCCCGCTCGGCTTCGTGGCTCACCGCCGATGTCACGTCTGTCGCCACCATCAGCAGGCGCATGTCGCGCCCCGTCAGCGGGACAAACTCGAAGTCGAACCAGGCCGGTGCCCCATCCACGATCGTCTCGGCGCGCGCGCGCCCCGCCCTCCCCTGCAAGAGCGCTGCCCCGAACGCCTCCTTCGCCGCTTCCGGGAGCTCCGGGACGAACCAATCTACCGTTTTCCATTGCTGTTCGTGGTCGATAGCGCCGACCAGCCGGGTGGCTGCCGGGTTCGCGAACACGCAGCGCCCCGAGTCGTCGATGAGCACGACTGCCTCCGAGAGGGAGCTGAGAACAAGGTCATATAGTGCGCTCTGACGCGCCTGCCGGACGGCCGCCCGCGAGGCCTCCATCGCCGGGCCGATGATCTGGGCCATCCTTCGGCACAGGTGCCGTTCGGCCTCTCCGAAGACATAGTTCGGGTCCCGGGTCGCGAGGATGAGGATGCCGGTCGGCGCTCCACCGGCATAGCGCGCGGTCAGGACCGCCGATTGCACTCCCCATAGGCGCGCATGGTGGCCCTCCGGTGCCAGTTCGTCGAACCGCCCTGTCACAGTCTGGACCTCACGGAGTACCTCTTCCTCGGCCGGGAGCAGCGGCAGCGTAACCTCGCCAGCACCCGGCACTTCGTAGGCCGATGTGCGCCCTTCGACGTGGCCATAGGCAAGCAGTGCCTTTGGCACCATCCGCCGGATGGGGTTGATGGCGGCCTGCAGCATCGCCAGGGGGTTCTCCTCGCGTGCCGCTGCCGCCGCTACATCGGCGAGGATGCCCTGCGTTTCGGCACGCTCCCGGTTGCGCGCCGCCATGCGGGCGTTCTCCATGGCCGGGCCGAGGATCTGCGCAATCACTCGGAAGAGGCGCAGTTCGCGCTCACCGAACACGAAACCCGGTTCGCGCGAACCGGCCACGAGAAAGCCGATCGTCTCGCCACCGGAATGCGCCGCCGTGTTCGCCGTGGCATGGACGCCGAACTCATAGAGGGCGTTGCCCGGGGGCAGGTCATCCGGGGGTTCCGGCCCGTTCACCTGCCCGAGCCGCAGCGCCCGCCGGTCGTACGCATTCAGCGGCGTCTGAGCCATGCTGCCGTCCGGGCGAGGATAGAGCACGCTCTCGCCGTCGAGGTATCCGAACGCCAGGAACGGTTTCGGTATGACGCGCCGCAGCGGCCGCCAGAGCGCGCCGACGAGCGCTCCCTGGTCGCTCTCCCGCGCGGCGATCGACGCGATTTCCGCAACCACGCGCTCCTCGATGGCCTCCGATCTCAGCCGCTGTGCCGCCATCACATTGGCCATCGCCGGCCCCACCACCTGTGCCACGGTCGTGAACAGCCGGAAGTCGCGGCTCGTAAACCGATACGCCGGATCGCGCGTGCCCGTGTTCAGGATCCCGACAATCTCGCCTGCGGAACGGGCCGCAGTTAACACCACCGCCGCGATCCCCTCCCGCTGATTGATTGTCTGCGCCACCGGGTTCAGCTCATCGCCGGGCGAGCGTACGACACATTGGCCCGACTCGACCGCGTCGCGCGCGGGCCCGCCAATCGGCATACGCAAACGCGCACCGCTGGGGTCGCAATAGAGCATCGTGTCGCCGTCGATGTAGGCGAACGAGACGGATGCCAGCGGGATGATCCGCCGCAGCGGGGCCGTGAGGCCGGCCAGCAACGAGGTAGCATCGACTTCGCGTGCCGCGGCAGCCGCAATCTCGGCAATCACGCGCTGTTCCGTCGCCTCGGCAATGGTACGTTCGAGCCGGCTCTGGTTGGCGACTGACTGCGCGAAGAGCGTCGCGATCGTCTGCAGAAATGCCCGATCTTCGGCGCCGAATGGCAGTGGCGACAGCCTGGAGATGTGGAGGATACCGAGCGCCTCGCCGTGGTGGCTCAGCACCGCCAGCAGTGAACGCTGGAACCCCTCGCTGGCGAATTGGCGGGAGAGTCCGATCGATTCATTCGCGAGCGCGACTTCGATCACGCCTCCGCCCCGCGCCAACACCGCCTCCATCCCAACCGTTTCCTTCGCTACCCACGATCGCTGCGGCTCGTCGTCCGGACGCCACGACAGCACGCGCAGGCCGCGCTCGTCGCCGGTTGAGGCGGCGAGGCCAACGTAATCGAACTGGATCGCCCTCCCGAGTAAGCCTCGCAGTTCGTCGAAGAGCCCATCGATGGATTCGCCGTCGTTCAGCTTGATCGAGAGTTCGTTGAGCAGATTGCTGCGCGCAATCTCGGCGTTCGCCCGGCGTATCCGCTGTTCATTCGCCACCGCCTGCGTGAGCAATGTTGCGACAACGCCCATGAATGCTTGCTCGTCAGGGCTGAACGGCAGCTGCTCGTTGCGGCCAAGAGCGAAGAGGCCGAGGACCTCCTCGCCGTCGCGCAGGAGCGCCACCAGCCCGCGCCGCCCGCCGAGGTTGGTGATAGCGTCCGTCCATGGGCCCCGCACGCGGTCGGGCCGGTATTCGACGACCCCCGCCTGGCCTGCGATGAGTGCCTCCATCTGGCCCGCTTCGAGCGGAAAGCGATCGCCCGCAGCGTAGAGGATTTCGGGCTGGCACCCCACCATGCGGAGGGCGTCGCCATCTCGCACGAAGAGCACGATGTGGTCGAAACTGATCCCTTCGCTCAGCAGCGCCAGGATTCGCGCGAAGAGCGCCTCCAACGATTCACCAGCGTTCAGGAGCACCGCGAGTTCAGCGAACGCGTCGCGGACGCCAGGCGACTCTAGCGCACGAAGATGCAGCAGCAAGTCCCGCTGCGCGCCGCTGAGATCGTCACCTGTGTTCACAACGCGAACCTCTTCGACTTAGCCACTATCCCGCGCGGGCCCCGGCGGCGACATGAGGAGATTCCCCTAATAGCCCCATGCGCAACTGGCGAGCGACCAATGTTGCCAGTTCGCCCATCATCATCATCGGCGCGCCGGACCCAGCGGCCGAGGGGCCTGGCAAGTGATTGGGTCCTAAAACGCCGCCGCCGGGTGCCCGCGGCCGCGCCGCCAGACCAGGTAGGTCAACGGGATCAGCAGCGTGAAGGTCGCGCCGATGAACGTCATGCCGGCGCGTGGGTTGATAGCATCGATCACGAGCGCCGCGACTGCCGGCCCGGCCACGCTGCCCAACCCTTCGATCGACATAAGCGCACCGATGACGAGGCCGCGGTCGGCCGGTCCGCCGCCCTGTTCAATCATCGAAGCGGCAATGATCGGGCCGATGCCCCCGGCGCCGGCCGCCACCAGCGTCGCCAGGGCGGCCGATTCGATTGGCGTCCGCGCCCACGCCATGCCGAAGGCACCGACTGCCGATAGCAGATAAAAGAAGGCCATCTCCGCCAGCCGGCGGTCGGGACGGCTGACGCGTGAAGCGAGCATCAGCGCCGCCAGTCCTACTATCCCGGCCGGGATCAGCAGCACGGTCGCGTGCAGAAGTGTGATGTGGAGCGACCGCCGGACGTATGGGCCATAGACGCCCGCGAGCGACGTGATCGCCGCGTAGTCCACGAAGACAACCAGCCCAAAGGCTGCCGCTGCCCCGATGCGGGCGCGCAAGCCGACCGGTTCGTGGACTTTCGCATGAGTTGGATGACTCGTGCCGGCGTCCAGCGCGCGCATCCTCTGCCCGAGGAACAGGGCCCCAATCATGGCGAGTGCAAGGTAGAACGGCGCGCGGCGCGGACCAAAGTTTCCCAGCAACACACCCGTCGCAAAGCCCGCCCCGGTCGCGATGTAGCCCGCCAGGGTGAGCACTCCCGTCGCGTGGCTGTGGGTTGCGGTCGGCTGCGTGCGCGCGATCGTGTCATAGAGCAGCGGCCAGATTGCAGCGCCCCCGGCCGCTATCAGGCACGCCCCGCCAAGGAACGCCCAGAGGGTGTGGACCGCGAGCACCACGAGCAGGCCCGATGCCTGCACCGCGATGGCGCCGCGAAACAGCGCTCGCGGCGAAGTCCGGTCCAGCACCCGCCCGGCGATCGGGTGCACCAACAGCTTCGTCGCTCCGTAGATAGCCAGGGTGTAGGCGGGCAGGCCGGGAGACGTCTTCAACACGTCCAGCAGGTAGTGGTTCATGTAGGAGAGGAAGATCAGCCCATAGATCGCGTCCTGCGAAAACGCCATGGCGATGCTGAAAGCGAGTGCCGGCCGGTCGATGGTGGTGGACGAAGTCGAGCGATCCTGCAACGGTGCGGGGCCTCCGAACGGCGCTTCGGGGATGGGTGTGGGCTCTCCCGATGATACCGGCTGGCCCCGCACCACGCCCGCACACCCGTTCGCGCCTGGTGTCTGACAACGCCTGTCGTCTTCAGCGCGAAGGGACGCGACGTGATTGAAAGCATAGAACATGTGTTCTATTCTGCCTGCACGAGACAATCCTCGCCGCCTCGCCCGCAGTCCCGCACTGCATCCCGGCCAGCGCTTGCGGGCCAACACGGAGGAACGATGGTGACCGAACCGCTCCCGCTTCCCGCACGCATCGACGCGCTGCCCGAATACACCGACTACGCGGACAACGGCTGCGACCTCTACCCGTCGTGCCTCAACTGTCCCCTGCCCCGCTGCCGCTATGAAGAGCCCGGTGGCGCCGGCGCAATCCTGCGCAACGGCCGCGATGCACACATCCGGCGCCTCTCGCGTCGCGATGGTGTCGATATTGACCATCTCGCAACCATGTTCGGGCTCTCTCGGCGGACCATTTTTCGAGTCCTGCGCGCCGGCCGCGAAGGGGGGTAGGCAGCCACAGCCCGGGGGGCACAGTCGACTGGCGACGGCCTACGGCCGCGTTACCGTTTCTGCCAGCGTGGGGCTCGCATGTGCCGGCTCGCCAAATTTCGAAAGCGGCCAATACGAAAGTGCCGCCTTCCCGATGATCAGATCTCGTGGCAGAAGGCCGAAATAGCGGCTGTCCCAGCTTGCATCACGGTTGTCGCCCATCACGAAATAGTCCCCCGCGGGGATCGTGATCTTCGGGGTGCTGCCGTGCCACGGCTGCGTGATATACGGCTCAATCAGCAGCCGCCCGTTGATGTACACGTGACCATCCACGACCTCCAGCGTATCGCCCGGCAGCCCGATGACGCGCTTCACCAGCCGCTGGTTGGCGGTATCGCGCGGGTCCCTCAGCACGATAATGTCTCCCCGCTGTGGGCCGTGGAATATGCTCCGCTGAGTCTGGCCACCCGCATCGATGAACGGGATGAAGGTGCTCAGCCGGGCCACGTTGATCTCTGAATAGACCAGCTTATTCACGAGCAGGAATTCACCGTTCTGCAGCGTCGGGTCCATCGAATGCCCTTCGACCCGGTAGTTCTGGAAGCTGGCGCGCACGGCAAGGAACACCAGCAGCGCGAGCATCGACGTCTCGACCACTTCGCGCACCAGGCTGCGCGCGCGCGATCGCCCCGCCGCTTGAGGCTTTCGTGAAACCCCCCACGGCGCCGGTGCGACGACGCCGACCGATGGCTCGAAGCGCCCCCCTCGCGCGGTCTTCTGTGGCGCCCAGCGCAGCCGTTCAAACGGGATGGGCGGCGATACGGCCGGTGCTGTCCGGTCGCCCTCTGCCGCGGGGGGCGATCCGTCCCACCCGGGCACATTGAGCTGCTCTTCTCCGGCGCTCTCAGTGACGTCCATGAATTCTGAACGTACCACATCTCCGCTTTCCCGGGCGTTAGTCCGGCCGCTCGATCCGTCCGCCTAGGCGCCCGACGGTGCACCTTCGAAGAGCCTGCTCAGCGTAACCGTCTCCAGGCCCTTCGACTGGAAGCCCTCGATCAGCTTTGGCAGCGCTTCCACCGCACGCGGCCCAAAGTGCATGAGCGCTATCGTCCCTGGCTGCGCCCCCTGTACGCCATAGCGGACCATGTTCGCCGGCGAAGTGCTGGCGCTGCCGTCGCCCGTCGAGCAGTTCCAGAGGACGACGCGATACCCTGCGGCCGCCGTCGCCTCCACCACCCTCTGGTTGAGCGATCCCCCGCTCGGACGCATGTAGGGCTTCGTGGTAGCACCCGTCACCTGTTCCTGCACCAGCCGCTCGAAGTCGTCGATGTCCTTCTGGATGTAGGCCGCCGACTTATCGGTCAGGTTGTAGTGGTCCATCGTGTGGTTGGCAATTTCGCAGCCCGCATTCAGCGCCCGCGCGATGAACGCCTTATCGCGCGCGATCGGCCGGCCCGCCAGGAACAGCGTGAGCTGCAGGTGCAGTCGCTCAACCACCGCCAGCACTTCGTCCCGATGTGACCACCCGTCGTCGAGTGTGAGTGCCACCAGCGGGCGGCCGGTTGGCCCGTGACTCGCCACCTGGCGCAGGATCTGTGAAGACCATGCCGGCCGTTGCACGACGCGGCTCTGGAACGGTGGCACCGCCCCGGGCGGAGGCGTCCGCAGAGAACCGCGGAGCGCCTCTGGCGGGAGCATGTGGAAATCTACCCCATCTGGCGTCGCGAATACCTTCGGCCGCGCCAGCGGGTCCCCTTCGTCCAGGACCACCAACTCCTGTTGCTGAGCATCAGCCGCCCGCCGGGCTTCCAACCCGGCTGCACCGAGCGCGGCAGCCGAAACCAGGCCCCCGGCGAGCCCAATGAACCGGCGACGGGGCAGTTTCGGATGCATTTCTCGCCCCACGATAGGGAGCCCGCTGTTAGTGGAACAGCGACGACATGGCGATGATGTTGTCGGCGTATAGCTTCGTTTCATGGAAGACGCCTGAAGTCTGCACGCTTCGCCAGCCCTGGTAGTAGGCGGCCAGCGCCATCAGCTCATTCCCGCCAGTGCGGTGCAGGTAGAACGCCAGCACTGCCGCCCCGAGGCGAGCGTTGTCGCGGACGCTGTTCTGCCAGTTGTGTGCGTCCATGCCCAGCACGGCGATCGCCCACGTTGCCGTGTCCGGGAGGATCTGCGTCACTCCAACGGCTCCGGCGCTGCTCACAATGCCCTGTTGCCAGCCGCTCTCCTGCCAGGCGAGCGCCCGCAACAGTCCTCGGGGCAGGCCGAATTCAACTTCCGCCGCCCGCAGGATCGGCTCGACCTCCGGGTGTAGCGATCCTGGTGCCGGTGCAGATTGCTGCGGGATGGCGAGCAGTTCGCCAGCGAAGACAGTGTTCGGGTCGGTGAGGTTGTTCGCCTGCACAAGCACATCTACCGTGACGCCATATTGGGCGGCAATCGCACTGAGCGTGTCCCCATCCGTCACCGTGTAGCTCGCCGCCGCGAGCGGCGCCGGGGCCGCTGCGGCCACAGCCGATCCAATCGTTATCTGCTGGCCCACGAAGATCAGGTTCGGGTCCGTGATGCCGTTCTCGGCCGCCAGCTGGTCCACGGGCACGCCATACTGGGCTGCGATGCCCGAGAGGGTCTCGCCGGGCTGAACCGTGTGGTCCTGCAGTGCGAAGGCGATCGCCGGGCCGAGCGACGTGACCGCCACAGCCAATGCGACGAGCACGTTCCGCCACCAGCGCTGCCGGCCATGCAGCCGCTGATCCGCGCTTCCGCTCGGGTTTCCTCGCTCGGTACAGTCGCTCCCGGACATCGGGACCTTAACTTCTCCGCCAACCGTGGACAGGATACATCACATAACCTGCCCGAAAGCAAGCGCGCGCACTGATACACCGTGTCGAGGATCGTCAGGCGTTGTCCGGCACCACGACCCGGTACTGCACCGCTGCTGTCCGCGTAACGCGTG
>Ga0307373_10007198_pt1 | contig 17432 bp, 13 predicted proteins | sample OX2MG_FD_202534 | JGI IMG/M metagenome (GOLD analysis project Ga0307373, IMG submission 202534) | Soil microbial communities from Risofladan, Vaasa, Finland - OX-2 | ecosystem: Environmental > Terrestrial > Soil > Coastal area > Acid sulfate soil | place: Finland: Risofladan, Vaasa | collected... | reverse complement strand
AAGCCCGTGATCGCGATGGTGGCGGGCTACGCCATCGGTGGGGGCCATGTCCTGCACGTGGTGTGCGATCTCACCATCGCCGCTGACAACGCTCGCTTCGGCCAGACCGGGCCTCGGGTGGGAAGCTTCGACGGGGGCTACGGATCAGGCCTTCTGGCCCGCAGTGTGGGTCAGAAGAAGGCGCGCGAGATCTGGTTTTTATGCGAGCAGTACGACGCCCAGCAGGCGCTCGAGATGGGCCTGGTCAACCGGGTCGTGCCCCTGGCCCAGCTCGAGGAGGAGACCATGGCTGTGGCGCGTCAGATCCTGCGTCACAGCCCTCTCGCCCTGCGTCTGCTCAAGGCCAGCCTCAACGCGGCCGACGACGGTCTGGCGGGGATCCAGCAGCTGGCGGGGGATGCCACCCTGCTCTACTACCTGAGCGAGGAGGCCCAGGAGGGCCGCGACGCCTACCTGGAAAAGCGCAAGCCCGACTTTGGTCGATTCCCCCGGCGCCCCTGAGCTGAGCCGGATCCGGCTCTGGTGGCTGGCGGCGCGGCCCGCCACCCTGGCCGCCTCGGTGGCGCCCGTACTGGCGGCCGTGGCCCTGGCCACCGCGGTCGGTCGGGTGAGAGCGTGGGCGGGCGTGGCTGCCTTGCTCGTGGCCCTGGCGATTCAGGTCGGGGTCAACTACGCCAACGACTATTCCGACCATCGCCGCGGCGCCGATCGCGAGCGCCGAGGACCGGTGCGAGCGGCTGCCTCGGGTCTGGTCTCGCCCGGGTCCGTGCGCCTGGCAGCCATCATCGCCTTTGCCATCGCCGCGGTGAGCGGGCTGGCGCTGAGTCTGCTCACCGATCCCCGGCTGATTTTTTTGGGGGCGGCGGCCATCCTCGCCGCCTGGCTCTACACCGGTGGGCCCAGGCCCTACGGCTACATCGGTCTGGGCGAGGTCTTCACCTTTATCTTCTTCGGCCTGGTGGCGACGGCGGGCACGGTCTACGTCCTCCTGCTCCAGATCCCGCCCGAGACCTGGTGGCTGGCCTCAGCGCTGGGCTGTATGGCCTGCGCCATTCTGGGCGTCAACAACCTGCGCGACATCGAGAGCGATCGCCGCGCGGGGAAGATGACGCTGGCCGCGCGCCTGGGGCGGCGCGGGACCAGGGTCGAGGTGGGGCTGCTCTTAGGCGTTGGGGTACTCGCGCCGGTGGTGGCCGCGCTGCTCTATCACCGCCCCTTCCTTCTCCTGGCCCTGCTCGCAGCGCCGCTCGGACTGCGGGTCGTGATTGGGAGCGGCGAGACTGAGCCAGCGCGCCTGGTAGGAGCCCTGCGTCAGACGGCCGCGATGGAACTGTGGCTCGCGCTCCTGATCGCACTCGGGCTTCTGATCTGATGCCCCCCGCGGTCGACCGGATAGAGGTTCTGCCGATTCAGATCCCGCTCGACCGAGGTCACCTCCGGAGCGCCATCCTGGTTCTCCACCGGGGCTCGGTTCAGGGCCTGGGCGAGGCTCCGGCCCTGCCCGAGCGGGGCGGCTCCCTGGCCGATATCTGCGCTGAGCTCACGCGCGGCCGCCCGCGCTCGGCGGCCGCCCGCGCGGCCTGGTCGTCGGCACTCTTGGACCTCCAGGCCCGGGAGCGCGGACTTTGCGTGGCCGAGCTCCTGGGCGGGGTGCGCCGGCGCCAGGTGCGCTGCTCTCACCTGGTGCGGGCCCAGTCCCCGGCCCAGGTTGGGGCGGAGGTGGCGAGCGCCCGGGGGGCGGGATTTGAGACCTTCAAGCTGAAGGCGCTGGATCGCGGCGGGGCCCTCGATCAGGAGCGCCTTGCCGCTGCGCGAGAGGCTGGAGGGCCTGGCGCTCAGCTCCGCCTGGACATGAACCAGAGTGGTCCAGAGCTGTCTCCCGCCGCGCTCGCCCGCTTTCGGCTCGAGTTCATCGAGCAACCCCTGCCCGCCACCGCACCCCTGTCGGCCTGGCTCCAGATGGGTCCCGGCACCGGAGCGGACGAATCGCTGGCCGATCTGGACCTGGGTCGTGCCCTGGGTGCGGCCGGCGTCGTGTTGGCGATCAAGCTGGCCACCGTGGGTGGAGCGCGCCCCGCCCTCGGCCTGGCCCGGGTCGCCGCCGGCCCCGTGCTCCTCGGATCATCGCTCGAGACCTCGGTCGGTCTGGCCGCCGCGCTCCAGGTGGCCTGCGCGCTGCCGCGTGAGCCCAGGGCCTGCGGCCTGGCCACCGCGTCTCTGCTCGAGGTCGATCCCGGCGTCGGCCTGGGCCCGCCCGGACCCCTGATGTCGCTTCCCGACTCGCCCGGGCTGGGAGTCGAGCTAGATCGCGACGCCCTGAGGCGCTACCGTGTTGAGCCGTGAAGCAGATGGTCCTCGAGGAGGCGCGCGGTTGCCTCGGGGCGCTCCAGGTGACAGGCGTGGCCGGCACCTGCAACCAGAGCCAGCCGAGCGCGAGGAATGAGCTGAGCCAGGCGGCGGGCGTGGGCGGAGTAGATCTCGTCCTGGGCCCCGGCGATGATCAGGGTCGGAGCGTCGATCCGCGCCAGGTGGGACCAGCGGTCGGGCGCGCTGCCCTGCCCCATACCGGCCAAGCTGGCGCTCAGACCGGGCGCCTTGTTGGCCAGGCGCCAGCTCCGCGATCGCGCCGTCCAGGTCGGACCCAGCTCGCGCTGGCCCGCGAACAGGGGCAGGCCGGCCCAGTAGTCGGCGAACCACTCCATGCCTCGGGCCCGGATGAGGCCGGCCAGCTCGCGGTCGGCCTCGACCCGTTGGCGTCGGAGCGCGGGGTCTTGGAGTCCGGCGTGGGCTCCGATCACGGCCAGGGAGAGCAGGCGCTGGGGATGGCGCGTGGCCAGGTCCAGCGCCAGGCGCCCGCCCAGGGAATATCCGATCACGTGGCTCCGCTCCACCCCGAGCTCGTTCCAGAGCGCGATCAGGGCGTCTCCGGCGCCTTCCATGTCGGCTCGCGCCGCGGCGTTGGCCCCGTGGCCCGGGAGATCGGGGACGATGTAGCGATGTCCCCTCGGCAGCCGTGCCCGGATCTCGTCCCAGCTGGCCCCGATCTGGCTGAACCCGTGGAGCAGTGTCACCGCCGGGCCCTCGCCGTCCACCTGCGCGGACAGCTCTGAGGGGGCTTCGATGGAGGATGGCGAAGACCAAGCGTCCAAGGTTGCAGCCCAGATTACACATCGCTTCGCGGCCACGTTCGTCGATCAGCTGGCCCGCGCCGGCCTGCTCGCCGTCTGCATCTCGCCCGGATCGCGCTCGGCCCCGCTGGCCATCGCCTTCGCGCGCCATCGTGCGATCAGGGTCTACGTGCACGTGGACGAGCGCAGCTCGTCCTACTTTGCCCTCGGTCTGGCCAAGGCGACCGAGCGCCCGGTGGCCCTGCTCTGCACCAGCGGAACCGCGGCCGCCGAGTTCCACCCCGCGGTGCTCGAGGCCGACCAATCCCGGACCCCGCTCCTAGTCCTGACCGCGGACCGCCCGCCCGAGCTGCGCGGGGTGGGAGCCAATCAGGTCATCGATCAGTCCCGCCTGTATTCGGGCGCGGTGCGCTGGTACTTTGACCCCGGGCCGCCGGACGAGACCCAGGGCCACGCCCGACGCTGGCGCCGCCTGGCCGATCGGGCCCTGGCGGAGACACTGGGATCGCCCCCGGGGCCGGTGCATCTGAACCTTCCCCTGCGCGAGCCCCTGACCCCCGACCCCGGGGCGGCGGTGGAGCCGGACCCGGTCACCGGTGCCCCGCTGCGCCTCGAGCGCAGCCTGGGCGAGCCCAGCCCAGCGGCCGTGCAGTATCTGGCCGCCGCCCTGCGTCAGGCTCGGCGGCCCCTGCTCGTGCTGGGAGAGATGCGCTCGGGAGCGCGGCTGGCCGGGGCTCTGGCGGCGCTCGCCCAGGTGGCGCCCGTGCCCATCCTGGCCGAGCCCACCTCGCACCTGCGGCGGCGCGGGCTCGTGGGCCTGGTGGAAGCCTATGACGCTCTGCTGCGGGAGCCCGAGTGGACCGCCGCCCACAAGCCCGATCTGGTCATCCGGCTCGGGGCCCCGCCGACTTCAAGGGCGCTCAACACCCTCATCGCGGAGTCCGGCGCGAGCCAGATCCTGGTCGACGAGGAGGGCTGGCGTGACCCCGGACAGGAGGCCGCGGCCATTCTGCGCGGAGATCCCCTGCGCCTGCTCGAGCTCGCCTCCGAGCGCCTGGGCGGCGGAGGGGAGGGACGGGAGTGGGTCCGGGCCTGGAGGGACGGGGGTGCCATCGCCGCGGCGGCGGTTGACCGCGCCCTGGACCACGGCTCGCTCCACGAGGGCCACGTGGTCCGGGCCCTGGCCCACGGCCTGCCGGCGCGGTCTGCGGTGATGGTCGGATCGAGCCTGGCCGTGCGCGACGTCGACAGCTTCTGGCCGCCTCACGCCGATGGACTGCGCTTCTTCGCCAACCGCGGCGTCAGTGGCATCGACGGTCTGGTCTCGACCGGGCTCGGCGTGGCGGCTGCCAGCCCCGGTCCGGGAGTCATGCTGCTCGGCGATCTGAGTCTCTACCACGACATGAACGGGCTCTGGGCGGTTCGGCGGCACGAGCTGCATCCCCTGATCGTGGTCCTGGACAACAACGGTGGTGGCATCTTTGAGTTCCTGCCCCCATCGCGCCATCCGGACGTGTTCGAAGAGGTCTTCGCCACCCCGCTGGGCCTGCGCCTGGAGGACGTGGCCCAGCTCTATGATCTCGACTGGCGTCTGGTCGAGCGGGCGTCCGAACTCGGCCCCCAGATCGAGCAATCCCTCAACTCGGGCCGACCGACCCTGCTCTGTGCCCGGTTCGAGCGCGGAGCCAGCGTGCGCGGTCATCGGGAGTGCTGGGCGGCGGTCTCCGAGGCTCTGCTCTAGGAGGTCGGGGCCGCGGCCAGGGGTTCAGGCACTGGCCAGATGGCGTCCCCATCGTGGCGGGCGGGGACGTCGACGGAGGCCGCCGGGGCGAGCCCGGTCACCTCCAGGATCGCCGCCTCGTCCAGAGCGTCGTGCTCGAGCAGGGCCCGGACCAGGGCGTCGAGCTTGGAGCGATGTTGCGTGAGCAGCTCGCGCGCGCTGCTGGCGCACTCCTCGGCGATGCGCTTGACCTCGTCATCGATGAGCTTGGCCGTGGCCTCGCTGTAGGGCCGGCGCATCGCGCCCAGGCCGCCGGGGGAGTCCTCGGCGTAGCTCAGGGGCCCGATCTTGGGGCTCATGCCCCAGCGCACCACCATCTCGTGCGCGATCTGGGTCACCTGCTGGAGGTCGTTCTCGGCCCCCGTGGTGACCACCCCGTAGACCAGCGACTCGGCTGCGCGGCCGCCCAGAGCACCGGTGATCCTGGCTCGCAGGTGGTCCTCACCGTAATTGAAGCGGTCGTTGACCGGGCTCTGGAAGGTGACCCCGAGGGCCGCGCCGCGGGGCACGATGGTCACCTTGCGGACCGGATCGGCCCCGGCCACCAGGAGCCCGAGCAGCGCGTGCCCAGATTCGTGGTAGGCGGTGCGCTCGCGGTCGATGTCGCTGAGCACGAGCTTGCGCTCGCTTCCGAGCAGGGTGCGCTCGATGGCCTCGGAGAAATCAGCCATCGAGACCTCGGTCTCCCCCTTGCGCGCCGCCCCCAGCGCAGCCTCGTTGATCAGGCTGGCCAGGTCGGCCCCGACCAGCCCCGGAGTCTGGGCGGCGATCTGGTTTAAATCCACGTTCGGTCCCAGCGGCACGTGTTTGGTGTGAATGGCCAGAATTGCGGCGCGTCCCCGGCGGTCGGGTGCCTGGACCGTGATCCGGCGGTCGAAGCGACCTGGCCGGAGCAGGGCTGAGTCGAGAACGTCGGCGCGGTTGGTGGCCCCGAGCACGATGACGCCCTCGCTGGCGTCGAAGCCGTCCATCTCGGTCAGGATCTGGTTCAGGGTCTGCTCCTGCTCGTCGTGTCCGCCCAGACGCAGGCTGCCGCCGCGGCTGCGCCCGATGGCGTCGAGCTCGTCGATGAAGATGATGGCCGGTGCCGCCGCGCGCGCCTTGGCGAAAAGATCGCGCACGCGCGAGGCGCCGACTCCGACCACGACCTCGATGAACTCGGCCGCCGAGATGCTGAAGAAGGGCACCCCCGCCTCGCCCGCCACCGCCCGCGAGAGCAGGGTCTTACCCGTCCCCGGGGGGCCGATCAGGAGCACGCCCTTGGGCACACGCCCTCCCAGGCGCTGGTACACCTCCGGCCGGCGCAGGAAGTCCACCACCTCCTGCAATTCCTGCTTGACCTCGTCGATGCCCGCCACGTCGGCGAAGGTCGCGCCCACCTTGTCGGGGTCGTAGAGCCGCGCCTTGCTCTGCCCGAGCCCGCCCAGAAGCCCGCCTCCGGCCGCCATGCGGCGGCTGAAGTAGAGGACGGCGAGCACGATCAGAAGCGCCGGTCCGAGGCTGAACAGAAGCGTCTGCCAGAACGGCGTCGGCGGATTGCTGGGCTCGGCGTTGATGGTGACGTTGTGCTTTTCCAGCAGGGTCTCAAGACCGGAGTCGGCGAAGGCAGGACGCTGGGTCGAAAAGTGGGTGGCGCGGTTGGTGCTGGTGGGGGAGCTACCGACCGGGTGGCGGGTCGTGCCCACGATCGAATCCCCGGTGCTGGTGATGCTGCTGACGTTGCCCTGCGCCACCTCCTGCTTGAAGACGTTGTAGGGGATGACCACGGATTTGGGCTGGTGGGAGGAGAAGAACAGGTTGGTGATCAGGATGTTGGCCAGGAGTAGGACCACGAGCGGGATCCAGAAACGGACCGTGCGCAGCTGCGAGGCTCCGGGGCCCGCGGGTGGTCGGGGGCTCGACATCCTGGCTCCGAGCTGGTTGAGCCGCTCGCGCGGCGAGTTCACCGGTGCGTCCGGGCGAGCGCAGCCTGGAGCCGGCTCGCGTCGGCGCCAGACCGCGACCGGGCGGAGGGTGGGGGGAGGGCGCGGGCCGGGGGGGCCGACCCGCGCCGGGGAAGAGTTCGCGACGTCACGCCCGATCGTGGCTCCGACGGGCGTAAAAGAGTCAGTAACAAGGAAACGTCGCCCACCGCCCTAGGAGCGGGCGCCGACACCCAGGGCGCCGAGCAGGGCTCGCAACTTGAGCTCGGTCTCGGCCAGCTCCAGCTGGGGGTCAGAATCGGGCATCACCCCCACCCCGGCGTAGACCCGGGCCTGGTCCTCCAGCAGCAGGCCGCAGCGCAGGGCCACCGCCAGCTCGCCGTCGCCGCGCCCGTCGATCCAGCCCACCGCACCCGCGTACCAGCCCCGCTCCAGACCCTCGATCTGGTCCAGGAGCCGCCGCGCGGGGGCGGCCGGAAAGCCGTTGACGGCCGGGGTGGGGTGGAGGACTGAGGCCACCTCGAGCAGGTTCGGTGCCGAATCGGGAAGCCGGCCGCGGACCGTGGTGGCCAGGTGCTGGATGTCGGTGAAGCGCACCACCTGGGGCCGCGAGGCGCTGACCGAGGTGGCCACCAGGGCCAGTGACTGCGCCACCGCGCGGGCGGTGATCTCGTGCTCGGTGCTGTCCTTGGCGCTTCGCCTGAGGCCGGCGGCAAGGAGCCGGTCGTGCGCCTCGTCGGAGCCGCGGGGGGCGCTTCCGGCCATGGGCTGAGAGGTGAGCTGGCGCCCCCGGCGGCGGATCAGGAGCTCGGGCGAGGCGCCCACCAGGGCACTGCCGTCGTCGCCCGGTATGAGGTAGGAGTAGCAGGCGGGGTGGGCGGCGCGCAGGGAGCTGAGCACGGCCGAGGCGGCCAGCACCCCGTCTCCCTGCGCGATCACCTCGCGCGCCAGCACCACCTTGTCGGCCACGCCCCGGCGGAGCTCGGCTGACGCCCTGGCAACCGCCTCCATGAATTCGCTCTCACCCCGATCCTGGCGCCGGACCAGGGTGCGCGCGGCCGGCCCGCGATAGCTGTCCGGAAGATCGAGCAGGTCCAAGTCCCCGCTCGCATACGTGCGGCCTCGGACCCGGATCAGGGCCAGCTCGGGCACACGCCAGCGCAGGGAGGGAAATCCCTGCCAGGGCTCACCCGGCTCCCGGGCCGGGTCGAAGGCAAATCCTCCGAGCGCGATCAGGCCCCCTTCCTCGGGCGCCAGCGAGGAGGATTCCCGCAGGCTGAGGCGGCGCCAGAGGCGTCCGGCGGCCAGGATCGGGTCCGGTCCCGATTCGACATCCAGCGTCCGGCCCCGCGCGTCCTCCAGGACCGCCCCGCTCCCCATCCCCACCAGGTCCATCCGCCGCCCGAGGCCGATCACGCTGACCGCGTCGGGCATCGGGCGCTCGATCACCAGGGCGGAGAGACCGGCGTCGCGCGCGGCGCCGGCCAGAGCGATCAGATCGGGGCTCTGGCCGAGCTCGATGACGCTCATTCCGCGCGCTCGATGCGCTCCCGCGCGGCTCGCAAGAGGGCACGCTTGAAGTGGTGGCGGACCAGGGTGGCGCTCGCCTGAAGCAGGCGCTCAAAGCTCTCCAGGAGCTCGGCCTGGGCGTCCGCGTCGAGGCCGCCTGAGGCCTGGATGGGCTCGCGCACGTGGCGGTCGAAGAGCTCCACCGCCGTCCGGGCGGTCTCGGCCACCGAGGTGGCGTGGCGGGCGCCGAGCTCCAGCAGATCGGTGAGGGGGATGCCGGCGTCGACGAGTTTGAGTCCGGCCTCGATCGCCTCCAGATCACCCGGTGAATAGAGCTCCTGGCCCCGGTCTCCCACCGGTTCGAGCAGGCCCGCCTGGGCCAGGCGGCGCAGGATCGGCGCGGCCACCTGGGAGCGCTGGGCGAGCTCGTCCAGGGTCCAGCCGGATTGTTCGGGACCAGCCGTGACCGCCTCCACCAGGGCCTCATCTGAGGGCTCGAGCTCGCCCTGCAGGAAGCGCCGGATGACGGTGAGGGTGAATCCGCGCTGCTGCAGCTCGCGGATGCGGCGGATGCGTTCCAGGTGCAGCTCCTGATACCAGGTCACCCGACCCGCCCGCCGCGGCGCCTCGATCAGGCCCTGGCCCTGGTAGAAACGGATGGTGTCGACCGCCACCCCAGCCGCGCGCGCCAGATCTTCGATCCGGTACTCCATGAGTGGATACTCGCACAAAGCCCAGGTTTGGGCCCGAGGCCGCCGCGACGCTTAGGGTTGGCAGCTCCCGCCGCCCGAGGCCGGCCGCTGGGCCAGGGTCAGGCTGAGGGTGATCGCGGATCCGGAGCGGAGGACGGTCAGCTGCACGGTGTCGCCGGGGTTGTGGAGCTGGAGCGCGCCGCCCAGGGTCTGGCCGTTGTTGAGGGGAGTCGAACCCACCTTCTCGATCACGTCTCCGACCTGCAGGCCGGCCGTGGCGGCGGGAGTGCCGGGCACGGTCCCGGTGACCACCGCGCCGTAGCCAGAGGGCGGATTGGAGCTCGCGGCCAGGGCCTGGTCAATGGTCTCAAAGCAGACTCCGACGTAGGGATGACCGGCCTGCTTGCCGTCGATGAGGTCCTGGGCGATGCGCTTGACGATGACGCTCGGGATGGCGTATCCGATCGAATTGGCGCTGCTCGCGTTGGCCGTGTTCATGCCCACCACGTGACCGGCCGCGTCGGCCAGGGGGCCCCCCGAGTTGCCGGGGTTGATGGGAGCGTCGGTCTGGAGCACATCGGGCAGATCCTCGGCTCCCCCGCTGCCGTTGGCGACCGCGCTCAGGGTGCGGTGGAGGGCGGAGATGATGCCAGCGGTGACCGAGCCCTGGTTGGCCAGGGGGCTGCCGATGGCGACGACGGGCTCACCCACCTGGAGCTGGGTCGAGTCGCCGAACTGGGCCACCGGGAGCGACGCTGGGATCTTGAGCACCGCGATGTCCTCGATCGGATCCGTGCCCTGGACCTGGACCAGCCAGTGGCTGCCGTCCTGCATCAGGACCTGGACCCTCTGGCCGCCGGTCACGACGTGATTGTTGGTGACCATGTAGCTGGTGTTGCCCGAGCTCTGGATCACAAACCCACTGCCGATCGACTCACCCCCGGGGACGTTGACGATGACCATGCCGACCGAGGGGAGCAGGGCCTGGGCCGCCGCCACCGGGTTGTAGGCCGAGCTCACCCCGGGCGCCGTGGTGGGGAGGACGGGGACGGCGGTCGGGGCGGCGCTGGGCGAGGCCGAGGGGGCGGGGTGGCGCAGGGAGGGGATCTGGAGCGAGCAGCCGCTGAGCGCGAGCGCGGCGCCGACGGCGATGGCGCTCCAGGTGGCCCGGCGGCGCCAGGGCGAAGGCTTGGAGTTCAGCGTTGCCATATCCCTATTACACCCTCATGCGCAGAAGTAAATGTCAAACAACGGTCATGAAAGAGTCGCCGAAGTTGCAGCGCTGGGCCGCGGGCCCCGCTCAGCCGGCCTGGTTGCCCCCGGTCCGGGCCGCGGCGCTGGGCGACTTGGTGCGCGAGCCGTTGCGCTCGGCGGCGGACTGGCGCAGCTCCTCGGACAGGGAGAGGGGCACGGTGGGGAAGTCGTCGGGGTAGGGATCGGAGTCCAGCACCGGACGCAGAGCGACCGAGTCGAGCAGGTCCTTGATCTCGTCGCCGACCAGCTCGCCGTGCAGAATCAAGACCTCGGCCGCGCGGTCGATCGCCTCGCGGTTGGCGTGCATCAAGCGCCAGTCGTCGATGTAGGCTGCGCCCAGGATCTGGGCCACCACCCGGCGCGAGTGGGGATTCTGCAGGACCGAGGTCACGCGCGAGCCGCCTTCCAGCAGTCCCCCGCCCATCTCCGCCGTGGAGAGCAGATTCTCGCCGATGTTGACCGCCTTCTTCGACATCTCGAGCGGGAGCAGGTCGGCGCCCATGCCCACCAGCCCGACCATGTGGCAGGCCTCGGCCGTGGCCATCATGAGGTCGGCGTAGACGCCGTTCGAATTCTCTCCGTAGAAGACGCGCTCGCTCGCGATGGCGCCCAGCATGCTGCGCACGTCGGCCGCGAGCTGGGAGCGAAAACGGATGAACTCCTCCTGTTCCTGGGTCGAACGGTGGTGCCCCAGGGATCCGTCCGAGCGCATCCGGATGCTGAGCCGGACGTGAGCCTGATCGGGCTGAAAGAAGCGAGTGGCGACGGCGTGCCCGAGTTCGTGGCGGGCGACCGCGAGCTTGTCCCGGTCGGTGTACTCGATGGGCTGCACCAGTCCCGACTCGATGTTGCCCATGGCCTCGCGCAGGTCCTTCCAGGCGAAGAGCTGACGCCCGTCCTCAAAGGCGTACATGAGGGCCAGGGAGAGCGCCTGCTCGATCATCGCCGGCGAATAGCCGTTGGTCACGCGGGCGAATTCGTCGCGCTTGTCGATCCCGTCCAGGTCGGGATCGTGGGCCTTCTTGGCGAAGTAGAGATCGGCGATGTCGCGTCGGTCCTCTCTCGTCGGCATGCGGAAGGTGATGGTGCGGCCGAAGCGGCCCGGCCGGGTCACCGCCTCGTCCAGCACCGAGGGCCGGTTGGTGGCACCGATGAAGAAGAGGTTGTAGCGAGGCGGGCTCAGGGCCGGTACGCGCAGGCTGCGAGCGCTGGAGCCCCGGCCCCAGGTGCGAGGTATGAAGAGGCCGTCCAGGGTCACGTTGACCGTGCGGCGGAGAAACTTTTTGACAAATCCAGGGCTGTCGGCACCGTCCATCTGGACCAGCAGCATGTTGAGTCCGAGCTGGCCTCCGCCCATCATCCCGCCCATCATGCCGCCGCCCCCGCCGTTCATCCCCGAGCGGCGCTGACCCAGGGCGTCGAACTCGTCGATGAAGATGGTGCAGCCGCCCCAGCGCTTGGCCTTCTTCTTTGCCGCCCGGATCATCATCCAGACCGAGACCATGTCCATGCCCATGAACATGCCCGAGAAGGACGCGCCCGAGGTGATGATGATGGGGGTGTGGAGGGTGGAGGCGATGCCCTTCGCCAGCATCGTCTTGCCCGTGCCCGGAGGCCCCACCATGAGCACCCCGCGCTCGCGCTTGCCGCCCGCCTTGACGTAGTTGCGACCGGATTCGATCAGGCGCAGGATGCGCATCATCTCGGACACCGCCGAGCGCTGCCCGCGCACGTCCTCGATCTTGACGTCGTAGTTGGCGTCGCCGGGCTCGAGGGTTTCCCGGCCCATCTTGCCGAAGAGGATGAAGGGGCCGAAGAAGAGCGCGAAGTTGGCCAGGAAGAGCGCGCCCAGCTGGAGTACCAGGCCCAGGGCCTGGAAGATGAGCTGGGGCAGAACGCTCAGGGCCTGACCCGGGCCCAGGCCGAACAGGGCGGAGGCGCCGATCAGATAGACGGCGAGCAGACCGCCGGTGAAGAACAGGCGGCGCCAGAAGATGTAGCGATTGGTCTCCAGCGTGCGCTGGGATTGGTCGTCGTAGTCCGCGATCCTCTCGCGCAGGACGAGGGAGCGCCGAATCCAGCTGAACAGCCCGCGCAGTAGGAGAGCGGCGAAAAGCGCATAGATCAGCGCCGAGCCGGCTCCCAGGCCCAGAAAAACGTAGCCAAAGAAGAAGGCTGAAAGGGAGACGAGGAGGGTGAAGATCCAGAAGATGATCATGGCGGGAGGGTTCGACTATACGCCCGCCACTTGGCGGCGCCGGTCAACGACTTGTAAGGCGCCGCAGCCGGGTGGGCCGGGTAATTAGCAACAGGGTCACGAGCAGGCCGAGGGCGGCCACCATGTCGCCGGCGCTGTAGGCCTGAGGGAACGCCCGACCGAGCAGACCGGGTAGACCGATGGTGTCGTCAAGCCATCTGAGCCGGGTGTGGGGGCCCTCCAGCACGTACTGTCCCCAGGACCCCAACTCGAGCAGCTGGGGAGGGCCACGGTGCGCGAGCGCCACCCGCACCGGCATGTGCCCGCCGTTGGCCAGCACCACCACCAGGTTGATCGCCATGCCGACCGCGATGATCCAGTCCCAGGGGAGCTCGCGGCGGTGATACAACAGCCAGCTGAACAGCGCCACCGCGGACACCACATAGACCCAAGGGCCGGCCCCCATGGTGGCCAGGGGGCCCCAGACCCCGAGCTCCTTGATGATCAGCGCGATCGGCACCACCAGGGGCCAGCGCAGTCGGATTCGACCCAGCGGGGCCAAAGATCCGCCCAGGGCGAGCCCGCCGAGGAGGCCCAGGGCGCCCCCGAAAAGAAGCAGCATCGCCCTAGTCGGCGGTGAGCGAGGGATCAGCCAGGCGCGAGGCGGCCAGGCTCAGGACGCGGACGCCGGTCTGAAGGCAATCCTCCTCGATACGAAACCCGGGGGAATGGTGTGCCACCGGTCCCTCCGCATCACGCGGTTGCGCGCCCAGCATCAGGTAGCAGCCCGGGACCTGGGTTAAGAACTCGGCCATGTCGTCGCTTACGGTGAGTGGGGTGCTGAGCTGGACCGCGCTCTCTCCCACCAGCTCGCGGGCGCTCTCGAGCACGCGCGAGGTCACCCGGGGATGATTGATGAGGGGCGAGGTGCGGTGGGTCAGGCCGAGCTCGCAGAAGATGTTGAACTCGGCGTCGCACTCGGCCAGGAGCGCGGCCAGGCGCTCCAGCGCCTGGCGCCGCAGATCGGGATTGAAGGTGCGCAGACTGCCTTCGATTCGAATCTGGCGCGAGACCACGTTCCAGAGCCCATCGCTGTGCACCGCCCCGACCGCGATGTGGCATCGCGTGCCCTCGTGCTCCAGACCCAGGACCACCTGCCCCAGGCGCTCGAGGCAGAAGGCCTGGGCGGCGATCACGTTGCCCGATCGGCCCATCATGCCGCCGTGCCCGCCGGGACCAGTCATGGTGATGGTGAACGCGTCGGCCCCGGCCCAGAGCAGTCCCGGACGCGTCAGCACCTGACCCGCGGGGAGAAATGCGGCGAGGTGCAGCCCGAGCACGAGGTCGGGCTGATGGCGCTCCAGAATCCCCGCCGCGATCATCTCCCGGGCGCCGCTGCCGATCTCCTCGGCCGGCTGGAAGCAGAAGAGGAAGCGTCCGCGCAGATCCTCCAGGTGCTCGGCCAGGGTGCGCGCCGTGGCCAGGGCGATGGCGGCGTGGCCGTCGTGGCCGCAGGCGTGCATCCGGCCGTCGAGGTCGGATGAGAAGGCCAGTCCGCTCTCCTCCTGCAGGGGCAGGGCGTCGATGTCGGCCCGGATCATGACCGTGCGCCCCGGGCGCCCGGTGTCGAGCAGTCCCAGGCTACCGGTGGGGGTGAGGCGGCCCGGCAGGTGCAGACCGAGCTCGCGCATCCGGCTCTCGATGAAATCGGTGGTCCAGCTCTCCTCGTGGGCAACCTCGGGATGGCGGTGCAACTGGCGGCGGACGTCGACCACCTCGTCCAGGATCGAGGCGGAGGGGGCAATGCTCACGGCGCCAACGCTAGCACCCCGCGAGGGGGCCCAGAACTCAGACGACGGGGCCGATCGAGTATCCCCGCGCGGTGGAGTGGAGGAACTTGGAGCCGAGGTCGGGCTCGAGTTCGTCGAGCTTGCGACGCAGGGTCAGGAGGGCGGAGTGCACGGTGGAGCGGGCCGCGTTGGGGCGGAAGAGGCCGGCCTCGATCAGATCGGACGCCGTTGCCGATTTTGATCCCTGGGCCAGGTGGACCACGAGCGCGGTCTGCTGCGAGGTGAGACGGAGCTGGACCGTGCCCAAGGTCATGGTGCGATGGGTCGGATCGAAGTCGAGGCGGCCGAAGCGATAATTCCCCGAGCGCCCGGTGCCCCCCTCGACCAGCCGCGCTGCGAGGTCGCTGTAGATGTGGGCCATGGGCACGTTGCCCTTGACGAAGTAGCTGCTGGCGCCGAGTTCGTAGGCGCGCCGGATGGCCGCCGAGCTAACCTGGGCCGCCGATAGCACGATCACGGGCAGCCCGGGGTGGTTCTGCCGGATCCAGCGCAGAAGGTCGAAGCCCGACTCCTCCCCCTCGTCCAGGACCAGGTCTAGAAGGACACCGGCGACCCGGTCCCGACTCAGCATCTCCATCGCCTCCGGCGCGGAGCCCGCGACCGAGGCCTGGTAGCCGAGATCGTTGAGATCGAGCCGGAGCTGAACCTGCATCGGCGTCTCGTCGTCGACCACGAGGACCGAGGAGCCGAGCACCTCGATCGGTCGATATACCTCGAGCCCGGGGGGCAGCGGCGGCGGGCCCGCCTTGAGGCGGCTTTTAAGCATGCCAGTGGGGAGGGAATGTGAGCGGGGGCTGGTTCAACTTGGCTAAGAGTCTGGCCTGCTCACGAACTAGACGCAATACGCCCGGCAAAGTGCTTGTGTTTTCCAGCATAGTTTGCATTGCTTAGCAGGTAGTTAACCACTTAGTCGCGCGAAATCCCGATAATGCCATCTAAACCCAAGCCGTCCACCGCGGACCAGGGCTGGATCGATGACCCGGACCAAGATACTAACGATCGACGGCCCCGTCGGGGCGCACCGGCCTCGAGCGCGGCCCGGGCCCCGGCATGACTAAGCCGGACGGCGGTCTCGGGTACGGCGTATGGCGGGCGGCAGCAGCGCGTAGAGGTCGGCCCGGTCGACCGCCTTGCTCATATATCCGATGACGTCAGGGTCCTCGGTTCCGGAGGGAAATACCGGGTATGCGGTGTAGAAGATGACGGGAATTGACATGCCCTGGCTGCGCATCTCTGAGAGCAGCGCCCACCCGTCCATGGGTTCGGGCAGCATGAGATCGATGATGGCCACCTCGGGCACGCTCTCCTGGGCCTTGACCAGAGCCTCGGAGGCGTCCTGGGCCACAGACACCTGGTACCCCAGCATCTTGAGGTCGGTCTCCAGGATCACACGCCAGGCGCGCTCGTCGTCGACGACGAGCACGCTCGCCCCCCTGAGCTCCTCAGGCGGTGGTTCGATCGGCTTGGGCGGTGTGAAGGGCACTACTTTCGCGCAGTATACGGAGAGCCATGGCTAGTCCAGCGACCAAGGCCGCTAATTCCGCCCTCGGGCTGCGCCGCGAGCTGAGCCAGGCTCTGGCCAGCTGCGCCACCGAGGCCGACATCGTGCAGGTGCTGTACGCCGAACTCCACCCGCGCTATGGCTACGACACGATCAATCTGCAGGTGCTCGAGCGCGAGGGCTGGTACCACTCCGTCCCCATCGACCGCGGCGTCCTCCAGGACGTCCGCCGCCGGCTCCTGGCCGAGTCCAACTTCGCGCGCAACTACGCCGACCCCAAGGTCAGCGTGATCCTGCCCGACTACGGCGAGATCAGCTACGAGCGCGGGCGCGGGCCCGGAGTCAGCCGCCGCCCCGAGGTCCTGATATGGGTCCCCATCCTGCACCGCGGCCAGGCCATCGGGGCCATCAGCTACCAGACCTACGAGTTCCGCGACGTGCCGGAGGACGAGCTCCGCCTGCTCGAGGGGGTCCACGGCCAACTTGGGGTGGTGGTGAGCAACGCCTACCTGAACGAGATCACGCGCAACCAGGCGGTCAGCCTGAGCGCCCTCAACGCCATCGCTCGCGCGCTCTCCTCGACCCTGGACGAAAAGGAGGTGGCGGCGGCGCTGCATCAGACTATCGCCCCCTTGCTCCCGGTCGAGATGCTCGAGCTGATCGTGCCCGAGGACGGGCCGGAGGGCGCCGTCCGGGCCCTGCGCATCGGTCGCGAGGGCAGCGTCAGGACGACCCGGATGGCCAGGGGAGCGCGCCGGCTGGCTCAGGCGCGTCGGGTCCTGAAGAGCGGCAAGCCAGCCTTCGGCGAGGTCGCGCCGGCCACCTCCGAGTACCGCTCCGCGGTCTGGGTGCCCATCCTCGAGGGGGAGCAGGTGCGCGGCGTGCTGGCGCTGCACGCCCGGGCGCCCGAGGCCTATGAGGAATCCACCATCCACTTCCTGGAGCAGGTCGCGGACGAGGTCTCGCTCGCCCTGCGCAACGCCTGGAGCTTTGCCGCCAGTGAATCTCAGCGCCACCGGATGGAGGTGGTGAACGCGGTCGGTCGCCGCCTGGCCTCCAGCCTCGACCGCTGGGCCATCATGCGCACGCTCCGCGACGAGCTCGCCAACCACCTCGATTTCGACCTCTTCTCACTGGCCACGGTGAGCGAGACCCCGAACGGCCCCTACGCTGAGGGCTACGTCTTCGACTCCGGACAGGAGGGCACGGTTCCGGCGGTACCCCTCGCCACCGCCGGACCCTCCCGGGAAGCCTATGAGACCGGCCTCCCGGTCCTGATCCGCCGCTCGCCCTGGGCGCGCGGGGCGGAGCGCGAGGCGCACGACGGGGACCGCCTGGTGGGGCATGGGGCCCTCATCACCTTCACCCGGTCGGCCCGGGTCGCCACGCGGTCCATCGTCTGGGTCCCAGTTCGGCACGGCGATCGCATCAGCGCCCTGCTCTCGCTCCAGTCCTACCGCAGTGACGCCTTCGACGAGTGGCACGTACAGCTCCTCCAGGACGTCGCCGCCCACGTCAGCCTGGCCCTGGCCAACGCCGACTACTTCGCCGCCTTGCAGACTGAGCGCCGGCGTTTGGAGGCCCTGCACGTGCTTGAGA
>Ga0307373_10007197_pt1 | contig 17439 bp, 22 predicted proteins | sample OX2MG_FD_202534 | JGI IMG/M metagenome (GOLD analysis project Ga0307373, IMG submission 202534) | Soil microbial communities from Risofladan, Vaasa, Finland - OX-2 | ecosystem: Environmental > Terrestrial > Soil > Coastal area > Acid sulfate soil | place: Finland: Risofladan, Vaasa | collected... | reverse complement strand
CGAATCTCCCGGGCGGCGGTATTGAGCAGATCGACGTTGCCACCATGGGTGTTGAAGAGCAGCAGCTTCTTGAAGCCGCTTGTCCGCAAACTTTCCGCGATGTCCATGACGATGCCGTGAAGCGTCGCGGCCGACAGAGAGATCGTACCGGGCAGGCCCGCATGCTCATTGCTCTTGCCGTAACAGACGGGAGGCAGGACCCAAATCTCGGTTTCCAGGCTGACATGTCCTAAAGCCTGCGCGAGCGTCGCTTCGCCGACTAGGGTATCCGTGTAGATTGGCAGATGGGGGCCGTGCTGCTCGACCGCGCCAACCGGCAAAATGACGAGCGCCCTTTCCTTTGGCATCTCGGCTATCTTCCTGCTGGTCAGCCGCGGCAGGAAATGCTCTTCCCAGGCGGTGCCCTCGTATTGATGCATCATGCTATGACCGCTTTGTATTCGACATATGCCGTCTCGAGCTATTCCATCGCCGATTCATGCCACGAGCGGAGCAGCCTCTTCGATATCGTGTTGATGATCAGGAAGAAGACGATTCCGAGCATGGATGCGGAAAGGCCGCATGCGAACAGATAGGGCGTTTGCAGGCGGGCGGCCGCGACGGTGATCCCATAACCGAGCCCTCCGCGTCCACCGCCGATGCCGGCGATATATTCGCCGACGATGGCTCCGACGACGGCGCTCGAGCAGGAGATCTTGAATCCCCCCATGATATAGGGCAACGCCGCCGGGAAGCGCAGCTTCCAGATTGTCTGCATCTTGCTCGCGTTGTAGAGGTAGAACAGGTTCTTCATGTGCTGATCCGTGGAATTGAGCCCGATCAGTGTGTTCGTCAGAATGGGGAAGAAACTGATCAAGAAGGAAATGATCACGATCGCATCCATTCCGGCGCCGAACCAAATGACGATTATCGGCGCTACGGCCACGATGGGGAGAGTCTGGAGGATGATGGTGTAGGGATAAAAGCTCTTTTCCAAGGTCTTCGAAAGCGACAGCACAATGGCGAACCCAACGCCCAAAATCACGCTCATAAAGAATCCGACGATCGCCTCGATCGTCGTGGTGGACACCGATACCCAGAGGTTGGCCCAGCCGTCGACGGCGGCCTTGATGATGTCGGAGGGTTTCGGGAACAGGTAGGGAGGTACTTCCATGACATGAAGCACCAGCTCCCACAGCCCGACAAACACGACGAAGACGGCAAGGGGCGGCAGGACCCGCCTCATCCCGTTCCAGATCGGATCTGTACCGATTTGCGCGCGCCCCGCGCCGGACCACACATTGGACCTTGCCAAACCGACTCGCGCGCGAGTCATCCTTTCTTCCCGCACCGCGCTGTTCCCCGTCATTCCATCGTCCCCCTTAGTGCTTCAAAGCGCCGGACACGGCACGCAGATAGTCTCCAAATACCGGCAAGGTTCGGTACTCCTCGTCTCTGGGGAACGGAAACGGAATGTCGATGAACTCCACGATCTTACCTGGCCTGGGTGTCATGACCGCGATGCGCGCGGACAAAAAGACCGCTTCGAACACGTTATGGGTGATGAACAACACGGACATCATCTCCGCTTGTTGCCAAATGTTGAGCAGCTCGTTCTGGAGTGTCTGTCGGGTAATCTCGTCCAACGCGCCGAAGGGCTCATCCATGAGCAGTAACTTCGGGCGCGATACCAGCGCCCTGGCGATCGATACCCGCATCTTCATGCCGCCGGAGAGCTCGCGCGGGAGATGTCTCAGATAGTCCTTCAAGCCGACGAGATCGAGAACCCGCTCCGCCTCGGTGACTCGCTCCCTCCTCGGCACACCCCGGAGCGTCAGGGGCATGGCCACATTCTCGATCAAGTTGGCCCAGGGGAGCAGGGTATGTTCCTGGAATACAAAGGCTATCTTGTTTTGCTTTCTGGCCTCTTCCGGAGAGCTCCCGAAAACGGTCAGGAGCCCCGACGTCGGAGAGGTGAGCCCGGCTATCATGTTGAAGATCGTCGACTTCCCACATCCCGAAGGGCCCACGAAACAGACGAACTCCCCCTCTTTCACCTGAAGGGTAGCGTCCTGCACCGCGATGGTTTCGTTCGGATAGGTCTTGGCTACATTCTGCATTAACAGCATCGCGGGTTCCGACGTCATGTGGTACATCGATCTTGGTTGGGTTTGTGTGAGTTGCATTTCTTCCAGTTCCTTATTCTTGAATTGAAATTCTCTGCTGCTCTTCCCTGCTCGCCGCAGCATCAGCCCACATACAGGAGAGCTTCGGCCGAGCCCATTGGCCCGAGCGTCTCGACAGATGGACCCAGTCTCCGCCCCTGTACACCCACCTGCCGAAAGCCGAGGTCGTGAACATCTCTTCGATCGACAGGGCGTCGACGAGAACGAACTCGGTCGGCGAGCCGACGCGAATTCCATAATCGGCCATACCCATATTGAAGGCTGGTACGACCGTGATCATCCGGAGCAGCTTCCGCAAATCCTCGCGGCTTGCGAGGTGTCCCGCATAGGCCGTTAGGAGCCCTATTTGCAGCAGGTCGCCCTGACCAAAGGGATGGAACGGATCCTGAATGTTGTCGGAGGCGGTCGCGAGAGGAATCCCGGCTTCAAGCAGCTCGCGAATTCGCGTGGTTCCCCTGCGCACGAGCCCCCTGTCCTTCCTACCCTGCAGGTAGAGATTCGCGGCAGGCAGGGTCACGGCGCCCACCCGGGCGTCGACCATCTCATCTATGAGCGCTTCGGCCTCCGCTTGCGGCTTCGGCGACAGCGCACAGAGATGGTCAACCGTCACACGCTTTTCGTAGCCGTGGAGCTTTGTCTGCGCAAGGATCGGCTTCAAGGTGTTCACCGACGGATCATCGCTTTCGTCACAGTGCAGATCGACGGGACAATCATGCTCGACTGCGGTTCGAAAGATCCATGCGATGTCGGCCTCGGGCGTCTCCGACATGTGAGGCGCGCCACCAAGCCCATCCATTCCCAGCGTCAGCACCTCCTTGACGATTTCCTCCGCGGAGGGCGAGGCGATGCCTGCCGGAAGCATCGGGAAAAACTGAATGTCCACAATCCCTTGCAGCGATTCCCGCGCTTCCAGCGCGGCGAGAACGGTACGAAACGCGACTTCGGTTCCAGCACTCAGATCAAAATCGAGGTGACTCCGGATACGGGTGGTGCCAAAGGCAACGGCGCTGAGCGCCGCTCGGATGATGCGCCGCTTGATTTCATCCTTCGAGAAGCGTTGGGAGGCTGCTCCGTAGTTCTTCACCGCTTCCTGGAGAGTACCGGAGGCGTTGCCGACCTGACTGATCGAAAACGCCTTGTCCAGATGCATGTGCATATCCACGAAACCGGGGAGGAGCAGCCTCCCCCCGGCATCGATGATGATCTCCGCATTGTCGCTGCGGTTAAGCGTCGCGGCTTCGAGGCTCCCAGGCTGTAGGGAGCCGGGCGCCTCGACAAGCCCCGCGTGGGAAATGATGCTCGTCCACACCCCCCCGTTTGACACCAACTCGTAGTAGGAGGATTCATCCTCGAGCGGCATTCGGGCATTCAGAATACGAACCGATTCACCTTTCCCATCGGGCGACACCATCTTTCTCCTTGATGTTCATTCCTGGTCGTCGGTCATTCCTTGGCCGGGAGGAACGCGGTCGTATAGGCTTTGGAGATGTCCATATCGGTGGGGATCAAATCGAGGCTCTTGAGCTGATCACCCAGCTTATTCCAACGCTCCGTGCTCATCGTGCCGATGCCATTCGTCGCCGCGTCCCCGCCGAAGATGAGGCTCATCTCGGCTTGGGCGCCGTAGTCCGTCGAGCCTCTCGTGAGATCGGGATTTGCTTTTAGAATCGTCGACTTGTTGATCTCTTCATAATGGTCTTTGTAGTACAGCCAGCCTTTAAGAGTCGCAGCCACGTACCTCTTGACCACGTCCGGATGGTCCTTGATCATTTCCTCCGTCGTATACAACAGGTCACCGTAGGTCTGATACCCGGAATCGTAGATGAGAAGGCTCTTTACATTGACACCCTGCTGTTTCAGGGCGTAGGGCTCGGAGGTTATGTAGCCCTGAGTCAAGGAGGTCTTGTTCGCTATGAATGGGGACAACTGACCCGTGTATGCCACCACATTGACCTTATCGAGCTTGTATGCCTTCTTGAGGTATTCCCAATAGGGAGCGCCGGGCGAGATGAACACCGTGTGCCCGTTCAGACTGCCGAAGCCCGTAATGGAAGTGTCGTCGGCGTGGTAGACGAGCACCTGCGGATCCTTCTGGAAAACAGCGGAGATGGCGACGACCGGAACCCCCGCCTTGCGCGATAAGAGTATGCCGTCCGCATCGCCGACCCCGAATTGCGCCTTACCCGACGCGACGATTTCCACGCTGGAGACTGAAGGTCCGCCCGGCATGATCGTCATGTCGAGTCCTGCCTCCTTATAGAAACCCTTCGCAAGCGCCGTGTACTGGCCACCGAGCTCCGGTTCCGCGAACCAGCTCATGACCTGGGTTACCTTCACCATCTTTGTCGATGCATCACCCGTTGTCGCTGACTTCTTGCTGTCCCCGCAGGAAGCAAAGAGAATCGATATCGTGCAGAGCAGAACCGGCATTGCAGCTAGTCGTATCTTCATTTTCCTCATCCTGTGTTTCTGAGTCTCTTTTACAAGCTTTTTTCTAAACAGATAGGGCGGCCAATTCCGCCTTCGCAATCTTGCCAGTCGGCGTCATCGGGAACCTGTCGATCTGCCGTATTTCGAGAGGTGATAGATCGTAGGAGATCTTATCGTAGATCGAGGCCTTCACCTGCGCGACATCCACGGAGACGTCGGTTACAACGTACGCGACGGGCCGACGCCCCAGACGAGCGTCAGGAAGCCCAACCACCGCGGCTCCCCGAATGCCTGGGACATCCGTTAAAACCTCCTCCACGTCTCGGGGAAACCAGGTCCTGCCGGAAACGGCGAACAGCTCCGAGAAGCGTCCCCGGAGGGTGATGTAGCCGTCTCGATCCATGACGCCCGCATCCCCCGTGTGGAGCCAACCGCCCCTCAAGGTCTGCGAGCTCTTCTCGGGTTGCCCCCAATAGCCCCACATGAAACCGCCTCTCAGGCAAAGCTCGCCTATCTCACCGAGAGCCACCGGTAGTCCGTCTGCATCCAAAATCGCCACCTCCTTGTCCGGCGTCGCGGGACCTATCGCCCCCAACTTCGCGTCGGGCACCAGCCCGGGAAGGCCGAGGGCCACAAAGCCGCCAAGCTCGCTTTGCCCATAGCTTTCCACGAGCGGAAGGCGCCACGCATCTCTCCATGTTTTTTTGAGCTGTTTGGGGACTGGACCGCCGCCAGAAAGCCCCAGCCGCAATCTGTCCGGCATAGCGCTGCGCCTTCGCGATTCTTCGGCAAGATCCGAAAGAATCGTGGGATTCGCCACGAGAATCGTCGCGCCGGTTTCCTTCAGGGCCAGCCAACCGTCGGCGGCGCTCCAGTGCGACATCACATTCACCGTGGCCCCCCGATGCAACGGCGGGAGGATGTTCCCCACCAATTGGTAGGAGCTTGAAAGCGCAGTGGGTCCGAAGCTGACGTCGTCAGAGGTGATTCTCAGCCGCTCGGCGATGCAATTCGTCGCCCGCATGGTCGGTCCATGCATCAGGCAGGCGCCCTTGGGTTTCCCCGAGGTTCCCGAGGTGTAGGATAGATGGGCTATCAGTGTTTCGTCGGTCGTGTCCGGTGGAGGCGGGAAGGAGGCATCGAGAAGATCGGGAAGGCTTTCAGCCCCGGCTTGAGGACCATCCATGCAGACCGTCGCCCGGATCGAGGGGACGCTCTTCACCGCCTGGCGCACCGCCTCCGATTTTTCGTGGGTGTAGATGAGCAGGTTCGATTCGTGATCCCGTAGATAGTCCGCCAATTCGGCTTCAAAGCGGAGGTTCACCAACGCTGCAATTGCGCCGATCCTCCAACAGGCGAAGAGCCCCACGAGGTAGTCCATGCCGTTATCGGCAAAGATCGTTACCCGATCGCCGCTTCTGACGTCCAGATGATGAAGGGCACCGGCAAAACGGTCGCGGAGGTGAACCGCCTCTCCGTAGCTCAATGCCGTATTACGATCGACCCACCGAAAGGCAACTTTGTCTGGATTTCGTTCCGCTCCCTGATCCAACAAACGATGCATCACCATGCAAACATAAATGCAAGAAGCGTGCCATAGAGTGCCGGAGAGTTCTATCTGCCTGTTAAACAACGAATTGGCTGCACACCGAAGAAACGGGAGATCATGAAATCCATATCAAAAGAGTAATATTTACTACGCAACGGAAGCCCCATTCCCAAATTACTACGACAATGTATGAACCTGAAGGTGGGCGCGGCTGCTGGCAGGGAACACTATACCTACGATTCCTCAGGCAATGTCCTTGATTTGACCGAATACACGGATGGTTCCCCGACGGCGCGGACGACGTTCGCTTATTCGGGCAGCAAGCGGACCTTTGCGAAACGCGAGGATCGCCAGTTATCCCTGGAAAATGACGTTCTCTCTGAATTCTATGACGAACACTCGAATTGCACCAGGAGGATCGGGGAAGTCGCAGAGACGAAGATGTCTGGGGCGGTAGTCACAAAGCCTGTTAGATCCGAGTTCAGTGAGATCGGCTACTACAGATTATGAGACTTTTGTTGTGGAACCACCGAAACCACCGCGAGCTGCCGTCCAGAGATCCTTGAAAAAGCATCCAAGTAAGCGTTTTACCTCGCCTGTCTCCGTAGTCCACATAACACAGGTCTTATGTGACTTTGATCATTAATTACAACGAACAACAAGCCCTCGTCACGGATACCAAAACGGTTTCCGACTTTGACGCGGAGGGCCGGAGAGAAGGACGATGAGCTTTACAAACGCTTTTGCCAAGCTCATCGCCGAAAGACGAACCCGAGTTTGCCGACGCGGACCTTGAGAAGCTGGCCCGCAAACGGATGTTGTACGGTCTCACGCCATCTCATTCAGTTGGAATAGTTCGCGCGGCTGTGCTTCCCATTCGCCGAAGGGTACATCCTTTATGGCGCCGCCAATGATCGGAAGCGCCTGTTGGAACGCCGCCGAGGACTCCCAAATCGACGTAGCGATGATCCGTTTTCCGTCCTGCTCGAGCCAGGCTGTCGCCTCGATCATTCCAGTTGTCGTGCGCAATACGCGGCCGAGCTCCCGCATGGCCTTGAGTAGGTCCTGCGTGTGCTCGCGCTTGGGATAATGTATGGCAAGATTCAAGAACCTCATATGATCCACCTCACTATGCTTTTCTGCCAGATGCGAGAAAGACCGGAAGCGCGAAGAAGAACTCACCTCGCTCGCCGCGCTCCTTGAGGTCTGCAAGCCACGCATCCGTTTTGGGTTCGGAAACGGCTCCTGAGGCGAGAGCGGCTTGCATGAAGTTGCCGAGCACTGGCGCGGCCTCGGCCTCCACGGTGTAGACCTGGGTCCGCACCTCCACCTCGACCTCGCAAAACCCCGCCTTGAGCAGAAGCCCGCGCAGCTGCCGCCCGATCCAGCGAGAGGTTACGGAATCGGAGAGTGCGCGAATCATCGATCTATTGGTGTTCTGATCGGCGGCGTCCAGGGCGTATCGTATCGTAGTCCAGATCGACGATCACGATCCGCCCGCCAAGCGCCAGAACCCTGTTTACTTCGGCAAGGCCCGCAGCGGGTATTGTTAGATGCTGGTAAAGGCGCTCCGCCCGGTAGCCCTGTACGGAAGCTGTCTCCACCGGAAGGCGCTCTGCGGTACCGATTCGGAAGTCCAGTCCGGGAAACCGGCGCCGCGCCATCTCGATCATACTCTCGCTCGCGTCGTAGCCGGTCGCTGCAACGCCTGTTGATGCGAGGTCGGCAACTGCTCTTCCTGTGCCACATCCGACGTCGACAGCGGTAGCGCCCGGCGCAAGGCCGAGCAGTTCATAGGAGCGCTTCCGCAGGTCGTTGACCTGCGGAAGCCCTTCGATCCAGTCAACCCACGCAATCAATCGCTCGGCATCGTTGGACGCACCCACTCCGCCGAAGCTCGAGAGTCTCGGTCCGTCTTGGGCCATGCCGCGACCTGCCTTCACATGTGCTGGAGGCCGATGCCATTGCCCTCGGAATCGACAAAAACTCCGGCGTAGCCCGCCTCCTTGGAGAGCCACATCTTCTCCATGATGACCTTGCCGCCGGCCTTCGTTACCTTTTTGAGAATCTCGGCAAGATCAGGACTACCGTCGAGGTAAACGAGGGTGCCTTCGGCAGAGGGAACGCGGTTCTCGCCCTGGACGAGCGCCCCGGCGTTGAAGCGATCGTCGGTCGGGAAAAGGGCGTAGGTCGAGCCGCCAAGCTCCATGCGCTGAAGGTCGACGCCGAGAATGCGGCCATAGAACGCACAGGCCCGGTCCATGTCGCGGACCGGAATCTCAATCCAATTGATCAGATGCTTCATGATATCCTCCTCATCTGTGATGGAGGAAACGTATCTGATCGCCCACTGGCCGTATTGTATGAAGGGGAAATAGCTCAGCTTCCGCGATGGAAGATCTCGCCGAAGTCGTTCTTCGAGCTCAAGTAGGCCTGTGGGGTGCGCCCCGCGAAACGCTTGAACTCGCGGATAAAGTGGGATTGATCGTAGTAGGGATCCGCAAGGTCGGCGCGGATGGTGTCAGGGACGTCACGGATGGCAAAGTGGCGAAACACATAGAGAAAGCGGTTTATGCCCGCGAAAAGCTTAGGCGCAAGCCCCACGTGATCAGCAAAGCGCATGTCCAGGTAGCGTTTGGAGTAGCCAAGCCTCTCGCAGAGGTCGGTAATACTCACCATCCCCGCCGACTGGCGGATTTCACCCACCGCCCATTCGACGACGGGATCCCGGCGATCAAACGTGTGGAGCAGATCAAGGAGGTAGCTCTCAATCGCGGCAATCTTTCCGTCGACGGTGGGACTGTCGGCAACCCTTTGCCGGAGGTCTGCGCCCTGCCTACCGAGGATGTCGCTCGAAAGTTCAACCCGGTTTTTGAGCTCCTTCAGGGCAAACGGGAAGAAGCGATAAGCGGAGCATGGCTTGAACTCCACGCCGATGGATCCAGTAGGGCCTGCGCTGTCGATTGTAACGGGCTTCTCCATGAGGCCTATGAACGAGATTGAGGCCTCCGGCGAGACGCGCATAAGCTCGCCGCCCCGTGAGCTTGTCAGGGAGCCGCGGTAGGAGACGATCATTTTCATGAGCCCGTTCGGGACGACGGTTCTCATGTCGCCGGCTGGAATCCCCGTTTCGCTCTCAAACAGCCACATCTTTTCGATATGGGGTGCAAGGAGCGGATGCGGCCGCATCCGCTTCAGAACCACGAGCAGCCTCCATGCAGGCGCGCCCTCAGACGACAGCAAACATCGCCTCTTCGAAACATCACGCTGCGCACTCCCTTAGCAATAGTACTGAATACCTTACCTATTGCACCGAAGCTTCACCATATGAGCAATGGATAAAGCCTGCGAACCTTTTTACATCGCCGGCCTATGTAGTATACATCGTTATGTGATATTTTCGCCTCGAAATGGCCTCAACACCCCCACAACGGGCTCGCCCTTCCCCCGACCTGGCCGCCGCCCTGTGCTCCAGGTCAAAGGCGCGGGCGAGCTCACCACCACAGCCTACCGCACGGCCCTCAGAGCCTTTCTGGAGAGCGGGCACCCCGCCACCGTCGAAGGATTCGCCGCTTACGTCCACAATCTGCGCCGCACCCGCTCGGCTCCCGCAGGAAGCGCTCCCAGCTCCGGTGTCGCCGCTGCCGCCTCGGCAAGCCTCAGGGCCGCCCGACCGACCGCATTACTTGCTCGCCTCAAATGCATCCGAGCTGTCCGCAGATCCAGGCACCCCATGATCCTGCAACAGCGTTCCATGCTCGCCGCTGCTTCCCGTTCTTCCACCGCCTTCAGCACGTGGTCCAAACGAATGACACTGTGCGGACAGAGAAACTCCGGCAACAACCGCATCGTATACCGCTTGCCGGCTGAACGGGCGTTCTCACAGATCAGGGAAACGATACGGATGCATACATTCCCCCCGCTGTCGCGATCTCGGTACTTACGATACGGGTACGCATGAACTCGCATCCGATGCACCGCGGCACACAACGGGCAAGGCTGGGACTCGAAGCGGAGGTAGCATTGTTGGACGAAATCGGATAGGGTGTATTCGACTGTGGTTGTTTCACAGTTGCTTTAGGCGCTTTCCGCTGCTTCATCAGTGGAGCGCCTTTTTTTCTGTGGAGGAGGGAGGAAAACTTCCTGTCATTCCACGGTATTCATCATCGGCAAGTTTGCTGCATTTGCGGAAACGGCGGCTGGCAGGGAACAGACTGTCCCTCACCGTCACGGTAGACAAACAGGTACAACCATTACCATCGACTTGGACGGCAAACCCCTGGCAGCCGTTATCCAGACGACGTCAGAGATCGAACCGGAGGCTCGATGAAGGTTGAACACGCCAAGCGGCTCGACGAACAGGACCACAAGTCATTGGCGCTCTGGGCCGCCGACTGCGCCGAGCACGTGCTCCCGTACTTCGAGGAGAGGTACTCGAAGGACGACCGACCACGCAAGGCCCTCGAAGCGGGCCGCGCCTGGGCGCGAGGCGAGGTAGCGATGGGCAAGGCGCGAGAGGCAGCATCGGCAGCCCATGCTGCCGCACGCGACGCCGATCACAGTGCGGCCCGAGCTGCCGCACGCGCGGCCGGTCACGCCGCCGGAACCGCCCACGCCGCCGGTCACGCCCGTCACGCCGCAGCCTACGCTGTGGCCGCCGCCGCTGCCGCAGCTATCCCCACCGATGCCGGCGCTGCCACTGCCGCCGAACGTGATTGGCAGTACCGACGCCTTCCGGAGCACCTTCGCCCCGTAGCCTTTCCCCACGCCGACGGCGACTAAGCGGCAGCGCGAGAATCGCCGGAATTGTCTGCCTCACAGCGACAGGGCGAATACCATCGTCCACATCGTTTTCGGTGCTCATGTCAGGCTCTCCTCGAGCTTGTCCATTTGCTGATGCCAGCCGGCAAGAGCGAAGACGAACATCTGGCCCGCAGTCCAACCCTGAATTGTGATAGTAAGTTTGGTCAACTCACCTTTCGCTTCGAAGGCAACCACGGTACGCATTTCCTTCGGGAAGTCTGGGGGCATTCCTATCTCAGCGGGATCAATTGAATTGCCATCTTTGTCGGCTATGCTTTGAGTGAACTCCAGGAGCTCCTTGGGTACGATTCGCGTGTAGACGCCTGCGGTATATGATTCACCGCCACCCTGGTCGCCCGGCGCTTGCATGCAAAACACGTATGTGCCGCCGACACGAAGATCTATCTTACACGAGGGTGAGGTGTAGTATTTTGGCCCCCACCAACGCTTCACCTGTTGCGGATCGGTCCACGCCTGCCAAACCAAATCGACAGGTGCATCGATAATTCGCCGAATGACGAAATCTTCCGTCTTGGCGTCTGCAATATCGCTCATTGACTTTTCTCCTCCAAAGTATGGCTTTCTGCTACTTAACTGTTTGTGCTCTCTCTCATCTGCTTTGCCTTCGCCTCGTGCAGATATTCGTCGAGGGTATCGAGTCGCTCGTTCCAAAGACTTTTGAAGGTCCCCACCCAGCTATTGAGCTCCTCGAACGGTTGTGCCCTCAACGCGTAGATTCGGAGCTGCGCTCTCGGATGTTTCTCAACAAGGCCGGCGTCACTGAGCACGCGGAGGTGCTTGGAGACCTGCGGCTGTCGAAGTTGAAGTCGCTCGGCAATCTCATTTACCGATCGCGGACCATCTCGCAAGAACTCAACGATTTCAAAGCGGTTCGGTTCTGCAATAGCGCCTAGAGTCGTTACCATGGCATAAGTATACTCTCACGGGAATATACCTGTAAAGGAATATTTAGAACGATTCCGTCGACATATAGTTGGTCGCGCAGCCTCCACGGCACGCTGCGTGTGCAATTCGATCGCTTGAATCGCAGCGCAACTCCATTCGATAATCCGGACATGTCGCAGTTCGATCCGGCAACGACTGAGGTGTTGGCGACAAACCTCTGGTTTGGAAGCCAAAACGCCGCGCGACTCAGCGCAGGAACGATCGCTCTCGAGGAGATCTATGCTCGCCGACAAATGGTGCGATGCTTCTATGTGAACTGCAGCCGACAATCCGCGGCTGTCCATGATATCCGAGATTTCAGGCTCTATCGAAAAGGGCTCCGCGCTGTTCGGAGCTATCTTGCGCGACGGCGACCGGAAAGGGTGATTCTTCTTGGCGGCGGTTGCGCGGTAAGCGTCCCTGTCATTGCGTACCTCCGCTCGATCTATCCCCGTCTGCGCGTCGTGTGGCTCGATGCGCACGGCGATCTGCACCTTCCTTCGACGTCGAGGTCCAAGTATGTTCATGGAATGGCGCTGGGAATGCTGCTGGACCCTGCGACATACACGATGTTCTTCTCAGACGGGCAGCACCTGACGCCTGAGACAGTTGCATTGTGCGGCCAGAAGGCGCTCGACCCCTATGAGCACCAATTCATCGTCGATCGGCGAATCGCCACGATGGCTTGCGATGATCGGGCGGAGCTCTTTGCCGGCAGCTTCTTTGGGGACACGCCGCCCCCTCCTGTCTACGTTCATGTTGATCTGGATGTGCTTCATCCGGATGTCTATCTCAATCCGAAATGCGACATCCCGGCAGGGCTGGATCTTGCGAAGCTCGCCGAGATAGTTGCCACGATCCATCGCTTCGCCCCTATCGTAGGCTACTCGATCGCAGAGAACTTTGAGACCGACCCGCGCAAGGTCGCAGAGTTGGTGGAGGCATTTCGCCTTCTGTCGCCGTAACGCTTGTCCGCACGACTGAGAGGTCGAAATCCGGCATGGCTCCGCGCGTCGCCGGGAGGCCGCCCCTTGACAGGCACCTCGCTTTCCGCGTTTCTGGAGAGCGTCATGTCTCGCCTCACATGTGCGTTCGCGATATTGATCGGCCTCAGCCGGGCGGCAGCCGCTCTTCCCACGCCGCCGGCTGCCTCGGCTCCGACACCTTCGTCCCAGGGAACGTATGTCGCCCCGCCGGTGCCCTACTACGGGCAGGTGGAGACCGAGGACTGTGAGACTGCGGCGCTCCAGATGGCTCTCGCCCACGACGGCATCCGCGTCTCGCAGGCCAGGCTGCTTGATGCAGAGCGGCCCTCTCGTTTCCCCCCGGTGGTGGACTCTCGGGGGGAGGTGATCCGGTGGGGCGACCCCTATACCTCTTTCGTGGGCTACCCCAATTCGGCGTCGATAAGCACCCGCTATACTGCGGCTGCCGGCTACGGGACCTACGCTCCCAACATAGCCCGGGTGGCGCGGCTGTTCGGCGGCACGGTCCTGTGGTCAGGGACGGGATTGAGCCGGGCCGGCCTGGAGCAGGCCGTCGCACAGGGACATCCGGTGATTGCCTGGGTAGGCGATCGAGACGGACAGATGCGGCATGCCCCGCTTGCCTACTGGACCGCGTGGGATGGGAGGCGGGTGCCCTATCCGCTACCGTCGAGCGGCGTCTACGAGCATGCGGTCCTGGTGGCCGGCGTGACCCCGACAGGTCCCTACGTCGACGACCCGCTCGACGGTTCGCGCAACGGCTCCAACATCAACCCGGTAGTCGGGCCGGGCATCGTTCCCTGGGCCTCTTTTTTGGCCGGGTTCTCGACCTTCGGCGGGATGGCAGTGATCATGCGGTAGCGGCCCTACCGGCCCTCCCACCATGACCCATCCATCGATGGACTCTGTGCCCGCGTCACGGACATGAGAGGGAATCAGGCATGTCCCTGGGGAGTGGGCTCGTCACGAGTGCTGTCGCCATCGACAACGGACCGGAGTAGGCGATCGCCGACGCTATGACCGTAGATATCGTTTACCGCTTTGAAGTTGTCAGCGTCAATATACGCCAGGGTGAAGGTTCGTTTGTATCTTTCAGAACGATCGATCTCGGTACGGACGAGCTCCTGAAAGTGGCGGAAATTGACCGCTCCTGTCAGAGAGTCAGTTCGGGAAAGCTCCCGCAGATGATCCAGCGCCCCCCTCAGTTCGGAGATCAGCAGACTTACGAGCAGGAAAACCCCGAAGCGTGTCAGGGCGTTCCAGCACATCACCAGGACATGAGGGTAGGAATGCCCCGCACCGGCGTCGGCAGCCAGCCAACGATCGCTCGCCGAGCGCATCAAGGACTCCCATCAGTTTCGTCTGACGCTACCTCCTTTTCAGCGCGAACGAAGGATATGACCCGCGCATTCGCATTGTCGACAGAAACCGTCCAGGGTGAGAAAGCTCATCGCGTCAGCCACGAACGAGCTCGCACGGTGAAAAGGGCATAGGGCATGATCCACGACATGGCGAACGTCGAGAAATACGAAAAAAGCACGCCATACCACAAGCCCCGCGCCGAGGGCTCGCTGCGCAGGACATACACCGTGCTCAGCACGGACATCAGCCCGATGGCTAGAAGAAACCGAAGGGACCATAAGGGGCGCGCGATCACCGTGGCAATCAGAAGGACGCCGCCGATATAGCCGATCGGGAATTGGAGGTTGGTGATGATCCGGTCGTAGAGGGTGAGCAGCCGCGCGACCGGCGGCCGTTTCCACGCGATCTTCATGAGTCGCAGCTCCTCGCGCACGTAGCTGCGATCCCACCGGAGAAACATCTTACAGAGCTTCGCGTATTTTTCGGGGACGACCGTGAGCACCTGCGCGGAACCCTGGTAGACGGTATCGAAACCCTCGGCGAGCAGGTAGTTGGTCATTGCACGATCCTCGCCGAAGGTACAGCGCGCACCGAGAAAGGTTTGGTTGAACCACCGGGGGAGAACCTTCTGGATGGCGCTCGCGCGGTAGGCGGTCAGCGCGCCCGGACAGCAATAGACCGTGCCGTAGGAGGACTCGACCGCCCGCAACACGTCGAACGTGAGAAGAAACCGGATGTGGAGCATCCGTGGGATCAACCCCTGACTCCGGTTATACACGGCTACTTTCCCCGCAACCGCCCCTACACGCGCATTGCGGAAGGGGCCCGTGATGGCAAGAAGTGCCTCGGGGTCGATCACGCTGTCGGAATCGAGCGACACGATGAACTCTCCCCGCGCCCTCTGGAAGCCGGCGGCAAGGGCTGCCCGCTTCCCACGATTCTCCGGGAACCTCACCGCCGTAACCATCTGCGGATGACGCGATGCGGCTGTTTGAATGTGCTCCCAGGTATCGTCCTTGCTTCCGTCGTCCACGACCAGGATCTCAAGCCTCTCGGCTGGATAGCGCGCGGCGACCACCGATTCGACGGACTTGAGAACCATCGCCCCTTCGTTGTAGGCCGGGATGACAACGGTGACACGAGGAGCATCAGAAAATGAGGATGAGGGTACCGGGCGATAGAAGATCCAGACCGCGGTGCGAAACACGAGTAGAAACATCACCAGGGCGGCCCAAATGACGCTTCCGTGAAGCGCCAAGCGGATCCACGCGCGCTCCTCGGCTCCCGCCACCATAGTTCGAATCAGATGAAGGTTCGTGTAGAAATGAATACCGACGAGAGCTTCGATCTGGTCCTCATCGCCACGCGACACCGCTGCATCAACTACGACGAGCTTGCCACGTGGTCCCGCTGCATCGTCGACACCCGCAATGCCATGGAAGGCGTCCCATCGGCTTCGGGCAAGGTGTGGAAAGCATGAGATGATTCTCGTGAACAGGAACGCCAGTCCGAGCGATGTGACCCCGCGGGTTTGCCCGTTGCCGCTAGCTTTCTGGCAGCCGAATGATGTCATGGGCAAGAGAGGAGGGCGCGACGCTTGCGTCGGTCGTCAGCCGCACGTCGTGCTTCCTGTCGATGAGCCAGATCGTTGTCGGATGCTCCACATCCTGGCCCCCGCCGAAACGCTTGATGATCTCTCCCGCCTCTTGAAGGGCAGAGCTACCGAGCCCTCGCTCGAGGTCGCCGTCGTCCCCATGCCCCCCGCCGGAGGTTCCGGCCGGCGCTATCGCGTCGTAGAACTTCCAAATCGGCTCGAGCTGCTGTCGGTCTCCGACCACGTAGTGCCATCGGTCGTACATACCGAGCGCCTTGCTGTACGCGGCAACCCTCGAAACGGTGTCACCGACCGGATCGCTTGAGACGACGACGAGCTCGACCTCCTTCCGCTCTCCGGGGGTGAGAAGCTCGTAGACTGCTTTCAGCTTCTCCGCAGTGAAGGGACACTCGTCGGTGCAAGGGGTATAGAGAAACGTGAGCACGATCACCTTCCCGCTTGCGAGAGCGAATCGCTCTCCCCGCTGGTCGACGAGGGCGAAGTCCATCGCCGGCACCGGAGGACGCACCGCGACTCCCGCCCCGAGGTTGGACCGGTGGAGGATCAGGACGGCCGCCAGGGCGAGAACTGCCGCGACGAACGCAACAAGCGCCACCGCCGCCTCGATGGGCGGCAACGGGTCTTTCTTTGAAGGCGTGTCCCTACGTTTCATCTATCAGCTCCTATCTCCGCGCCTGGAACCGCAGGACCTGCATCTTGAGATAGAAGGGCGGGGCCTTCACGAGAACCATGCCCGGCGCAAGGTTGTAGAAGTGGCGGTGATCGTTGGCCGCGAAAATCGATGCTTCAATGCTGTCCGGCTTCTCAATCGTCAGCGCGTCGCTGCCTTGAGGAGCAAGATCCGTGTAGTAGGTGGGATCCCAGATGGTCACGTCGAGCTCCTGCTGGTCTCCGGTCGCCGGAAGCTCGAGGGGCACGAAGAAGTGGTAGATCATGTGCCCCTCGACGTAGCTCGCCGAGAAATTCGAGACGGTCTTGGCGGGTCGCTCTTTTCCGTCGACGACGATGCTCGTGAAATAGTTGTAATCCTTCAGGTCGTCGAAAAACCCTCTCTTTAGGGTCGGCAACTGCGACGGACTGATCTCCCCGTTTGGCTCGGGCCGGAGGCTGAACATTTGGAGGATCTGCGCGGAGTGGGGGGCATCGAATTGCCAGGTCTCCCAGAATCCCTCGAGACCGCGGGAATTGAACTTAAACTCCATGCGAAAAGTGATGAGGATTACCGGGTGTGCAAAGACGGAGACCGGCACGAGGAAGAGTCCGAGAAGAACGAGGAGGCCTGCAATGCGTCGCGCTCGGGCCGATATCCGACTCAATTCGTCGCCTCCCGGAGCCGCCCGATGATCGAGCTTCCCGCTAGATACGGATTTGCGAGCGCATAGTCTAGAGCGCTCTTCCCCTGGCCGTTCGAGGTCGAAGGGTCCGCTCGGGCATCAAGCAGGACGGAGAGTACATCGGGGTTTTTGCCTTCTTTGGATGCCCACAGCAGGGGGCTCATTCCGGCATGATCCCGGTCGTTCACGTGCGCCCCGGCCGCTATCAACGTCGCGAGCACGGCCGGCACGGGACTCCAGCGGGCTGCGT
>Ga0307373_10007195_pt1 | contig 17441 bp, 16 predicted proteins | sample OX2MG_FD_202534 | JGI IMG/M metagenome (GOLD analysis project Ga0307373, IMG submission 202534) | Soil microbial communities from Risofladan, Vaasa, Finland - OX-2 | ecosystem: Environmental > Terrestrial > Soil > Coastal area > Acid sulfate soil | place: Finland: Risofladan, Vaasa | collected... | reverse complement strand
TATACTCCGACCCCGGTCAACGTGTTCGGAGGGCTCGCACCATGAATGCTAAATCTCTCGTCGTCATCGGCATCTTCGGCATCGCCACACCCGCTTTGGCGGCGGCGCCGACGATCGATCAGCTCATCGCCAATCCGTCGCTGCTCAACGCCGAGATGGACCGCTGCAAGCATCTTGGCATGGCGGCGAACGACGATGCGCGATGCCAGGCGGCCTGGCAGGCCGAGAATAAGCGGTTCTTCGGGAATGGGGTCAGATACTCACCGGAACCGGTAAACATATTCCGAAACACCCCGGACAAACTGGTCCCCGCGGAGAAGCAGCAGCCGATTCCGCCTGCACCCGCTGGAGCGCCGCATGGGTAGCAACACGTCCGTCATCGACCACTTCCTCAATGTCTTCAGCAATTATATCAATTCAGGGTTCGGCCTGATATCCCCCGACGTCGGGTTTCTGGTCGCCGTGCTGATTGGGATCGATGCGACGTTGGCCGGTCTCGCATGGGCGCTCGGCGAGGACGACGCCATCCAGACGCTCGCAAAGAAGGTCCTATACGTCGGCTTCTTCGCCTTCATCCTGAATAATTGGTCTTTCCTCACGCAACTCGTCTTCAACAGTTTCGCCGCACTCGGCCTGAAGGCAACCGGCTCCTCCCTCTCCTACGCGAACTTCCTCCAGCCCGGCAGACTTGCCCAGGCGGGGGTCCAGGGCGCGAACGTGTTGCTCACGCAGATCCAACGCCTCGCCGGGTTCCCGAACGTCTTCTGGAACCTCGGCCAGATCCTGGTCATGGGTCTGTCCTGGATCGTGACCCTGCTCGGCTTCTTCGTGCTCGCGATCCTGCTGTTCCTGGCCATCATCGAGTTCAAGCTGACAACGCTGAAGGGCTTCATTCTCGTCCCATTCGCGCTTTGGCGCGGCACCGCCTTCATCGCCGAGCCTGTGCTCGGCCAGATCGTCACCTCCGGCGTGCGGATCCTTGTCTTCGCGGTGATCACCGGCATCGGCACCCAGCTCTTCGGGCAGATCCTGCCGAGCAACCCGGCGACCGAGCTTTCGCTCCAGGACGCGCTCACCATCCTGCTTGCCTCGATGACCATCGCCGGCCTGGCCTTCTCGGCGAACCGGCTTGCCGCTGGCATCACCTCCGGCGCCCCGCAGCTCGGGCTTGGCAGCGCCGCCGCGGCGGGTGGCGCTGTCGCCGGGGTTGCGGCCCTAGCCGGGATGGGAGGGGTGGCGGCCGCACGCGCCGCAGCCTCTGGCGTTGGTGCGGCGGCTTCGCTCGCGGGTGGTGCCAGTGGCGCCTACACGCTCGGTAGCGCCACCGGCGGCGGATCGGTCTCGGCAGGCCTGGCCGGCGTCGCCCGCGGCGCTGCCGGCGCGGCCACCGGTGGTCTGCGTGGCGCGGCCCAGAGCGCCTCGACGGCGCTGCGCGATCGCTTCGCCGCCGGCCAACGCGCCGCCTGGTCGGCAACCGGTGGATCGGGCGGGGATGCCGCCGGCGCATCCCAGCCCGCAGCGGCGCCCAATGGCGCGCCGGCCTGGGCCCAGCGCCTGCGGCGGCAAGCCGTTTCCCGGGCCGCGCAGAACATCATCCACGAAGGCGAAGGCCGCGGTGGCGGCATGCGGCCCAATCTGCGGGGAGACGGAGCATGAGATGGCGTCGCCTTTCGGCCCGCCTCGGCGAGACCGAGACGCCGGCCACACCCTATCAGCGCGCCGGGCAACTCTGGGACCAGCGCATCGGCTCGGCCCGCGTGCAGGCCGCGAACTGGCGCCTGATGGCGTTCGGCTGTCTCGTCCTTGCCGCGGTCGTCACCGCCGATGACATCCGCACCCATGCCCGCGCCATGGTCACGCCGTTCGTGGTCGAAGTCGATCATCTCGGCGCCGTGCAGGCGGTCGCCCCGGCACGAGCCGACGTGCAGCCGACCGATACCGAGATCGCCTACTTCCTCGCCCAGTTCATCGAGCGCGTGCGTGGCCTCTCGGTCGATCCGGTCGTCGTCCGCCAAGCCTGGCTCGACGCCTATGCGCAGATCACCAGCCACGCCAAGCCGATGCTCGACGCCTATGCCCGCCAGGCCGATCCGTTCGGACAGATCGGCAAGCGCGCCGTGACCGTCGATGTCACCAGCGTCGTCCGCGCCAGCCCGAATTCCTTCCGCGTCGCCTGGGTCGAGCATCCGTTCCAGGACGGCACTGCGCTGCCGCCCGAGCGCTGGACCGCCATCTTGACCGTGGTGATCCAGACACCGCACACCGAGGCGGCGCTGCGGCAGAACCCGCTCGGCATCTACATCGATGCGATCAGCTGGGCCCGCGAGGTCAATACCGACCAGACCGAAGGATCGACCCCATGAAACTCTCGCTCCTCCTCGCGGGCGGCGCCGCGACGGCCCTGTCAGCCTGCGCCCAGCCGGTGCCGAAGATTGCCTACGACAACCCGCAGCCGGCGCACCTCGTTGCGCCGCCACCGCCGCCCGTGCAGGTCGTGACCCTGCCCGAGCCGCTACCCTTGCCGGGACAGCTGAAGAAGCTGCCGCCGGCTGCGGCGAACCGGCTTCCATCGCAGCCCGCCAATCCCGTCGCGCGCGTGGCCCTGGCCAACGCCGCGGCACGCATCAATCCGACGCGCGACGGCTATATCAACGCCATGCAGGTGTTCCCCTGGTCGGACGGCGCGCTCTATGAGATCTACGCTTCGCCGCTGCACGTGACCGACATCGCGTTGCAGCCCGGCGAGCATCTGATCTCCATCGCCGCCGGCGACACTGTGCAGTGGAAGATCGGCAACACCATGAGCGGCGCCGGGGCCGATCAGCAGGTGCATGTGCTGGTCAAGCCAATCTCGGCCGATCTGCCGATGAACAACATCGTCATTATGACCGATCGGCGCGCCTACCACCTCGAGGTGCATCCGACCAAGGACACCTACATGGCCGCGGTGTCCTGGAACTACCCGCAGGACGATCTGCTGGCACTGCGGACGCAGAACGCCGCGGCGACGGATTATGCCAACGCGGTGGTGGCGAACGACGTGAACATCGCGGCGCTGCATTTCCGGTATCGGATCAGCGGGGATGATCCGCCCTGGCGGCCGGTGCAGGTCTTCGATGACGGATCCAAGGTATACGTCCAATTCCCGCCCGGGATCGCCCAGGGCGACATGCCGCCGCTGTTCATCCTCGGCGCGCCGAGCGGCAAGGCGGAGATCGTCAATTACCGCGTGCGCGGCAACACCATGATCGTCGATCGGCTGTTCGCCGCCGCCGAACTCCGTCTTGGTGCCGGGACGCAGCAGGTCGTGCGCATCACCCGGACCGATGGCCACGGCTGATGGCGGGCCCCGAAGATCCTGAGGGTGGGCAGCGGCCGGCACCCAAGGCTGATCCGGCCGACTTCGCGCTGCGGGCGCGGCCGCGTGCCGTGACGCGTCTCTCGCGCCGGGCGCTGATCATCGCGGCCGGCGGTGTCGCGGTCTGCGTGGTGGGAGCGGTGTGGTGGGCCTTCGCCCTGCACAGCTTCCGGATCACCACCGGCAAGGAGCTCTACAACACCGACGTCAGGCCCTCGGCCGATGCGATCGGTGGCCTGCCGAACGGCTATGCCAGCCTGACCAAGCCCAAGCCACCGCCGGCGCCACCACCTTCGGTGCCCTGGCTCGGGCGGCCGCTGCAGGGAGACCTCGGCCGGCCGATGCTGGGGCAAGGGGCGCCGACCGCCTTCGCACCACCAACAAATGGCGCCGACCAAGCCGCCGCGCGGCTGCGCGCGCAGGCCGCCGACGCCGGGGTGTTCTTCACCGTGGCGGCGAACGCCGGCGGCACCAACGATGCAGTCGGCCCCACGTCAGCTGCCGCCCCCGCCGGCCAGCCGACTCCCGGACCTGCGGGCGGTAACGATAACGGCGCACTCGCCGGGCCGCATGGCGACCAGAACCAGCAGGACGCCAAGCAGGCCTTCCTGAACAGCCCGATCGATCGCGCGATCTATTCGCCGGACCGGCTGCAAACCCCGCTCAGCCCCTACGAGCTGATGGCCGGCACCGTGATCCCGGCGGCGCTGATCACTGGGCTGAACTCCGACCTGCCGGGGCAGGTGATCGCCCAGGTGACGCAGGACGTTTATGACAGCGTCTCCGGCCGCACCCTGCTGGTCCCGCAGGGCGCAAAGCTGATCGGCAAATACGACAGCGTCGTCGCCTACGGCCAGTCGCGGGTCCTGCTGATCTGGACGCGGCTGATCATGCCCGATGGTAGTTCGGTCGTGCTCGACAACCTGCCGGGCGCGGATACCCAGGGTTATGCGGGCCTCGAGGACGGGGTCGATTACCATTTCTGGCGGCTGCTGCGCGGCGTCGCGCTGTCCTCGGTGCTCGGCGTGTCCAGCGCGCTCGCGACCAACAACGTGGTCGGCGGCACCGGGACCGGCAGCGTGATCATCGCGCTCGGCCAGAGCGGCGACCAGGCCGCCAACCAGGCCGGGCAGTCGATCGTCTCGCGTGACCTCGGCGTCCAGCCGACCCTGACGGTGCGCCCTGGCTTCCCGCTCGACGTGATGGTCAACCGCGATATCGTGCTACGAGCCTATGGGGGCGGGTGAGGAGGACGAGGATGACGAAACTCCGCATCGGCCCGCTGCCCGACGATCGACCGATCAAGCGCACCATCACCTTCACTGCGGCGCTGGACGCGCTGATCCGCGACTACGCCGCCGCCATCGCGGCGCAGGATGGCTTGGCCGACGCACCGACCGTCGAGAAGCTGGTGCCGATCATCGTCGAGCGGTTCATCGCCACGGACCGGGCGTTTCGGAGCAGCGCGTCGCGGTCTCCAGCGATCCCGCCGCGCGTCGAGCGCTCCGCAGAGCGCTCAGACTCCGGGTTAATTGACGTTCCCACGACACCGGTGCCACGGCTTACCCCAACCGAGTGACACATACGAAAGCGGCACCCGGCCGCCCTTCATCAACACCATCCAGCGTCCGGACCCGTCCGGTGCGACATACGTCGGTCCGTCAGTCTGATGCCGATCCCACCGCGTACCCGATCACCGATGTGCATCTAAAATGCACACAAGCGTTGTGGGCAAAGTCTTTACCTTGACAGGCGCGTTGTCTGACACTACTTCGACCCCCATCGCTTGGGTGTGTCCAAAAAATGCCGATTCTGGCCGACCTGTCCGAGATCCGTGTCGGCGCCTCTCCCAGGGGGCGCCTGGAGGCTGTTGCCGCCGGCGGCGAGCGGGTTGTCCACGCCAAAGACCTCGGCCCCGATGGGGACATCGACAGTAACCGGCTGACCCGGGTCATGGATCGGTTTGGGGCAACCGCTCCCCGGCTACGCCCGGGCGATGTCCTGCTGCAATCGCGTGGGGTCAGCTACCCGGTGGGCCTTGCCACGGAAGATGCGAGCGGCGCGGTTCCGGTCTCCCCTCTGTGCCTCATCCGCCCGGACAGTGCCCAACTCGACAGCGCCTTTCTGGCCCTGTTCCTGGCCCACCCCCGGACCCAGCAGCGGCTCCGTGCGCAGGCTGCCGGCACCCACGTGCCCGAGCTGACGCGGGAGGCGATCGCCAACATCGAGGTTCCTCTGCCCGCCCTACGGCGTCAGCGAGAGATCGCGGCCTTGGGTCACATGATGCGTCGCGAGCGGGAGCTGCGTCAGCGCCTCGCCGCGGCCCAGGATTCGCTGCTGTTCGGCTTGATCGAACGGTCGGCGAACACGCCCGGAGGTGCACCAACACCTCCGGGCGAACGTCGAGCCGCGGGCGCACCAACGCCGGCGGGTCATCCTGCAACCCCTCTCGCAAAAGGAAATCATGATGGGGATCACGATCGGTAACTACACCTTCGAAGGTCCGTTTGCCAAGGCAGACGCCCTTCAGCGACGCTCCGGCGTCTATGCTATCGTTGGTCGGAACGGCTCTGGCGGCTGGAAGATCGTCGATATCGGCGAGTCCGGCGATCTCCGTGGCCGGATCGAGAGTCACGACCGGGAAGACTGCTGGAACCGCCAGACGTCATCGAGCTGGTCGGTCGCCGCCTACTATTGCGACGAGCCCACCCGCATGCGGGTCGAAACCGCACTGCGCGGCCAGTACAATCCGCCTTGCGGCAAGCAGTAATACGGACCAGCGGGGCGGCGGCAACGCCGCCCCACCTTGGGGAAACGCCATGATCGACCCGAACAAGCTCGAAGAAGTCAAGAAAGTCGCCTGGTCCGCCTGCGACACCTTCCGTGGCGTCGTCGATGCCACGGAATACAAGGATTACATCCTCGATTTCCTGTTCCTGAAATACATCAGTGACGTTTGGGCCGAACACTACGAGGAGGCCCGCAAGGCCTATGGCGAGGACGAGGAGCGCATCCGTCGGCGCATGGCGCGCGAGCGTTTCGTCCTGCCCAAAGGGGCCTCGTTCTATGATCTTTACGCCCGCCGCGACGCTGACAATCTCGGCGAGCTGATCAACGAGGCGTTGGACGCCATCGAGGAAGCCAACAAGGCCAAGCTCGCCGACGTATTCAACGTGGATTTCAACAACGAGACGAAGCTCGGCCCGACGCGGGACCGCAACCGCCGCCTCAAGAATCTGATCGAAGGGTTCGCGGGCCTCAATCTTCGTCCGTCGGTGGTGGATGAGGATATCATTGGCGAGACCTACATCTACCTGATCGAGCGCTTCGCCGCCGGCGCCGGCAAGAAGGCCGGCGAATTCTACACGCCGCTGCAAGTCTCGCGGCTGATGGCGCGCTTGGTCGCGCCCAAGCCCGGCGACCGGCTCTGTGACCCGGCCTGCGGCTCGGCCTCGATGCTGCTGCGCGCCGGAGAATACATCGAGGCGACCTACAAGTCGCATGACTACGCACTGTTCGGCCAGGAGGTGAACAGCGCCACGTACGGCTTCGCGCGCATGAACATGTTCCTGCACGGCAAGGACGGCGCCACGATCGTCTGGGGCGATACGCTGAACGACCCCAAACTGATCGAGCGTGATGCGCTGATGAAGTTCGATGTGGTGGTCGCCAATCCGCCATTCTCGCTCGATCAATGGGGCGCAGAGAATGCCGGCAACGATCGGTTCGCGCGCTTCTGGCGCGGCGTGCCGCCGAAGTCGAAGGGCGATTACGCCTTTGTCTCTCACATGGTCGAGGCGGCAAAGACGCGAGAGGGGCGCGTCGGTGTGGTCGTACCCCATGGCGTCCTGTTCCGCGGCGGAGCAGAGGGGCGCATCCGTCAGGCGCTGATCGAGGAGAACCTGCTCGATGCCGTGATCGGCCTGCCACCCAACCTGTTTCCCACTACGGGCATTCCCGTCGCCATCCTGGTCTTCGACCGCGCGCGGGAGACGGGCGGCGCGCATGAAGGCCGGCGCGATGTGATGGTGATCGACGCCAGCCGCGAGTACCGCGAAGGCAAGCGCCAGAACGCGCTGGAAGACGCACATGTCAGCCGGATCGTCGAGACCTACCGCACCCGCGCCACGGTGGAGCGCTACGCGCGGCCGGTGCCGATCGCGGAGATCACCTCCAATGACTTCAACCTGAACATTCCCCGCTACATCGACACGGCGGAAGCCGAGGCCGAAATCGATATCGCCGCGGTCGAGCGGGAGATCGAGACCCTGGAAGGCGAACTTGCCGAACTGCGCGGCAAGATGAAGGCGCACCTCAAGGAGCTCGGCCTCCATGGCTGACGTCAGAGGCATCGCCCGCCCAACCTGTAAGCATCGGTTACAGGTTCGCCCGCAGGGTGCGGCGTGAACTCCTTCCTTCCCCAGGTCCTGGAAGGGCTGCGGCTGACGCATGATGTCGTCGCCCTGGTCCGCGCTATTGGCGAGGGCAAGGGCAAGCAGGACCTGTTCAAGGAGCGCGCGCCCGAGATCCTGGAAAACCTCCGCCAAGTCGCGATCATCGAGAGCACCGAGTCCTCGAACCGGCTGGAAGGCATCACGCTGCCGCGCACCGCGATCGAGCGGCTGGTCCGGCGCAACGAGCCACCCCGCGCCGAAAACCGGTCGGAAGGTGAGATCGCCGGCTACCGCAACGTGCTCAACCTCATTCACGAGCAGCACGAGCACATGGACTTCACGCCCAACCTGGTGCTGCAGCTCCACCGCGACCTGTTCACCTTCACCGGGATCGGCACGGCAGGACGCTGGAAGCCATCCGACAACCTGATCACCGAGCGCGCGCCGGACGGCACGACGCTTGTGCGCTTCACGCCCATCCCCGCCTGGCGCACGCCGGCAGCGATGGACGAGCTGCATACGCGCTTCGCGCAGGCCGGCGATTCCGAGGTGGATGGTCTGATCCTCCTCGCGCTCTACGTGCTCGACTTCCTGTGCATTCACCCTTTCGCGGACGGCAACGGCCGCATGGCGCGGTTGCTGACGGTGCTGCTGCTTTACCGCGAGGACTACGAGGTGGCCCGGTATATCTCGCTGGAACGCCTGATCGAGCGCACCAAGGCGAGCTACTACGAGACGCTCCATCGCGCCTCCCAGGGGTGGCACGAGGCAGCGCATGACCCGATGCCGTGGGTGGCGTATTTCCTCGGGGTCGTGAAGGCGGCCTATGACGAGTTCTCCCGCGACGCCGGGTCACTGCGAGACGGGCGGGGGGCGAAGACCGAGCTTGTCCGTCAGGCCATCAGCCAGATGCTCGGCGATTTCTCGATCTCGGAGCTGCACCAGCGTTGCCCCAGCGTCGGCTGGGACATGCTGCGCCATGTGGTGCGGCAGGAGCGCGATGCCGGCCGGCTTGAGGCCACCGGGCGTGGTAGGGGGGCACGGTGGCGGCGGGTCGCCGGCGGCGCGGTAGGCGGGAATAGCGGCAAGAAGGGAGAAAGGGGGCAATGAGGCGCGCAATAATGCCCCCTTTTGGGAGGCATTACCCCTTTCCAGAATGCCCGCGGGCGTCGGGTGCAAGCGCATGACGAACTTACCACCGGGCTGGCGGCGCGGCACGCTGCGAGACGTTGTGGCTGGTATCACGACTGGGGTCAGTGTGAACGGCGAAGATCGGCCTCGCGGACCTGGCGAGGTCGGCGTACTGAAAATCAGCTGTGTGCTTCGTGGGCGATTCGAGCCAACGCACTACAAGACGGTGATTTCGGCTGACCGTGCGCGAGTGGCCGCGCCCGTTACGGGCGGTACGATCCTCGTCAGCCGGGCCAATACAGCTGAATTGGTGGGGGCGAGTGCGTACGTCCCGCAATCAGTTGCCGATCTTTTCCTCCCGGATAAGCTCTGGCAGCTCAAACCAGGCAAGAACGTCGACGTTCGCTGGCTAAGTCACGTCGTCGCCGATCCAGCGTTCCGGCCGAAGCTGGCTGCTGCAGCCACCGGCACCAGCGCCTCAATGAAGAACATATCGCAGGAAGCATTTCTAGCCCTGGCGGTAGCAATTCCACCCCTCCCCGAGCAACGTCGTGTCGCCGCTTTTCTTGACACCTGGGATGCGGCGATCGAGAAGGCGGAACGGGCCCTAACCGCGAAGACCTATCGACGAGAGCATTGGCATACTGCGCTCGTCTTGCAATTCGACGGCTCTACCAAACCACTTCGCGAGCTCATAACGCCAGTACAGAGGCCTCTATCCCGGCCCAGCAAGCCATATACAGCCATCGGTATTCGCAGCCACGGGAAGGGTACATTCCACCGGCATGTCAGCCGGCCCGAGCAAATTGACATGGACACACTGTTCGTCGTCACCGCACGCGACCTAATCGTCAACATCACCTTTGCATGGGAAGGCGCCATAGCGCTGGCCAAACCACGAGACGAAGGGTGCCTAGTCTCTCACCGCTTTCCAACCTTCGAGATAAATGAAGACGTCGTGAACCGAGATTACCTTGGCTTCGCCGTCAATAACGCTCGCTTCTTCTATGCACTTCGCGGCATTTCTCCCGGCAGCGCCGGACGAAATCGAGTCCTGAACCAGAAGGATTTTCTTCGTCTCTCGATCCCCTTTCCGCCAAAAATGCAGCAAGATCGGATCGCTCAACTCCTAACGGCAGCAGACGAAGATACTGCTGTGACGGCAGACCTCATTGCGCGGCTCAAGACTCAAAAGCGCGGCCTGATGCAAGAACTTCTCACGGGAAAAACCCGCGTGCCGGAGGCGGTCGCCGATCTCAGCCCGGCGGCCGACTGACATGGACCAGTTCGCGGCCTCGGAAAAATCCCTCTCGCAGGTGCCGGCGATGCACCTGCTCCAGGCGCTCGGCTATACGCTGCTGACCAAGGCCGAGGCCGAGCGCGAACGCCGCGGGCGGCTGTCCAACGTCTTTCTGGAGGACATCCTCGCCGCCCAGCTTCGCCGCATCAACCGCATCCGGTTCCGCGGGCGGGAAGTTCCCTTCACCGAAGGCAATATCATCGGCGCCATCGAGAAGCTGAAGGAACCGCGCGTCTCAGGCCTGCTCAAGACCAACGAGGACCTGACCGATCTGCTGCTGCTCGGCACGTCGCTTGAGCAGACCGTGGAGGGCGAGACCCGCGGCTTCCAGATTCGCTTCATCGACTGGGAGCGCCCGGAGAATAACGTCTTCCACCTCTGCGCTGAATTCGAGGTGGAGCGCAGCCGCTCCCACGAGACCCGTCGCCCCGACCTCGTGCTGTTCGTCAACGGCATCCCGCTGGCCGTCATCGAATGCAAGGCGCCGTCGGAAAACTGGGCGCAGGCAATCTCCCAGCATCTGCGCAACCAGCAGGATGACGAAATCCCCGGTCCGTTCCGCACCGTGCAATTGCTGCTGGCCGCGAACAAGAACGCCGCGCGCTACGGCACGGTAGGCACCGCGGCGAAGTTCTGGTCGCTCTGGCGCGAGCGCGAAGACCGGGAGGAGGACGTTGCCGCCGCCGTCGCCACGCCGCTCACCGAGACCCAGAAGCGCGCCACCTTCGCCGGCGGCTTCGCCGAGGAACAAGCCCCCTTCGCTGCTGCCGAGGCGGGCGGCGGGCGTGGCGTCACCGAGCAGGACCGCGTCCTCTACGCGCTTTGCCGTCCCGATCGCCTGCTCGACCTCGTCCGCCGCTTCACCCTGTTCGATGGCGGGGAGAAGAAGGTCGCCCGCTACCAGCAGTTCTTTGCCGTGCGCAGTCTGCTCCGTCGCGTCAAGACGCGGGATGCCGAGGGAAGGCGGCAGGGCGGCGTGATCTGGCACACCCAGGGTTCCGGCAAGTCGCTCACCATGGTGATGATGGCCCGCGCGCTGGCGCTGGACCCGGACATCGACCTCCCACGGGTCGTGCTGGTCACCGACCGGATCGACCTCGACGAGCAGATCCGCCGCACTTTCGCCGCCTGCGGCCTCGACCCGCAGCAGGCCCAATCGGGGCGCCACCTGCTCGACCTGTTGGGCAAGGACCGCACGGCGATCGTCACCACGCTGATCCACAAATTCGACACCGCGCTGCGCGCCCGCGGCTTCGAGGATCGCTCGACCGACGTGTTCCTTCTGGTAGACGAAAGCCATCGCTCCCAGCACGGCACGCTGCACCCGCGCATGCGCAAGCTGTTCCCCAATGCCTGCTATCTCGGCTTCACCGGCACGCCGCTGATGAAGGCCGAGAAGAGCACGTTCGAGCGGTTCGGCGGGGTGATCGATGTCTATGCCATTCGCCAGGCGGTCGAAGACAAGGCGGTCGTACCGCTCCTGTATGAAGGCCGGCATGTCGAACAGCAAGTGAACGCCCAAGGAATCGACGCTTGGTTCGAGCGCACCTGCGCGAACCTCTCCGCGGAGCAGAAGGCCGACCTCAAGCGGAAATTCGCCCGCGCCCGGGAGCTGTCGCAGACCGGCCAAACCATCGCCTGCATCGCCTTCGATATCAGCCAGCACTTCGCCCAGAACTGGAAGGACACCGGTTTCAAGGGGCAGCTCGTCGCGCCATCGAAGCGCGCGGCACTGGCTTACAAGCGTGCCCTTGACGAATTGGGCGAGGTAACCAGCGAGGTCGTCATATCCGGTCCCGACGAGCGGGAAGGCTATGAGACCATCGATGAAGGCCCGGCGGACGAGGTGGTGGCGTTCTGGAAGCGAATGATGGCGCGCTTCGGCGACGAGCGGCGCTACAACGAAAGCATCATCGAGAGTTTTAAGCGGCGTGAGGATCCCGAAATCCTGATCGTCGTGGACAAGCTGCTTACCGGCTTCGACGCGCCGAAGAACACCGTTCTCTACATCACCAAGAAGATGAAGGAACACACGCTGCTGCAGGCGATCGCGCGGGTGAACCGGGTGGAGGAGGGGAAAGACTTCGGCTTTATCATCGACTATCAGGGGCTGCTCGGGGAACTCGATCAGGCCCTGACCGCCTATAGCACCCTGGATGGCTACGAGGAGGCCGATGTCGCGGATACCGTGCTGTCGATCCGCGACGAGATCGCCAAGCTGCCTCAGCGCCACTCCGAGCTTTGGGACATTTTCCGGGAAATTCGCAACAAGGCCGACGAAGAAGCATTCGAGCGGCATCTGGGCGATGAAGTGCAGCGAAAGCTATTCTACAGCCGCCTGAGCCAGTTCGCGAAGACACTCGCCATCGCACTCTCATCGGCCGAGTACGTGAATGACCCGTCGAACGCGGGGCGGATTGCCGGGTACAAGAGCGATCTGCGGCGCTTCGAAAAGCTGCGCGCGGCGATCAAGCGCCGCTACCAGGAGGAGGTCAGTCTCCGGGAATACGAGCCGCGCATCCGAAAGCTACTGGACACGCATATCCTTGCGCATCAGGTGCTTACGCTCACGCCGCTGGTGAACATCTTTGATGACGAAGCGTTCGCAAAGGCAGTCGAGGGGCAGGCCTCGCCGGCGGCGAAGGCCGACCTGATCGCCAGCGCCACCAAACGGACCATCACCGAGCGCCTGGCGGAAGACCCGGCGTTCTATGAGCCGTTCTCACGCCTGATCCAAAAGGCGATCGAGGACTTCCGACAGGGACGGCTCGATGAGCTGGACTATCTCCGGACCGTCTCCGCGATCCGTGACGCGGTGGTGAACCGGAAGACCGATGATCTGCCTGAGGCGGTAAGAGACAACCCGGTAGCCACCGCATTCTTTGGTGTTGCCCTGGAAGTTGTTCGTCAGGTCGGCGGACGGACGGAGCGCGAGCTATCCGACATCGCTGCGGCCTTCGCGGCCAATGCCCTTACGATTATTGAGCAGCATAGGATCGTGGACTGGATCGGAAATCTCGACGTCCAGAAGGCCATCGCTAACGACCTCGACGATTATCTCTTCGATGTCGTCAAGGGGAAACATGGCGTTCCACTCACGCCCGCCATCATGGACGATTTGATCGAGCGGATTATGCAAATCGCCCGCCATCGTCTCCCGCGCTGACATGCACCAGCAGCAGATCGTCCATCGCAGCGGAAGTCTCGCCTTCCGCCTGAGCTTCGCCGACCGCAGGACGCTCGCGATATCTGTGTTGCCGGACGGTACGGTGGCGGTATCGGCGCCGCAGGGCACGCCGTTATCAAAAATCGAGCAGCGGATCGTCGCCCGTCTGGCTTGGATCGACCGGCAGAAGGCGTATTTCGCCCAGTTCATGCCGCGGTCCCCGGCCCGCCAGTATGTCGGGGGCGAAACCCACCTGTACCTCGGCCGCCAATATCGCCTGCGGCTGGAGCAGGGCGAGGATCGTAACGTGCGCCTCTACGCCGGTCGCCTGGTAGTGTCGGTGCCAGAACCCGATCGCCCCGATCGGGTCCGGGAGGCATTGGAGGCTTGGTACGCGGAACGGGCTCGGATCAGGTTGCCCGAGCGCGTGTCGCTGGCGCAGGGTCAGGTCCGACACCTTGGATTGTCGCACTCTGATCTGACGATCCGCACGCTGCGGAGACGGTGGGGGAGTATGAGTCCGGCTGGTCGCTTGACGTTGAACAGGGACCTGATCAAGGCGCCGATCAGCAGCATCGACTACGTGATCGTCCATGAGCTCTGCCACCTTGCGCATGCGGATCACGGCCCTGCCTTCTATCGAATTCTTCAACGGCTCTTGCCAGACTGGCAGGCTAGGAAAGCTCGGCTGGAGCGTCTGTTGGCATGAGGTGACAGCCCGGCCGGCAACGATAGATCAAAATCCTCCGTTCCGTTCGGCGAGAAGGCTACGCGCCAGAGTCAGACGTCCGATCGACTGCCTTGGCCTCTCCGGCGTTACCGGTCCTGCCGAGCATTGCCGAGGCGATTTTCTCTGCCACGGCGGCCGCGGCGGCTTTCACGGGGTCGCTCGCCAAATGTGCGTACCGCGCAGTCGTGGCTGGCTGAGTATGGCCGAGGATCTTCCCGATGATCGGCAACCCCATCCCGCTTGACGCCGCAACGCTCGCGAAGGCATGCCGCAAATCGTGCAGCCGCACATCGTCCAGGCCAGCGAGGCCACGGATCTTCCGCCACGGCTTTTCCAGATTGACCAATGGGGCGCCATCTCTGTGGCCTACGATCACATACGGATTGCCTTCGATCCTCGGGAGGGTCGCGAGCACTGTCAATGCCGGAGGGGGAAGATGTAAGGTCTTGGCTCCCGATTTGCTGTCAGGCAGGCGTGCCTCGCCGCGCTCAAGGTCAAGCCACTCCCATCTGAGCCCAAGTATTTCCCCAAGACGCGCGCCGGTGAAGATCAGCAACTTGACCGCGGCAACGACAATCGGCGAACCATCATAGCTGGCAAGAGCCTCGCCCAAACGCGCCAACTCCGACGCCAACAGCATCCGCTCTCGCTTTCGCTCGCCGAATTTTTCAATGTGGCGACAGGGATTGGACCCGTCTGGCCGCAAGCCCCAGCGTTCTGCGAGGTTGAACATCTTCGACAGGACGGCGAGGACACGGTTGGCCTGATAAGGCGCTGCCCGAAGGGCATTGTGGAGCTTGGCGATCTCGCCACGCGCCACGTCGGCGACCTTTCGCGGACCCAGTACCGGCAGGATAGCTTTCTCAAGCAACCTACGGTACTCGGCTGCGGTGCGCGCCTTCCGCTTGGCCTCGACGTGCTCAGCCAGGAAGCGTTTGGCGAGATCAGCCATGGTCGGGGCTTCCCTCCGCGCAACCCTGTCTGCCGCGGGATCCACCCCTTCCGCAACTGCGCCGAGTAGGCGTCGGGCCTCGCGACGTGCTGTCTCTGGCGTCCAGGGGGAGCCATGGCGGCCGATCGTGAGCTTGCGCAAGGGTGCGCCACGCCCGCTTCCGGCCCGGTAGTGGAGGACATAGCTCCGCACGCCGCCGCGCTGAACGCGAACGCCAAATCCTTTGATGTCGCTGTCCCACAGTACCGTCTCGGCGCCGTCGGCGCTCGGTGTCAGGGCCTCTACAGCGCGCTTCGTAATCTTCCCCCGCATCGTCCCCCTCCCGGTTCGGTCCGTTGGGTTGCTTGTCGGCTGGCCTAGGTATCACCTAGGTATCACCGGAATGCAAACCCATGGCGGTAAGAGGTTGGGTCATGCGGGGTAAAAGATTGATTTATCGTGCGTTATCGTTCGTCTGTGCATTCACGCGAAGCCCAGATCACAAACTCTTAATCAGCGGGCCGTAGGTTCGAGTCCTACTGCGCCCACCAAGTTTTTCAAGGGGTTGCGCGCCCCGAAAGTCGCGGGACAACGCGCCGCCGCTACGCGTCCCGCCCCCGCAACACGCCCGCCAGCCGCAACGCGATGAGCCCCATCAGACAGGCAGCGCTGAACCCGTTCAGCACTGCTAGCCGCGCGTCCTCCGCCGCCGTCAGCGCCAGGATCGGCTGTCCGAACGCCGATGCCGGCATCAGCAGCGGCAGGATCGGCAACCCGACCGCCGCCAGGGTCAACACTCGCCCCCGCAGCAGCGCCGCCAGTGCGATGCAGGGCAGCAGGAACAGCCCCACGCCGGTCGCCGGCCCCAGCAGTTTCATGCACCACAGCGTGTTGACCGTGCCCACCAGCCACAACGCCGCCCGCGCCGTCTCCGGCCGCCACCGCGCCAGCGCCGGGACCGCCAGAAACAGCGGCATCGCACCCATGGTCAGGAACGCCGCGTGGCCGCGCGCCCAGCCCGCCACGGCGATCACATACAGCGGATAGACCGGCCCGTTCGACCCCAGGACCAGCGCCACGAAATTTGCCGTCGCCGTCGCCGGATCGGGATGCGATCCATAGGCGCGGATCGCCGCGCGCAGGCTCATCGCGGGCGCAGCAGGTAGTGGCTGATCCCCCAGTCGCGGCCCTCGCGCGCGCCGAACAGCCCGGCGGTGGCCAGGAAGAACAGCCGCCAGCGCCGTTGCCACAGCCCGGCCTGGCGGCCGTACACCGCGCGCAGGATGGGCGCGATCGCGGCCTCGTTCGCGTCGTAGCGGGCCAGCCAGTCGTTGGCGGTGCGCTGGTAGTGCAGGCCGCTCCAGCGCCAATCGGCTTCCAGGACGAAGCGCTCGTCGAGCTCGCGGATCAGCCGGTGGCTCGGCATGATCCCGCCGGTGAAGAAATGCTGGGCAATCCAGTCGGCCTTGTCGTCGTGGTCGAAGGCGTAGGGCGCCAGGCGGTGGCTGAACACGTGCAGGAACAGCCGCCCGTCCGGTACCACCCAGCCATGCACGCGCTCCAGCAGCGCGCGCCAGTTGCTCATGTGCTCCCACATCTCCACCGAAACCACGCGGTCGAACCGCGCGCCCGCATCGAAGGCCGCGGGATCGAAGCGGTTCATGTCGGCGGTGATGACCCGGACGTTGCCGATCCCGCGCGCCGCCACCGCGGCCTCGATGAATGCCCGCTGCGGGGCGGAGTTGGAGACGGCGACGATCGTCGCGCGCGGAAAGCGTTCCGCCATCCACAAGGTCAGCGACCCCCAGCCGCAGCCGAGTTCCAGGATCCGCTGCCCGTCGGCCAGATCGGCATGGGCGGCAGTTTCGGCCAGCGCGCGTTCCTCGGCCGCGTCCAGCGTGTCGGCGCCATCGCCATACAGGCAGCACGAGTATTTGCGCCGCGCCCCCAGCACCTGGTCGAAGAACGCGGCCGGCAGTTCGTAATGCTGGGCGTTGGCGGCCTCGGGCGTGCGGGCGATCGGGAAGTCGCGCATGCGCCGGGCGAAGTCGCGGTCGGCCTCGGGCGGGGTGCGGTCCAGGCGCCGGCCGGTGCGTTCCACCAGCAGGGCGATCGCGGCCCTGGTCAGCGCATCGGGCAGGGGGAGGCGCTCGACGGCGCCGGTGGCGGCGGCGACCAGGTTCATTTCAGGCTCCATTTCGGCAGCGGCAGGAACGGGCGGGTGCGGGCCTGGTAGGCGCGATAGGCGTCGCCGCGGGAGCGCAGCATCGCTTCCTCCAGCGGCGGGATGCCGGAGACATGCACCAGCAGCCAGTACATCACCGCCGGCGCGGCCAGCGCCAGCCAGCCCGCGGGGTAGGCGGCGGAGATCGCCAGCAGCGGCCAGGCGCACCAGGCCAGGAACTCGAAGAAATAATTCGGGTGGCGCGAC
>Ga0307373_10007194_pt1 | contig 17442 bp, 13 predicted proteins | sample OX2MG_FD_202534 | JGI IMG/M metagenome (GOLD analysis project Ga0307373, IMG submission 202534) | Soil microbial communities from Risofladan, Vaasa, Finland - OX-2 | ecosystem: Environmental > Terrestrial > Soil > Coastal area > Acid sulfate soil | place: Finland: Risofladan, Vaasa | collected... | reverse complement strand
TACCGTAAATGCTGGCACCGAAGACCCCGTGTCGACGGGCGCTCCCACCTGTACCCCAGCCTGGTAGGTGGTGACGATGTACGAATTACTCGCGGACGCCGTCGTGCTCGCGGGGTCGCCCGAGAGCGTCTGGTTGCCTGAGAAGGGCCAGGTTAGGTTCACGGCAGAGGGTTCGGGAGTACCGGTCGGAGCACCGGCGGGAGCGAGCGGCGGAGCGGTGTTGAACTGGTAGGTCTGGGGATCGAAAATCTGACCCGCGGCATTGATGGGATCGACGGTCACGGTGTCACCCGCAACCGTCACCTTCAGAAAGTTGTAGACCTGTGCCATCGAGGTCGGCACGGCCGGACTGGACGCGCCTCCATCGACCACCCCGCAGCTCGACCCTACGCTTGCGGCGGGGTCCCAGCCGAGGGCGTAAGCGGATTGGATCCCCGTGGGAAGATTACTGCACGTCACTGATCCAAGAACTCCGCCGCCGCCACCCGTGTCGTAGCTGACGATTTGCCCCGGTCCATTCGGTGCGATGCGCTGGTACGTGTGCGCATGAGCATTGAAGGCGATGTAAACCCCATTCTGCGCCAAGAGCGCCTCCAAACTGGCCTGAGCAGCCTGAGCTGAGGTGTTAGCGGAGCTGTTCTGCAGAAAGGGATCCGACACCTGCGACGACGAGTACGACCGGAGCGGGTAGTGCCAGACTGCGAACTTAACCCCGCCCGGATGGGCCGCGAGGTCCTGCTTCAGCCACTGGTACTCCGCAGATGTGGGCTGCCAGTGGCTATCAGCGTCGACCTGATAGGCCGAGCAGAGCGAACCACAGGCACCGCCAGAAGCCGTCCCGACGTTGCCGTCCGCCCAGGCCGCGGTGAGGACGTAGATGCGGACATTCCCGGTGGAGAACGCATACCAATTGGCCGGGTAGCTGGACGCGGTGGTTCCATCGGTGGAGGATGCGGGGTAGGAGACGTCGCCGTAGAGACCGCCGCTGGCGGCTGCAGTCGCACTCTCCGGCCATACCCGGAGAGAGGTGACGTCCAACCCGTGGTTGCCGTCCGCGTAGTAAGTGGGAATGCCGCCCGTCTGGGGCCAGTAGTTAGGCCCAAACACGTTACTCACCTCCTCGGAGTCAGGGTTCGAGTCGGGAGTGGGGGAATTGACTGTCTCGAGGCCCTGCTGCTGCAGATCGCCATAGCGCGTCTGCAGGCCACTGGGGTACCCGACGTCGCCCGCCAGGAGGAGGAATTGTGCCCCAGATTGTCCGATCAGGGAGTCGACCGCCGACTGATAGGGATTAATCAGGTTTGGAGCAGACCCTGTGCACGGCAGCACGGTTATGCAGGCTTCGCCCGTGTCGCCCAACACGTCAAACGTGACGGGGGCCGTCGACGACGTGCTGGCAGGATCGAGAGTGGTGAACTGCGGCGAGGGGTTGCTGGCCAAGAGGTCCAGGGGCTGCTTGTAGATCCCGTAATAGTCGTAGCCGAAGACCCGGTAACAGTAGCTCGTCCCCGGCGAGAGCCCAGAAATTTGCACCGAAGACTGGTACTCGGTCACTTGGGGCGGCTGATTGCTGCCTCCGAGACCGACCGTGAACTCGCGGCCAGTGACGCTCGGCGGAGTGTCACTGGCCGGTACCATATTCGGAAGCGAATTCGGAACGGCCGCAGCGTGGGAATTACATGCCGACCCGCTCGGCCCCCACGATACATACCCTGCCAGAGACGCATATTGCCCTAGCGTCGGATCCCAGGGAGTACTCGTCGTCTCCGCCCAGGTGACTTCGACTGACGTCTGGGTCAGGTCGGTGAGATATGGGGCTCTGCTGAGAAGCGGGCTAAAGCCCGAATAGGGAGTCACCGTAACCGGGGGGGGGGCAGATGCACTTGCGGCCGGGGCCTGGATCCACACGCCAACGAGTGCCGTTGCCAAGGCCGCCAAGGCACTCGCGGCAGCTCCTGCCACCGTCTTCGACCCCACGGCGCCATGCGGGCGAACGCCACGGTGAAAATGCAATCGATTACCCATAAACCTCCGCCCGTCCCCAGGGAACAATAGCGCATTTTGGGGCTTCCTGTCAAGGCGCCGCTGCCGCGAAATTGCCCAAGTGCATTCGCTCCTTTTTTGTGCCAATTTGTGGGACCCGAAGCGGCTTCCCTTTAGGCCCCCGTAGCGCCCCCGCTTGGGTGGTGGCGACGCCTGTCCCTGGTCGGGCGCGCTGGCACGCAGCCATACTCCTTGGCGGCGCTGGACTGGCAGACCTATGAGCACGAGGACGGCACCATGGGAATGACCCTTAACCTCCCCACAACGCCAGCATCACGAGTCCTTAAGGCGTGTCGAATAGGCTCCACTCATGGCCTCGAGTAAGACGCCGGGGGAAGAAGGGGATCGTCAAGGCAGTGGATTCAGGCACTTGCGGTGTTCAAGTCGCCCCCTGGCGCTCTGGTGCCCGCCGAGGATCTCGGGGCTGCGAGTCGGGGTGGCCGATCTCGATCGCGCCGGCCAGTGCTCCATGGTCAACCGGCGGCGGTTTGCGTCGAGTCGAGCCCGAGGCGCGTTCGCGATGGCGAACCCCTCACGATTCGCGGGGAGGCGGGATTCGGGTCCCCACCCAATTTCACCGTGACCCCCGCGTCACGCGATCGTCGGGAGATCGTCGTGGCAGATCGGGAAGCTGCGGAGCAAGCTGGACTCGTGAAGCTGCTTCGAAGGTCTCCAGCGCCAGCCACCACTCGCACAAGGCGACCACCGAATTCGGTATGTGGAGGAATTCAGCTATGCAATTAGTCACTCGCTTGGGAGCTTTGTTACCGGTTCGTCAGACCGCCACGGTAGAGCGATGCTCTGTCTGTCACGCCTCTGCAGTTGACGGAATCGTGCGTGATGCGGACGGCGACATCACATGTCTCGGGTGCGCGATTCTGCGGAGCGTCGGCCTGGAGCAGTGGAGGCCGGTGACCCGGGTCACCAGCAGCCCCCTGCCGATATCAGCCTAGAGCCGAGTCCCGCGCCGGGAGGGATTGGATCTCTCGAAGCCAGGTAGAGCCCTGGCCGCCGCCAATTGCGCAACAATTCGAACCACCTCGGCCGAGAGCGTGCCGAGCCTGTACCGCCAGGCTCGTCCGGCGGGGCGCCGCACAGACCGCGATAAGTACCACCCACCTTCGCCCGGGATCGCGCGCGAAGACCGATGCGGGGGTCCGCTGGGGGGCCGGCTCGCTGCCGGGGGCCGTTTCCGCATCGGGTAGACTGCCCCGATGCGGAAGCGCCTACTTCTGGCCCTGACCGCTTTCCTCTGCATCGGGGTCGCGAGCGCCGCCGTCCTGGTTGGATTGAGAGTCGGATCCGTCAAGGGTCGGACCACGCCCCCTAGCACTCCCCCCCCCTCGGCCTCAGCGCGGCCCACGCTGGCAACGCCGACCCCGGCCCCCACCAATGGAGCTACGGTCTATCTCTATTACTACCTCTGGTGGACCCCGCAGCACTGGGTGTCAAAACTGGGTCCCGACTACCCGCTCAAGGCGTCTCCTCTCCCCCGCCCCGGGTCGACCAATTCAGCCGGCTGCGCCCCGGCAGTCAACTACTCTGGCGCGTCTATTGTCGATCTGCCCCAGGCCGGTCTTTACGACCAGAACAGCTCATCGGTGTATGCCGCTCAGATCGGGCAGGCTGCCCAGGCCGGGGTCACCGGCTTTCTCGTAAGTTGGCAAGGTACTGGACTTCCCAATCAGGCTACCGGCTCGTCGGGCTACGATCGCCGGCTCGCTCTGCTGGTCGCGGCGGTGGACACGTACAACCGCCGCAATCCCGCCGCCCCGTTCCACCTGGCGCTGGCGCTTTCTGCCTTCGGTGACTACAGTCGACCCGCGGTGGCGATTGTGAATGATCTCAATTACTTCGCCAAGGCATACGCCAGCAATCCTGCTTTTACCAACAGGTACAGCCCCTTCCCGGTGGTGATATTCATGGACAGCCGAAAATTCTCCCTGGCTACCGTCAAGTCGGTCTGGACCGCGGAGAATGGCAGGCTCTACCTGGTTGGCGACGAGACTCCAAACACATGGGCCCGCGACGCGCCCTACCTTGACGGCTCCTCCTACTACTGGTCATCGGAGAACCCCACTACCAACGGACGCGCCGGAGCGGACCTGATCAGCCTAGCTGCCCAGGTTCGCGGCGATCACAAGACCTGGTTCGCCCCCTTCATTCCCGGATACGACACCCAACTCCTGGGGGGGTCGTGCGTTCCTAGAAATGGAGTCAGCACTTTGACCACGATCTGGGACCTCAACGCCCAAAGTCACCCCAACGGCTGGTTCGGAATCAGCTGGAATGAATTCGTCGAGAACACCTACCTCCAGCCCAGCCAAGCCTACGGTTCGGAGTACCTCACGCAATTGAAACGACTCATCGAAGGCGGGGCGTAAGCCAACTCTGAGCCCGCCACTGGCGATGTGGCAAGGGCGGGCTAGAGTGGCGGCAAGTCGGCAATTGGTGCGGGGCGGACTCGCCGCAGCCGCCGCCACGGTCGGAACACGATGAGCAGGGCCAAGATTCCCAGGCCAAGCACGACGCCGATGATGACGTCGAGCATGGTCAGAACCGGAATCGGGACGCTGGTGGCCCGCGAGACGCGCATCGTCAACGCCGGGCCCACGCCGCCTCCCACCAACTTCACCTTGTAATGCCCGGTGGGCAGCAGCAGGGTGGTCTGGTCTCGGGCCGGAAGCGCGATCCGCCGTTTTCCGGTCCCGGGTCCAGTCAACTCGACGGTGACTCCCGCCCGGCCACCCAGGACCAAGTTCTTGCCGTACAGGGTGACGGGATAGACGTTGAGGCGGACCGTCCAGATTCCGCCCGGCCGGGGGACGAAACGATCCACCCCCTGATCAGCCACATTCACCCCGTCGAAGAGCGCCGAGGTCACTGTGTACACGTCGGCACCGACCGCCAGGGCTCCCGTGTTCGTCTTTCGAGGAACCGGCGTGGTCAGCCACACCGACGACTGGGTACCGGGAGCCAGCGTCGCCCCGTCGGGACCGCTGAGTTGGATGCCCTTCAGTTGGGCCGGGCTCAGTCGGTGGCCCGTCGCGTCCTCGAACCGAAGCGAGGTCAGGTAGGAGGCCTGCACCGCAAGCTGGGTGTAGATCTTGGTCCGGACGTCGAGCGTGCGCACCGGCGAAGGGTCGTTGTTGGACCAGGCAACGAAGGTGACCCGCACACCAGGCGCGGGATTGTGGAGTATCGCGTCGAGGGTGAGCTTGCCGCCCTGGGTGAGGTTGGTCACGATAAACCCTTCGCTGTTGGGTACGAGCGGCGTCCCCCCATTGACCGTGACGGAGACCGAGTTGGGGATATAGGGAACTATGCGAATGCTGAGCGGAGCCGCGGACTCCACGATGGTCCGCGAGGCGCTCGCAGATTGGATACGACCCCCACCCCGAAAGACAGCCGTGATGGTATGCGAGCCTGCGGTCAGCGCGGTTCGGATGGTGGTCGATCCATCGCCGGCCGAGTTCGTCTCGATGCCGGCAATCTCGACTCCGTCGGCGTAGATCCGAATCAGCCGCTTGACCACCGGGACGCCCGAGGACGACACCCCGAGCGAGATCACAAACGGGTCGCCAGTGGTCGCTGTCGCGGGCACGGTCAAGGCGATGTTCACGTAGATCTTCAGGGGCGGCGGATGGGTGTGAGTCGCGGCCTCGACCAGCGCGGGGCAGAGCAAGACCGCCATCACCAGGCCCGTCACGACGCGCAGCAGGAGGCGATAGGACCTTGAGGGTGGTTGCGCCCGACCGAGACGAGTTGCTCTAATCCCCCTCAGCTTCCGGCTGATCCGACTCATGAAGGTTCTCCTATGCGCCGACGCCGCTCGGCCCCGGACCGAAGCGCCGAGTAGGCGAGAAAAGCCACGATCACCACCACCGGCAGGCCATAGACCAGGAGAATCACCGGCACCGACCCCTGGGTGAGCGCCGCCGCTGGCAGAACCCCCATCACGACTGGGCGGCTCGGCCGACCCTGGCCAAAGTCGAAGGCGGCGGCCAAGCTGGGTGCGTTCTGGTCTCGGGTGGTGAGCGGGCGGAGTCCGTACACGCTCTCGATGAACTGTAGGATCGACGAGAAGTCTGCCGTCTGGTGCAAGACGACCCCCCGCCTTGCGAAGGGGGAGATGATCAGCGCGGGGACCCGGAACCCGTCGCCCTCGGAGTCGATGCGGGGCGGTGCGACTCCGTCGTACCAGCCCCCCCAGTCCGACCAGGTGAGGAAGATCGCCGAGGACTTCCAGTACCGACTACGCTCGATCGCGTCGATCAACCCCACCGTCGAGGTCTGCCCCAACGCCACATTCCCGGGAGCGTGCTCCGACTGTCCCGGACGCACAACGTAACTGACGGCGGGCAGGCCTCCGTCGACGAGGTCGCGGTTGAGGCGGGTGATGTCCTGAATCCGAGCCAAGTCCGAAGAGGTGCCGGTGATGTCGCTCAGTCCGAGCAGAGGTATCTGTGATTCCAGACTCAACTGCTGGCCGCTGGCGACGTGGCTCTGGTAGTTGGCCGCGTAGTAGCCCCAGCTCACGCCCGCCGCGTCGAGGCGGTTGAATATGGTCGGCACGTTGGCCTCGGCGCCGGGGGTGGCGTTCCAGGTCTTCCCCGCCACCAGGAACTGGTAGTTGGGGGTGCTTCCGCCCAAGGCGGAGGCGAAGAAGTGGTCGGCCAGAACGTACTGCCGGGCCAGCGCCCAGTAGTAGGGGATGGTGGTGGAGTTGTAGTAGCCCAGAGACAGGGCACCGTTGCGGGCGGCCGCGCTTTGGGCGGAAACGAACCCGTCCATGGTTCCCCCATCGAGGGCCGCCTCGGCGGCGCGCAACGAGTTGTCGAGTGGAATCGTCCGCACCGCGGTCAACTGGTGGGGGTAGACCGCACCGGCCGTCACGCTGCGGGGGTTGGCCGGAACCGCGGTGTGACGGTTGATGCCTAGGACTCCGGGGTAGGTGCCAAAGTAGTTGTCGAAGGAGTGCCCCTCCTGGACGATCACGAATATGTGCTTGATCTTCTCCGCCGCCGGCTTGTCGATCGCGACCGGCCCGGCCAGCGACGGGCGCGGTGGCGGCAAGGGTGCCAGCGTTGCCGCGGACACCAGGGTCGCCGCCGGCACGGAAAGACCAGCGGTGAGCAGTCCCAAGCACAGCGCCGCTACTACCCTCCTCATGGTTGCACCCCGTAGATCCGCACCAGCGCCGACCCGCGCCCGGACGACGACTCCTGGTCGTACTGGTAGACCAGCACGCCGTGGAACTTCTTGGCCAAGGCCAGCACCCGATCGGCGAAGTGATGGGTGCGCGCGGCCGAGTAGGCGTCGTAGACGAGGTACTGGACGGCTCCCGAACGGATGAGCCGGTCTGCGTTCACGACCGGTGAGTAGGAAGGATTGCGATGCAGGGGATTGGGACTCACACTCAGAGCGAGAGCCCGGTCCTGACTGTAGAACTCCAGGATGTTGGCGAAGCTGGGACCGATGGTGAGGAAGACCGATCCCGCCAGGATGTGAGCCTTCACCCACAGCCCGGCGGGCCGGCCGGCCAGGAGACCGCCCGATCCGGCGAGCACCGTGACCCGGGCCACGGCGGGCTGCCCGCTGTCGGTCCCAACCAAAGTCGCCGTGCCTCGCTGAGCGCTCACCACCGGGCTCGCGGTCAGGAACATGGTCGCCACCGCGATCACCGCCAGACTCGCTGAGGCCCAGGTTCCCAGCAGACGCCGCGACTGGCTCGACCTCTGAAAGCCCAGAGCCAGAGCCCTGCCCAACTGGAGGGCTCCGGAGACCGCCAGTAGAGTCAGCGAGGCCATCAAGGGCAGCAGGTACTCATATCCCTTGGTCGGCCAAAGCTCGAGGAATCCAAAAATTACCAGGGTCACCGAGAGCAGCAGGATGTCGATCGGAGTGCGACGGAAGAACCCCACCAGCGCTCCCACCGCCGCCAGCGCCACGATTGCCCAGCCGACCGCCCCCAAGACGCCGAGGTAGAAGTCGAGCGGATGGTTGGCGGGGCGGAGCACCTGCCAGACCAGATAGTCCGCTCCGGTGCTGGCTTTGCCGGCGCTCAGCTCGGCGAGGGGGTACGGGAGGATCGTCAAGACGTAGATGCCGGCCGCGATCGCCAGGTCCCGATACCGGGGCAAGGTGTCAGGCGACAGGATCAAGAAGACCAGCACCGCCGGCACCAGAAGTATGGCCGACTCCTTGGCGAGAAAGGCCAGCCCACCGGCGAACGCCGCCGCCCAAAGGAGCTCCCTTCGGGAGCGCCTCGCATAGAGACAGAGGAAGAGCACGCTTACGGCCACGAACAGTGACTCCGGCCCGTCCAGAAGCATCTGCCGCGACACTGCGATGGGATACGGCGAGACGGCCACGAAGAGCATCCCGATCAGGGCCGCGAGCCTACCCCAGAGGACCAGGCCGGCGATCCCGATGACGAGGATCAAGGCCACCCCGAAGCCGGCGCAAACCTCCCGGGCGGTGAGGCCACTGACCCCGGTGACCCGGTATACGAACGAGACCAGCAGCTGGATCAGGAGTGGATGGGCTCGAAAGAGCCCGAAGAGCCGGCTGTACTGGGTGAAGCCGGCCAGCCCGGCTGCCTGCCCAGCGTAAACCGCCTCGTCCGAATTCAGCCCGTACTGGTTGATGCCGTGGAGTCTCAGAAATGCCCCACCCGCGAGGATGGCCACCGTCGTGAGCACCGTCAGAACGGTCCGTCGACCGCCATAACGGTCGACCATGATCCTCATCGTCAGACCGCCCCGGTGCCAACCTCGGTGACCCCGGGTCGCCTCACGCCAGCAGATCGGCCAAACTCCGCCTGCACCGACCGGGTGCCGCCTGGGGACGAAGCCGGCCGCGAGGACCTTCCCCCAGCGCCCCGGACGGGACCCTGGGTCGGGGCTGCAAGTAGGCGCGAATCAGCCAAGCCTACCCCTCGCGGGCCGCAGTCCGCGCCCCGACGGAAGCGGCCAGCGGGGCCGCGGGGATGTGCGCCGGGGCGGCAACCGGCTCCGGCGCCGGGCCCGAATCCCGCAAGGCGCCCTGGACCAGGACTGGCCAGCTGAAGTCGGCCACCCGCATCCGGACAATCTCGACGTTGCTCAAGGCGGAGCGGAGGACGTCGCGCTCCACCTGCTGCACCTGGTCAAAGTCCATGCCGGCGACTCGAAGCAGCGGCGCCATGGTGCGGAAGGGTGGGAACTCGTAGGCATCGGCGGTGTTCGAGATGAGTTGTTCGATCGCCTCGTCCCGGGCAACCGGGGTGGTCATAGCCGGGGCACCCCTCTCGATCAGGAAGAGCCGTTCGATCGCCTGCTGGCGCCCCAGCTCACAGGGGACGAGCCGGTCCACCATGTACTTGGGGGGCGGGATCACCGCCTGGACCAGGCTGTTGAGCGCCATGATCGGCACTGGCCGCTGCCCGAGCCATTTCCCAACGCCTCTGCCGGACCGCGAGTGAAGGCGGCTCTGGACCGAGAGAGCAGCTCGCTGCGGGAGACTGAGTCGCTGGTGGGGGACCGCCCGCAGAGTATGGGCGCTGATCGTCATCGGCTTCGGGTAGCGGGTGGCGACCCCCTGGGCGGAGATAATGGTCATGTCGTCGGAAAGGAAGGTGCCGCCGCAGTCGCGCAGCAGGCGCAGGATGGTGGCGGTCTTGCCGGTATCGGTCTTGGCAGACATCAGCACCCCGTGTCCGAACAGGGAGATGCAACCGGCGTGGAGCAGCATTTGGCCCTTGCTGGCGATCACGAAGCGCAGCAGCGGCTCGATCACGTTGGTGTAGAGGACATGCCTCGAGAGGGCCAGCAGCGGCGCCGCGACCACCTGAGTGGGGTTGCCGGGCTCGATGTCGAAGTTCGCCGTCACCGATCCGCCCCACTCGCGGTATGAGTACTTCGAGCCAACCGTGCTCGACCCTCCCCCGCCACCGACCCTGGGGCGTACGGTGATCACGATGTCCGGGTGGTCGACGTAGGGCACCCGGAACAGGGCCAGCTCGGGCAGCCGCACCCGGGATCGGATCCCAGCCATGCCGTCGACGTCGTAGTGAATCCAGCGGGGCGAGTCGTCCCTGATCATTTATAAGCTCCCGAATAGGTCGTCTGGTCCAGACACGGACTCCCGCGTCGCCGATCCCGCCTGCCAGATCCAGCCGTCGGCGACGACGAAGCGGACCAGCATGAAGACGCCGATCGCCACCAGATTGCTAAGCAGATAATTGACGTGGGCCAGGCTGGTGAGGACGTACAGAACCGGTAGCCGCAGCAGCAGCGAAGCCGCGTTGAGGGCGTCGAAGACGATCAGCCGGCCCAGCGTCGAGCGCAGGTCGTGGGCTACCCCTTGGCCTCGGAAAACCCAGGTCTCGTTGATCAGGAAGGCAGCGGCGGTCGATGCCTGGCTCCCGACTGCGGCCGCGATCAGATAGTTGAAGCCGAGCGTGCTCACCAAGAGCCAGAGCACCACCTGGTTGACTCCCAGGCCGAGCACGCCAGAGATTCCGAACTTGCTCCCTCGCTTGATGCGAGCCCAATGGGACCGCTCGGAACCGGTCTGTGTATGCGCGACCACCCAGGGAGCTGGAGGCATCCCGGGGTGCGGAGCCGACACTGCCCAGGGCTGGCGGGAAGCCTTGCTGGAGTTCAATTCGTGCCCGCAGCCTCCAATTCGCCCTGGGCCTCCTCTCTCGCGGTCGCGCCGCTACCCTGCCGGCGGCTGAACCAGTCCACCGCGATGTGCAGATCGCGGGGCGAGAAGGGAGTACGCCCGAGCCGAACCAGCACGGCGATCCTCGCCACCCGGGGCCGGGCCCCGAAGTGGGGGACCAGCATCACACTGAAACTGTCGACATTGACCCGCACCTGCGGGCGCGTCGATGGAAGCTCGACCGCCAGGAGCGGCTGCGCGGTCCGAGTGACGTGGTCGATGATCTCCGGGGTGACGAGCTTCTCCAAACGGCCCACGGAACTCGGCTCCGGAGCCGGCTCCGCCCACCAAGCGCGCTGCGCTCCGAGCCGATTGGCGAGCGCCTGGAGAGAAAGCTCGTCGGCGGGAGAGGGCAGGGGGCTGGCTCGCCGCTCCCGGCGTTTGACATGGGTGGCGAAGGAGTAGCCGGCCAGGAGCGCGACCAGCTGGGCCAGAAGCGCCACCACGATGGTATCCAGGCGGGCCTTGGCGGTCAGGACGGCGAAGCTGAGGATGCCTCCCGCGACGCTGGAGAGTCCCACTGCCCAGAGCAGGCGCTGGCTCCCCAGACCGGTCCGCCAGAGAGCGCTGCGGAAAGTCATAAGGCTGTACGAGGCAACGCTCACCAGCAAACTGGCCAGCGATCCCACCAGCCAAGGAATCACTCCGTGGAAGGAGATGCTCTTGAGCAAGGCGATGCTGAGGACGAACACGACCATCCCGGCACCCGCCGAAAACGCCACCTTGCCGAGCAGGGCCGTCAAGGGGACGTAGACGAACAGGGAGACCAGGTGCTTCCCGAACAGAGCTCCCTGGGCCAGCGTCGCCTTGCTCTCCCCGGAGTACCTGGGCCCGAACTCGAAGGGAACGTCGGCGACTCGGATCCGGGGAAGGCAGACAAGCAGCTCCAGCAAGATCTTGAACCCGATCGGCCTTAGCTCCAGGCCAGCGATGCACTGGCGGCGGATGCAGAAGAAGCCGCTGAGCGGGTCGGTGGTCCGCCTGGTCTCGGCGAACGACGCCTGGGCGGCCCAGGAGACAGCCCGGCTGACCGCCTTCCGGTAGGGGCTGGCGAGCCCCAGGGCGCTGCCCCCGGCGGTGTAGCGGGAGGCCACCGCCAGGTCGGCGCCGCCAGCGATCGCAGCCAGCAGGTTCGGGATGACGGCGGGTGGGTGCTGGAGGTCGGCGTCCATGACGCAGACGGCCTCGCCCCGGGCCATAGTCAGCCCAAGGGAGACGGCGGTCCCCAGCCCCCTCGGCTCCGAGGCGTCGCGCTCGACGAGACGCCATCTGCGGTCGGCCGCCGAGATCTGGCGCAGCAGGGGGCGGGTGACCTCGTCGGTGCTGTCGTCCACCACCACCACCTCGTAGTCGATGCCAGCCAGCGCCTGGCCCAACTCGCGATGCAGGGCCGCCAGGTTGTCAATCTCGTTGCGGGTGGGCACGACCACCGTCAACTGAAGCGAGGCACTCTCCCCATCGCCCCTGGTCTCCGGCGCGCTACCGAGCATGCCGGCCTCCCTCATTCTGGACCGGCTGTCCGGGGGGAGTCGAGGTCAGGACACCGGGACTGAACGCCACGGTCCCGGCAGCCGAGGAGCGCCGTGCCGGTCCCAGGGGGACCTGGTCGACTCTGAGCGTGAGGTGCAACGGGTCTCTCCCAATCCCGAATATGGTGCTTGTGCTCCGGACGTCCCCCCCCTCGTCGACCGGTCGAAGCGGACGGAACCCAGCCGTCACTGGCGTCGCTCCCACCCAAGCCTCTGGTAGGCTCCCGGGTCGTAGGTAGGCCAGCACCCCCTCCTCCTGCGGTGCGGTCTCGAGCTCCTCGCTGCTCCCCGCCCCCTGCCGAGCCACCTTCCGTGTGAAGGTCGTTGGCAGGGGGTTCCCTTAGCAGCGGGCTCTATCCAAGCAGATCCGTTACGTGCCGTGGGTCCGTTGGCACAGTCACTTCACGAACCGTAACCAGACCGTGACACCATAGTCAAGTCTTAACCTCCCCGATCGCGCACGGCCCCGCCCTCCGGGCGGAAGGGGGGCGTGCAGCTGGGCCATCATGGACGAGCCAGCCGATGGGCTGCGCGTCTGATCGGAACGCCGGGCGGGTACTGGCGGTAAGGGGGCCTTCCCGCTCAGCCGCAGATGCCTCCAGAATTGGCTGGGAGCGGCACCGGCCCGAGAGGAGAAGCCACAGGTGAGCACGACGCGGGATGACGCAGCAGTACTGACCAGATGCATCGATTCCGTGACGGTGATCACGCTCAACCGCCCCGAGCGCCTCAACGTGATCGATGACGTCTTGGCGAAGCGGCTCCGAACCGAAGTCGCCCGCGTCGGCGAAGATCGCTCCTGCCGCTGCCTGGTCATCACCGGATCCGGTCGGGCCTTCTGCGCCGGGCAGGCGCTGCCAGCCCGGGAGGAGGAAGCCTTGCCCGAGGACGTCGCGGGCTTGATCCGAGAGCGTTATCTGCCGATCATCATGGGCCTCTACCGGCTCACGATTCCAGTGCTAGCGGCGGTCAACGGACTTGCCACCGGAGCGGGTTTCTCGCTCGCGCTGGCGGCGGACATCCGGATTGCTTCGGAGGCGGCGTGGTTCAGCTGCGGCTTCTCCAAGATCGGGTTGGTTCCGGATGCCGGAGCCACCTACTTCCTCCCCCGCCTGGTGGGGATCTCCCAGGCCACCCGGCTAGCCTTTTCAGGTGAAAGGGTCGCCGCCCTATCGGCCCAGCAAATGGGCCTGGTGGCCTCGGTCCATCCAGCGGAGGACTTTGAAGTCGCGTACTTGGCCGTGGCCGACGAGCTCGCCCACGGCCCCACAGCCGCCCTGGCCCGCACCAAACAGGCGCTTCGGGCCTCCTTCCACGCCAGCCTCGACCAACAGCTCGAACTCGAGGCCCAGCTGCAGCAGGCCAGCTCCCTGACGTCGGACTTCCGGGAAGGACTGCGCGCGTTTCGGGAGCGTCGCCCTCCGAACTTCCGCGGCCACTAGCTACCCCTCCCCCGCCAGCCCGCTGTCGAGTTTGCCAGGTACGGGCTCCCGAGGCTAGCTCCGCGCCAGTCCCGATCGCCGGTCTGTCCCCGAGCGGCGATCCGAAGGCACCCAGATCATGGACACGGTCCGGTGTTCCCGTCTATTCGATCGCGCCCCGGACCGGTGGCGGCGGTGCGGCACAATGCAGGTGTGGCAGCTCATCCCCTAGCCCTGATGGCGGTCCATGCCCACCCCGATGACGAGGCCACGTCCACCGGCGGGGTGCTGCACAAGTACGCCGGCGAAGGGATCCGGACCGTTCTAGTCACCTGCACGGGGGGTGAACTCGGGGACGGCCCCGGCGGCATCAAGCCGGATGATCCACAGCATGATCCGCAGGCGGTGGCCAAAGTCAGGCGCAAGGAACTGGAGACGTCGTGCCGGGAGCTCGGGGTCGAAAACCTGGAGTTGCTCGGATACCACGACTCGGGGATGGCGGAATGGAGCCGGTCGAAGGACCCAGGGACCTTCGTGGCCACCGATCTGGCCCAGGAGGTGGCGCGGCTCAGCCACCTGATCGAGGAGTACCGCCCGGAAGTTGTCGTCTCCTACGGGGAAGACGGGGGATACGGCCACCCGGACCACATCCGGGCCCACCACGTGGCGCGCGGCGCCGTGCGGGCCACCGGCATCCCCAGCAAGTTCTACTACACGGTCTTTCCCAAATCGCTGGCCCGCCGGGTTCTCCAACAGATGAAGGAGGCGGGGATCGACCCCTGGGATCTCGGGGAGATCGACTTCGACCCGGACAATCCTCCCTTCGGGGTCGCCGACGATCTGGTCACCACCGAGATCGACGTGACCGCCGACGTGGCGGCCAAGCTGGGCGCGGTCAGAGCTCACTCGAGCCAGATGGACAATGCCTTCTTCGCCAGGCTGCCGGACCGGGTCGCCCCCCTGATCCTGGGACGGGAGTACTTCATCCGCGCCGACGATCAAACCGGTGCGCCGCTCCCCGAGACCGATCTGTTCGCCGGCCTTCGCTAGGTCGGAAGCGGGGTCGACCGGGGCCTCGAGCAGTGAGCAGCAGACGCCAGTGGGACCGGTGGAGGTCCCTCAACGGGGAGCACCTCCAGCAAATGCCCGAACCGGATCGCCGGAAGTCCCCGCCCCGCTCAGTGCGAGGAGCGTTCCCGGAGAGCCGCGAGTGCCAGATCGGCGTGGAGGCTCATCCGCGTCTCACTCCTGATCACCGCGAGCACCTGGCTGTCGACGTCAATTACGAATGTCCACCGCTTGACTGGTAGGGGGCCGAGACGTCGCCGCACACCGAACTGCTTGGCAACTATCCCCTCTTTGTCGGACAAGAGCGGGAACCCGAGGGAATCGCGCTCGGCGAACTGCCGCTGGCGGTCCACCGAGTCGGTGCTGATACCAATTGGTTGGGACCCGAGCGCAGCAAACTCGGCGGCCAGGTCGCGAAAGTGGCCGCACTCCATGGTGCAACCCCTGGACATCGCGACCGGGTAGAAGAACAGCACTACGGGTCCCCGGGCGAGGAGTAGTGAGAGCCGCCTATGAGCACCGGTCTCGTCGGGAAGCTCAAAGTCAACCACCCGACTCCCCTTCTCCACCGGACCACTCTAACCAGCCTCCCGCGTCGGCCGTACTTCGGTGGGGTCGGCGCTGGCATTCCGAGGAAGTCACAGTCGGTGCGGCCTGGACCTCAGGGCGGCCCCGGCCGGCCGCCTCCCAGCTCCGCGTAGCGAAAGCAACTGGTGAGGTGGTCGAGAACCAACCCGGCCGCCTGGAGGAAGGAGTAGCAGATGGTGGGGCCAACGAACCTGAATCCCCTCTCGCGCAGCTCGGCGCTCACCCTGCGCGCCAAAGGGGTAGTGGCCGGAACCTCCTCTTGATTGGCCCACCGGTTGCGAAGCGGTTTTCCCTCCACAAACCCCCAGATGAACTCATCGAAGCTCCCCGCCTCCTCCCTAATCCGGAGCAGGGCGGCGGCATTGCTGATGGCCGCCTCCACCTTCTGCCGGTGCCGGATGATCCCGGGTTGGCTGAGGAGCGCCTCGACTTGAGCGGAGTCGAACCCGGCTACCTGAACCGGATCGAAGTCAGCGAAGGCCACTCGGTAGCCGTCGCGACGTTTGAGCACGGTTAGCCAGCTCAGGCCCGCCTGCGCCCCCTCCAGCACCAGCAGTTCGAAGAGGCCGCGCTCCTGGTGGACCGGCACGCCCCACTCCCGGTCGTGGTAGCGCCGGAGCCACGGTCCCTCAGCCCAGGGGCACCGGACCCGAAGTCCGCTCGTGTTCGATGGATCGGATTCGACGCAGCCAGCGGCCATCTCCAGAGAGTCTAGGAACCGTCTCAGCTCGAGTCAGAGCGGCGCGATCCGGCTCCGCCCGCCACGAGAGCCAGCGGCGTCCGTCTCAGTCGGTGGCTGTTGGCTCCGAAGAGGGGGCGGCTGGCATCTTATCGATCTCGGGCGCGCTGGGGTTGACTGCTGGAGGGCTCGCCGGTCCGCCGGCGCTGACCGCCGACCTGACCTCTTCGGAAACCGAAGATGAGGCCTTGCGGAACTCCTGAAGGGCCTTACCAACGCTGCTTCCCAACTCAGGCAGTCGCTTGGGTCCAAATACGACCAACGCCAGCAGAAGCACGATCAGCAGAATCGCGAGATGGCTCGGTGAGAGCATGGCCTGACCTCCCTGGGAAGAGCTGGCGCGAGTATAGCACCGGGATTTTTTCGGGCCCGAGTGAGGTTCTGGGCCACCCTCGGTCCGGCTGCGTCCGGCAACCACCTAAGCGGTATCAAACCGTTGGGGCTCGCTGGCACCGAAGGTGCTGGGAGGCAGGTCACCCGGCGTTCGTGACCTCCAGGCCCTCCGGAGCGGACCGGGGCCGTAAGAGGTCTCTGGGTGTTCCCGACCGCCCGCCTGACTGGACTCAGAACCCGAACCGCTCCCTGCTCGTCGAGCCCACCGCGCTGCCGGCCGAGGCAGAATCGGCCGAATGCCTCACGACTCGGGCGCGCTGCGGATAGGTCCGCCGCGAGTCAAGCACGGCCGCGCTGAGGTATAAGACCGCGTCGGATCGCGATGACTGAGCCGCGCCCGTCGCGCCGAAGTCGGCAGGCACGGAAGCGGCGCCTATACTGACATCTCGATATCCCTGAGCTGCCTTCGCGTCCTAGTACCCCACGCCGGATGGACCCAAACCGGTCCGCCCGACGGACCAACACGCGTCGCATATCGCGTGCCCACCAAGCACCCGATCGGCAATGGCGAGCCCCGGCACAGGTCCTCTCCCATTGGGCCGACGCCTCAGCTGTCGACCTCCGCCTCCTGCGATCGAAGGCGACCGGTCGCTGGTGGGACTTCCTCGCCGAGAGCGGAGTCACCGTGTTCGTGGGGCGCGAGTACGAGCATCTCGTCATCGCCATCTCGATGTGGAACGGCGCACCCCACGTTTCTTACTTGCCAATGCCTCACCCCTCGGGAATGGTCTTCGACAACGCACGCGACACTCTCCACTTGGCCAGCACACGAAACCCGAACCTGGTATTTAGTTTGAGTCCGGCCGCATCCCTGCTACCACTGCACGGTCTCACCGGGGCCTCGGAGCTAGCCACATTTCGACCGCTTATCCCACAGAGTTCCGCCGTCTATCCGGGATCTCTGTATCTGCACGATCTCGGCCTCATCGGGGGCCGCCTTCACGGCACCGCC
>Ga0307373_10007192_pt1 | contig 17447 bp, 23 predicted proteins | sample OX2MG_FD_202534 | JGI IMG/M metagenome (GOLD analysis project Ga0307373, IMG submission 202534) | Soil microbial communities from Risofladan, Vaasa, Finland - OX-2 | ecosystem: Environmental > Terrestrial > Soil > Coastal area > Acid sulfate soil | place: Finland: Risofladan, Vaasa | collected... | reverse complement strand
CTCGGCGATGCACTGCGCGATGTCCTCGATCCGCGTTTGCGGGGTTCGCGCTAGCCGGCGCCACGCTCAAACGGCCGTGAACAGCCTGCGGCCGTTTGAGCGCCCCCAGGACTGCCGGTTCACGGCAGCCAGAAGCTGCTGTAAAGTTAGTCAACGGGCCTCCCCACTCAGTGGGAGGCCCGGAGTATGTGTGCCAATGCCTATCGTCGTCGTTGTCGGCGGGCAGTGGGGAGATGAGGGCAAGGGCCGCATCGTCGATCTCCTCGCCCGCAAAGCCCGCGTCGTCGCTCGCTATTCGGCCGGAAACAATGCCGGCCACACCATCGTCAACGAGCGCGGCGAATTCAAACTGCACCTCGTCCCGGCCGGCATCTTCTATCCCGACAAGACCTGCGTCATCGGCAACGGCGTCGCAGTCGACCCCGAAGTTCTCCTCGAAGAGATCGATGACCTGCAATCGAAAGGCATCGATACCTCGAAGCTGGTCCTGAGCGACCGCGCCCAGCTCATCATGCCCTGGCACATCGCGCTCGACCGGCTGGATGAAGACTCCCGCGGCGAACATGCCATTGGCACCACCGGCAAGGGCGTGGGCCCCTGCTTCGTCGACAAGGTTGCCCGCCGCGGCATCCGCGTCGCCGACTTGCTTCGGGCGGAGGACCTCATCCCTCGCGTGCGCACTGCGCTGGACTACGCCAACCGTGTTATCACCGGTGTCTATGGCGGCGAGCCGATCGCCTTCGACGACTGCCTGGCCCGCTACGTCGAATTTGGCCAGCGGCTCGCCCCCTATATCGGCGATGTTCAGGCCATCGTCCTCGGCGCACATCGCCAGGGCGCCCATGTCCTCCTCGAAGGCGCGCAGGGCTCCCTGCTCGACCTGGACCACGGCACCTACCCCTATGTCACGTCCAGCGTCCCCAGCAGCTCGAGCGGAGGCGCCGCTCTGGGCGTGGGTATTGGCCCGACCGACATCCAGCGCGTCGTCGGCGTTTTCAAAAGCTACTGTACACGCGTCGGCAACGGACCCTTCCCAACGGAGCTCTTCGACGAGACCGCCGCGACTCTGCGCGACCACGGCAAAGAGTTCGGACGTGGCGAATACGGCACAACCACCGGACGCCCCCGACGCATCGGCTGGCTCGATGCCGTCGCCGCCCGCTACAGCGTCCGCTTCAATGGCCTCTCCGCGCTCGCCCTCACCCGCCTTGACGTCCTCGACAACCTCCCCACGATCAAGATCTGCACCGGCTACGAACTCGATGGACAGCTGATCGAGACGCTGCCCGCCCGCGAGTCGGTGCTCGACCGCGTCCATCCCATCTATGAAGAACTCCCCGGCTGGATGGAGCCAACCACCGAGGTACGCAACTTCGACGACCTCCCCGAACAGGCGCAGGCCTTTGTGAAGCGCGTCGAGAAGCTCCTCGAATGCCCCGTGGACTTGATCTCCGTCGGCCCCTCCCGCGAGCAGGCGGTCATCGTCAACCCGATCTTCTGAACATCCCAGGAGTGCCCGTGCGGGTAGCGCCGTATGAGCCCCCGGCGGCCGCCTTCACGCCTATTGCACGGCCACGCCCGCGGGATTCGGGGTGCTATACTCCCGCGCAGGAGCCGCATCATGACCACAATCCTCGACCCTACCGACGAACGCGTGCCCGTGCGGCGCTCGCTCGCTGCCCGCCCCGAAGCCATCACCGGCGTGGTCGCGCTGCTCGATATTTCGAAGCCGCGCGGAAGCGTCCTCATCGACCGACTCGAAGCGCAGCTCGCCGGCCGCCTGCCGGGCGTCACCTTCCGCCGTTACGCCAAGCCGACGTTCACGAAGCCGGCCCCTGAAGACCTGCGCCGCAAGATCGCCGAGGAGTGCCACTTCGTCATCGAAGCCCTCGCCGACTGAGGGTCCTGCACAACGTGCAGTGTGCACGACACGACGTGGTTCGAAATCCAGGGACGGCCGGCCGTCTTTGTCGCCTCCAGCGAGTTCAAGGACGCTGCCCAGGTGCAGGCCGCCGCGTTGGGCCTGCCCGAGGTGCGCCGCATCTTCGTCCCGCACCCCATCCAGGATGCCACCGACGATGAAATGCGGGCCAAGGCCGATGCAATCGTCGGCGCCATCATCGAGGCCCTCGTCGACTAGATTGGCGTGGTTCCGTCGGCCCCCTTCAATCTTCGTAGCGCGGGGCATCACCAGTGTCTCCAACGCAGTTGCCTCGCGCGTCCCGGCCCACTGGCCCCGTTGCACTGACCCCTGCGGACGTGTGCCTCGTGAATCACTGTCCTATACTTGAGCGACGCTCGGCGATGACCCGCCGCAACAGCCCATGGGGGTAGGCCGAGCAAGGAGGTTCCCCATGAAGAAAGCGCTGGGTCTTTTTGGCCTCATTGGTGCTATCGGTGCCGCCATCCTGTTCTTCCGCCGCCGTCGCGACGATGACGAGTTTCTTGATGAGGAACTGGACTAACTGACTTCGCCATCCGGGACGCCCGCAGGTTTGCTCCCCACAGACGATGCGTTCGCGGATCGCCGCCCCGTGATCACGGGCTATGGCGTGGTTACGCGCTGCGGGGCCGGGATCGACGCCGCCTGGGCCGCACTCTCATCTGCAGAACCAGCCGGCGCTCCTTTCCGGCCTGCTAGCGGAGTCGAAGAGTTCTTCGCAGCCCCTGTCCCTGAAAGCTACCGTCCGCACCCCGATATCCCGCGCAACCTCGTGCACTTCCTCGATAGTGGCTCACTCATCGCCATCGACGCCGCGCTCCAGGCACTGCGATCTGCCGGGCTCGGTGCGGGCGCGGGCGATGCACGCCGCTTCGCTGTCGCCGATGGCCTGCCCTACCGCGCCCCGGGCCAGCCGGCGATGTTCGTGCCCTATGGCCACGCCGTGGCACGTGTATTGGGCGTGCGTGGGCCCGTCAGCGTGAGCGGCGGCGCCGAATCGAGCGGCCTGGCTGCGATCGCCACCGCTGCCCGGCTGGTGGCCGGCAATGCCGCCGATGTCGTCGTCGCCGGCGCTGCCCAGGCGCTCCAGTTGCCGCTCCTCGAACACCTTCACGGTGCCGGGTTCGCTGCGTCCTCGCCTGCCCGGCCCTTCGATGCCGCCCACAGTGGCTGCGTCCCGGCCGCGGGCGCCGCCTATGTCGTTGTCGAAGCCGAAGGGCACGCCCGGCAGCGCGGCGCCAACGGCTTCGCCCGCATAGCGGGCATCGGCGAGACGTTCGACGCCACCGCCGAGCCGCTCACATCCAGCGATGCCGCGGAAGCGGGCCGGGCCATGCAGTCTGCCCTCGCGGACGCCGGATACCTCCAGAACCAGGTCGACCTGCTCATCTCCTGCGCCGATGGCCGCCCCGCGACCGACTACGCCGAGGGGATGGGCGCCAGGCGCACCTTTGGCCGCCATGCCTTCTATGCCGGCGTCTCGAGCGTGGGCGGAGCACTTGGTTTTGCGCTCGCCGCCAGCGGCCCGATCGCGCTTGTCGCCGCACTCGAAGCGCTCCGCCGCCAGGAGGTCTTTCCGGTGGCTGGGCTCGAAACGCCCGAGCAGGACCTGGACCTCGCCTTCGTCCGCACGGCTCACCCCGAAAAGCTCGATTGCGTCCTCCTCACATCGCTCGGCCTTGGCGGCGCGAACGTGGCTCTCATCCTTCAGCGCGTGTGATCGCGTCTTCCTCTGCTCCCCTCCCTCTTGGAGGCGCCTGCACCTGCCGAAATTGATGGTGGGGAGGACATACGGTGACCGCGTTGCCCCTGCCCGGAGACACTGCTGCAGACGTCCGGCTGCATTCTGCCGCGCGGCGTGTCCTCGCGACGCTGGCCTGGTTGCTTGCACTCGCGGTGCTGCTGGTAGCGGCCGCGGTCGCCGTATCCCACCTGCTTGGCTGGCGCCTCGTCGTTGCCGATGCCTCCCGGTCCGGCAGCATCGAAATCGGTAGCCTTGCCGCCTTCGGCCCGATCCAACCGGCAAGCCTCCGCCGCGGAGACATTGTCCGGTTCACCTCTCCGGAGACGGGTAACGCAACGATCCGCGTAGTCACCGCGTTTTCCGCGGACGGCTCCTCCGTGGTGACGCGGCCCGCCGCCTCTGCGCCCGCCGACGCAGCAAATGTGCCGGTGGCGGCCATCCAGCAGCGCTTCCTGTTCGCTGTGCCGCTCGTCGGCTACGTCTGGCCGGATTCACCCGTGGTGTTGGCGCTGGTCCTGGCGTGCCTCGCACTCTGCGGGGTGATCCTGCTTGCCGCGAACGCCAGGGGCCGCCCCCCTCACGGGAGGCAACGCATCCGAAAATCTTTTCACGCCGGGATGCCTCAACCGGTGGCCTGGGAGGGTATAGTGACGCAACCTCACCGAGACGACGAGAGTTACTCCGTGCGCTTTCCTTTGCGCCGCCAACGGTCCAACGAATTCGACCCGTCCGAGCTGCCGTCCGCGCCGCTCAGTGGGCAGCTGGCTGTCGCTGCGCCCGCTGAACCTGCCGAACCCGCCGTTGTTCCGGAAGTGCGCGAGCCGATCCCCTTCCCACCGGCGCCAACCGGGGCAAAAGAGTCCGACCCACTTTCGCCGGTCCAGCCTTCTCCCCTCTTCACGATCCCGCTGCGCGGCCAATCGACGGGCTCAGACGCACGCTCAGAACGTCTCATCCGCCAGGTGCGCGGAGAAGTGGAGCAGCTCCGGCAAACGCTGAGCCAGCTTTCGAGCGGGCAGGATGAAATGCTGCATGTGGATGCGGAGGGCGTGGCTGCCAACCCCGAAGCCGCGCTGCTGCTGCCTCCCGCCGTACTCGTCCGCACAATCATTGCTGCCCACCAGCAGGGCCTTGCGCTCGAAGCCCGGCGTGCCCGCCAGGCGCGCCGCCTTGCGAAGCTCCAGGCCCGCCTGCGCGGCCACGAGGTTGCGGACGCTGAGACCCGAGGCCGCCTCGCGACGCTCGAGCAGGTCATCGCCGCGCTCCACGCGAACCTCGAAGACCTTCGCCTGGACCGCGACCGCACCCGCACAATCGCCCCGGCCCGATCTGCGCCATCCCTCCCTCCCGGTGGCGACTCCGGTGCGAGTGCGCCCGGCGATGCCTGACTACGCACGGGCGCTCGCACCATCGCGCCGCCACGATGACATCGCCGCCGAACTCCGGCGCGTGCGCCTCGAAGCCCAGGCGCGCTACAGCGAAGTTGACCTCCTCGTAGCGGCCCTGCAAGAACACATCCAGGACCTTCGCTCGGAGCGCGACTACCTGCGCTCCGAACTCACTCGCCTGCACGATCGCACTGGCCTGGATGCAGCCACGTGGCTGCCCCGCGGCATGAAGCCCCCAAGGTAGGTTCTCGGCGGCTCGCACCCTCGATCCCGGTGAAGCGCGCTCGTGTTTGTCATCGACAGTTGCGCAACCTTCGAACTAAAATGCCAGAGATGGACGACGGTGCGCCCGCTGCTCACCAGCATGACTTCGAGACGATGGAGATGGTCCGGGAGCACCTTTTGCCCGCAGAGCTGGCCGACCGGGTAGCGGGCGTCTTCTGGAGCCTCGCCGACCCGACGCGCGCGCGCATAGTCCACGCGCTCACCCTCGCCGAACTCTGCAATGCCGACATCGCCGACCTCGTTGGTCTGACCGAGTCGGCTGTCTCACACCAGATGCGCGAGCTCCGGCTCCTGAACATCGTCACCGCCCAGAGGCACGGGCGCATGGTCTTCTATCGCCTCAACGACACCCACGTCCGCCACGTCTTCGAAGACACGCTCCGTCACGTCCAGGAACGTCCGCAGTGAGCCACGAACACGCCAGCGCGAGTAGCCGCCACCGCCGGCGCCTGATGGTCGCCCTGGCGCTGACCGCGGGCTATATGGTCGTCGAGGCCACTGTTGGCTACTTCGCCAACAGCCTTGTCCTCCTTGCGGATGCCGGCCACATGCTCACCGACGTCGCCGGCCTCAGCTTTGCCCTCATCGCCATCTGGTTTGCCCAGCGTCCTGCCACCGTTGGTAAGACCTATGGCTACTACCGCGTCGAGATCCTTGCAGCCCTCCTCAACGGCATCCTCCTCCTCGGCGTCTCCGCCTACATTCTCTATGAGGCCGCCCTCCGCTTCACCAACCCTCCCAACGTCAGCAGCACGCCGCTGCTCGTGGTCGCGAGCATCGGCCTGGTGGTGAACCTAGCCTCCGCTGCTGTCCTCATGTCCGGCGCCCGGGAGAGCCTGAATGTGCGCGGCGCGTTCCTTGAAGTGGCTGGCGATGTCCTCGGTTCGCTGGGAGCGATCGCGGCGGGCCTGATCCTCCTCACGACCGGCTGGCAGTATGCTGACCCCCTCTTCGCCGCGGGCGTCGGGCTCTTCATCCTCCCGCGGACCGTGCGGTTGATGAAGGAGGCGGTCGACGTCCTCCTCGAAGGCACACCGCGCGACCTCGAGTTCGACCGGGTAGCAGTCGCAATGGCCGCCATCGAAGACGTCCGCGCCGTGCACGATTTGCACATCTGGTCCGTGACGAGCGGGTTCGTCGCCCTCAGCGGCCACGTCGAGGTCACCGAGCGTGCCGACCATCAGCAGGTGCTCGTCAACCTCCACCACATGCTCAAAGACCGCTTCAACATCGACCACGTCACGCTCCAGGTCGAGACCGGCGAGATGGAGCTTGCCCTTGGCCAGCCGTGCCTGCCCGAGTCGGCCAACTGCTTCGCCGGGCCGTCCCCTGCTGCGCCGCAGCGCGCCCCGACGGGCCACGGCGCCGATCCCGGCTAATTCCACTCCTCGTCCGCTGTGCGGAGATTCCCGAGGAAGCGGCGCGCGTAGCGCTCCGGTCCGCGCTCCCAAAAGCGATCTTCCAGCGCCTTCCGGTGGACATCCGTGCGCTCTGTCACCGGCAGTTCGGCGGTGTGGAAGCCGTTCGTCTCGGCGTAGATAGCGCACCGTTCCACCATCCACACCTCGATCCCCCGGCCGCGATACTCCTCCAACAGGGCGGGCTCGCGGAAATCGGCCAACCCGCCGCCCGCATCACGCACGTTGATCGCACCGACCACGCGGTCGCCATCGGCAGCCACGAACCAGCCCGGGCGAGCGCCCTGTTCGAACACCCAAGGATCCTCCCCGATGAGCGCCCCAATCGCCTCTGCATCACTTCGACGTTGTTCGCGCACCGTCAGCAGCGCCAGGCGCCGCTCCAGCACGAGCATCGCCGGCCTGCCGTCCCCTGCATTCTCCCTCGAGACGGGCAGGTAACCCCAACGCCCGAAGACGTCCGGGAGCCGCGAATCTGCGGGCACACGCGTGCGCACGAGCCGCAGGCCCCGATCCTGCGCGCCGGTCTCAACCGAGCGCACAAGGCGCCGCCCTGCGCCGGCCCGCTTCGACACCAGCAAATCCATCCACGCGATGCCGTCGTCGTCGTGGAAGCGCACGGCAGCGCAGATGCCCGCTTCATCGCTGCTAACCAGGAACGCGTTGCCGGTCTGTACCATTCGCTCGAAACTGCCTGCGTCGGCCGGCGCGCCCTCCAGCGGAGGGGTGCACGCTGCATAGAGCGCCGCAACCGCTGCTGCGTCATCGATCGAGGCCGGGCGGATGGTCAGGCTTCGGGCAGTCGCTGTTGAGGGCATTCCGTCAGTATAAGCCGCGCCGCCGGCCCTCCCGTCGTACACCCTTCCCTGCTATCGCGCGTCGGGCGATGCTTGGCACTATGCCCAAGACTTTTAGCGAACTCCAGATCGGCGATTCCGCCACCTTCACCAAGACGGTCAGCGAGACCGATATCTATCTCTTTGCCGGCATAACGGGCGATATGAACCCTGCCCATGTCGACGCCGTCTCCGCGGCCGATGGCATGTTCAAGCAGCGTATCGCCCATGGCATGCTCTCTGCATCGTTCATCTCCACCGTCCTCGCGATGCAACTCCCCGGGCCGGGCACCATCTACGCCGGCCAAAACCTCCAGTTTCGCGGCCCCGTCTTCATCGGCGACACCGTCACCGCGAGGGTCGAATGCAGCGAAAAGCTCGATGCCCGCGGCTGGGCGAAGTTCAAGACCACGGTCACGAACCAGGACGGCAAGCTCGTCGTCGATGGCGAAGCCACGGTCATCCCTCCGAAAGGGTAGTCTCGCGGCATCGGCGGCTCCCAGGCGGGCCGGTGCTCGCGGGTGAGCACCCTCCCCGCGGCCTACACGTATAGCGCACGCCTGAGGTATATTGCGCGCATATACCTCAGTGGAGTCTCACCATGTCGTTCACCGTCGATCCCGGGAAGTTTCGCTATTCCGCCAGCCTCGCCGCTGGCGTCAAAGACAAGCGTGTGCTCATCAGCGGCGCGGGCAAAGATGGCGGCCTCGGGCAGGCTTTCGCACTGGCCGCGGGCCTCAACGGTGCCGCCTCTGTTGGGGTCCACTTCAACTCCAGCTATGACGACGGGCTCGACCTCGTCGATTTCCTCGTCAAGGAGGGAGTCAACGCGTTCCCCCTCCAGGCCGATGTCACCAACCTCGGCGACCTCTGGTCCACGCGCGCCTACGTCGTCGAGCGTATGGGCGGCGCCCCCAACCTGGTTATCTGCAACTCCGGGCTGACCGAGAAAGGCTACACCTTCGGCCGTTCGTTGCGCGAAGTCGAGGGCGAATCGCGGGCCATGCGCCGCGCCCGTGTGCGCCAGGCGTTCATGACGAACCTCGCCGAATCGCAGGCCGTGCTCGATACCAAGATCGATGGCTTCCTCGCTATGACGCACCTCTGGTCCGGCGAAGCGGTCTACGCCAACGAACCCCTCCAGATCGTCTACATCTCCTCCCGCCAGGCGATCGACCCCGGCGTCAGTGTCCCCGGCTATTCGATCGCCAACTGGGCCGTGCTCCAGCTTCCGAAGGTGCTCGCCACCAATCTCGGCAAGAGCGCCAGCCTCGTTTCTGCCTTCTCCGTGCTCTACCCCTTCGTGCGCACGGGCATGACCGGCGAATATGCGGAAAACCCGCGCGTGTTCGGCCGCTGGCAGCCGCGCATGCTCGAAACCAGCGAGGCCGCCGAGTCCTTCCTCCAGGTGCTTGCCCGCCCTGCCGAGGAAACCAACAACGGCATGTTCGAAGCAATGGTCGAAGCCGATGACTCTGCCGAAGGCGCAATCCGCGTCACCTGGAACGAAGTGACGCTGAACCTGCAAGAATCCCAGACACCGTGGAGCGCCTCGGGCCCACTCGTCTACCGGTAGCCAACGCACGCTCTGTCGCTGCTCCCCGCAACGCCTCCGCAGTACGATGAACACGGCGAGACGCGCAGCGCCACGGCTGGCAGCGGAGGTGTCTGTTCGGATGGCAATGACCTATCAGCTCTGGCGGCTCGTGACCATCAAAGACAGCACCCACAGCACGTGGGAGCTGCTCGGCAGCTTCGCCAATGTGAAGCGCGCGAAGCTGCGCATCTATGAGCTTGCCGGCTCGAACATCGTCAGTCCCGACGAGGACCGCTACTGGTTCGAAGATCTGAACGGAGTCCACACCTTCCGCATCGAAGCCGTCCCGCTCCCGTCGCCGCGCTGACTCGTCCCGGTCGTGGCATCCAGGCCGGCCGGCGGCGTAGGATGCGCTGCAGATGAAAGCGAGCCTGTTCTACCTCCCCTCCGTCGGCAGCCGCGCCGATATCGAGCAGGGCATGGCCGGGCTGCGCGGCGACCTCTACCAGCAGATGCTGCGCGAAGTCACAGCGGAAGCGCAGCTCGCCGACGACCTTGGCTACAACTCCGTCTCCTTCACCGAACACCACTTCCACATCGAAGGCTTCGAGCTTTCCAACAACCCGGTGTTGCTCGACCTCTATATAGCGATGCAAACCAAACGCATCCGCGTCGGCCAGCTCGGCATCGTCCTCCCGGCGCAGAACCCCATACGCGTTGCCGAAGACATTGCCATGCTCGACCACATGAGCGGCGGCCGTGCCAACGCTGGCTTCGCGAGGGGCTACCAGCGGCGCTGGGTCGATGTCCTCGCCCAACAACTGCACGGTGTGCATGGCGCCATCCCCGCCCAGCACGACGCCATCGACCAGGCCAATCGCGCCGCCTTCGAAGAGCACTTCCGCATCATCAAGCAGGCCTGGACCGAACCGATGATGTCGTTCCAGGGCAAGTACTGGCAGATCCCCGTCGATGGCATCCCCTGGGACATCGAAGCGACGCGCCGCTATGGCACAGGTGTGGACGATGCCAGCATCGTCCGCCAGGTCGGTGTCGTCCCGAAGCCACTGCAGGAGCCCCACCCGCCAATCTTCCAGCCCTTCGCCTCCAGCGAAAACACCATCCGCTGGTGCGCTCGCGAAGGCGTCACCGCAATCCTTCCTCCGATGCATATCGGCCTTCAAAACCACCTCTATGACGTCTATCGCGAAGCCGCCGCCGCCGCTGCCGGCCGGACACTCGCGCCAGGCGAGGGCCTTGGCGTCCTCCGCGACCTCGTCATCGCCGATACCGATGAAGAAGCACAGCAACTGTGGGCCCACGGCGCTGCCTTCTGCGGTGCTGCCTGGTTCTCTCCCTTTGGATTCGGCGATATCCTCCGCGAACCGGGCCGCACCGAGCCGGTAGGCATGGAGGAGATGCTGGGCAACGGCATGCTCCTCGTGGGCACAGTCGATACCGTCACCCGCCAGCTGGAGCGGCTCCTTGCTGACACGCCCGTTGAGTGGATTTTTGCCTGGCTCTACAACGGCCTCGTCCCTCACCACGCCAACCTCCGCTCGCTCGAACTGTTCGCGACAAGGGTGCTTCCACGCTTCGGCGGCCTCGGCGAATCGCCGCCCGCGCTCTCGACCGGGTAGACTGCGCCATCACACGCGTTGGAGGCCACCATGGGCAAATTGGACGGCAGAGTCGCCCTCATCACGGGCGGTGCGCGCGGCCAGGGTGCTGCCGAGGCCGCGCTCTTCGCCGGTGAAGGGGCCAACGTGGTCATCACCGACGTGCTCGATGCTGAAGGAGACCAGACGGCCGCTGCCTGCCGTGGCCTGTTCCTCCACCACGACGTCACCGACGAAGGCCGCTGGCAGGAGATCGTCGATGCGGTGCTTGCCCGGCACGGCCGCCTCGACGTCCTCGTCAACAACGCCGGCATCTTCCGCACGGGTGGACTCGCCACGACGACGCTTGCCACCTATCGGCAGGTCATTGAGATCAACCAGGTGGGCGTCTTTCTCGGCATGAAAGCTGTCGCACCGGCGATGATGGCACAGCATTCCGGTGCAATCGTGAACATCTCCTCCGTCGCGGGGCTCACCGGTGCCGGCGGCGGCGCTATCGCCTACGCGGCCAGCAAGTGGGCCGTCCGTGGCATGGCCAGATCGGCTGCCAGCGAACTCGGGCGCCACGGCATCCGCGTCAACTCCATCCACCCCGGCTACATCGATACGCCGATGCTCCAGGAAGTCCCGGGCGTCGATGCCGGGCGGATGGACCGGCTCGTCGCGCGCGTGCCCCTGGGCCGCGTGGCGGAACCCGCCGAGGTCGCGAAACTTGCGCTCTTCCTCGCATCCGACGACAGCAGCTATTCCAGCGGCTCAGAGTTCATCATCGATGGCGGCATGATGGCCTGAGTTGCGCGTCTGCGGACGGGGCGGTGCGGGCAGAAAAGCCCCGAAGCGCAAGGGCATTCGTGCAGGTAAGGCTCATTGAAAGGCCCGGTAAGCCCGTTGCGGGCGCCTTTCGTGCCCGCGAGCCCGTGGCAGCGGAACCCGCTACAGTGGAATCGCAGGCTCACGCGCCCGCGTGGTCCCCATTCCTGTCAAGGACGTCCTGTGCTTATCCGCCCCCATCGCCGCCGCTTCGCACTACTCGTGCTGACCCTTGTCGCCTCGTTCGCTTTCCTTGCCGCTGCCTGTGGTGGGAGCAGCTCCAGCGCCACGCCGACAACTGCCGGAAGCACGGTTAGCCTCAAAGGTGCCGTCATCTCGCCTCCGCCGGTCAAGCCGGACGTGACGCTCACGGATACCTCCGGCCAACCCTACAACATCGTCCAGAACACCAGGGGCTATCTGACGCTGTTCTACATGGGCTACACCCACTGTCCCGATGCCTGCCCGCAGGCGATGGCCCAGCTCGCCTCCGTCGTCGGTGGCCTGCCCCCTGCGATCTCCAGCAAAGTGAAGGTGATCTTCGTCACCACCGACCCAAAGCGCGATACGCCGCAGGTGCTTCGCACGTGGCTGGACCAGTTCTCGCCGAGCTTCATTGGCCTCACCGGCTCCGAGGCGCAGATCGTCGCGCTCGAACAACAGGAAGGCATCCCGGTCGCCCAGATTGGCACGCCCGATGCCAGCGGTAACTACGCCGTCAACCATGCCACCTTCGTGCTCGCTTTCACCGCGCAGGACAATATCGCCCACACGGCATACCCCGGCGGCTTCTCCAACGCCGATATCGCGAGCGACATCACGACCCTCGTGACGAAGGGTTGGAAGGGCTAACCGGTCTTAGCCGACTCGCCGTCGCGCACCCTTGGCGCACTGCCCGTCACCCCTGCGGGGCGCCCTTCGCTGTCCACGGGCAGCTGCACACGGAACGTCGAGCCCTTGCCCGGCAGCGACGTGACGCTGATCTGGCCGCCATGCCCCTCGGCGATGCGCCGCGCGATGGGGAGGCCAAGGCCAGTCCCGCCCAGCCCCCGTGAACGCGATTTCTCCGCCCGGAAGAAGCGGTCGAAGATTCGCTTTTGGTCGTCCTGTGGGATGCCGGGACCGGTATCCTCCACTGCGAAAATGGCTTTCCCTCGCTCCCGCCGGCAGGTGACCGTCACTCGCCCGCCCGACGGCGTGTATTTCAGCGCGTTATCGATGAGGATCAACACCAGTTGGCGCAGCCGACGCGCGTCCCCCTGCACCCCGACTGCCGAACACTCCCTGCTGATCTCGATGCCGTGCAGCTCCGCGATGGCCGCCATGTCCCGCGCAACGTCGTCCGCAACCGCCCCAAAATCGACCGGTTCCCGTTCGAGCGCGAGCCGTCCCTCGTCTGCGCGCGCCAGCGTGAGCAGGTCATCGACCATGCGCGTCATGTGTTCCGATTCCACCGCCACCGCCTCGACCTGGTCGAGGTTCGCTTCGACCGTCGAGTCCGGGTGACGCAGGAGCAGTTCGTTGTTCGCCCGGATCACCGCGATCGGGGTGCGCAGTTCATGCGAAACGTCGGAGAGGAAGCGCCGTTGCGTCTCCACCGACTCCCGGATTGGGCTCAGCGCCCGGCCCGCCAGCCACAGGCCGCCGGCCCCGGAAAGGACAACGGCAATCGCCCCGCCCGAAAGCAGGATCCAGAACAACGTGTTCAGCTGGCTATCGCGCGAATCGAGCGATCGGCCGACGCTCAGGTAGAAGGGGCTCGAAGTCCCCTCAAGCGGAGGCATCAGCGTCGTCGAAATGCGGTAGTGGCTGCCGTTCGCACGCACGTCGTGCCAGACGCTGCCTGCTGTCGCGCCGGCCATGAGCTGGTTGAAGTGGATGCTTGCCGTGTCCACTTGCCGCGGGTTGGAAGTGACCGCGCCGCTCGCATCTGTGACGACGAAAAACACGTCCGTCGCCAGCCCGGTGATCACCGGCGCATGGTCGGCGTTCGAGTCCGGGTTCGTGCTGCCCGGGATGCCCGGCCCGAGCGCCTGGCCTCCAAGGCCGGAGAGCAGTGCCCGGTCGCGGGCGTCTTCGTTGAGGAGCTGCGTTGCCGAAGTCTGGATGGAGCTGTTGATTTCGTGGTCCAGCGATTGCCGCACGACGTAGTACACGACAACGCCGATGACGAGCACCGTCAGCGCGATTGCCGCCGCATAGGAGGCGGCAAGCTTGACCCGCGCGCGCCAAAACATCACCCACTCCGGATGGCGTAGCCGACGCCGCGCACGGTCTTGATGAGCTTCTCGTCCGCCTCCCGGTCGATCTTGTTGCGCAGGTAGTGGATGTAAATGTCGACGACGTTGGATTCGGCCGTGATCTCGTAGCTCCAGGCCCGGTCGAGCAGCTGCGAGCGCGTGAACACCTGGCCGGGGTGGCGCATCATCAGTTCGAGCAGAGCGAACTCGCGCGCGGTCAGGTCGATCTTGCGGCTGTCGCGTTCGGCTTCGCGCGTGCGCAGGTTGAGCTGCAGGTCCCCCACACGGAGCGTATTTCCGTCGCCGTCCGCACCCGGGGGCCGGTTTCGGCGGCTGAGGGCGCGCACGCGCGCCAGCAGCTCTTCGAGAGCAAACGGCTTCACGAGGTAGTCGTCGGCCCCCGAGTCGAGCCCCTTCACCCGGTCGGCGATCGCGTCACGCGCGGTCAACATCAGGATCGGCGTGTCATCGCCGCGGGCTCGCACTTCGCGCGTGATAGCGTAGCCGTCCATCGAAGGCAACATAACGTCAAGCAATATCAGGTCGTATTGCTCAGACGTGGCCTGCATCAGGCCGTCTTCACCATCGGCAAACCAATCGACGACGTGGTTCTCTTCCTTCAAAACGCGCCGGATAGCGGAGGCCAGGCGGACTTCATCTTCGACGAAGAGGATGTGCATGCCCCAATTTCATCACATAAAGGGGCCGAAAACATGAGAGCTTTCTAATTTCGCTCCAATCTTCCCCCAATCCCCCGCGCCGATCCTCGAATCACCAACTTCTGCGGAGGGTTCCATGCATAGCCTGGTCGGAAACCTGATTCCGTCGCTCTCCGTCCTGCTGACGATGGCTCTCGGTGGCCTTACGGCTGTAATCGGCGGCCCCGGGCCCGTTGCCCGGGCAGCGGTTGATTCCAACACTTCAGCGCTCGCGCTCGACGCCACGACGGGCCACACCACGCTCCCGCTGCGTTAACGCCAGCTACCACGGACCGCTGGCGCGGGTGGCGCCCCAATGGCCCGGAAAGAGGAAACCAAGTGACGAACACGACCCCCAAGCCCATCCGCTATCGGACTGCGAAGGTATCAATCGGCGCCGCAGCCGGCGCCGCCGTACTCCTCGGCGCCGTCTATCTCGGCACCTCCGCCCCGGCCGTCGCTTCGGTCGCCACGACCGTGACAACACTCTCGACCTCGCCCTCAGCACCAGCTGTTTCGGTTCAGCGCACGAGGTCGGATGATGGGAGTTCCCGCGCCAGCTCGGATGATGGTGGCTATGCAGCAACCTCGAACGCCGCTCCCGCCCCGCTGCAGCAGCAATCCGCTCCTGCGCCCGCGCCCCAACCCCGTGTGAGCCGCGGGTCGTGACACGCCACGACGGGCTCATTTTCGCGTGGACCGCAGCCGCAGCCGTGCTGCTCTCGGTCCTCTTGCGTGGCGTCAACCTCGGCCAGACGCCGTGGTTTGTGAGCCGCGCCGCGGGGCTCGTCACCTTCATCGCGCTGTCGCTATCGGTGATCGTCGGGCTGCTGATCAGCACGAAGACATCTCACCATCTCGTCCCGAAGCCGTTCGTCTACGAGCTGCACACGTTTCTCAGCACCCTTGCCCTCGGCCTCGTGACCATCCACGTGACTTCCCTGCTCTTCGATTCGTTCACGCCTTTCACCCCGCTCCAGCTCGTCGTCCCATTTGCCAGCCCCTATCGCACCTTCTGGACCGGCCTCGGGGTAATTGCCGCCTGGCTGTCGCTGCTGCTCGTCGCGAGCTTCGCCGTCCGCCGCCACATCGGCTACGCCAACTGGCGCAAGCTCCACTATCTGTCCTTCGCCGCCTACCTCATCGGGCTGCTCCACGGCATCGGCGCCGGGACCGATACCGCGCTCGCCCCGGTCGGATTCATGTACCTGGTCTCGGTTGCCACCGTCTCCGGCCTCCTGGCCTATCGCATCCTTGGTGGGTCCGGCGCTGGCGCCGCGACCCCAGCCCCCCGGCCGGCGCCGCGCAGCGCGCCCGGGGATAGCAATCGCGCTGCTCGCCGCCGCGAATTGACCGGCCGTTAGCATTTCTGCGCAGATGTCAGCCGGTTCGTGCCACCCGGTGTTCCCTCCCGCCGGGTGGCACGGATCCCTCTCAACCGCGACGATAGCCATGTGGAAGCATCTGTCCGTCCGACGCCCTCGCCCGAGCCGCCTCCTCGATTCGCCGCCAGATGCCTCTTCCTCCAGATGACCTTCAGCGGCGCCCCCGACCACGGCCTCGTCAATATCTGCCGCCACATCATCCGGGACGGCAGTCTGTGCGTCGGCCCATTCCTCGATGACACCGAAACGCCCTGCGGCCTCTGGGAGGCAAAACCACCCGGCCTTCTCCGCGGCCACGCCCCGAGCGACGGCTAACCAGCGCCGGGAAGCACTCCTACCGCGCTGGAGAGCCCGGCTCAGGCACCGTATTCCGTCGCCATAGCCCGCAGGTCCCGCCAGCCCGCCGGCAAGAAGGCCGCGCACGTCGCCAGTGCCGCCAGACCTTCCGCCACGAGGAACCCTCCGCCGGCGTGCGGCTGGAGGAGGACAGAAAGCCCCCCAAATCCAGTGAGTACCACGCCGCCGGCGCCGGCCCCTACGGCGCCGAGCACGTGGAACGCTCGCCTCGGAAACGACCGGCCGCGCTCGGTCGGCGCGCACTTGCGCCGAAGCAAGAGATGCGACGCCACAATCACCACGCCGGCGACGACGGCGGCGTCCGCGGTGAGCCACTTCTCCGAAAAGTGGTGGTCGACTGCCGCCGCAGCGCAACTCGATGCGTGAGGGTAAAACCCCTGGAACTCCGCGCAGCGCTGGGGCGTATAAGTATTCCCCGGCTGGTCACCCGCCACAACCGACTTCCCGAACACGAGCCCCGCGCCCGCTGCCAGTTCGCCACCCATACCGATCGCCAGCACTCCCACGCCGGCGAGCAGGGCCATCCACAGGTAGAGGCGAAACAACCACGAGCGCAGCGGCAGCGCGGCTGCTGCCGCTGCGTTGAATCGCGCCGCGATCTGGCGGGCCTCCCCGAAACGCTCAATAGCGATCTCCGTCGCGTGCACTTCGTCCATCCCGGAGGCTACGTTTGCCAGTACCGCCTCTCTGAGATGGTCCTCGGTCTCCGTCAGGATCCGCCGCGACTGCGCGCCGTCCACCCGCAGCCCATCGAGAAGCTCGTCCAGGTAGCCGTCTATCAGGCGGGAATCGGCCACGGTATCCTCCGAATCACGGATTCGATTGCACCCGAAAACGCCCGCCACTCGGCTGCCTTCGTCCGCAGCGCCTCGCGCCCCGAATCGCTCAGCATATATTCACGGCGCCGCCGGCCGGTCGCGTCCGACCACCGGCTCGAGACATGCCCCAGCCGTTCGAGCCGGTGCAGTGCCGGGTAGATTGTGCCCTCGGGGAGCGCGAACGCGCCCTCGCTCCGTCGCCGCAGCTCCTCGATGAGTGCGTACCCATGCAGCGGCCCCGCCTCCAGGATCGAGAGCAGCAGCAGGTCCAGGTGCCCTTTCAGTTGGTCTGCGTTCATACATAGCGATGCTATGCATAGAACCGGCAGGTGTCAACGCCTTTCCAAGGGCCCCGCGCAGGGCGCCCACG
>Ga0307373_10007191_pt1 | contig 17449 bp, 17 predicted proteins | sample OX2MG_FD_202534 | JGI IMG/M metagenome (GOLD analysis project Ga0307373, IMG submission 202534) | Soil microbial communities from Risofladan, Vaasa, Finland - OX-2 | ecosystem: Environmental > Terrestrial > Soil > Coastal area > Acid sulfate soil | place: Finland: Risofladan, Vaasa | collected... | reverse complement strand
CCACCAATTCGCTCTCGGCTTCGGGCAAATCGAACGGCGTGCGGTTGCCTTCGGCCAGCGCCGAGATGAACAGGATATTGGCCGCGATAAACGTGAACGGGTTGGCGAACAGGAACCAATGCTGCGGAGCCCAGCCCTGCGCCCTGATGATCCCCTGCATCGAGAGCGTGCCGGTCATCAGGACGATCGGGAAGATCGACAGGCCGGCGGGAATTTCGTAGCTGACGATCTGCGCGGCCGAGCGAATACCGCCGATCAGCGACCATTTGTCATTCGATGCCCAGCCCGCCATCAGCACGCCGACCACGGTCAGCGCGGTGACCGAGGTCATATAGAGGATGCCGACGTTCAGGTCGGCCAGAATCAGCGACGAGGAAAACGGCATCACCGCCCACGGCAGGACGAAAGCGAGCACGACCAGGTATGGGGCCATCTTGAACAGGCGCGGGTCGGAGTCGGTCGGCACGATATCTTCTTTGCATACGTGCTTGACGCCGTCGGCGAGCCACTGGAGGAAGCCGTTGGGACCCACGCGATTGGGGCCGACGCGCGACTGGATACGGGCCCAGACGCGGCGCTCGACCCAGCTCACGATTCCGGCGAACGGAAACGCGACGCCCAGGAACACGACCGCGCTCAGGACGAACACGGCAATCGCGGCGACGAGTTCGTAAGGGGCGCCCTTGCCGAACATCCCGGATGCGATCAGGTTTTGCACGAGCGTCTGCATGACGATTTAGCGATCGATCTCCGGCGCAATAACGTCGAGGCTGGCGATGAGTGTGACCAGATCGGCGATCATCAGGCCGCGGCTGAGCTTCTGCGTGATACCCATCGCGGCGAACGATCCCGTCCGCACATGGACCCGCCACGGATAGGCGGTGCCGTCGCTGACGACGTACCATCCCATGTCGCCGCGCGCGGACTCGACGCGGATCTGGCATTCGCCGGCAGGCGGCTTGAAGTTGCGCGCGACCTTGGCCAGCACCGAGCCGGCGGGCAACTGTTTGAGCGCCTGGCGCAGGATTTTCGCGGACTCGGCCATCTCACGAATCCGCACCATGTAGCGATCCATCGCGTCGCCGAGCTTGCCCCACTGTCCGTTGCCGACGGGAATCTCGAACTCGAAATCGGGATAGACCGAGTAGGGAACGTCCCTGCGGGCATCCCACTTGTATCCGCAGGCGCGCAGGTTCGGGCCGACCAGGTTGTAGTTGATCGCTTCTTCGAGCGTGATCACGCCGACGTTGGCCAGCCGCTCGATATAGATTTTATTGTACGAGATGAGGGCGTTATATTCCTCGAGGATCGGATCGAAGTGGTCGAGGTAGGCCAGCGCCTTTTCGCGCCATCCGGGCGGCAGATCGAAGGCAACGCCGCCGATTCGCATGTAGTTAAAGGTCAGGCGCGCGCCGCACAGCTCCTCGATCAGGTCGTTGATCATTTCACGCTCGCGAATCGCGTGCGTGAACGGCGTCATCGCGCCGATATCCATCGCCATCGTTCCTACCGAGAGCAGATGCGACGCGATTCGGTTGAACTCGGCGGCGATCACTCTGCAATACTCGCCGCGTTTGGGGACTTCGATTCCGGCGAGCTTTTCGCACGCCATGCCCCAGCCCTGGTTGGTGAACATCGCGCACACGTAATCGACGCGATCGGTATAGGGCATGAAGCCGTGGTAGCCGACTTTCTCGGCGATCTTTTCGATCGAGCGATGCAGGTAGCCCACGTCGGGCACCGCCTCGCGCATCACCTCGCCGTCGGCGCGGACCACGAAGCGCAGCACGCCATGGGTCGAGGGATGCTGCGGGCCCATGTTGAGCGTCATTTCTTCTGTGCGCAGGGTGCTCATTTGTGTTTCGGATCGAGCCGGATAATCGGGCTTTCGCGAACCGTTGAGATACCGTGATATTCGAGCGGCTCGACGAAATCCTTGCGCAAGGGAAAGCCTTCCCAATCCTCGGGGAGCAGGATCCGGCGCATGTCGCTATGGCCTTCGAAGGTCACTCCGAGGAGGTCGAAGATCTCGCGCTCCATCCAGTTGGCGGATTTCCATACCTCTTCGAGCGTATGGACGACAGGGTTTTCGCGCGGCAGTTTCACTTTCAGCACCGCGCCGTGGCGATGCTGGTAGGAGAAGAGATGATAGACGACCTCGATCCGATCCTTGTAATCGACGCCGCTCTGGTTGGACAGGCAGTCCATCGCGAGCGCCGGATCGTCGTGCATGAAGCGGCCGACCTCGACGATCGCGGCGGGATCGATCACGCAGAACGGATCGGGCTTTTTGGCCACGGTCTCGAGCACGCGAGCGCCGAACTGGCCGGTCAGCCGCTGATATATATCGAGCGCTTCCATCCTCAGGCCGCGCTCACATCCTCGCGATTGGCGCTCCCGCGCGACAGCCAGCGCTCGGTCATGATTTTTTCCTGGAGCTTGAGCAGGCCTTCGGTCAGCGCCTCGGGCCGCGGCGGACATCCGGGAACGTACACATCGACGGGCAGAATCTTGTCCACGCCGTCGCACACCGAGTAGGCGAGCTGGAACAGTCCGCCGCAACTCGCGCATGAACCCATCGAGATGACGTACTTCGGATCGGGCATCTGGTCGTAGAGCAGGCGCGTGCGCAGCGCCATCTTGAGGGTCAGCGTTCCCGCCACGATCATCAGGTCCGACTGGCGCGCGGAGGCGCGCGGCGTGGCGCCGAAGCGTTCGATATCGGCGCGCGGACCGCCCGTGTGCATCAGCTCGATCGCGCAGCAGGCAAGGCCGAAGAGCATGTACCAGATGCTCGATTTGCGCATCCAGTTGAGCAGCTCATCGGTTTTGGTCGTGAGCACGTAATCCGGAAGTGTGTTGAGCAGCGACATGACTTATCGTCTCGGTCCCCCCGCTATTCCGGAACTTTTTTGATCCATTCGAGATCATGTTTGACCCACACGTAGGCGAGGCCGACAAACAGGATCAGCAGGAAAATCAGAATCTCGCTGAGCGCCGCGATCCGCGCCCCGTTGCGCACCCAATCGAGATAGACGGTCGCGATCGGATAGACGAAGGCGACTTCGACTTCGAACACGACGAAGATTAGCGCAATCAGGTAGAAGCGGACGTTGAAGTTAATCCACGCGCGTCCGGTGGGCGGCTCGCCGCATTCGTACGGGATAAGCTTGCGCGCATAGGGATTGTTGGGCGCGAGCAGCTTCTGCAGGCCGAACATCAGCGCGACAAAACCGATTCCGATCACGGTCAGGGCAAGTGGCACGCTGAAGCTCAGATACATGGGTCGTTTACCGACTCCTCAATTAGTTGGACCGGATCAAACTGTCAAGAAGCATCACTTTTCAGAGGATCTGAGACACTTAAGCATCTCTTCTTCATCGCAGTAGAATCGCGCGCGGCCAGTCGCCCGCGAAAATCACCTATTTGCCTGATTTCACAAGGCTTTCGAGTCCATGCGCATCGAGCCACGCGCCGTCGCCCTTGGGACAGGCCAGTATCGCGATACCGCCGGCCACGCGCCCAGAGAGCGGGGCCTGACACTTTGGGCATTTCAGCGCCGCAGTCATCCGCGCGCGCAATTTCTCGAGGAGTTCGATATCGCGTTTGCGCGCCCATTCAGATTCCCGCGCCGCTTCCACGTCGCGAAACTTGTCACCGAGCCGGTCTTTCTCGTCGCTCATTTTGTAAGAGCCCTCACTTGGCCAAGCTTGCTCACTTAGCTTATCACATTCGGCGCGATACCGATGCGCGAGACGCGCGGCCGCGCGCATCACCGGCGCGCCCGCTGGCGGAATCGCTCTCCAATCAGCCGGATCAATCCATTTCCTTGATCAGTTTTCCGCTGCGCGCTTTTTCGACGGTGGCGTCGAACTTCGGCCCCAGATCGACGCCCATCTGTTTGGCGCGCTTTTTCGCCCACAGGCCGACGTTGCGCGAGTCGCGGTAGAAGCTCTCGTCGCGTGGCTTCGATACGTCGAAATTCTCGAGCCGTGACGACTCGCTCTCGTGCATCGCGAACGACGACATCACGCGCTTAAGCCGCGCCGAGCCGCATCCGGGGCACGAGCGCCGCTCGCGCTTTTTCGGACTCAGCACGACATGCGAGCAAATCCTGTCGCAGCGCGCGCATTGATATTCGAAAATCGGCATCCGAGCTGAGAATATCCCGCCGCGCCCCAAGCGGGCAAATCAGCGGCGCATCGGCGGATTCGGGACGCCTAGCGATCTTTCATGATCAAATCGGCGAGCGGGCTTCCGGCCAGGAACAGAATGCCGACCGCGCCGACCGCGATGCCGGTGCCGATCCACCAAATCGAGCGGTATTCGAGTCCAAGGACGAGCATGATCAGCGCCCATAGCGGCAGAATCGCGGCGATCCCGAGCCGCATCAGGACACTCATCGCGCGTTCGGCTTTTTCGATCTGGTCGGCCATGATCCAGTGATCTACCGATTCCGCCGGCAACGGGCAATCTCAGAGTTTGTGAGTTCACTCGGACACCGGGATTCCTCGTGGCACAGGCTTTAGCCTGTGCCCCCACACCGGCTGAAGCCGGTGCCACCAAGCCACGCGCGGGAATGACATATGTGGCTTGCGTGCTTGAGGAAATTTGACGGAGGAGACCCTTTGCGTAACTGCCTGAATTTCTTAATCCCCTCTCCTTGGGAGGCTGTCGATAAATGGCGAATCGCGCATTGTAATGACCGGCGAGACGCCGGTCCTACTGAAAAAGGTTTAACGCCAATAGGGCCGCCGTCTCGGCGGCCTCTTCCCTCCGGCTATCTACAGGCTAGGAAAGTGCCGTTCTGGATTTATCGACACGCTCGTTGGACAACGAGAGGTTATCAACTTCGCCGTGAACCAGTTACGCAAAGCTCTCTTAAGGGAGCGACCCCGCCGCCAGGAATAAAGTCGCAAACTCTCAGCGCGCGGCGGCGGGCGCTAGGGCGTATAGCGCGAGCGGGCCGTCGCGGCCGACCAGGTGGGATTTGACGACGAGTTTCAGGCCGTCGCGATATTGCGGCGGCAGAGAATTGCGCTCGACGTCGTTGGCGACCAGGTAGGATTGCACGCCGGGCGGGGGCGTCTTGCGATGACGCCCCATCAGGGGCGGAGCGTCGGTTCCGTAGTAGAAGGAAAAATCGTAATTCGGATCGCGGACCACGAACACCGGCGCCGCGCCGATCTGCTCGCGCACCACGAAGGCAAACGTCTTGGCGCTGCGCTCCCACGCCAGCGCGGGCCGCAGGATCGCGTTGGCGAGCATCGAGCCCGCAAGGGTCAGGATTCCGGCCGCCACGCCGGCAACGATCGCGCGGCGGCGCGTGACTGCGCCGATCGCCGCGATCACGCCGCCAATCACCGCCAGCGCGAAAATCACAAACCCCGCGCGCATCGTCTTGAAGCCCTGCGCGTAAAGCGCCAACTCGTCGGCGTCGCTCGATTGCAGATGAAGCCCGAAGCGGACGTGCGAAGTCGCCAGCGCGAAGCCCGATCCCACCGCCGCCGCCATCGCAACCGCGATCGCGATAACCGCGGCGCTCCGCAGCCCGGGCGCCCATCGCGCGCGGCCGGCCGCCGGATCGCCAAGCACGAAGACCGCCGCGCACATAATGGCGACGCCCGGCAGCGCGGGCAGGATATAGTCGTCGCGCTTGGCGCTGGCCAGCGAGAAGAAGACGATCACCGCGACCGCGAGACTGGCAGCATAGATCAGCGGCTTGCGCCGCGCGGCGCCGATTTCTCCGGTCGCGAAGCCCGCAATCGACGCCGGCAGCAGCAGCACAATCGGCATCGCGCCGCCAACCAGGCGCGCCGCGATATACCAGATCGGACGCGCGGCCTCGCCCGTGCCGCCATATTTCGCCGACAGGAAATGACCGAAATTCTCAGTCATGAAGATCGAAAAAATCTTCCACGTCCCAAGCGTGAACCACAGCCAGTACCATCCGACGGTCATCGCCGAGACCGTGATGGCGAGCGCCCAGACCCAGCGCTCGCGCAGCAGCGCAAACGGATTTCGTCCGAGCATCGCCAGGTAGGTGAAGACGGCTAGCCCGGTCAAAATCGCCGCGACAGGCCCCTTGGTCAAGACCGCGAGTTGCAGGACCGCGATCGCGGCGATCGTTCTGGCGCGCGTCGCGCCGCCTTCAATCTGCGGATAGAGAATCAACAGCGTGCTGATGACCAGAAACGTCATCGGCATGTCGGTCAGCGCGAGCGTCGCGCGCGACGAATAGCCATAGGTCGCGATCAGGAACAGAAAGGCGAGCCATCCTTCTGCGGCGCCGACGTTCGCGGCGGTCCATACCAGCACCTCGACGGCAAGCGCGGTCCCCGCAACCAGCGGGACGATTCGCGCGCTGACCTCGTCCGCCTTGCCGCCCATCAGCCAGGTAACGGCGCCGGAGAGCCAGTAATAGACTTGGGGTTTCTCGACCAGGTAGCCGTAGTAGTCGCGCGGCGCCATCAGATGACCGCGAGCGATCGCTTGAACCCACTGCGCGGATTGCGGTTCCGCATCCTTCTGGAACGGCGCCGTGATTCCCTGCGACAGCACTATCATCGCCACAATCGCCGCGGCCGCGACGAGCCACAGCGCCGGGCGGCGCGCGGCGTCCGCGGCCGGAGCGCGGGTCTGGACCGGGTTCGCGTTCATTTCTGTCGCGATGGTTTGTGCGAGGACTTGCGCGGCGGTTTGCGCGCCGCCACCGGGTCGGGCCACAGATGACGAATCGGCGCGCCGTCTTCGTAGAGGGCGACCTGCATGGCGGCGTTGTGCGCGAATCCGATTCGTCCGCGCCGATCGACGAGAATTATTCCGCCTTCGGCATTTGCGCCGCCGAGCAGGCCGGTAATCGCGCGCTCTGCTACAAGCGCCGGCGCCGTGCTGCCGAGCAAGCGCACTGCTTCGCGGCACAGGCCAGTTAAAATAATTGCTTCGCCATAGCCGGTGGCCGATGCGCCGCCGGCAAGATCGGCGAAGGTGCCCGCGCCGATCATCGCCGAGTCGCCGACTCGTCCGGCGATTTTCCCCGGAACTCCGCCGGTCGAGGTTGCCGCCGCGATCGTGCCGCGCGCGTCGATTGCAACGGCGCCTACCGTGCCATGACCGGGCGCGGCGCCTGCAATACCGAGCCGCACGCTCTCCTGCCATTTGCGCCATCGGGCGCGCGCGCGATCGGTGATCAAATCCTCGTTCGCGCACATCGGCACGCCCGCGCGGCGCGCCAGCCGCTCGGCGCCCTGCGCGACCATCAGGACGTGGCGGGTATTCTCCATCACGGCGCGCGCAAGCAAAATCGGGTTGCGCACGCGGCCCACGGCGCCGACCGCGCCGGCCGCGATCCGCCCTGCTCCGGGAACTTCCTCGCCCGGCTCGGTGGTGTCGCCCGCGACCATCACCGACGCATCCATTTCGATCGATCCGTCGATCGTGAGCAGCGAGCCGGTTCCGGCGTTGAACAGCGGATGGTCTTCGAGCGCGACGATCGTGGCGACGACGGCGTCGAGCGCGCTGCCGCCGCCCTTGAGAATATCGGCGCCGCGCCGCACCGCCTCGAGCATCGCGCGTTTGCGCTCGGACCGCTCCGTGCCAACCGACGGCGGAAGCGCCCCGGCGCCGCCGTGCGCGACCAGAGCGGGGATGATAGTGCGCCGCGCCATGTCAGGCCGCCAGCCCGCGGCCCCAAAGGAACAGCCGCTTGAAGTCGAAAATCATCGCGCCTGAAGTCCCGTACGCGCGCTCCAACCGCTCGCCATACGCGCCCAGGAACTCGGCATGGCGATCTTTGGGAAGCGCGTCGAGATAAGGGCGAAGCCCGGTCGAGCGATACCACTGCACAACTTCGGCGGGCGAATTCATCGGATGATGGAACGTGCGGTAATAGCAATCGATTTCGGCAAAGCCAATCTCGCGCATGATGCGCTCGTAGTGCTCGGGCGGCGCAACCTCGCCAAACGGGCGATCGACCGGGCCGAGTAGCGAAGCCCAGCGCGGCTCGAGCACCATCCGCGAAAGTTCGAGCTTGGCGGTTTCGGATTCGTTGGCCGGCATCTGCACAACCATCGTACCGCCCGGCGCCAGCGCGCCGAACCATCGCGCCAGGACCGCGCGATGCTCTCGCAGCCAATGCAGGGCGGCGTTCGAGAAGACAATCGAATAGCGGCGCCGTGGTTCGAGTTGCGCAATATCGCCGATCGCGAAGGACAACCGCTCGCGCAGCTCGTCAGGCAGTCCGGCGCGCAGCTTCCCGGCCGCTTCGATCATCGCGGGCGACGAGTCGATTCCGCGCGCCGACCCGCCCGTCAAACGGCGCGCCAGCGCGACCGTGTTGTCGCCCGGACCGCATCCGAGGTCCGCAATCGTGGCGTCCGGAGCGATCGCCAGGCGCCCGGCGATATGCTCGAACGGTTCGGCCCGATAGCGGCGGAAGCGGTTGTAGAGCTCGGGTTGCCAGTCGCTCATTGCGCAGTCGCTCTCATGAAGTACATCGCACTCGAAATGCGGGTTCGCTCGTCAGCATATGGAGCCGCGCTTCTCCCGACAAGCAGCATGCTTGCGACAAGGCGCGCGCTTGCCAGCACGCTTACGATCGGCCACATCATAGCGGATGGTTGGCGGATGGTTGGCGAATGGCTGACGCACTGAATCGTCCCGACGAACCGCATCCCGACGAGGTGAAGCATCACGCGCGGCGCTTCGGATGGATCGGCAGCGCGATGATTGGCACGGCCGCGATCCTGTGGCTCGGCGGCGCCAGTATCGTCGCCTATCGGCTGGCGTATCCTCCGTTTCTCGAAGGTGGGCATACGGATGTGTACGGGCCGCACGCGCCGATCGCGGACGCCCTGGCGCCGGCCGATCCACGGGCGGCGTTTGGCGCGTCGTTTGAGAGCGTTTCGATTCCGGTCGAGGATCATCCCGCGGTCCAGGGATGGTTTGTCGCGGGACAACTTCCCGCCGCCGTGCTGCTGATGCCCGCGGCGGGCGGCGATCGGCGCGCGATGCTGCCGTACATGAAGTTTCTGCACGACGCCGGATACGCAACGCTGGCGATCGGAAGCGGCGACAGCCCGGAGCGCGGAACGCGATGGGGATGGCGCGAGAAGGACGAGGTTCTTGCGGCGGCGGACAATCTGAAGCATCGCGGGTTTGCGAATATCGCGGGCTTGGGAGTTTCGGAGGGCGCAGCGGCGATCCTGCTTGCGCAGGCCGAGCGGCCGGTCTTCAGCGCGATTATCGCCGACAGCGCCTATCGCAATCTGGCCGCGATGTTTCAGCGGATTCCGTCGATCGCGGGGCTTAACCCCGCATTTTCGCAAACCGTGATCATGGAAGCGGGACTCTTCATGGGTCATTCGCTATGGCGGATCGATCCGGCCAAAGCCGCGCGCAAGCTCGGGCCTGCGGCGCTGCTGGTCATCCAGAATCGCGGCGACAAAATCGTGACGGTCGCCGACGCCGAGGCGATTCGCGACGCGGCCGGCCGCTCCTCGGCGGAGTTGTGGATTGTCGCGTCGGACGGACATGGCGACGCGATCTACGAAGATCCCGACGCCTACGCCGCGCGCGTGACGGGGTTTTTGCGCGCTCATCTGCAGGGTCAGAACTAAGCACCCTCGCCCGCGCGGATTTGCGTTTGTGCAACTCGGATACAAGGGGCTACTCGCGCGACTGCCGAGATTCCTCGCGAGGTACAGGCACGCGATTCGATAAGCTCGTCGCGCCGCAAACGGTACATTCGCGCTCGGAATGACAATTCAGTCTTATTTTCTGTCATTCCGAGCGCGAGCAGGCGATAGGTTTTCTCTCAAACGAATCACGCCGTGCGGCAACCGTCGCGAGGAATCTCGCCCTTTGCGATAGCACACTCTCGATACGCGTCGCGCCTCTTTCAGCGAAGAGAGCAGATTTCCGCAGGGGTGCGCATTCGAATGCGAGCTACATCCGCGGGGTGCCTAGATCGACCAGGAGCGTGCTCTTTAGACGTTCGAACAGTTCGTCAACGTCCCACGGACCGTTGTTGTAGAGAATCTTGTCGGGAGCGATATGCCGGTAGCGCATGATTCGGTAGCCCGAAGCGCCGAAGCACTGCCCGGTAACCGCAGAGGCGTCGTCGCTCGCGAGGAACAGCACGATCGGCGCGACGTTGGCGGGATCGCGCGGAGTGCCTTCGGCGTTCTCGCTGGCGGGAAGCCCCGTCGCTCCGGGCATCCTGCCGGCAGGAACGGTGTCGGTCATGCGCGTGGCGGCGCCCGGCATGATCGCATTGACCGTGATTCCGTATTTGCTCAGCGCGTTGGCTGAACTGTAGGTGAGCCCCAAAATTCCCGCCTTGGCGGCGGCGTAGTTGGGCTGGCCGGGGCTGCCGAGCGCGGAATTCGACGAGAAATTGATTATCCTGCCGAACTTGCGCTCGCGCATATGCGCGGTGGCCGGACGCATCGTCGAGTAGTGACCCTTCAGATGCACGCGGATCACGTCGTCCCATTCCTTTTCGCTCATGTTGAAGATCATCCGGTCGCGCAGGATACCCGCGACGTTGACCAGGATGTCGAGCTTGCCGAATTCCTTGATCGCCTGATTGACGAGACCCTCACCGCCCTCGACGGTTGCGATATCCATGTGATTGGAGACTGCGGTGCCGCCCGCGGCTTTTATTTCCTTGACCACGTCGTCGGCGGGCGAGACGCTGGTCGTCTCTCCGGCGACGGTGACGCCGAGATCGTTGACGACGAGTTGTGCGCCATGCTTTGCGAACAGCTTGGCGATTCCGCGGCCGATGCCGCGGCCGCCGCCAGTGATCGCCGCCACCTTTCCGTCTAATTTACCCATTTTTGCGAATCTCCCTGTTAGACTCGGAATCCAAACCGCGCACGGTTTTGGTTCCTGTCAGTGTGCTTATAGCGGCGCTTATAGCGCAATTCCGCTACGCTCGAACAGCGAACGCCCCCCCCGCTAGCGCTGGTCTATTCGCGCGACAATGAACTCGGTTATCTGCCCATCGGTCGTCATCCTGCCAATCTTGCCGTTGGGCTCGCTGAACCACAGATTGCCGTCCGGTCCAGCGGTGATGAATCCGGGAATCGTGGTGGGGCGAACATGAAACGCCGTTATCTCGCCGGCCGGCGTCATGCGATAGATGATCTGCGCATGCACCATCGTGATCCACAAATTTCCATCGGATCCGGCGGCGATCGAAAGCGGCACGCCGCGGTCGGGCAGCGGATACTCGGTGATCGCGCCGCTGGGCGTGATCTTGCCGACCTTGTCGGCCGCAAGCTCGGTGAACCATACGTTGCCGTCGGCTCCCACGGCCAGCCATCCGGGCTTGGCGTTGGGGGTCTGCACGGCGTACTCGGTTATCTTGCCCGCCGGCGTGGACTTGCCGATCCGGTTGCCGCGGTCTTCGACGAACCACAGGTTGCCGTCTGTGCCGGTGACGATCTGCGCGGGGCCCGAGCCGTGCGGCAGATCGAACTCGGAGAGCGCGCCCTGCGGGCTAAGCCGTGCGATCCGGTTGCCGGAATGCTCGGTGAACCACAAGTTGCCGTCGGGCCCGGTCGTGATTCCCGTTGGACCGCTGTCTTCTTTGGGAAGCTGAACGTACGCGACCCGCTCGTTGTAATCGAGGCGGCCGACGCGATTGCCGGCGGTATCGGTAAACCACATCGCGCCATCGGGTCCGGCGACGATTCGTTCGGCAAAGCCGCGCGAGTCGATCTTGTAGCGCGCGATCGATCCGCTGGGCGTGATTCGCCCTACTCCGTCGCCCTGAAACTCGGTGTACCAGACGTTACCGTCCGGGCCCGCCGTAATCGCATAGGGAGAGTGATTTCCGATCGCCTGATGCGGTGCTACCGGCCGTGGCGCGGGAGTCGGCGACGCCGATGGCGCGGGCGCGGGCGCGGCGCCCTGCTTGGCGGCGGAAGCGCATCCCGCCAGAGCCATCGCGAGCGCAATCCCGAGCGCTTTTTTCCGAATCGATTTCATTCGCAGACAGAGCAGCCGAACCTCGTGCGGGAGTTTGCCAGAACCCGGCGCCAGATGCATCCGGCAAGCGCGGCGCGCACCGTCGCCGGCCGACCGCTGATCCACCAGGCGGATTACCCGACACGAGGCAGCTTTTCCGCGCGAATCCCGAAGTCGGTGGCGAACCAGTACAGAGCGACGAATGCCGCCAGGAGCGCGACGAACACGCTCTCCCGCAATACCGTCATCGCAAGCGCCGAGAGATAACCGGGTGCCGACGGCAGCGCGACAGGAGCCACCATCAGGATAACGTAGCTGGCGATCGCTGCGCCGACAGCGCGGCGGCTCGTGCGGCCCGCCATCGCAGCGGCGATCAGGCAAGCCATCGGCAGGTAGAGCAGGACCAGGTAATGAAACCATGCCGTGGGCGCAAGGATGATCGCGGCCGCGACCCAGAGCGAGAATGCGCGTGCGTCGCGATCGGGACTGCCGGCGGGCGCGATCGTTGCCCACACCGTCGCGCCGAGCAGCGCGGCCTCGCCGACGATGAACACGACTTCCTGAGCGAGGACGAGCCGAGGCCCCGGGTTCGCGCCGGCCGCGAATGCGAAGAATCGCTCGACGACGGCGCGAAAGGCGATATTTCCGGGGATCCCGAGCCACAGCGGACTTTCGACGAAACCGACGGCGTCGAAAAACCCGAAACTGCGATGAACGCCGACGATCGCGAGCGTGGCCATTCCGCCCGCCGAGGCGCCAAGGATCGTCCATCCGAGCGCGCGCCAATCGCGCCGCACGATAAAGTAGCCGGCAATCACTCCAGGAAAGACGCGCAGCAATGCCGCCGCGGCGACGAGCAGCCCCGCGCTCCGGTGAGATCCTCGCTGGCATGCGCGCATCGTGAGGATGAGCATCACCAGGATTATCAATTGAGCCTGCGCATAGTAGAAGTGAAACCAGAGCGGAGAATAAAAAATCGCGAGCGCGGCCAGCGACGGGATGAGCTGGCGCGGAATACCCGATGCCGGTCCGAGCAGCATCGCGAGCGACAATCCCAGAGCGCCGAGATTGATCGCGAACCATACCCAATAGGCCGGGCGCGGCGCGAGCCGGGTCAGCGGTTCGAAGCAGAGCAGGAACGTGGGGGGATAGGTCGCGCGATTGATCGCGCCGGTTTCGAGCCCGAGCTGGCGTCCGAGCGGCGTTAGATCCGTGCGATATGGATCGCCGCCTTCGCGCAGAACCAGCGCCGACAGATAGTAATGGCTGAAGTCCCATCGGTTCGCGCGTGCCGACAGCAGCGGTCCCGTCGCGACAATCCGGATCACCGCCAGCGCCCACAAGATCATCACCACGATCGGGACGGCCAGAATCGAGCGCCGCGACTGCGCCGGACCGGATTGTCGTCGAGGAATCCGCTCCGGTGCTTCGGTCATTTCGTCTCCTTGCGGATAGCGGATCGCGCCGCTCGCAAAATCCAGAATGCCGCGCCGGCTTCCAGAGCGACCCAGGCGGCCCAAACGATCAGACGCGCGCGGCGCGACGCGGCGAACCGGCGGCGAGTACCGGCGGGCACGTCGGCGCTATTTCACCACGTTATCGGCGCGCAGCCGCGCGACTTCGGCGGCGGCGAAGCCAAAGTCTTTCAGGATTTCATCGGTATGCTGCCCAAGCCCCGGCGCGTGACGCCAGAGATCGGTTTTCGAATTCGAAAAACGCGCGGGCGAGCGTACTCCCCGCACGCGGCCGGCCTTGGGATGGTCGTACTCGATGAAGGTCTCGTTGACCACGAATTGGGGGTCGTTCCAGATCGTGTCGAAATCGTTGACGGGACCGCAGGGAACGTCGGCCTTATCGATCCGTTCGAGCCAATAGGCCGAGCTCTCGGTCGGAAAGATATCGATCAGCGCTTTGATCGCGCGCTTGACGCGCTCGGGACGCGGCGCGTCGCCCCCGAACAATTCCTCGCGCCCGATCGCCTCGAGCATCGAGGTCCAGTGCTTATCCGTCAGCGGGGCGATCGTGATGTAGCCGTCGGCGGTTTTGAATGGATCGAGCGTGCCCATCGAGGGCGGAACCCCCGGCTTGTCCGGCAAGAGCGTATGGCGCGCCATCGTGTCGCCCATCAGGTAGTAGGCGACCGCGTCGATCATCGCGATTTCGATATGCTGGCCCTTGCCGCTGCGCGCCTCGTTGAGCGCGGCGAGAATCGCAATCGCGGCGGTCATCGCGGTGACCTTGTCGGCGATGATGTTCTTGACCGCGCGCGGGCGGCCCTGCGTGCGCTGCGTCGCCATCACGCCCGCCATCCCCTGGATAATCGGATCGTAAGCGGGCTTGTCGCGGTACGGTCCCTTGAACCCGTATCCGGCCATCGAGCAATAGACGATCTTCGGGTTGCGCGCGGCGACTGCCACGTAGCCGACTCCGAGGCGATCGACGACGCCGGGGCGCACGTTCTGCACGACCACGTCGGCATGCTCGGCCATCCGCAGGAAGACCTCGGCGGCTCCGGGGCGTTTGAGATCCAGGACCATCGCGCGCTTGTTGCGGTTCCAGTTGAGGATTCCGACCGGCACTCCGCCGCGCTCCTGCGCAACGACCACGCGTGAGACATCGCCTTGCGGCGGCTCGATCTTGATCACGTCAGCGCCGAGATCGCCGAGGATCATCGTGCAGAACGGTCCCGCGACGACCATGCTGAGGTCGAGAATCTTGATACCGCTTAACGGACCCATCGAGCGCACCTCCGCAACTTGTTCGGTTATAGTCAAAGCCCGCTCTCTCTAACAATGGCGCGTTTGAATTTGGTTTGGCACGCAGGTATAGAAGATCGCGCGCGCGGCAATTGACTGCGAGTTTAGCCGCGCGCGCGCACGATACCGCGGCGGATGGGGCCCGTGCGCGGTTTCGGGCTGGTTTCGATTTTTTCGCGGTTGGGATGGGGAACGGGTTGTATTTGTTAAGACTTATCGCGCGCAACATGCGCCGCGGATTTCGGCGTACCGCGCTGACTTCGCTTACGATCGCGCTGGCGACATTCGTTTACCTGGTGCTGATCTCCGTGCCGGGTTCGATGGACCGAATTGTGCACGACGCGTCGGCGACGCTGCGCCTGATCGTGATCAACCGCAACCTGCCGCTGTACGGGATGCCCGCGCGGTACTGCGATGAGATTCGCGAGATTCCCGGCGCGGCGGCCTGCGTCGCGATCAAGGCATGGCCTGCCACCTACCAGGACGTGAGCGACCAGATTCTGGCCGTCGCCGAGGGTCTCGAAATCGCCGACGTCTTTCCCGACTACGATCTGAACGGAGAGGCGCGGCGCGCGTTCACGCGCGAGCGCCGCGGCGCATTCGCCGGCCACGTCCTGATGAGCAAGTATCACTGGCATCCGGGCCAGCAGGTGACCCTGCGCGGAGTCGGCGCGGGGCATCTGAAACTCACTTTCGTGCTGCTGGGCGAGATGCCGTCGAAGCGTTATCCGAACGTGTTCGCGTTCCGACGCGATTATCTTGAAGAGGCGACGCGCGCGGCCGGTCTGCCGAATCCGGACCTTGCGATGAACCTGGTGGTCCGCGTCGATCGCGCGCGCAACGTCGCGCCGCTGATCCGAGAGATCGATTCGACCTTCCACAACTCCGACTTCGAAACCCGCACCGTGACCGAGAGCGACGCGCTGGCCGGCGGACTCTCGATCCTGGGCAACGTGCGCGCAATCGTGCTGAGCCTGTGCGTCGTCGTGGTGTTGACCGTCCTGCTGATCGCGGCGAACTCGACCGCGATGACGGTGCGCGAGCGGATGAACGAAGTCGGCGTGATGCGCACGCTCGGCTTCGGGCGCGGCGCGATCGCGGTGATGCTGCTGGGCGAATGCGCGGCGCTCGGCGCAATCGGCGGCGTGCTCGGAGCGGCGGCGGCCCTGGTGATCTTCTGGGGCGGCACCACGATGGGCGCGATCGGGCGGATGAGCGCGCTGTGGGTGACCCCGGCCGGCGCGGCCGAGGCGATTGGCGTCGCAATCGCGGTGGGAATCTTAAGCGGCGCCCTGCCCGTCATCGCGGCGGTTCGCACCCCACCCGCGATCGCGCTCAGGCAGGTGGGATAACGCTTCACCGCGACGCGCCGCGCGCCTGCCGATGATACCGATTCGCTACAATCTCAGAAGCCTGATGGTGCGGCGCGCGACCAGTGCGATGACGGCGCTCGGAATCGCGCTGGTCGTGATGGTCCTGTTTCTGTTGCTCGGCTTCGTGGCGGGTCTGCGCTCGACGATGGCCGACGAGGGCGAGCCGCACGACTGGATCGTGCTCTCCCGCGCGGTGACGGCCGAGCCTTCGAGCAGCATCACGCGCGAGCAATACGAGATCCTCCGCAGCCGCCCCGAGATCGCGGCCGACAAATCCGGCGCGCCGCTAATCTCGCCCGAGACGGTAACGGCGTTCAATCCCGCGCCCGACGGACCGATCGATGCGAGCACGTTCACGTTTCTGCGCGGCGTCTATCCGATCGCGTTCAAAGTGCATCGCGAGATTCGTATCGTCAGCGGAAGGATGCCGGTCGCGGGCAAGACCGAGATGATCGTCGGACGGCGATTGGCCGCGCGATTTCCGGCGCTCACGCCGCCGCGGGTGCTGCATTTCGGACGCCACGAATGGGCGATCGTCGGCGTCTTTTCCGACGCCGGCAGCGCGCGCGAGTCCGAAGTCTGGACCGACCTGGATTTGCTCGAACAGGACGTCCACATGGGCGGCATCTACTCCGCGATGCACGTGACGCTGCGGCCCGGGACCGGCGCGAGTTTCAAGGCGGCGCTGACCCGCGACGCGCGGCTCGATCTGGACGCGATGCCGGAGGCGCGGTTCTATGCGGCCGAGTCGCAGCTCGCCAACCGGTTGCGCAATCTCGGGATTATCGTTGCGCTGATCCTCGCGATCGGCGCGACGTTCGGCGGCATGAACACGATGTACGCCGCGGTGGCGCGTCGCTCGCGCGAGGTCGGGGTGCTGCGCGCACTCGGTTTCAGCCGCGCCAGCATTCTCAAGAGCTTCATGTTCGAAAGCCTGGTGCTGGGTCTCGTTGGCGGTATCGCGGGAGAAATTCTTGGCGTTGTGATCGCTTATTTGACCGGCCTTCAAAGCCGGTTGATGAATGTCGCGACTTTCATTTTCTCCTTCCAGCTCGCACCTTCGGCGTTCGCGGCGGGACTGCTTGTCGCCGCGATTATCGGCACGCTCGGCGGAGTGCTGCCGGCGTGGCGCGCGGCGCGGATGGGCGTAATCGAGTCCCTGCGCGAGGCATAGGCGCGCGGGTTACGCGCCGAACCGCCCGGTGCGTTCGGCAATAGCGCGCAGGCGCGCGAGGCGCGACTTTATCCACGGATTGGCGGCGAGCCTGGCGATCGGCAGCGGAAGCCGGTAAGTCCAGTTTGAATCGCCGACCGTGCCGGGACGATTGATTCGCGCGCTCCATC
>Ga0307373_10007190_pt1 | contig 17450 bp, 11 predicted proteins | sample OX2MG_FD_202534 | JGI IMG/M metagenome (GOLD analysis project Ga0307373, IMG submission 202534) | Soil microbial communities from Risofladan, Vaasa, Finland - OX-2 | ecosystem: Environmental > Terrestrial > Soil > Coastal area > Acid sulfate soil | place: Finland: Risofladan, Vaasa | collected... | reverse complement strand
ATAAATGGTGATTGCGCGCCGCGCCCTCACGGGACGCGGAAAAATGCATGGACCGCCTTCCGGGATTAAAAAATCCTGAAGAAAACGCGGACGCTATCGTGTGCCTGCAGGCACGACCCGCAAATCCTCCGGCTTTTTTACGCAAATTTTGAAGCCGCGGCACCATGATAGCTTGAAAACCGGGTCTTTCGCCCCTGAACTGCCATGGACCGGACCTGCGTTACACCTGTCTGTATCCAATATTTATCCGGGAGATGAGCTTCGGGCAGGCCGGCTCGGGAAAAAACTCACTGGTTTACATTTTGATCTGTGCGGCCGGGTTTCTCTGCGTTGAAATTGTTCAGCGCGATGCGAGACGTTTCGCCCGCCCGGACTGTGACGGGCACATCCCAGCGCAGACGAACGTCGCCTGAAATCGCCTGGATGGCCATCAGGCTGATCCAATAATTGCCCGGCGTGAGATTCTCAAAGGACCCGTGGCCGTTGAGATCCGTGTCGGTCTGTGCGGCCAGATAGCGTTCCTCCGCAAGTTCATAGGAGCGATTTTCCACGCGCTTGCGCTGGTCTGCGACCTGATAGTCCCATTTCACCGACGGATTGACTTGCGAGAGGGCGGCGTCAATCCCTTCGATCGTTTCCGGCGACATGGCTATAAACTTACGAATGCCCGCCATGTACTCTTCTTTTTCCTGCTTGAATTTGTCGGGATGCGCTTCGCGGTCGCTCACCTTGAATTTCGGTTCGGGGAAGCCGGCGCCCTTGAATCCCACGTTGCGTGACATATAAGCGGTGAAAAATTCCGGCACGTCCATAATATCGTCCGCCGTGAGGGACTTGATAAAATCCTCGCCGACCAAACGCACCGTGTGGTGTTTTTTCATCCAGGATTTCAGCTTCGGGGAAACCTTCAGGGAGTCAATGAATTTATTCATGTCGGGAGCAGGATCGTTGTGCTGCGCATCCACCCGGATGTCAGCCATGCTTTTGGTGAGCAGGTAGAACGTCAATTCGCGAACCGGTTCGGGACGCCCTCCGGTGGGCGCCACGTGCGCGGTGAATTCAACGCTCCCGGTGGCCTGCGCCGCAAGCAATGCAGGCAGCGCGAGCAACAATAGTCCGGTGGCCAAGACGGTACAGCAAATCTGCGATAGCGTTTTCATGGGACTCCCCGCGAAGTGTACCTCGCCGCGATGGCGTTGCAAACGGCTGTGCAGCGGAGTGTTTCGCCACGCACACATACCTGCAGAGGCTTGGTGGAAGTAGTTACAACAGGCGGAATGTGACTTCGATGGGAACCACCACGGAAACTGGCTTGCCGTCCGGACCCATGGCGGGTTTGAAACGCCACTGCTTCACGGCTTCGACGGCTTTTTCTTCCAGGCCCAGCCCCGGGCTCTTCACAACTTGTATTTGAATCGCGCGGCCATCCGCGGTGATCACGGCCTGGAGCACTACGGTGCCCTGGTACTTTGCCTTGCGCGCTTCTTCCGAATATTTCGGATCGGGGCAATACGCGCAGGAGGGATAGCCGACGCCGCCAGTTCCCGGATGGAACACTCCGCCACCCGTGCCGCCGCCTGAGCCGGGGCCAAGGCCTCCGCCCGAGCCGCTTCCAATTCCAGTTCCCGTGCCGGTCCCGATCCCGCTGCCGCCGCCGGATCCGCCGGAACTATTCACCAGCTTGGCGAGGGGATCGCCGAAATTATCCAGGTTGGGGTTGGGCATCTTCAGATCCGGAGGGCCGAGCAAAGTTGCCTGGAACTTCGAATCGGGCTTCGTATGTACCATGGGAGGAGCAATCTGATTCAGGCTGAACTTCGGCGCCTTGCCCTTTGTCGCGGGAACTGGTTTGCGCTCGCCGCCACCACCGCCGCCACCGGCCCGTTTCTTGCTTGGAGGCAGTTTCATCGCATAATCAGAAATGTCGATAGGCATCACGTTGACCGGGGGTGCGGTTGCTTTTTTTACCACGGTGTATAGCAGTGGAGATAAAGCCAGTATCGCGATCAGGAGATGCACCGTTAGGGCAATCCCTTGCGCCGGCCCGAAGGACTTGTCCTTGGTCCAAATTTCCTTTACTTTTACTGGTTTGCTCGTCAGCTTGAGCGGCGGCAGCTTCGGCGGCGAAATGAGGTCGCGAATATTCTGCAAGAGAACGTTGTGGTAGGACTGCCAATCCACCGTCATGCGCGAAGAAACGGCCTTGGGTGTCGGTTTGAACCACTCTTTGAAGTTCTCGGAAACGCCCGTGCCGAACTTTTCCGGAGTGAACACCGCGTCCTTGCCGTTTTTGGGCACCTTGATAGGGCGTTCGGTGAGGAAATCCTTCAGATTTGAGATGAAACCCCGCGAAAGAGGCTTGACCGAGCCGGCAAGGCGCGGGGCGGAATCTCCCTTGGGGAGAATCACCTTGGGAGGCGGCGTTCCGGGATCAGTCCATTTTGGATCCAATGTGCTCAAAAAACTTTTGCCTCACTCCGGCGCGAGAATCCTATCGAACTACGATTCTTGCGTGGCACGAATGGATGCCCGGACGCCCACGGCTGACAGGTTAGCAATTCCATTGTAACATTGTGACGTAACCACGAGGAAGAAGGTTTCCGGAGTGAGCGGTACAGGTCGCTGGTACAAGAAGGAACTGTACCTGTCGCGTCTGCCTGCACTGTTGTGGAGTCTCCGGCGCGGCGCGCCCGCATCCATAGCCAAATTATGACCAAACTAGTCGATTTGAAAAGCACCCTGAATCTACCACGCACAGCCTTCCCCATGAAGGCTAGCCTGCCCCAAAATGAGCCGAAGCAGCTGGCGGAATGGGAGGAGAAGAAACTCTACCACCGCATCCAGCAGGCTCGCGCCGGCGCGCCCACCTACGTTCTCCACGATGGGCCGCCGTACCCGACCGGCACGATCCACCTCGGCACCGCGCTGAACAAAATTTTGAAGGATATGGTCGTGAAGTCCAAGACCATGGCTGGCTTTCGCGCGCCGTACGTTCCGGGGTGGGATTGCCACGGCCTGCCGATTGAAACGCAGGTGGAAAAGGAACTGGGCGGGAAAAAGGGAAGTGTTCCACCGGGAGAATTTCGCCGCATGTGCCGCGAATTCGCTTCGCGCTATGTGGATCAGCACCGCCGGGATTTCAAACGCCTGGGTGTGCTGGGGCAGTGGGAAGACCCGTACCTGACGATGAGTCCGCAATATGAAGCCACGATCGCCGACGCTTTCGTCACGTTTCTGGAAAAGGGCTACGTCTATCGTGGCCTCAAGCCCGTCTACTGGTGCATCGTGGACACGACGGCGCTGGCGGAAGCCGAAGTCGAATACGAAGATCATTCCAGCCCGTCCATCTGGGTGAAATTTTCCGTCGAGCCGGGCGAAGCGGCGGAAAAACTGGGATCGGCCGTTTCCGCGGTCATCTGGACGACCACTCCCTGGACGCTGCCGCACAATCGGGCGCTCGCATTCCATCCCGATTATGAGTACGTCGTAGCCGAAACCTCCGCCGGTGCGCTACTGCTTGCGGCGGACCTGGTCGGCCCCGCGCTCGATGCGTTGCAACTGGAAGCGGGAAACGTGCGCGGTCCGTGGAAGGGAAAAGACTTGGCAGGCCTGAAGTTTCGGCATCCGTTTCTGGATCTGCGCGTGCCGGCGGTGCTGGCCGATTACGTCACGCTCGATCAGGGCACCGGCATCGTGCATACCGCGCCGGGTCACGGCGTCGAAGATTTTCAGACCGGACAGAAATACGGCATCGAGGCGTACGCACCGATCGATGACCATGGCCGGTACCTGGAAGGCCTTGCGGAATACAAAGGCAAAACTGTATTTGAGGCCAATCCGATTGTCGTCAACCTGCTGCGCGACCGCGGGGCATTGCTTGGGGAACAGAAACTTTCGCATAGTTATCCGCACTGCTGGCGCTGCCACAATCCGGTAATTTTTCGCGCCACCGAGCAGTGGTTCATCAATCTTGACCAGGGTGGGCCAGGGGTTCCGGAACCGAAGGGACCACCCATCCGTTCGCGAGCGCTCGCGGAAATTTCCAAAGTGCAATGGACGCCCGAGTGGGGCGCCGAACGAATTTACTCGATGATCGCGGAGCGGCCGGACTGGTGCGTCTCGCGGCAGCGTTTCTGGGGCGTGCCGCTGGTGATCCTGTATTGCACGAAGTGCAACAAACAGTTTGACGACTATGCGGCGCTGCACGCCCTCGTGCAGAAATGGTTTACCCGCGAAGGCGCCGACGCCTGGTTCACGCACACGATGGAAGAATTGCTGCCGGAGGGCACGCGGTGTTCCTGCGGAGCGTCAAGCTGGCGCAAGGAAACCGACATCCTCGACGTGTGGTTCGATTCTGGGTCCTCGCATCTGGCGGTGCTGGATCGGCTCGATGCCGACGGGCAGCAGCTTCCCTGGCCCGCGGACATGTATCTGGAGGGGCCGGACCAGTATCGCGGATGGTTCCATAGTTCGCTGCTGGTTGCCGTGGCCGTGCGCGACGCCGCGCCGTACCGTCACGTGCTCACGCACGGGTGGACGCTGGACGCGAAGGGTCAGCCGATGTCGAAGTCGCTGGGCAACGTTGTGCTGCCCACCGATGTGTGCGAGAAGTGGGGCGCGGATCTGCTTCGCCTGTGGGTTGCTTCGCAGGACTACACGGCGGACGTGCGCATGTCCGACAACGTGATGACGCAGCTTTCCGACGCCTACCGCAAGCTGCGCAATACCTTCCGCTTCGCGCTCGGCAACCTTGCCGATTTCGATCCCGCGCGCGATAGTGTTGCCGACGCCGAAATGGAGGAGCTGGACCGCTGGATGCTCTCCCGCATGTCGGAACTCGCGCAGCAATGCCGCAAATGGTACGAATCGTTTGAATTTCACCGCGTTTTCCACGCCCTGCACGATTTTGCCGTCGTGGAACTGAGCGCGTTTTATTTCGACGTGCTGAAGGACCGCCTCTACACCTTCGCCCCGCAAAACCGCGCGCGGCGCTCGGCGCAAACCGCCGTATATCGCATCGCCCGAGCCCTGCTGGGCCTGGCGACGCCGATCACGGTATTCACGGCCGAGGAAATCTGGAAACATTTTCCGCACGTGGCCGGCGATCCCGACAGCGCGCACCTGGCGCTGTTTCCGGAGGCGGAGGATTTTGCCGCGCCGCTGGACGCAGCAAAAGCGGCGAACTGGGAAAAGCTTCTGGCGGTGCGCACCGAAGTGCTGCGAGCGCTGGAATCCGCGCGCAATGCCAAGACGATCTCAGGCGCGCTTGAAGCCAAAGTGGTGTTGAGCGCGGGCAGTGATCTTGCGCCGCTGCTCGAGCAATATCAGGCCCGGCTCTCTTCGTTCTTTATCGTGTCGCAGGTGCAACTTGCGGGCGCGGCGTCTGTGGACGCGCAAAAATCGGAAGCCATCCCAGGGTTGGCCATTGCGGTGCAGCGCGCCGAGGGCGCCAAGTGCGAGCGCTGCTGGAACTATTCGACGCGTGTGGGCGAAAACACCGACTATCCCACCGTGTGCGAGCGCTGTGTGAACGCGCTCGGCGAAATCGAAGCGGCCCTAGCGGCCTCAGGCAACGCGGGAGGCCAAGGGGCCGCATCCTGATGAGCCGTTCGGCCAACCACAGCGGGAGCGGCGAAAGCAACCGCGGCAGCGACCGCGACATCAACCGCAACCCCGGCGCGGCCTGGCTGTGGTTGTCTCTGGGCGTTCTGGTTGCCGACCGCGCCACGAAATTCGCGATCGAACAATATACCAGCGTTTTTTTTCGCCACCCGATTATTTCGGACATCGTCGTTCTCGTCCACAATCAGAATCCGGGCATCGCGTTCGGTTTTTTTTCGGATTCGACTTCGCGATGGCTTGTGCCGCTGCTGCTGGTGGGCGCCGTGGTCATGATGGTTCTGCTGGCGTGGCTGCTGATCACGGGACGCGCCGGTGGAGCGCTGGCGCACAGTGGCCTGGCGCTGATTCTGGGCGGCGCAGCAGGCAACGCCCTCGATCGGGTGATGCACGGCGGCGTGACCGATTTCCTGGAAGTCCGGCTGGGAAGTTTTGTCTGGCCCGCATTCAATCTCGCCGATTCGGCAATCACGATAGGAGCCGTTCTGGTGCTGTTTGAACTGTTTTTGGACGGTCGGCAGCGGACTGGTCATGCCGGCGCGAAACGCGCCTGACGGCATTTGATTTTTGAGATTTGAAAAACCAAACAGGCTGAAGCCTGTTCTACTTCATCCGATGCCCTCGACTTCCACAACACAGCAGAAACTGAAGGCCGCATCGGGGGATGTGGGACACCGGCTGGACTTGTTCCTTGCGGAACGCGTGCCGGAATTGAGCCGGACGCGCATACAGGAATTGATTCGCGAAGGCCACGTGCTTGTGGAAGGGCGAATCGCGAAGGTTTCGCATCGCGTTGCGGCCGGCGAGGTCATCGAAGTGCAAATCCTGCCCCGATCCGCGCTGGTGGCTGAGGCGGAGGATTTGCCGCTCGAAATACTTTTGGTTGACGACGATTTCGTGGTGGTGAACAAGCCGGCCGGCATGGTGGTCCACGCGGGCGCGGGGCACGCGCGCGGAACGCTGGTCAACGCGCTGCTGCACAGGTTGGGGAAACTTTCTGGCGCGGGCGGCGCGCTGCGTCCTGGCATCGTGCACCGTCTGGACCGGGAAACTTCCGGCGTCATGGTGGTAGCGAGGAATGACCAGGCGCACGAGCATCTCAGCGAGCAGTTCAGGTCGCGCAATGTCCTGAAAGTCTATCTGGCGCTCGTGCATGGGAAGATGCCGCGCGATTCCGGTACGATCACGCTGCCCATATCGCGCGACCCGCACCGGCGAACGCGAATGACGGCGCGCGCAACCAAGGGCCGCCACGCGCGGACCGACTGGCGCGTGATTGCGCGCCTGGACCGCTGCACGCTCATCGAAGCCGTGCTGCATACCGGGCGCACACACCAGATCCGCGCGCACTTCGCGGCGATCGGCCATCCGGTGGTCGGGGACACGCTGTACGGCGCGCCGCGCGGTTTGCGCGCGGGCGCGCGCAACATTCCCCCGCTGAAGCGCAATTTCCTGCATGCCGCGCGTATCGGGTTTTCGCATCCCACCACCGGCGCCTGGGTGGAAGTTCGCGCTCCGCTGCCAAGGGAATTACGAGTATACTTCGAACAGATTGCGGCAAATTTGGGATGGCGCGAAGCGGAGATGGACGCTCCCCTTGCGCCGTACATGGGACCCTCATGAAAAAGCCAGCGTTTTGGATCGCACTTTTTGTTTTTCTCGCGGCCGTGACCGCCGTGAGCGCGAAACAGTCCCGGGCTCCTGCTCCGCCTCCTCCGTCGGATCAGGTCAGCCAGAAGGGAGCGATCATCCGCAACGTCAACCTGGTAGACGTGCTTTTCAGCGTGGCCACCAAACATGACCAACTTGTTACGGACTTGAACCAGAAGGATTTTAAGGTCTTCGATGATGGCGTGCAGCAGGAAATTTCCTCCTTCAGCCAGCCGACCGACCTGCCGCTCCGCATCGGCATGGTACTGGATACTTCCAACAGCATTCGCGAACGTCTGAAATTCGAAAAGGACGCCGCCACCGAATTTTTGTTCAACGCCCTGCGCCGCGGAAGGGATCAGGCATTCCTGATGACGTTCGATGATGGCCCGGAGGTGATCGAGCCGTTCACCGGCGATGCCGGGAAGCTTCGCGATACGATCCAGAAGCAGCGCGCCGGCGGCGGCACATCCCTGTACGACGCGATTTACATGGCCAGCCAGATTTTATTAACCAAGTCTCCGCTGCCGCCCGGGCCAAACCCGGACGTGCGCCGCGTCTTGGTGGTCATTTCCGATGGCGATGACAACGACAGCGACCACTCGCGCGGAGAGGCCATCGAAATGGCGCAGCGCGCCGGCGTGATCATTTATGCGATCAGCACGAGCACGCAATGGGTGAACATCGATCAGGAAACCGATGCAACCAAGATGGTCCATCGCAAGTACCTGAAGGGGGAGGGAGATCACGTCCTCGATCAATTAGCCGCGGAAACCGGGGGCAGGTCGTTTTTTCCATACCGCGTGGATGATCTGGGACAGTCGTTTGTCGATATCGGGGATGAACTACGGCATCAATACGCACTGGCGTACAGTCCCGGCGGCCGCGCGCCCGACGGCAAGTATCACAAGATTCGTATCCAGGTCGATCGCAAGGGCCTGATCGTCCGAGCCCGCAAGGGATACTATTCCATTCCCGAGCCCGCGCGTTCCGCCACGCCGTAGCCCCGCGCTCAGTTACTGGGTGCGTAGTATCCACGGCGCGTGAGAGCCGAGTAATCCTTGTTCTTCATGACCACTTTGATCTTCCGGTAGCTGCCGTCGTACGACTTGTTCGTGGGAACGTAGCCGATGGTGTACTGGCTGCGCAGTTCCTCCGAGATCTGATCGAACGCCTGGTTCAGATTCCTCTCGCTGCGCACCACGATCATGCGCCCGCCGGTTTCTTCGGTGAGTTTCCTGGCAACGCCCTCATCCCCCCCGTCGGCGGAAACCAGGAGAATGTGGACGACGGTATTGGTTCGCTGCGCGGTTTCGATGGCGTCCTGCAAGCTTACCTTGCTCCCCGTGTCTTCGGCGTCGGTCAGCACGACAATGGCTTTCCGGCCGGCTTCATCGGCGAGTTTATCGTGTGCGGCGAGATATACGGCGTCATAAAAATTCGTGCCGCCGCTGCCGCTGCCGGGCAGGGGACCCTGGGCGATGATCGCGCTGCTGCCAGGGGCATTGATCTGCGCGCGGTTGATGGCGCGGTCGAGCACGCCGTGGTCGTCGGTGAAGTCGGCGAGCAGGTCCACATCCGTATCGAAGGTCATGACCATGGAGAGGTCGCCCTTGCGCATGACCCGCGAGAGGAAGCGGGAAGCCGCTTCTTTTTCCGCGGGAAGCGTATAGGCTTCGCTGCCGCTGGTGTCGATCAGGATGCCGAGCGTGATAGGGAGGTCCGAGACCGCGGAAAAATTGGTTATTTTCTGGAGCTGGCCATCCTCATAGACCTGAAAATCATCTTTTGTAAGGCCGGAGACAATCGCCTTGTGCTTGTCTCGCACGGTGGCGAACAGATTCACCAGGTTCACCTGGACGCGGATCTGAGGCGGCGCGGCGTAGACCAGGCCCGCGGCAAGCGCCGCAATGCACAGAAAGGAAAGAACGGCTCGAATCCGCATTGTATAATCTCCTCCGAGGGCAATCCGCGCTGGTTGGATGCGCCGCCGGGATATTTAGATGCGCGGGAGCGAATGCAGGCCCGTGCGGAAATAGTGACGGGACACCGATGAATTGTCCACGAAAATTGCTCGCTGCGATCCTGGTGACGGGGTTGGCCGCCGCAACGCTGCCGCTTCTGTGGGCGCAGCAGCTGCCTCTCCCGGCGGACAAAAATGCCGCCCCGGCGCCATCCCTGCAGACGCAAAATCCCAGCGGCGCGATTCACGCGACGGTTTCACTGGTCGTCGTGCCCGTGACGGTCAAGGATGCCTCGGGCAAACTGGTTACCGACCTTCAGAAAAACGAGTTCCGAATTTTTGAGGACAACATCGAGCAGCCGATCACCCTGTTCTCCGCGGATGCTTACCCCCTGTCGGCCGCCGTCCTGATCGACGACGATTTGAAGCGCAGTTCGGCGGATAAGGTCCAGAAGACGCTTCAGACGATTGCCGCGGGGTTCAGCCCGGCCGACGAGGTGTCCCTGTGGCGCTTCGACGAAGTGCCTGAACTGGTTTCCGATTTCATTACGAACAGCGGCGAGCTTCTCACGAAGTTGCAGCGGATTGACCTCAGCAGTTCCATTCCCGGAATCGGCTCCTACACGATGACGAATGGACCGCGCGTCAATACGGCGCAACCTCCGGGCCCTGCGGAAATTCCAGCCGAAGCCTTCGGCCATCCGAACAACAAACATATCAATGACGCCATTTATGCCGCCGCGGAAGAGTTGCGCGGGCGCCCCCACGACCGGCGCAAGATTATTTTTCTGATTTCCGACGGACAGAACGCAAAGAACAACACGCACAGCTACGGCGATACGCTCAAGCTACTACTGTCCCAGGACATCTCCGTTTACGCCATTGGCGTTGGCGAGGCGAATCTCAATCGCGGGATTACGTTTCTCGGAAACAATGTCCTGGCGAAATACGCGCACTCGACCGGGGGAGATATTTTTTATGCGTCCAGCCGCGACGCCCTCGAAGATCTCTATCCGCGGGTTACCGAACAGGCTCGCTATCAATACACCCTCGGATATTCCGGAGCGCACACCGATCGTTCGGTGCCTTACCACACCATCGAGGTGCGCGTGAGGCGTCCCGGCCTGACCATTCTGGCGCGCGACGGCTACTATCTGGGCGACAATCCGGAATAGAAACTCTTCGGAATGTTTCCCAGAAAAATGTAATTTTCGCGCGCGTATTTTCTCTCTCTCCGTTGTTCCCGGCCTCCGGAATTTGTTCTTGACTTCCACCGTGTTCACTCGTAAAACGACTTTAGCGAGTTTGCTGAGGAAGCGCTCGCTGCTCCGAGGGGAGAATGGTTCACGGAGCGATTGCGCGAACCGGGCACGAAGGAAACGCGGTGCACCGAGCAGGTCTATAGAAAACGTTTCCATGCGGGGCGGCCGACAAAACGGCCGCCCCGTTTTTTATTTTCCGCTTCCTGAGGGAAAAATCCCTTGCGGATGCGTTCGGGAAATTTCGAAGCAAGTCGCCCGCAGGCTATTCTTCTCCGGAGGCGCTGGCGGCCGCGCCCTGTTCCCGCGCCGGGCAGATGGGTTCGTAATCGCAGAACTTGCAGGCGAAGCCGGGTTTTGCGGGAAACTCGCCCGCGCGGATATCGGCGGCGGCTTCCTGGATTTCCGAGCGCACCTTGTTGAGCTTTTTGTCGTCGCGCGTCGCGCTCACCGCCTGGTTGGTCTGCAGGAAGTACAGCGTGAGGCGTGCGGGATTCCAGTCGAAGACTTCGCGGGCCGCCAGCGCGTAGACGCTCAGCTGTACGTCTTTTTTCGCTTTGTCTTCATTGCGCGGCCGGCCCGTTTTGTAGTCCACGATTTCTTCCTCGCCCGGACCCAGGCGGTTCACCTGGTCCATGCGTCCGGTGAGGACGACATTGTTTTCCATGGGCAGCTCGAACGATTTTTCCTGCGCAATCACGTCGGGAGGCGCGGCCAGCGTGCTCTCGTAAAACGCGCGCAATTGCGTCACGCCGTCTTTTTTGTATTCCTGTTCCTGATATTCGTCTTCGAATCCGGCCGAGGTCCACTCCAGTTCAAATTTTCGCTCCACTTCCTCGAAGGGCAGCGCGTGTCCCTTGGCCAGTTCGCCGATGAAGTGTTTGATGGTGTTATGCATCACGCTGCCAAAGCTCATGGCCGCCGCGGGGCCGCCGCGTAGCCCCCAAGCGCGGTTGAAGAGATATTTTTGGGGGCAGGATTCCAGCATCCCGATCGCCGAAGGGCTCAGTTGCAGGGGTTCCGGCACCGGCGGGCGATAGGTTGCGGCCCATTCGCCGATGCGTGAGTCGATCCGCACGGCCCGCTCGGGGATTTCGAACAGCCCGGGCACGGCGTCGGGCGGGACACCCGGTTCACCGGCGGGCGTGGGCGCGAGTTGCTCGATGTCGCGGCGCTTGATCTGCGCGTCCATTAAAATGTCGTCCAGGAACGGAGACGGCTTCGAGCGTTTGTTCTCCACCGTGCACAGCGTGAGCCGGTGCCGCGCGCGCGTTACGGCGACGTAGAACAGGCGGCGCTCTTCCTGGATGTGGAAGCTGCCTTCCGGCTGCTCTTCCTTCATCAGTTCCGGAGGAAATTCGAGCACGCGAGGTTTTTCACCGGCGGGGAATCCGCGGCTCACCAGATGGAGCACGTAGACCTGGTCGAATTCGAGGCCCTTGGCGGCGTGCACGGTCATGAGTTGCACCGCGTCGCCGGGTTCCTGTTCGAGATTGATCGATCCGCCAGCCTGCTCGAAGTAATCCAGGTATTCGACAAATTCCTTGAGGCGCTGCGTTTCGCTCTTGGGTTGCCAATCGCGCACGAATTGCGCCAGGCGATCGAAATATTTGCGGTCCTCCGGGGAAACGGCAGAGGCGATCCCAAGGGCTTCGGCGAGCTGGTCGAATAGTTCGGATGCGGTCAATTGCCGGGATTGTTTTCGAAGCCTGGTTACAAGTTCGACGAGTTCATCGAGGTGGATGCCCTGGCCGGAGAAGGGAGGCTCCCCTTGCGTAGCAACCATCGTGTCCCACAGGGAGGCGCCCCTGTTCTTCGCGGTTCGTTCGATGAGGCGCACCAGATCGGAAGGCGCCAGACCCCATGCCGGCATCGCCAGCACGCGCGCGCAGGCGACATCGCCGGATGGCTGATCGATCAGCCGGAGGTAGGCGATCAGGTCGCGCACCAGCCGGTGCGAGAGGATCGAAAGATTCTTGATAACGAATGGAATGTTGCGCGCCTTGAGCCCGCCGACCAATTTGTCGCGATGTGCGTGGCTGCGATAGAGAACGGCGAAGGTGCGCCACTTGGCTCCCGCGCGGTGCAGCCGGTCGATTTCTCCCGCCACCCACTGCGCTTCGGCGTCGTTGGTGGGATGCGAAACGATGCGGACCTTTTCACCCTCTTTGTGGAACGGCGTCAGGGGATACTCGGGAATATTTTGCGGTTTTTCGTTGTGGCGGATGGCTTGCCCGGCAATGCGCAGGATGCGTCCCGCGGAGCGATAGTTGATCGTGAGCGGGCGCAGCAATTCCTCGTGTTTGGCGGATGCGTCCGAGGCGAAGCGCTTCAGAAAAATCGTGAAGCTGCCGAATGACGCCCCGCGAAACCTGTAAATGGCCTGGCGATGGTCGCCGACCACGACCAGGTTGGGCCGCTCGCCTCCGAGCAGCCAGAGCAGTTCGAGCTGGGCGATATTCGTGTCCTGGAATTCATCGACGAGGATGTAGCGGTAGCGCGCGCGCAGCGCCTCGCGCAGCGTTTCGTCGTCGCGCAGCTGCAGCACCGCGTCCATGATCTGCGTGCCGAAGGTGAGCAGCTTGCGTTCGCGGATCAGCAGGTCGCTGGCACGGTAGGCGCGCGCAATTTCCTGCAGCTTGCCGATTTCCACGTCGCGCATGCGGCGCTCGTCCTCCTGCATGGCGCCGCGCACCCGTACGAAATGGTCCGCCTGCTCGGCGGCATATTTTTGATAATCATCGGGAGTGACCAGCTCATCCTGGCAGCGCGAGAAAAAATCCACGAAATCGCCGAGGAATTGTCCGGGTTCGGCGAGATGCCGGAAGTGCTCAAGCTGCAGCAGGGGCAGGTTGCGGCGCAGCAGAATCCAGTGGTCGATCTTGTCGATGGGCTTCAGTTCCGGATCGACTTCCTGCAGCAGGGCATTGCAGAACGAGTGAAACGTGCTGAGCGTGACCGCCTCGGCGCGCTCGATTTCCGTTTCGCCTCGATCGCGCGACGCCGCGACCACGCGATGCTTCATTTCCGACGCGGCCTTGTCGGTGAACGTCAGGCCCAGAATTTCCTTGCCCGTGAGCCCGGGCTGCGTGTCGAGCAGGTGGCGAATGCGTTCGGTGATGACGCGTGTTTTCCCCGTACCCGCGCCGGCCACCACCACCAGCGGGCCCTCGCCATGATGCACGGCGGCGCGCTGTTCCGGATTGAGCTGGATTCCCGGTGATGGCGCTCCGGCATGTTCGAACAGGTCGGCCATTTCAGTTGTTTCCGAATAATAACAGTAGCATAGGCCTCGCCCGGCACGTGCATGGCAAGGCGAACCGGCGTTTCCGACGGCGCCGGAAAGGAAAATGTTGCCATTGAAAAATAAGTATTATACGGCGATATATAGAAGTAATAATAAAAAGCTAGCCGCAATGCGACGAGTAGGCGCCGTGCGGCAATACGCAAATCCGGCTTCTGGCGCGGCGAATGTTGATGGAAGAGGCTATTTGGATTGTAAGATTGACATGATATGTGTCAGTAGAGTATACATTAATATGAGAGATAGATTGGGACGATTACAATGAAAGGAGAAGAGTATACCGACAATCAGACTCGACATAAGAAAAGAGAATACTTGTGAATCATGAACCGCATGTTCTTGCCCCCAAGGAAATTCCCATCGAACGTATCTTCCGTAAAGTCATGCGAAGAAAGATGACCGCGTTGGAGAGGGTTAGCCTCCACCTCAAGCCCGTCGTGAAGCCGCACACCCGAAAAACGGCCTAATCTGCGGCACGGTCCGCCCCGCCACTGAATTGACGGGATCGTAGATAGCGCCATTGGAAACTGCCCATCCCGACCACATATTGTGGTTGCGTGTCCCATTTTCATGTCCGTATCCGCTATCCCGTCCCTGACTTGACGAGCTATAAGGGGAACACCCCTGCACCTCCACGCTCGTTTACAACACCTCAATGAAAGGGGGTAATGTACTGAAGCGTCGGGCTGGTTACCGAGAAGAATGGTGGTCGGGAGTTGTGAATTGGCCCCGCAATCCTTGGGAGAAATAACCGGGGAGCTTTTCTTTCAGAGTGTTCGGTGGAACTTCCACTGCCGCTCCGGGTGGCAGATGGCTTAATTGAAAGGGGCCGTAGGCCGTGCGAATCAGGCGGCTGACCTGCAATCCCATATGCGCCATGACTTTGCGGATTTCGCGATTCTTGCCTTCTCTGAGCGTGATGACGAGCCACAGATTGGAACCTCTGTGCGGGCCTTCCAGCCTGGCTTCCATGGGCCCGTATCTCACGCCGTCAACCGCGACACCGTGTCTGAGTCTCGCAAGACGAGCGGGATTTACCGGACCATTCAAACGCATTCGGTAACAACGCTTCAAAGCGGTCGCCGGTAATTCGAGATATCGCGCAAGGCCGCCATCGTTGGTGAGCAGCAGGAGCCCCTCGCTGTTGATGTCGAGCCGCCCTACGCTAACCACTCGCGGAAGGCCGTGGGGCAAATGGGCAAACACGGTCGGGCGCCTTTTTTCATCGCGGGCTGTTGTTACAAGACCAGCAGGCTTATGGTACAGGAACAGGCGCGGTGCTTGAGAGGTCGGTAACGGACTGCCATCCACGACAACTCTGTCGCTTGGCCCCACGGTGAATGCCGGCGTGTCCAGAATCTTGCCGTTGACGCTCACGCGCCCGGCGAGAATCCACCGTTCGGCATCGCGCCGTGAGCAGAGTCCAGCGCGTGCAATAGCCTTAGCGATGCGCATGGACTCTGTGGAATTGTCTGGATGGCGGCGGACGGTCATGGATTTTGCGAGAGGCTGATGCCCGAAGGAAATGATATGAGCAGGAACAGCCAGAGACAAGTGGAAAAACAAGTCCTTCCACGAGAAGGCCGGTTCGTGTCAAGCCGGTTTTGCAGTTGCCATTGCTGGTCGAATGGTCTTCCACAGAGGGCAGATTAGCCCTCGAAAGCCACATTCCCCTTATTAGGCCCTATCCGGTCCGGGTGGGGGATTACTTACGGCTTGCCCGTATTCCATTACTTTTCTGGCCTTTGATCGAGTAAATTCAGCCGATTCGCTCCCATGCCAATACCCGCAGGCACCAAACTTGGCACGTACGAACCCGTGCCGGATTCATCCCTCTCTAGTGGCGCGGCCTCATCGAGTGTACGATTTGTTGCGATGAAGAGGTATAGCCGATCGAAACCCCGGCTCAAGAAGGCGAAGCGAAAGGATCAGGAAGCAGCGTGGAAGTTGCGATTCCAGCAGCTGAAAGCCTATCGTCGAAAGCATGGCCATTGTCAGGTGCCGAACCGCTCGAAAAAGTAACCGAGCTTGGGCACCTGGGTTACCTACCAGCGAGTACTCCACCGGTCGGGCCGTCTCAGCGCCCATGACAAGCGGCGGTTGGATCAGATCGGCTTCGATTGGGTTGTTCGTGGCCGTTCCGTGGCATTCCGGGACTCCAGGTATTGGGACAAGAAGTGGGAGCGAATGCTGGGCAAGTTGGCGCGGTTCCACCGGCGTTTCGGTCATTGTCGGGTGCCGGCCGTCTGGAAGGGATCTCGCAGCCTCAGCGGATGGGTGCGGCTGCAACGGGATTTGAAGCGACAAGGAGTGTTGAGCCAGGACCGCTGGCGGCGCCTTAAAGTCTTGGGACTAGATTGGAAGACGGGTGACGCCCTTGATCTGCGCTGGGAGCAGAGCCTTCTGAGATTGCCGGAATTTCGCCGCCGTTTCGGCCATTGCCGCGTGCCGGCACAATGGTCGGAGAACATCAATCTGAACAATTGGGTCGTGAAGCAGCGCCGGCTGAATCGCGCAGGCCGTCTGAGCGGTGAGAAGCTGCGCCGACTCAATGAAGTCGGTTTTGTCTGGGATGTGACGGTAGAGCGTCAGGCCGAGCAGGACGCTGCGTGGTCGAAATGGCTGGCCAAACTGCAGACGTTCTATCAAAAACACGGCCATTGGCGCGCGCCGACCGATCAGCGCAGATTCCACAGCTTGCGGGTGTGGATGGACAATCAGCGCATCAATTATCACCACGGGTGGCTCTCCGCAAAGCGGATTCGGCGGCTGCATTGCTGCCTACATGAGTCCAGAACAGGCGCGCGGAAAGGCCATGGACAAGCGCACCGATATTTGGGCATTCGGTGCCGTACTCTATGAATTGCTCACAGGCAAGCAGGCGTTTCATGGCGAAGACATCACCGAAATTCTGGCTTCCGTTGTGAAGTCCGAGCCGGATTGGGAAGCGTTGCGCGCCGGGACTCCTGTGAAAGTTCGTGATCTGCTTCGCCGTTGTCTGCAAAAGGACAGGAGTCAGCGATTCCACGATGCGGGAGATGTGCGGATCGAGATTGAGGAAGCGATTGCGGCACCGAAAGATTCCGGTGCCGCGCAGGCTGCTCCAGCTTCTACGAGTAAGTTGCCGTGGGCTGTGGGCGCAGTACTGGCGATGCTCTTGATGGCCGCGTCATTTGGCTGGTGGCGGTCAACGCGGCCTGTTGAGCAGGCACTGCGGCCACTGGTGCGGCTGGACGTTGACCTAGGACCTGACGTTTCGCTCGGCTCCCCCGCCGGAACCGACGAAATCATTTCGTCGGACGGCACGCGGCTGGTGTACGTGTCGCAAGGACGACTCTTTACCCGTCGGCTCGATCAGGCCAACGCCACCGAGCTTGCAGGAACGCAGGGGGCGTGGGCTCCTTTCTTCTCTCCCGACGGGAAGTGGGTCGCTTTCTTCACTCCAGGAAACCTGCAAAAAATTTCGGTGGATGGAGGCTCGGCCATCACCTTGTGCGATGCACCCCGTGGTATGGGCGGCAGTTGGGACGAGGATGGCAACGTCATCGCTGCGCTCAACATCATTGGCGGCTTGTCGCGGATTCTTTCCGCCGGATCGGGCAAGCCGCAATCCTTAACTCAGAGCAAGAACACTCAGGTTCCGTGGTCCTTCACG
>Ga0307373_10007189_pt1 | contig 17451 bp, 15 predicted proteins | sample OX2MG_FD_202534 | JGI IMG/M metagenome (GOLD analysis project Ga0307373, IMG submission 202534) | Soil microbial communities from Risofladan, Vaasa, Finland - OX-2 | ecosystem: Environmental > Terrestrial > Soil > Coastal area > Acid sulfate soil | place: Finland: Risofladan, Vaasa | collected... | reverse complement strand
CAGCATCGTGCCCGCGGTAGCTGGCGGTGCCTAGCTCCGGCGCCAGCCGGGCTCGGGAATTGGCCCAGCAGGTGGGCCAGGTCGTCGCCGTTGAGCCGCTTCGGTTAGGTGGTCGCGGCCTGCCCCAGGGTGCAGTCCTGGCGGTGGCCATGAGCGGCGGCGTGGACAGCTCGGTGGCGGCGGCCCTGGCAGCGGCCTCGGGGGTGGACACCGTGGGCGTGACCATGCGGCTCTGGGGCACCGATGAGATGGAGCGGGGCGAGGGCGGCTGCTGCTCGCTGGACGCGGTGGAGGACGCCCGGCGAGTCTGCAGTCGGCTCGGCATCGCCCACTATGTGCTCAACATGGCGGAGCACTTCCGGAGTTCAGTGGTGGGCGATTTCTTCCGCCAGTACGCGGCCGGTCGCACCCCCAATCCCTGCATCCGCTGCAACCAGACGGTCAAGTTCTCGGAGCTCTGGCGCCGGGTCGGCGCCGTCGGCGCAACCCACATTGCCAGCGGCCACTACGCCCAGGTCCGGGAAAGTGCCTCGGGGTGGTGCAGTCTGCACCGGGGAGTCGATGCTCGCAAGGATCAGTCCTACACCCTCTACCGGAGCAGCCAAGAGCTCCTGGCCCGGCTGATCCTTCCTCTCGGGGAACTCGAGAAGCCGACGGTGCGAGCGCTGGCCGAGGCGCTGGAACTGGGGGTGGCCCACAAGGCCGACTCTCAGGAACTCTGTTTCGTCGGTGGGGGCGATCACCGCGACGTTCTGGAGCGCGAGCTGGCGGGCGAATTCCAACCCGGGCCCATCACCGATCTGGCCGGGGCCGAGGTGGGCCGGCACCGGGGCCTGCCCTTCTACACAGTTGGCCAGCGGCAGGGCTTGGGTCTGCAGGTGCGCCAGGCGGACACGGAACCCCACTACGTGGTTCGCCTCGACCTCGCTCGCAATACCTTGGTGGTGGGGCCCTGGCGGACCCTCCTCCGGGGCCAGTGTCAGGTCGACGACTGTCTCTTCCTCGACGGCCTCTCCCCGGCGCGGGAGCGCTCGGGCTGGGCCCAGCTCCGGGCCCACGGCCAGCCGGTGGCGGCCACCTGGCAGGATGCCGGCCCGGGGCGGGCCGCGGTTCACTTCGGGCAACCTCAAGCTGCCATAGCGCCAGGTCAGTCTTTGGTTCTCTACGATGGGGACAGAGTGCTTGCTGGTGGCGAGATTGCTGCCGTTGAGGAGCCGGAGTTCGCCTGATGGCCTGGCCGATAATCGCGATCCTGCTCCTGGCCGCCCTGGCGGGATGCTGGGTCGCCTGCGCCTCCGCTCAGGTGGCCTGGGTGCAGCGGAGCCGTCCCCTGGCCGTGGTCGCCTTGGCCGTTCTCGCCGGCCTGCTGGCCGAGGTCGCCGCCCTCAACGGCTCGGCCCTGGGAGGCAGTGTCGGTGGGCTGGGTGTGGTCGCCATGCTGAGCGGCGGTCTCGCCCTGGCCGCCTTCGCCTTTTATCTGCTCACGCCACCGCCGCCAGACCTCGAGCCGGAGACTGCCATGGGGCTGACCGGACCGGCTGTCAATCCCGACAGCGAGGCCTGATGACCTTCGCTGGGATCGTCATCGGGGCAGTGCTGCTGGTCGCGGTGACCGCGCTGTTTGCGCTCGCGCCGCTGGCCGGGGATCCCCTGGTCCTGCCCCGACGGCTGGGGCGGGGTTCGCGCCGGTGGTGGATCCTGGCCCTGGCCGTTGCCCTGCCTCTTCTGGTCGGAGTGGGCAGCGGCCTCTCCTCGGTGGCACACCAATTCGCCCTCCTCTTGGTGGTCGTCGTGGTCCTACCACTTCTGCTTGCTTGCCTCTGGGCCTGGGGTCGGGCGAGGAGCTTCTCGTCTTGACCGACGCGCAGCTCTCCCCGGCGGTCTTGCAGGAGCGGGCGTGGGAGCCCGGCCCGCCCGGGACGCGCCCGCGACTCGCCCAAGTTCAGCACCAGACAGTCGAGGTGGTCGCCAATCTATCCTGGGGTAAGGCCCTGGCGGGGTCGCAGTCGCACTTGGGGCTGCCCGCCCGCTTCACCCTCCGCGCGGCCGGCCCGGCTGGACACGAAGGTGCCCGTGCGGTCCATGTGGCGGCCGCTGCCGAACTCACCGAGCGGGCCTTGCAGTGGCACCGCTCGGCGGCCTTTGGCGAGGAGTCTCTAGGCCTGGCCGTGCTGGCGGGTGATTACTGCCTGGCCCAGGCTGCTCAGGCCCTATCCCGCTATGCCAACTTAGAGGTGGAGGCGGCCTTCGGTGATGGGCTGGCGGCGGCCGGCTTCGAGCTCGCTCGCTCGGGCAGTGCGGAGTGGGCGGCCCGTCAGATCCTCCCTGCCTGCGGTCTGGCGGGTGCCAACGCGGCGCGCACCGCAGGGGCCCGCCAAGCCACCTGGTGGCGTGTGGGTCGTCGCTTGGCCGGGAGCGCCTACCGGTCTGCCGTCCGGCCGGAGCCGGAGAACCTGGCCCAGCTTTTGGGGGAGGCGGATCCGATCGAGCACCAATTGGGCTGGATTCTGGCTGCCGACCCCGCCCTGGTGGCGGCACCCATGGCGCGTATGCAGAGCGCCGGGGGCAAGCGGATTCGGGCCCGCCTGGTGCTCCTCGCCTGCGAGCTCGGCCCGGTCTACCCGCCCGACGCCGCGCTGCGCTGCGCGGCGGCCATGGAACTGCTCCACGCGGCCACCTTGTGCCATGACGATGTGGTCGACGGGGCGGCGTCTCGCCGGGGCGCCCCCACGGTGGCTGCGCTAGCGGGGCCGCTGGTGGCGCTCGGCGTGGGTGACCACTACTTGGGCCGGTCGGCCGCGCTGGTCGCCCGTTTGGGCGATTTCAAAATCTCCCGGAGCGTGTCCAATGCGCTCGTCGAGATCGCCGATGGCCAGCTCCGGGAGCTCGACCGGCGCTCGGTCTGGTCGGGAGAGCTGGCGCCCTACATCCAGGTCGCCCAGGGAAAGACGGGGGCCCTCCTGGCGGCTTGCGCTATCGCCGGGGCCCGGATCGGCCAAGCCTCCCGGGAGCACCGGGAGGCGGTTACCCGATTCGCTCGCAAGTTAGGCCTTGCCTTCCAGGGAATCGATGACTGCCTCGACTTCAGCGATCCCGAGCGGACCGGCAAGCCCCGGGGCACCGACCTGCTGCAGGGCATATGCGGTCTGCCCGTTCTCTGCGCCCTGCGCGGCCCCCAGCGCAAGGCGGTCCGGGAACGCCTCGATGCCATGGCCTCGGCTGACCTCGAGGAGACACTGACGCTCTCCGATCAAGTGGTGACCCTGGTCAGAGAGAGCGGTGCCCTGGCCACGGCCCGCAGCCTGGCGGATCGCTGGAGCATGGAGGCGGTGAGTTGCCTGGCTCCCCTGGCGGCTCAGCCCCGAGCCCGCTTGGAGCGCTTCGCCGATCAGCTGACGCTGCGGGACAGCTGAATTCGCTTCTCCGATGGGAGCGTGATCGCGCTCCCATAAAATGACCGGCCGTGGCTGCACGGACCCGGCGCGCTTCTCCCCAGGTTCGGGTCAGCTCCGTGCTTGAGCCCAGATCGGCCGTGACGCCGTGATCGCTGTAGCCGCCTGCCTGGGAGTTGCCCTGGGCTCGGCGCTGGGTCTGCTCATCCGCCGGGAACGCTCCTGGCAGGTGCTGGCTCTGGGCTTGCTATCCCTTGCCCTGGCCGTCGCCTTCCTACTCGCATCTGCGCCCCTGCCGGCGTTGGGGGCTCTGCTGCTAGGGGCACTGGCGGAGGTCATCCTGCTGGCGCCCTCGGCCCGAGCTGCGGTCTTGGCCGAGGACGAGAGGGGAGCCCCTGAGGCGAAGCATTGGGCGCTGATCGGGGTCGCCGCCGGGGCGTCCTTGGCGGTCATCGGAGTTCTGGTGGGAGCTGGTGTCGCCAGCCGGGGCGCTCTGCTCCCGGCAGCGGCCGTCCGGCCCAGCCTGGCCCAGGTCGGGCACCAGTTGGTCATGGGCAGCGGTGTCGCCGTTCTGGCCATTGCCCTGCTCGCCGCCACCGCCGTGGTGGGGAGCGCGGCCCTGATCCAGCGTGATCCCCGGGAAGCCGCCGAGGAGCAGCTGCAGCAGGCCCGACGGCGCCGCCTGGAGGCACAGCGGCGCCGTCAGGCTCAGCGCGAAGAGGCCCGGGCGGCGGCCCGGGCTGCCCGGCGCCGGAGCGGCCGGTGACCGAGACAGCAGCGACCTTGCTGGTCGGTGCTGTCTGCCTCTTCGCCGTCGGTCTCTTTGCCCTCAACCACCGCCGCGACGGCCTCGGGGCAGTTCTGGCGGTGATCTTGGGATTCGACGCCGTGGCCTGCGCCTTGGTGGGCTTTGCCGGACTCGCCTCCACCCGTACCGAAGCGGCCCAGCTGCAATCCTTCGCTCTCTTGGTCGAGGTCTTGGGAGCTCTCTTTGCGGGCGCAGGGATTTCCCTGGCCGCTTTGCTCCGACGTCGCACCGGCGGCCAGGACCTTCTCGAGCTGGCCCTGGCCGACGCACCTCAGGCGTCGGCGAGAGAGCTCCAGTCCGAGCCCGAGCTGGAGCCGGTGCTGGCCGAGGAGCCTGGGGTAGGCGAGGGTGCTGTCGACACCACCTCTGAGCCAATGGCCAACGCTGAAGGCGAGGAGTCCTGACCGTGTTCACCGTGGCCTGGTTGGTGCTGCTCCTGCCTCTGGCCGGCATCGGCCTCAGCTACCTCGCCGAGACCCGGCGAGGCATTGCCAGCGCCGTCGCGTTCACATCCTGGCTGGCGCTGGCGGCCGCCCTGGTCTTGCTCGGCGCGGTGGTCGCCCGGGGAGGGGTCGCCCACACCGGCACCATTACCTTCTGGAGCTTCCAGGTAGTTCAGAACCCCTTCAATGCCGCCCACGGCACCCTGCTGGCGCAGACGTTCATGGTCGGCTTGGGGTATGCCGCGACCCCCACGGCCGCCGTTCTGGCGGTGCTGGTCACCCTGGTGGCCCTCCTCTGCGAACTGCAGATGATGCTCCAGTTCCACCGCGACCCGCGTCTCGGCCGGGTCATGCGGCTCGCCAACCTGGTCAGCTTCGGGGCGCTTCTGGTGGTGCTGGCGCCCGAGCTGTTCCAGGATCTGGTCGGATTCGAGATCTGTGGCGTGGCCGCCGCGGTGCTGGTCGGCTCGGCGCTCAACGAGCGGGCTGGGGCAGCAGCTCGGAGCGGTTACCTGATCTGGCGGACCGGTGCGCTGGCCCTGCTTCTCGGGGTGGGCTTCACCTATTTCAAGTTCTCTGGGGCAATCGCCACCGCCGCGGCAGCGGTGGCGGCGGCGGCCAAGCACCAGGCGGTGCTACCCACCCCCGACGGTCTCAACCTGATGGCGCTGGACCGTATCTGGGTCGCCACCACCAAGGGGCTGGTGCACGGCGCGGGCGGACGTTCTCTGACCGTGGCCGCCGTACTCATCGTGGTGGCGGCCGCCTGCGCCTGTTCGCTCCTGCCGGCCCACGGCTTGGGGCGCAGCTTAGGCAGCGCCCCGGCAGCGGCCTCAGGGCTGGTCCTCGCCATCGCCGGCGGGGTGGTCGGGGTCGCTCTGCTGGTGCAGACCTTCACCCTGCTGCGCTGGGCATCGGGGATCCTCCCGACGCTGGTGGTCCTGGCCACCCTGACCAGCCTGGCCGCAGCCCTTCTGGCGTTCCGAGAGCACCGGCTCCGGCGTCTGGCGAGCTGGCTCGCGGTGAGCCAGGTCGCCTGGTGCGTGACCGGGATCGGACTTGGTTCGCCAGCAGCGGCGGTGGCGCTGCTCATCTCCTCGGCTCTGGGAACTGCCGCGGTCCTGGGGGCGGTGAGCGCACTGGGTCGAGATCAGCGGGTGGATTCGATCGACCAGCTGGGGGCCGCTTGGAGGTTGGCTCGCCCCCCCGTACTGCTCCTCTTGGTAGCCCTGGCCGCGCTCACGGGGGTGGTGGGCGTGGGGACATTCTTCGGTCACGCAGCCGTGCTCGCCGCCGCCTTTGGGGCTGGAGGTCACTCGGTACCGATGCCGCCGCCCGGCTTCCGGGTCCTGGCCGGTGCCGGCCAGGTCTTGACCATGGTGGTGCTGGCCGCTGCCGCCGCCCGGGTTGCCCTCATCGCCATCCGCGGCCAGGAGTCCGCCGATCCTCGCGAGGCGCGTCTGGTCCGGCGCCAGTTGGCCCAGGGCCGGGGGCTCCGTCCCCTGGCGCCGACGGTGGTGCTGGCCGCCCTGGCGCTGGTCAGCGGTCTGGTCAGCCTTCCCGGCATCGCCTTCGGCTTGGGCCGGTTCCTCTCGATCCGTGAGGGCACGACCGCACTGCCCTGGCAGCCGCTGGCGTTCCTGCTGGTCCTGGTGGTGCCTCTCCTGGCCCTCGGGGTCATGGCAGCCCGCCGCCGCCAGTTGGCGGTTTCCACAGCAAGCGCCCCGCGCTGGTTGGGCTGGGTGGAGGGGAGCAGGTTGGCCCGGGCGGCCGACGCCATCGGCTTCGGTCTTCCCGGACGGGCGCTGGCGCTGGTTCAGGCCAAGGCCCTGGTACCGGCCAGCGGCGCTATCAGCTCTGGTGCGGTAGAGCTAGCCCGCGCGGAGCCGCCACGCGGTGGACTGCGCTGGAGCTTGGCGAGCAGCCTGGTCACCGTGGCAGCGCTGACACTGACCGTGGGCCTGATCATCTGGGCGATCGCGGGCAGCCACTCCGGAATGGGGCTGCCCTAGATGCCTTCTGACATCACCCTCAGCGTCATCGTCTTCACCCCGGTGGTGGGCGCCTCGATCGTGCTGGCCATGCCGGTGCGCACCGACCTGCACCGCTTCCGGATCCGGACGACCGCCCTCTTCGCCACCGCGATCCCTTTGCTGCTCGCCCTCTTCGATCTTCTCGGCGAAGTCGGCAATTCCAGCCAGGGGTCGATTCCCCAGCCCAGCATCGACGCCCCCTGGCTCCGCGGCTTCTACTTCCAGCTCGACTACCACCTGGGGACCGACGGCCTGAACATGCTCTTGCTGGTGGCGACCACGGTTGTCTTCTCGGCTCTGGTGCTGGCCAGCTGGCGCCATCGCGAGCGCTACCGAACCTACTTCGCGTTGCTGCTCCTGGCCGAGGTAGGGCTGACAGGGACCTTTGCCACCCAGGACCTGGGCATGTTCATCGTCTTCTTCGCCTTACCCATCCTGCCCCTGGCGCTGCTCCTAGGCTTGGGCGACCTACGTGGCTCCCGAACCGCCGCCCGTCGCCTCCTGGTGACCCAGTCGCTCTCGGTGGTGGCGCTGGTGGCGGGCACGTTTCTCCTCCTGCTCCAGACCGGGGACACCACCTTGAACTTCCTCACCTTGAGCACGGTCAAGTCGGCCGATGGCGCCGCGGGGCTGATCGTGGCCACCCTCTTCGTCGCCGCCTTCCTGCTGCGCATGGGCGCCTTTCCCTTCAATCGCTGGCTAGTCGACGGCATCGCCACCGCGAGCACCCCGGTGGGCATGCTCCTGGCGGTCAGCTCGGTCCCGGTCGGCATCTATGGGTTGGTGCGGATCGCCCTCTCCATCGAGCCCAACGGTGCACTGCAGCTGACCTGGCCGCTGCTGGCCCTGGGACTGGTGACCCTCTTCTGGGGTGGGCTCAGCTCGAGGTCGGCCCAGGAGTTGCGCCGGATCGCCGCCAACTCGCTGGTCGCGGTCGGCGGGTTGGCCATCCTGGGGGTGGCGATATTCTCGGAGACCTCGATCAGCGGCGCCATCTACCTGTGCTTCGCCTACCTGTTCACGGCGCCCTTGTTCCTGCTGGTGATCGGGGCCGTCTGTGATCGCGGGCTGCTGAGCAGGATCCAGCCGCTGGCCGGGGCCGCCGGGGCCGCACCCCGGCTCCGACTCTTCTTCGTCCTGGCCGCCGCCAGTCTCACCGGCGTGCCGCTGTTGGTCGGGTTCCCCGCCCTCTTCGAGATCGTGGTCTCGGGGCTGGCCGCGCATCGCTTCGTCACCGCCTTCGCCCTGCTCGGCGTGCTCGGGCTCACTGCTGCCTGGTGGCGACTGGGACACCGGGTCTTCACCGTCAACCCCGACAACGCCGAGGTGGTCGAGGTCGCCGACTCGCACGGGTCAGAGTTCTACTCGGGCTGGATCCTGGCGGCGGCGGCGGTGGTGTTTGGCATCTTTGCCGGCTACTTTGTGCCCTACACCGTGCAGGGGACGTCCCTGGTCGCGGCTCGGGTTTCGGCCATCGCCACCCCAACGGCCACCAAGGCCAAGTGATGAACCTCGCCTTCCTCCAGGACTTCGGACCGATCGGCGTTCTCGTCCTGGGCGCAGCGGTCTGCGCCGGTCTGGATCTGCGATCCGCCGCCAGCCGGGGCCGAACCCCCCAGCTCACCCGCTGGGTTGCCCTGGCCACCCTGATTCTGGCCTTCGCGGCCAGCATCGGATTTTGGCACTCCTCCAAAGGGGCGATTCCCCCCGACATCGAGCACGGCAGCTTTCTAATCGACCGCTTCGCCCTCTACTTCTATGCCGTCACCCTGGCGGCGGCGGGCGCCGTACTGCTCTGTGGCGCCGACGCGGAGCGGGAGTTGGATCCCCACCGCGGGGTGTTCCACTTCCTGCTCCTGATGAGCTGCGCCGGTGTGCTCTTCACCGTTTCGGCCACCGACCTGGTCTCCCTAGGAGTGGGTCTGGCCTTGGCAGTACTGCCCATGGCGCTCGCTCAAGGCCTCAACAAGACCGCCGCCGGTGCGGTGCGGACGGCAGCCCGGGCGCTGTCGCTGAGTGGCTTCTCCTTGGTTGTCTTCCTCAGCGGAGCTGCCCTCCTGGCCGCCCTGGCGGGAACCACCAGCCTGAACCTGATTCCAGCCGGCCTGGGCCATCTCGACCCGCTGCTGGTCCTGGCCGCCATCCTCCTGATCCTGGGAGGGGCGGCTCAGGTGGGGATATTCCCCTTCCTCTGGTGGCGCGCCCGTCTGGTCGAACGCCAGCCCACCCTTCCTTACCTGGCCGCCATCCTGCTCGGCTCGCTGGCTGCGACGGCGGCTCTGCTTCGCCTGCTTCCGGGAGCGCTAGGGGCGGTGCCCACCGCCTGGACCCTGGCCGCGGCCCTGGTGGCGGGTGCCACCCTGGTGTTGGCTCCGGTGCTCGCCTGGCGCCAGCGGACCCTCACCGTCACGGTGGTCTATCTCCTCTTGGCGCAGTTGGCCCTGGTGCCGGCGACGCTGCCCGAGATCTCGCAGGATGGAGCTGCCGCGATCCTCTATCTCGTCCTCTGCGTGATCCCCCTGGCCGCCGGGCTCCTCGGCCTGCTGGGATCGATCACCGCCCAGGGGGAGGGGACCACAACTTCCGACCTGCGGGGGCTCTGGGCCAGGTCTCCGGTCCAGGCAAGTGCCCTGGCGCTGCTGCTGGCGGGTCTGGCCGGGCTGCCGCCACTGGCTGGGTTCTTCGTCCGTCTGATGACCGTGGACGCCGCTCTCCATGCCGGGTTCGGCTGGCTGGCATGGCTCGAGTTGCTCTCAGCAGTGCTCAGCGCCCTGGTCGTCTTCCGCTGGCTGCTCACCATTCTCGACGCCCGGGCGGAGGGTCCCGACCTGGCTCCTCCGCAGCGCACGGTGGTCATCGGGGTTGTCCTCTGCACCGGTGCAGTCGTCAGTTTCGGAGTGCTCGTCGGTCCCCTCTTCGCGATCGCACTGCGCGGCGCCCTGGCACCGCTGATCGGTCCGTAGGCAGCGGTCTGAGGCGGGCCGACTGGGGCGCCTGCGAGCCGATGGAGTGAGATCGGCCGGATCGCCTTCTGTATAGCTCGGCGGATCCATCTCACACAGACTCCCCGACACGCCGCAGAAGACGACGTCCTGCGCTCGCCGGGCTTGCAGCTCGGTAGGAACGGCCGACCAGAACTTGGCCCCCTCGCCGCCATCGCCCGGCCAGATCCCCAGCACCTGCTCCCGGCCTTCCAGGTCGATTCCGAGGGCCAGGTACGCGGGCCGGTTGACCAGACCACGCTGCCCGAGGTGCGCTGTGGCACGGGCAGCCTTCCCCAATCCAGGGTGGGTCCATCACGCGACCCTGGGTGGACCAGTACCTGATCGCCGACACGTCGTCCAAGCGTCCGCAAGTGGAGCTTTAGGGCCGCGAACACCGAGTTCATCCGCGGCGCCCCTTCGGGCATTATTATTGGCCTTGATATTGGATGTGATATCATTCCGACATGGACTTCGCGACGGTGCTTCGGACTACGAGAGACAGAGCCGGCCTTTCCCAAAGGGCGCTGGCTCAGCTGGCGGGCACCTCCCAAGCAGCGGTGAGCTGCTACGAGAGAGGTACGGTCTCCCCTTCGGTTAGGACCCTAACCCGGCTCCTCGACGCCTGCGAGGGACCGACTAGGCCCAAGGAAGGCCCAAGTGCGGTCCGCATCCGACCGGTGCTGGGCCGCTTCCCGAGGACTGCACGGGAATGGGAATGCCGGCCATATTTCATGTGGTCGACGAACACCTCCTGGGCGGAAGTCGCGAACGCCTTGCAGGACTCGAACGTGCCACGGCGTCGAGCGATGCTCGCCACTGTGCTAGACGAAGCGAAGTGGGATGACATCTGGCGCCTAGTCTCTCCAGGCTTGATTGCCAGCGAACTGGACGCCTTGCACATCCGCCGCAAGAGCACCTGGAGGTTCTTCCTTGAGCACGCCGCCCTCGCCTCGTAGGCACCGGATCATCACCCCGTTCCAAGAGGAGGCGCTGCAAGCCGTCTTCAGGATCCCGGAGGCCGAGTCGTTCGCCCTCGCGGGCGGCACCGCGCTGTCCGAATACTACTTGGGGCACAGATTGAGCGAGGACGTGGACCTCTTCTCATTCGAGGCGGAGGCCGTCCCACTCCTTGGTGAGCGCTTGATCAGTGACCTGCCCACCATCCTCCCCGGAGCCTCAATCAGTCGCTTTCGGCGGTACCCCACATTCCAAGGCTTTCTGGTGACTGGCCCTGACAGCCACCTCAAGGTGGACATCGGGGTGGCCGCTGGCCCGAGGCTTGGTGACTTCGGTCGGGTGGAGGAGGTGAATGTCCTGGGGTCACTCGATCTGTTCGTGGACAGGCTTCACGCCTTCTATAGCAGACGTGTGCCCCGCGATGCGGTCGACGTGTGGGCCATGGTCACGATCTTAAAGCAAGACATCGCCGACCTCGAACCTTTGTTATTCGCGAAGGACCAGGGGATGCTGGTGGACCGGCTCGGGTGGGTGGATGCGTTCCTGGCCCCAACGCAGTCCGAGCAGCTAATCCCCAGCGACCTACGCAGCATGATGCTGGTTCCGCTTGACGACGCTACGCTCCGAAGTTTTCTTGTGCGCGAAGCTGAGAGCGTCGCGGGGCGCATTGCCATTCCAAGCCGCAGCGGCTACGTGTACCAGCAACCAGAGGTTTCTGAGAGTGACCCAGATGGTTCCGTTGAACTGCCCGCACCCTCTCCCAAGCAGTCGGCGTAAGTGCGAACAGCCGCAAGCAAGAAAGTGGAGGCCACAGAGTCGCCTAAGGCTGGCCTGCCTACCGCGGCTCTTCATCTCAGGAGCCCCAAGCAGGTTGGTCGCCGTGGCCGGGATGGATTCAAGCGATGAACGCGGCGGACGCGTATGTATAGCCTAGCGGAGTGGTCAGCGAGCTCAGGCGGCCGTAGCCGAGTGCCGCGGCCTGACTCGCCGAGGACCCTCCGTGCCCTCGCCATCCGCCTGCGTTACCCCAAGTGCCAACGCTTGTACAGCGCCAACTCGTTGGAGCGCTCGCTGCGGGCGGTGCGCCGACGGGTCAAGGTGAGCGGGCGCTGCCCTGGGGAGACCAGCTGTCTCAACCTGTGTTGCGATGGCCATGGCTCTGCACCCGAGCTGTCCAAGGGAGATGGCGTCGCGCCCGGACCCCGGGCTAGCAGCCCAACTGGTGCCTAACGGCCCGATCTCGACCGCAAAGGCGTCTGAGATTAGATTCTGGAACAATCCTGAAAGCGGGTCGGAAAAGCTCACGGGGCAGTCGAAGTATTCGCGCACTCGCTGTCATGCGGTAGAACCAGGCAAACTTGCGGGCCTTCCCAGTGTCCCCGTACAAATGCCGCTTCGACTGAGAAAGTCCAGCAAATTTAGGACTTATCGCGATCTGTGCTAGTACTTCGGCGAGCCCGGCGGAAGCTGCTGGTCGCCGTACCTTTGCAGCACTTTGTGAACCCGCTGCGTCATGTCCAGCGCCGCGGGCAGCGGCCGCTGCCACATGTTGCGGCCAAAGATGAAACCGGTAGCGCCTGCGGCCATGCAGTCATCGATTCGTCCCAGGAGTTCGTCGTCGCCGAGCTTGCTGCCGCCCGCGAAGATCACCACTGAGCGGCCGGCTGAGCGGATGATTCGGGTGAGCATCTGGCGGCGATCTTCGACCAGGGTGTCGTAGGGAGCGGGTGAGGCGGAGTCCGCCTCCGAGTGCTCCCTGGGGATGTTGAGCTTGATCACGTCAGCACCCATCTCGGCGGCCACCCGGGCGGCGTAGTCGATGGCGTAGAGGCTGTCCTGGCCGCCCTTCTTGGCGATCGCAGCGCCCCGGGGGTAGGCCCAGCAGATGAGCGGCATGCCGTAGCGGTCGCACTCCTGGCGGACCTCGTTCATCTGTCGCAGATCGCGGTCCTGCGCCGGCGACCCCACGTAGCAGGTATAGCCAACCGCCGCCGCCCCCAGCCGCACCGCATCCTCCACCGAGGATGTCAAGGGCGAGAAGGCCTCGTCGAAGCCAGGCGGCGTTGTTCTGCCGTTGATCTTGAGCACCAGGGGCAGTCGGCCGGCCACCTGGTGGAGGTAGCGCTTGGCCAGTCCGATCTGCAGGGCGATGCCGGAGTAGTTGCCCTTCAGGGCCAGCTGCACTTCGAAATCGGGATCGACGGCGGGCGGATTGGCGAAGAAGTCGACCGGCCCATGCTCCAGCCCCTGGTCCAATGGCAGCATGAGCAGGGTGCCGTTGGCCGGCCCGTGCTCATACAGGAGGGTGTGGAGGCGGGCCCGCTTGCCCTGGGGCAGGTCGAGGTCGTCAAGGTGGGCCCGGCGGGGAGCCGCTGCGCTATGGGGTTCGCTATTGCTCATGTCCCGAGGTTACAACGTCGCATCGGCGCTTGGTTGACCGACTGGGGCTGGCGATAATCCGGCCCATGGGCGAGTTTGTCGACGGCCCCAGCCAGCTCCGCTTCGTGGGTGTTTGCAAGCGCTTCGGTGAGCAGCTGGCGGTGGCTGACCTCAACTTGGAGGTGGCTCCCGGAGAGCTCTTCGGGCTGATCGGACCAAACGGCGCCGGCAAGACCACTACCCTCAAGATGGCGGTTGGCCTGCTCCGGCCGTCAGCCGGTCGAATCCTGATCTGTGGACATGACGTGCAGAGCGAGGGCCGGGAGTCACGCCGCCATCTTGGCTACGTACCTGACAGCGCCGCCCTCTACGACCGCCTGACCGGATCGGAGATGCTCCAGCTGGCCGCCGACCTGCAGGGGGTGTCCCGAGAGCGCCGCCGCCGCCGGATTCCGGCTCTCCTCGAGGCCTTCGATCTGAGTGCCGTCCAGGGCCAGCTGATCCTGAGTTATTCCCGAGGCATGCGCCAGAAGCTGGCCCTCTGCGCGGCCCTGGTGCACGACCCCCAAGTGCTCTTCCTCGACGAGCCGACCGTGGGCCTGGATCCCCGCGGCGCCCGCCAGCTCAAGTTGATGCTGCGCACCCTCTGCGACAGTGGCCACACGGTCTTCCTCAGCACCCACGCCCTGGAGATCGCTGCCGCCCTCTGCGACCGGATCGGGATCTTCAGCCAGGGCACTCTGGCGGCCTGCGGGACGGTGGCCGAGCTGGCCGCCGGGGAGAGTCGCCCCGACACGGGCCAAACCGGTCTGGAGGACGCCTTCATGGCCGTCACCGGGTCGTCCGATGACGAGGGTTCCAATCTGCTCGCCGCCCTGCGCAGTTGATCAGCAGTCATCCCGGCTTGGGCCACGTCCAGGACCTGCCCTCATGGGGAGGCCAGGTGATGGCGCTTCTCCGGGCCAATCGCCGTTCAATCTGGAATTCCGCCTGGCACCGGGGTGGCTCCCGGCGCTGGGGTACGGTGATGGTGCTCGCGGGGGGCGGAAGTGCCTGGCTGGTGGCGATCGCCCTACTGGACCATTTCGTAGGGCCCTCCCTAAGCGCCGCGCCGAGCCGGCTGCTGACCACTGTCAGCGGCGCCTTGGTGCTCCTTACGGGCTTCACCCTGGTCACCTCGGTCAGCTTTGCGGTGGCCTCGGCTTACTTCGCCAAAGACGTCGACTGGCTCCTCACCGTTCCCCTCTCCGAGCGTGGTCTCCTGGTGCACCGCATGATCTCCCAGCTGGCCCTGGGGGTGGCTGTCGGCACGGCTCTCCTGGGCCCCGTACTGATCGCTGCCGGGCTCCACACGGGCACTCTCTGGCTCCTTCCCCTGGAAGTCCTCGGCCTGGTTGCCCTGCTGGCCGTCCCGGTCGCCGTGGGGTTGCTTCTGGTGGTGGTTGCGGTGCGCCTGATCCCGCCCACCCGGGTCCGCGACGGCACCGCCGCCCTGATCTGCCTGGTCGGCCTGGGGATGGCGGCCGTGGGCATCAGTGCCCACCGCAGCGGTGCTGGCCTGCCCTGGGCGGGGGCGATCAATGGTCTGGGCTCGGGCTGGCTCCACACAGCGTTCCTGCCCCCCGCGTGGGCGGCGCGCTTGCTGACCTCGGCTTGGCAGGGCGACGGGTCGGGTGCCCTGGTCTGGTCGGCGGTGCTCCTGGCCCTGTCGCTGGCCACCATATCCGTCGTGCTCTTGATCAGCGCGCCGTTACACCGGGAGGGCTGGGTACGGGCCCAGCTGGCGCCCCGCCGGCGGACGCGAGGGCGGGTTAGCTGGCGTCCCCTGCCGGCGGTTTTGGCACTCCTGCGCAAGGACATCCGCAATCTGAGCCGCGACCCAGTGCAGTTGAGCCAGCTCCTGCTGCCGCTCGCGCTGTTTGCCATCTATCTGCTGGCTCCCCAGTCGATAGCCAGCTCGCAGGTGCTCCTTCGCAACTTCCCGCTCTGGTACGGACCGCTGACCACCTCGCTCTTCGCCGCTTTGTTTGTCGCCAGCGGTCTAGGACTGCGGGCGGTGGGGTCGGAAGGCAGACATTTCTGGTGTCTGCGTTCAGCGCCTCTGGGCGTCCGGGACCTTCTCTTCGGCAAGCTGGCGCTACCCGCCACGGCGGCCACCGGCAGCGCCCTGGTGCTGATGTGGGCGGCCGAACTGCGCGCCCAGGTACCGCCTGCCCAGATGGTCTTCTCGGCGATCCTGCTGGTACTCGCCGTGACCGGTCTGGCCGCCCTGGCGACCGGCCTGGGCGCCATCTGGCCCCGTCTCGACTGGTCTGACCCCAGGCGTGCCAGCGGGATCTGGCTGTCGGTCGTGTTTCTCATGCTCGGATCCACCTTCATCGGAGCCTGCCTGGTGGCGCTCACCGTGCCTCTGGTGATCCCCCAGCTGGGGACGGTGGGATCCGACCTGGCGGCCATTGGCGCCTGCGCCCTCTGTGCCGCCCTGGCGGGAGTGATCCCGCTGAGAGTGGGCTATCTCAGGCTGCTCCGGCTCGAGATCTGACCAGCCAACCTGAGCCACTCCTGCATAGTGGTGCAGGCGGGAAGCTGCTGACGCACTAGTCTTTCTGGCGACGGTAGAGACCGCGGATGCGGGAGGGGAGTTGGCTTGACCGGGAGGTGGAAGACAGCCAAGTTGCTGCTCGGCTTGGGTCTACTGAGCGCCTGTGCGACCACGCCGTCGCCACGTTCCCAGCCGACTCCGTCCCCCACGTCAGGGGTGCAGGCGCAACAGACCCCGGGGGTGGCCCCGGCCTTCGCAGGGGTGGCGACGATGACGACCAAGACCTACTGCCAGTGCTCAACCCTCCACTTGCTCTCCTTGACCGGCAGCCAGCAGGCATCCGTCACCTTGGCCGCCAACGTCCAGCCACCGCTGCAGGCCGGCCCACAGGGCCTCTACTACGTGCTCGGCACCCAGTTGATGCGGCTCGGATCAGATGGATCAGACAGCCAGGTGGGAGCGGTGACGGTCGCCTCCGGTGGCACCGTGACTCCCGGACCCGAGCTGGGGGCGCTGGCGGTGGCTCCCAGCGCCACCGAGTGGGCCTACTTCCAGTCCCTCTCCCGGGGTGGCAACCAGAGCGAGCAGGTGTGGCTGGGAGAGCCCAAGGTCACCCCCAGGTTGCTGGTGAGCACGCCGGAGAGCTCGGGTCTGGCCTCACCTGAGTTTCCTAGCGGGTGGACCTATCAGCTGCTGGGTTGGCAGGGCGGCTCGCTGGTTCTGGCCCAGGTGCCGCAGGGGACCGACACCTTCGCCAGTCAGGCTCTCGAGGTCTCCTTGGTGAATCCCCAGACCGGGGCTCAGACGGTCGTCAGCAACTCCCAGAACTGCCCGGTGGCGGCGATCTCGACCGGCACCGAAGATATCTGCTTCCAGCAGGGAGGTGGGCAGGCGACGGAGCTGGTCATCGAAGCGTGGGGCGTCAGCACCGGCACCTGGTCGCTGGCCGCTGGTGGTGGCTACGGGGCCGCCGCGTTCAACGGGTCGGGGAGTGAGGTGGCCTTCTCCAACTGCTCATCCTGCTCGGCGACTCCGGACTCGGCGTATGTCAACAGCCAGATCGAGGTCCTCGACACCGCCACCGGCTCGATTCAGCAGCTCGGGGGGTCGGGCCTGGTATCGGGCGCCTGGGTCAGTTCGAACCAGATCGTCGCCACCCAGTACACCCGGCTCAGCTACGCAGGCTCGGACAGCACACCGCTTTCCCGGGTTGTTCTCCTGGACGTTGCCACGGGCCAGGTTTCAACTTTGACGGATGACAGCACCTCGCAGTTCCTGGGCATCGCCACTACTTAAAGCAGTTCCTGGGCATCGCCACTACTTAAAAAGGAGCGCCGTCGCGGGGCTTCGTAAACTCGGCGCGTGGCCATGAAAACGGCGCGGGTGCTGGGCGCGGCCGGAGCAGGTTACCTGCTCGGCTCCATACCCATCGGGGTGATCGTGGGACGCGCTGCCGCAGGTATTGACGTGCGCAAGTACGGCAGCCGGGTCAGTGGCGCCACCAACGTCCTCCGCACCGCCGGACCGGCGGCGGCGGCGGCCACCTTCGGGATGGATACCGCCAAGGGCTACGTGGCGGCCCGCCTAGGCAAGCTTCTGGCCGGGGATGAGGGAGCGGTGGCCGCCGGCGTGGGAGCCGCGGTCGGCCACAGCTGGCCCGTCTTCGCCGAGTTCCAGGGGGGACGGTCAGTGCTCACCTGCTGGGGTTCTCTGCTGGCGATCGATCCACCGGCAGCCGCGGCCGCCGCCATCGCCGGGGCCGGTACCGCGGCGACCACCAGGTATGTCTCGGCGGGAGCCCTCACCGGGGTGGGAGTGGCGGCGGCGGTCTCTCTCTTGGGAGCCCGCAAGCGGCCCGGCCAAGGACCGGTCTTCAGCCTCTTCTCCTTGGGCTTCCTCCTGCATCGCCACCG